>Ga0111538_10014770_pt1 | contig 10285 bp, 10 predicted proteins | sample SoiMethybrSBSTD1_FD_79669 | JGI IMG/M metagenome (GOLD analysis project Ga0111538, IMG submission 79669) | Bulk soil microbial communities from a Populus tree surrounding site in Tennessee, USA - Soil MetaG P. TD hybrid SBSTD1 (version 2)... | ecosystem: Environmental > Terrestrial > Soil >... | reverse complement strand
CCTCCGACTGGACGTCGGTCCCGGTGTCATGCGCGCCCAGAGCGAAGATCGATCGTCGGATCTCGCGGATCGTCGCGTCGAGGTCGTCGACGGCGGTGGACAGACGTCGGGTGACATCGGGCTCATCGCTCAACCGGGCGGCTCCCTGCAGGCTCAGCCCGATCGCGAACAGTCGCTGGATGACGAGGTCGTGCAGGTCGCGGCCGATGCGGTCGCGGTCCTCCAGCAGGGCCAGCCGCTGCCGGTCCTCACGAGAACCTGCGATGCGCAGCGCGAGCGCCGCCTGCTCGGCGAACCGGGTCGGCATCGCCGCGTCGAGGTCGGCGTAGCTTTGTCTGTTCTCGTGCGTCCACGCCATCGCGAGAACGCCTCTGATCTTCTCGGCCGGGCGGAGCGGGAGGATGAGTGCCGGTCCCAGCCGCGGCCATCCCCTGAGCCCGCGGACGGCTTCCGCCTGCGGGTGTTCGTCCAGGTTGTCCACGAGCACCGGCTTGCCCGTGCGCACCACGTCGCGGGCCAGCGACCTTTCGAGGGGGAGGGCCTGGAGCTCGGCCACGTTCACCTCGGGACCGGAGACCACGTGCACGGTCAGTGCCTCGACCGGACCGGCGACGACCCACACGGCGTCTGCTCCGGAGAGCTCTCGTGCTCGGTCTGCGATGGCCTGCATGGTCTCCGGTCCCGAGCCCGCGCTGACGAGCAGCGTGGTGATCTCGGCGGAGGCGGCCAACCACTGCTCCCTCCGGTTCGCCTCCTCGTGCAGCCGGGCGTTGGAGATGGCCACGCCGGCGGCCGCGGCGAGTGCAACGACGATCTGCTCGTCCTGGTCCGTGAAGTCCTCTCCCCCGACCTTCTCGGTCAGGTAGAGGTTGCCGAAGACCTGTCCCCGGGTGCGCACCGGTACGCCCAGGAACGAGTGCATCGGCGGGTGGTGCTCCGGGAAGCCGTACGACGCGGGATGGGCAGCGATGTCGTGCAACCGCATCGGTTCGGGTCTTTCGATGATCAGTCCCAGCAGGCCATGGCCTGTCGGCAGGTCACCGATCTGGTCGGCATGCGCTTGCGAGATGCCGTGGTGGATGAAGGTCCGCAGCCGGCGAGCGTCGCTCGGGTCCACCACACCGAGTGCCGCGTAGCGGGCCCCGACCAGCTGCCCGGCGACGTCCACGATCCGTGCGAGCAATCTGTCGAGGTCGACGTCGGCCCCCATGGTCACGACCGCGTCGAGCAGAAGCTCCCAGCGCGCCCGCTCGTCGAGGACGCCGCGAACGCGGTTCAGCACCTCGCGCAGCAGGTCGTCGAAGCTCGACTCGCCCAAGGGCTCGAGCGGGGTAGGGGGACCGTCCTCCCGGTGCGCACCCGGCTTCGATCCGGGACTACTCATCGCGACTCCTCGGCGACCAGCATCGGCGGACAGCCGTGAGCTGACAACGACGGCGTTGCCTTCGTGTTCGACCGGCGGACACGGCCGCGTGCGATCCTAGCCGTGCTGATGCTTCGTCGAGAAGATCGCAGCCTGGGTGCGGCTCTGGAGCCCGAGCTTCGTGAGCATCGAGGACACGTAGTTCTTGACCGTCTTCTCCGCAAGGTGGACCGTCTCGGCAATCTGCCGGTTCGTCATGCCTTCACCGACCAGGTCCAGGATGCGGCGCTCCTGTGTCGTGAGCTGGGCGAGGGCTGGGTCCTCCCTGGGACCGCTGCGCAGCCGTTCGAGGACCTTTGCCGTGACGCCCGGGTCCAGCAACGACTGGCCGGCCGCCACGCGACGTACCGCATCAACGAGTGCGTTGCCTCCGACCTGCTTCAGCAGGTAGCCCGCGGCACCCGCCATGATCGCCGAGAACAGCGCGTCGTCATCATCGAACGAGGTGAGGATCAGAGCCGCGATCTCGGGGGAGCGCGAGCGCACCTCACGACACACGTCGACGCCGGACCCATCAGGAAGCCGGCCGTCGAGGATCGCGACGTCGGGTCGCAGGGCCGGGATGCGCCGCGCCGCCTCCTGGGCGAGGCCCGACTCTCCCACCACGACGATGTCGCCCTCCGCCTCGAGCAGGTCCCTGATGCCACGCCGCACGATCTCGTGATCGTCGAGGAGGTAGACGCGAATGGGGTGGGCGGTGGGGGCGGCGTCGGCCATGGGACGAAGGTACGACGCCCGCTGCGGCTCCACACTTGATCTTCGTCGGGAGTTCTCGGGTCTTTGGTCCCGGGCGAACCTACGAGAACAGGACCAATGCCTCTGCGCCTGGCCGGTCGCCGAGGGGAGGCTGGAGCGAGGGAACAAGGAGCCTGGGACAGGACGGTCAGTGTGATGAGACAGACGCAGACGCGTGTCGACCCACACCGCGCGCAGGAGCTGCGCACGATCATCGCGGTCGCTCGACGGGCACCGAGCGTGCACAACACGCAGCCTTGGCGCTGGCGGATCGACGGACGCGTGCTCGAGCTCCGCGCTGATCGCTCGCGTCAGCTGAGGGTCGCCGACCCAGTCGCCCGCAACCTCACGATCAGCTGCGGGTGCGCCCTGCACCACGCGGAGGTCGCGGCGAGCGCCCTTGGGTGGAGGGCGAGCGTGGAGATGCTGCCCGAACGGGCCGACCACGACCTGCTGGCGCGCCTGCACCTGGTGCCGGACGACGTGCCAGCGGACAGCGACGAGGTGCTCCGCAACATCGACGAGAGACGAACGGACCGTCGCCGGTTCACCAACTGGCCGGTCCCGCCCGAGCGTCTCCACCACCTCGCCGCGGAGGGCAGTCGATGGGGGGCGGACGTGTTCGTGTTGACCGACCTCACGCAGCGGTGGCGTGTCGAAGGCCTTGTCGACCGGGCGACCGCGGCGCAGGACCAGGACCACCGGTTCGCCGCGGAACAGCAGGCGTGGACGGACCGTGGGCCGATCGACGGCATCCCGGGCACGGCCCTCGCCGATGGCCTCGAGCGCGGCGCGGGACTTCGGACGCGTTTCACCCCGCGGCTTACCCAGACGACCGACCGGACGATCGAAGGCTCCGACGGCCTGATCCTGATCGGGACGACATCGGACGGGCCACGGTCCTGGCTGCACACCGGCCAGGCATTGAGTGCGCTCTGGCTGGCTGCCACGGCCGGCGGACTGTCCGTGGTCCCCCTGAGCCAGGTGACCGAGCTCAACGCGACCCGCCTCGCCCTGCGGTACGACGTGATGTACGGGAGCACCGAGCCACAGATCCTCGCGCGCCTGGGGTGGCAGGAGATGGGCCGAGCCGAGCTGCAGCCGACGCCCAGGCGGCCGCTGGACGACATCATCGACGAGTGAGCCCATGGTGAGGCGCCGGGCATGAACGACCGTCCCACCGGTTCGAGGTGCGGAGTCGATCTCTTCTGGCTCCCGCTCGGGGCCGGGGACGCTCCGGCGGTCGTGCGCTGGAGTGGTCGGATCTACGAGGCGATCGTGGCCGGCGCGGCGCGGCGAGATCGCTGCGACCTGTACCACTCGGCGCTGGAGGTGCGACTGGACGGCACCAGGTTCGTGATCGAGATGGGCCCCGTCTGGGACAGCCGGGCACACGGACGAGACGTCGTGTGTAAGGGACCGGTGGGCTCCCGACTCCTGGGGCACCTCCGGCTCTTCCGCTATGAGGTGCGGCGCTGGCGAGAGGGCAGCATCCCGGACGTGGACGAGGCTGTCGCCAGTCCTGTGCGTCTCAGCAGCGACCGGCTGAGAGCGCGCGCTCTGCTCGACCTGGCCGGCGCGTTCCCGAACGCCACCTGGGGCCGCGACGAGCAGGACGCCGGTGAGATGTGGAACTCCAACTCGTTGACGTCCTGGCTGCTGGTCCGGAGCGGCCACGACCTGACGAACGTGCGGCCGCCTGAACGTGGCCGGGCTCCGGGCTGGCACGCGGGCACCGTGGTGGCGCGACGCGCGGGCGGCGTCGTACCTCTCAAGGGCGCGCACGGCTAGACCGTCACGTTGTGTGGTGCTCCTCGCGGAGCCGCGCCGAGCAAGAAGGAGCCGGACTCCCTCGGGGGAGTCCGGCTCATCGGCTCGTGTTCACCGCAGCCAGGGGTTGCGGCGCACGATCGGGATCTGCTCCCACCTGGACCCGAGGCCGAGCGTGTGCCCGGCGCCGATGGCGGCGAGCAGGACCAGGACAAGGACGTAGATCAGGTGGTCGTCCATGAACAGGTTGTTCGCGGGCGGGAGGACGACGGTCCACATCAGCACCAGGAGCAGGGCGCCGGACGCGGCGGTGATCCGCATCGCGATGCCGAGCACGAGGCCGACGCCGATGCCGAAAAGACCGATCATGAAGAGCCAGTCGGCCCACGTCTGTCCCGCGATCTGGTGGTACATGCCCTCGAACGGGCCCGACGCCGCGAACGCGAGGAAGCCCTTCGTCGGGCTGCCTCCGTTGACCCAGGCGTCCTTGCTTGCGGTCTCGTGACCCAGCCCGAAGGTCTTGTCGAGGAAGGCCCACAGGAACACCCAGCCCAGGCTGAGCCGCAGTGCGGCTGCCACGTAGCGGGCGACCGGACCAGAGGTCCCGGGCAAGCTGCTGTCGACTGTGGCGGTGTCAGCGGTCGAACCATGACCGCGGTGGATGGTGCTCATGTGTCCTCCTCGTCGGATCGTCTGTCTTGTTTCCACCGTGGCGGCGAGGGTGGGTGTGCGGGCAGTGGCAGAGGTCCGAGGGGAGCGGGACCTTGGTCCGGAAGCGCCGTGGAGACGGGTTCTCGGTGCGCCGTGTTCAACCGGCGTCGGACGCACCACTCGCCGGTGACTCCACCATTGCCTGGTGCTGCAGGGACGCCGGGTCACCGGGGCCAGGAGCGGGTACCAGGATGACCGGGACCGAGGAGTTCTCGAGGCACTCGGCACTCACCGATCCGGTGACGGCCCGGGCCAGTCTGCTCCGTTGCGTGTGCCCCACGACCAGGACTGCGGCATCCCGTGCCGCCTCGACGATCACACTCCCGCCGTACCCGTGGACGAGGGAGAGGTCACGGTCCAGGCTGTGATGACTTCTGCCCGACTCCTCGGCGAAGGGCCTCCTCGAATGCGAAGCGCAGGGCATGCACCGAGCCCTTCGAACCGTCGGTGCCCACGACCACGACGCCTTGGCTGACGTCGCTTACGCCTGTCTCGTTCATCGCTCCTCCTCGTGTCGCAGGCGCCAGTCTTCGGGTCGCGCCGAAGCCGGGCACAGGGTCCACGTGCCTTGCAGTCCGGGACTCGTGCCCCGGTCCCCGCGTGTCCTACGTGGCCGAGGTCTCGGCGGCCTTCTTGACCGAGGCGGCCTCCGTCTCGACGTACCGCCTGGTCAGCGACCGCGTCATCAGCCAGCCGATCCCGGACAGCGGACCGGACACGGTCAGGGCGAGGGTGAGCCGACTCCCGGCGGGGTGTGGCTCGACGACGTGTGCGGCGGTGATAGTGACCCCGGGTGAGCTCGACACCCAGGTGTACGACGACCCGTCGGCCAGCTCGGTGACCGTCCACACCGCTGTGGGCAGCCGGGGCTGCTGTAACCGGGTGCGGGAGCCGACGGCCAGCGGTCCGGCGTCGAGCCGCTCGACGGCGTCGACCGTCGGGATCCGCTCGGGCCAACGCTCGACGTCGACCACCACCGCCCAGACCCGCTCGGGCGGCGCCGCGATCGTGACGGTGTGTTGGAGGCCGGGCATGCGCTGACCTTACGACGGCCCTCGTGGGTGTCTCGGTCCATCGCGTGGACGCGGCACATGCGGGCTACATAGTGTCCGGTCATGACGTCCGCGGGGCCCTCGGTTGTCTGGCTCTGCGGCGCACCGGGTGCGGGTAAGTCCATGGCCGCCTGGGCTCTCGTTGAACTGCTGACGGGTGATGGGCAACGCGTCGCCTATGCCGACATCGATCAGCTCGGCATGCTGTACCCCGCGGCTGACGATGACCCCCAACGACACCGCTTCAAGGCGGAAGCGCTCCGCGAGCTGCTTCCCGGCTATGCGTTGGCCGGGGCACAGATGGTGGTGGTCTCCGGTGTCATCGACCCGGCACGTGGTCCCTCCTCCACTCTGACCTCGGACGTCGACCTCACGTTGTGCTTGCTGACGCCCGACCCCGCCGGGCTGCGCGAGCGCATCCTAGCTCGTGGGTGTGGTCCGGACGCAGCGGACAAGGCCGCAGCCGAGGACGCCTTGCTCCGCGAGGCACTCTTCGTCGACATTGCCATCGAGACCTCTGACCTGACCATCGCCGCGACGGCTGAGCGGCTGAGGGCCCTCGTTCGTCCGGCTGGGCCGTCGACCACTCCCCCGCGCCGGATGGCGTCATCGCCCGGTACGACGGGAGTCGTGGTGATCACCGGGCCACGCGCATCGGGCACCTCGACGGTGGCGTTCGGACTTGCGACGGATCGGTGGCGAGCCGGCCTGCGAACCGGATTCGTCGATCTCCAGCAGATCGGGTTCATCGCCGGCGGCGCCCACACGGACCTCGCCGAACCAGCGCTGGCCATCCATCAGCTCGCGGCCATGCACAGCCTCATGGCCGCACGCGGCGCAGAGCTCCTGGTTGTCAGCGGGCACCTCGACGCCCGCACCCACGACGCCTTGAGAGATGCGCTTCCGTCAGCGCCGGTGGACGTCGTGCGGCTCCGTGCTGACAAGGCCACCATCGAGGCCCACGTGCGCGGCCGGGTACGGGGCAGCGAGGCGCGGCTGGCTGGTGACGACCTGCTGGGGGCGAGCTCCACGCACCAGGCCGACGTGGTGGCCACGGCACTCGGCCAGCAGGAGCTGCTCGACGCCGCCGCGGCAGAAGACCTCGTGCTGGACGTGGGCGGTCGCAGCCCGGCCGACGTCGTGTCCGACGTCGAGCGGTTCCTTGCCGGGTCGAGACGGTGAAGTGAGCCGGTCCACGTGGCACTCGTCGGTACTGCTCTGGCCCCTCAGCGGCAGCCTGCCGCAAGTTGCTGGATGCGGGTCCGCACGGCGGGATCGTTGGTGCCGAAGGTCGGGTCGGTCAGCTGTTGCACGCTGAACGCGCGAACGAGACGACCGGAGAGGCAGTGTGCTGCCGATTCCGGTGCGCCGGAGCGCAGGAGTGCGACGCCGAGGTTGGCCCGGGTGGCGACCAGCCCGACGGCATCCTGCGAGGCGTCGTTGCCGACGTGCGCCGACGTACCGGGGTCGCAGGACTCGAAGCCCACAGTGGCACCGCTTCGACGGACAGCCGCGGGTGAGCCCGGTGCGGCGGCGACCCAGCGCCGCAACGCCGAGAACATGTGCTTGCCCGCTCCCTTGGTGCGACCTCGATAGGTCGTGCGGACGCAGGACTCGCCGTGGTGCTCGAAGGCGACGTAGGCGTCGCCGCCCCAACCGTCCGCAGCGGCGAGGGCGTCCCGAAGGGGAAGTCGCTCCGCGAGCATGAGGTACCAGGTGAGGACGCCGAGCTCCCCGGAGTCGAACTTCTTCTCGCCCGCCCGGACTGCTGGTACGTCGACCTTGTCGGCTGACGTATGGCCGGCCAGCACCTCGAAGGGATCGAGGAGCGAGCTCTCGTGCGCCGGTGGGTGCCGGAACAGGTCGTCGACCTCGGTGTTTCCGCCACTTGCCGCCACCGCCTGCACCAGTCCTTCTCCCAGGACGTACGGCGAGGTCATCATCGTGACCACCACCTTGGGGACCCGCTTGAGCTCCTTGTTGGCCCGGGTGAACTCGTCCTTCTGGCCCGCGTCGAGAGCCCGTCGCTTCTTCGCGGTCAGGGAGGCGCGGTAGCGGCCCGCGACGCGCTCTGCGTCGCCCTCGATGATGGCGTCGAGCACCGCGTACTCCGCCGTGGACCACCCTGAGCCGGAGTCCTTGCGGAGCTTCTCCATGCGGTCGCCGATGTCGAAGTACTGGTCCTGCAGGACATGGGTCAGCTCGTGGACCAGGGTGGCCCGCGAAGCCGCCGTCAGCCTGCCGCCGCGGATCGTGATGGTCTTGTCCTCGAAGGAGTAGTAGGCCAAGGTTCCACTGACACTGAAGGTGTTGAAGGCAGCGAACAGGTCGACCTTTCCGGTCATCAGTCCGAACGCCCGCATCAGCCCCGCGAAGTGCCGAAGCTCGGTGCGGTCGTCCGCGTTGAGCTTCTTCTTGTCGGCCGTGACCGTCTTCTCGAACTCGGCCGCGGTGAGGAACCGCACGGGGACGGGGTGCTTGAACGGCAGTCCCCGCTTCTTCTCCGCGACCTTCGCGTACGGCGCCACTCGCGCGTCCCAGTGCTTCGGGTAGGTCGGCGATGACGGGTCGTTTCCGACAAGCATCAGGCCCGCCGTCACGGCGAGGGAGATCATCACCGCGATGGCGACGAAGATCACCCACAGTGGGATCTCCGACGCAGGCGCGCTCTGGGTGGGCGGAGGCTGCTGCGGGCCAGGCGGGACCCCGGGATCACTCATGGCGGGAGGTTAGGTCGGGAACCCGATGAGAGCGGGCGAATCGGCCAAATACCGAGCCGGCCAGGGCTCTGGGTACGCACGCCGGTCGATGGCGAGATCCCGCCAGCAGGGATTGTTCGCATTCGACGGCGTCGACTTCGGGGCCTGGTGACGTCCGCTCAACCGGGGCGCACGCACGGCCACGTCGGCGCGCTCCCCGCCTCGCGGACGCGCCCCGGTTGCCGCCTTTCGGGTGGAGGTCAAGTTCTGTGACCTTGGGTACCGGCGTGGTCGGGGAACCCGCCCCGCGTACCGGAGGAGGAACCATGACGACAGCCCGCGACATCATGTCTGGCAGCGCCGAGTGCGCATCCGAGAGCGACACGCTGGTCGATGCCGCCCGAAAGATGAAGGATCTCGACGTGGGGTCGCTGCCCATCTGCGGCGAGGACGACCGTCTCAAGGGGGTCATCACCGACCGGGACATCGTGGTGAACTGCGTTGCCGACGGACGTGACCCGTCCTCGGTGAAGGTGTCCGAGCTGGGCGACGGCAAGCCGGTCACGATCGGTGCCGACGACTCCGTGGACGAGATCCTGCGCACCATGACCGAGCACGCCGTACGTCGCCTGCCGGTCATCGACGGGGACCGTCTGGTCGGCATCGTCAGCCAGGCAGACGTCGCCAAGAACCTTCCCGAGGACAAGGTCGGCGACCTCGTCTCGGCCATCTCGGCCGGTCCCGCGAACGGTTGACGACGTAACCGGAAGACCGGCCTGGGAGTCAGCTCAGCTCGGCCAGGATCGGGGGGACCTGGTCGACGAGCTCGCGCGCCAGGAAGCCCATGCCTCCGACCGCGGACGCGAGTCGCTCCCCCGCCATCGAGTGCAGGTAGGTGGCCCAGCAGGTGGCCTTCGCGGGTTCCGCATGGCGCGCGAGCAGGCCGGTGACCAGGCCGGCCAGCACGTCACCGCTTCCGGCCGTGGCGAGCCCGGGGTGGCCGGACGGGACGCGCCAGACACGTCCGTCGGGGTCGGCGATCGTGGCCCGGGCCGTCACACAGCTGCGGTAGCGGCCGGCCGCCTCGGCGACGTCGGAGGGTTCCGGTTCGCAGTCACGCTCCAGGAGGCGCCCGAGCTCCTCGCCGTTCGGAGTCAGTACCGCGGGCACGGATCGCCGCGTGAGCGCCGTCCGGAACCTCGCCAGGACCCCGAGCGCATAGGCGTCGAGCACCAGCGCGGTGGTGCCGTCGACGTGGGGCAGGATGCCCGAGAGCAGGTCACTAGCCTCGTCGGCGTCGTCGAGACCCGGGCCGAGAAGGACCGCATCGGCGGACGCAACTGCCTCGGCACAGGTCTCGGCCGCTCGAGTTCCCCGGATCGTCCCGGTGGCGGTCTCGTCCAGCCCGATCACCCCGGCCTCGGGGAACGTGGCCGCCAGCGCGGGCGCGACGGACGACGCCACGGCGAGCTGAACCTGTCCGGCCCCGACACGGAGACCAGCGAGTCCTGCGAGTGCCACCCCACCCGGAGTCCGGGCGGCGCCGCCGATGACGACGACTCGCCCTCGACCCTTCTTCGAGCTGTCCGGGCCGGGCAGCGGCCAGTCCCGCAGCAGCTCGGGCGTGACCAGATCAGGCTCGGGCACGTCGTTCGCCCCGATGCTCGGTGACCATGAGACCGGCGTCGCGGAGGTGCGTGACATCGTCGTACAACGTCGTCGCCCACGTGTGGTCGGCGCTACGGACCAACCGGCTCAACGCCGCATTGCGGAGCGGCGTACGACGTGCCAGGTCGAGCACCTGATCCTCGTCCAGTCCCTCACACACGTAGCGCAGCAACGCGATCACCACGTCGTGGCTGACGACCAGAACGCGCGCCCCCGGGAGCTCTCGG
>Ga0111538_10014767_pt1 | contig 10286 bp, 6 predicted proteins | sample SoiMethybrSBSTD1_FD_79669 | JGI IMG/M metagenome (GOLD analysis project Ga0111538, IMG submission 79669) | Bulk soil microbial communities from a Populus tree surrounding site in Tennessee, USA - Soil MetaG P. TD hybrid SBSTD1 (version 2)... | ecosystem: Environmental > Terrestrial > Soil > Tree... | reverse complement strand
TAGCCGCCGTACGCGGCACGCGACCGCAGGTCGCCTGTGCCGCAGCCGCGCAGCGGCGCGCCCAAGCGGTCAGGGAATCAGCGTTCCGCGAGCGACGAGCTCCCTGTGCCGGTTTCTTCTCGAACCGACGCCCTCTCGAAGCCTGCTCGTCCGGACCGAGGGTGGAGCCCTCGCTAGAACTCGGTCTCGAAGTCCGAGTGCTGCAGGATCCGCGGGCTGATCGCGAACAGCACGTGCTGCTTGTCCGTGCGCTTGAACTTCGAGCGGAAGAGATAGCCCAGGAGCGGCAAGTCGCCCAGGATCGGGACCTTGTTGACCAGCTCGCGCTCGCGCTGGGTAGTGAGGCCGCCGATCACGAGCGTCTGCCCCGGCTCGAGGTACACGAGCGTCTTGGCCGTGCGGTAGGCGATCACGGGCACCTCGATCACGGTGCCCTGCTCGGTGCCGCTCCCGACCGAGAACGTCCCCTGGGATCCCACCTGCTGCGACCCGATCAGGTGCACGTCGAGCGCCAGCGTCTTCGTGCCGATCACGCGCGGCGAGATGTAGAGCTGGACCCCGACCTTCTTGTAGACCGTGTTGGTCGAGAAGTTCCCGGCCGTGTCGAGCGACTTGATCTCGAAGTACGGGATCTCGGTCGTGCTCTCGAGGTAGGCGACGCCCCCCGCGCGCACGACGGTCTTGGGACGCGAGTCGATCTGGACGTTGTCCCAGGTGCGCACGGCCTCGAGCACCGCGTCGAAGGTGAAGCTGTTCGTGACCGCGCCGAGGTCGAGCAGCACGCCGATGCCGTCGCTGATGTTCGGCAGGTCGAAGTCGAGCCCCTGGACGAAGTTCGATTCGCCGAACGTGAACGTCTTCCCGGCCGAGGTGACGCCGTAGTCGAGCGTGTCGGTCTCGACCACCTCGATGATCTTCGCCTCGAGCTCCACCTGTGGGATACCGGCCGCGGCGAAGAGCTCGAGGAAGTCCTCGAACTGCTCGAGCAGCTCGTACGTCGCCGTGACCACGAGCAGGTCGGAGAGCACGACGGCCTTGGCCTCGGGCGGCGGCGAACCGATGCCGGTGTCGCTCGGCAGCGGAAGCCGCAGGTTCGCGTAGGACTCGACGTCCCAGCCCTCGAGCGTGGCGTACTCGAGCACGCCCGGATCCAGCGGCGGTAACACGGCGGCCGGTTCCTCCGGCGGTGCCACGGGATGCGGCCGGAACGGGAACGGCTCGAGCGTCGCCATCAGCTGGATCAGCTTCGCGGCCTTGCCCGACGGCAGCGTGTAGGGCTTGGTGATGAACGAGTGCCCCGCTCCGTCGTCGCGCACGATGATGCGCTCGCCGAAGCGGATGAACGGATCCTGGCGGACGCGCAACTCGGTCGTGGGCTCGGGCTCCTGGAGCGGCGGCGACGCTGGCGCCGGTGCCGGCGTTTGCGCTTGCGTCTGGACGATCGCCTCGACGGGTGCGAGCGCGTACGGGTCGCTCTCCTCCAGCGGCTCCTCGCCCGCGACCTGCGTGGCTTGCACGGGCGTCGCGCCCGTCATCATCTCCGAGAGCTCGGCCAGGCTGCCGTGCTCTTCCTCGGAGCTCTCCGGCGCTCGGCAGCCCACCGCCAGCGCCAGGACGACGCCGAGGATGCAGGGGCAGGAGCGATCCATCGGTCCCCAGGGCAGCGTGTAGGGGCGCATGATTCAAGGGCGCGCCGGCTCGTGGCCGGCGGGCGCTCGCGCGCGTCCCCCCCGGCCGATCCTCACTCCTCGAACTTCGCCTTCACTTCCTTGGTGACGTCGGGGACCGTCCGGCCGTCCTCGTTCCGGATCGCCTTCCACACGCCACAGTGGCCCTTGGCCGCGCGCACGAGCTCCGCCGACTTCGTGATCAGCGTCTTCGCCTGGCTGCGCAGCGCCTTGCCCTCGGTCGACTCCGGATCGATCTTCTTCTCCTTCATCTTCTTGATCTGCGGCGTGTCGTCCCAGAGGTCGTCGTAGTCGACCTTGGCGGGGTTCGAGACCTTCTTGAGGTCCTTGATGCCGCAGATGTTGTCGTCCTCGTCCGCGATCCACTTGTCTCCGGGGACGGCGACGAGCTCCACCTCGTGCGCGATCAACGCGGTCGCAGGCGACGGCGACGAGGAGGGATGCGCCTGCGCGAACCCCCCGAGAGCGAGTCCGATCGCTAGCGAGCAGAGGCGGATTCGGTGACTCATGGCGTCGTGGCGGCCGCGGTCGTGGCCTCGGGGGACGCCCCCTCTGGGAGAGGGAGGGCTGTGGTTGTGCTTCGCCGGCCCCCTGCGCGCGACCCTGATCGGCAGGCGACGGCGAAAACTAGGGTAGGAATCGGGAAAGCCCACGGAGCGTCCGCTTGCGTCTTTTTCTTGTCAAGAGCGCAGGACGTTGAGCTCCAACGGATTGGAGGGCGGAAGGCCCGATCGCGATCTCGGGCCTTCCGGGCGCGTGATGCGGCGCGCGCCCGGGCAGCGGGGCCGCTGCTCGAGCCGCCGCGGCGCGTTTCCGGATCAGGCCTTGGCCATGGCCTGGCGGTGCGAGAGCTTCACCTTGCCGCGGTCGTCGACGTGGATCACGACCACGTCGATCTCGTCGCCCACCTGGACCACGTCCTCGACGCGGTTCACGTAGCCCTCGGCCAGCTCGGAGATGTGCACCATGCCCTCGGTGCCCGGGAGGATCTCCACGAAGGCGCCGAACTCCTTGGTGCTCTTCACCGTGCCGCGGTAGCGGGCGCCGATGCGCGGCGTCTCGGTCATCGCGCGGATGACGTCCAGACATTGCTGGACGCGCGCCCGGTCGAGCCCCGAGACCGAGACCTCGCCCTCGTCGGAGACGATCGAGATCTTGACCTTGTAGGTCTCCTGGAGCCCCTTGATGTTCTTCCCGCCCGGCCCGATCAGGTAGCCGATGCGGTCGGGCGGGATGCGGATGAGCTCCATGGCCGGCGCGTAGCGCGAGACCTCGGCGCGCGGCATCTTCACCACGTCGAGCATCTTGCGCAGGATGAAGCGCCGGCCCTCCTTCGCCTGGGACAGCGCCTTCTCGAGCATCTCGCGCGTCACGCCGCTGATCTTGATGTCCATCTGCAGCGCGGTGATGCCGATGCCCGACCCGGCCACCTTGAAGTCCATGTCGCCGTTGTGGTCCTCGGAGCCGGCAATGTCGGACAGCACGGCCCAGTCGGGTCCGTCCGTGATGAGCCCCATGGCGATGCCCGCCACGGGCTGCGCGATCGGCACGCCGGCCAGCATCAGCGACAGGCAGCCGCCGCACACCGAGGCCATCGAGGACGAGCCGTTCGACTCGAGGATCTCGGACACGAGCCGGATCGTGTAGGGGAACTTCTCGCGCGCGGGAAGCACGCTGGCGAGCGCACGCTCCGCCAGCATCCCGTGCCCGATCTCCCGCCGGCCGGGACCGCCCAGGCGGCGCGTCTCGCCCACGCTGAAGGGCGGGAAGTTGTAGTGGAGGTAGAAGCCCTTGCGGTACTCCTCCTCGATGCCGTCGATGATCTGCTCGTCGTCGGGCGTGCCGAGCGTGCAGGAGACCAGCGCCTGCGTCTCGCCGCGCGTGAAGAGCGACGAGCCGTGGTGGCGCGGGACGAAGTCCGGGACGACCGTGATCTCACGGATCTCGTCCAGCTTGCGGCCATCGATGCGCTGCTTCGTGCCGAGGATCAGCTGGCGCTCCGAGCGCCAGGCGAGGTCGGAGAAGGCGCCCTTGACGGCCTTCTTGCGCGCGTCGAGCTCGTCTGCGCCCACGCCGGCCGTGAGCGCGGCCACGCAGCGGTCTTCCACGGAGGCCATCGCGTCGTGACGCGCTTCCTTGCCGCGCGTCTGCATCGCGGCGCGCAGCTCGTCGGCGAAGCGCGCCACCTGCTGCTCGAGCTCGCGGTCCTTGGCCGGAGCGACGAACTCCTCCTTGGGCTTCCCGGCCTGGGAGCGCAGCTCCTCGATCGCGCTACACAGCTTCTGGATCTCGCCGTGCGCGAGCTCGAGGGCCTCGATCATCTCGGTCTCGGGCAGCTCGCGCGCTGCAGCCTCGACCATCACGATCGCCTTGGCGTGGCCGGCCACGACGAGGTCGAGGTCGGACTCGGTGCGCCGCGCGAGGTCGCCCGGCAGCACGGTCAGCCGACCGTCGAGCTTGCCGATGCGCACCGCGCCGAGCGCGCCGTGGAAGGGGATGTTGCTGACGTGCAGCGCGGCGAACGACGCGATCATCGCCAGGATGTCGGCCGGGTTCTCGCCGTCGTAGCCGTACACGCGCGAGATGACCTGCACCTCGCGCTGGAAGCCATCGGGGAACAGCGGCCGGATCGAGCGATCGATCAGCCGCATGGTGAGGATCTCCTTGGTCGTCGGGCGCCCTTCGCGCTTGAAGAAGCCGCCCGGGATCTTGCCGGCGGCGTCCGCCATCTCGCGGTAGTCGACGGTGAGCGGGAAGAAGTCCTGCTCCTCCTTGCCAGGGCCGACGCACGCGGCGGCGAGGCATTGCGTCTCGCCGCAGGTGACCAGCACGCTGCCATGGGCCTGGCGCGCGATCTGGCCCGTCTCCAGTGTGATTTTCTTGCCCGCGATATCGCACTCGACGCGGGCGTGGGTGTCTTTCGTCATTGTCTTTCGTCTTCTCGTGTTCCTTCGGGAACGTCTGTCGCTTCGTCTCTTCGGACTCGTCTCGTCACGGCCGCTGGGCGCACCTGCGCCGGGGCCACCGGCTCGCCGGCACGGCGAGCCTTCGGGGCACGAGCCGCTCGGTCACGCTTGGTGTCGCGGAGCGGCGGGCAGGGGACACGAGCACGTCTAGCGTCGCAGGCCGAGGCGGTTGATCAGTGCCTGGTAGCGCTGCGGGTAGCTTCGGCGCAGGTAAGAAAGGAGCTTGCTGCGCTGCCCCACCATCACCAGCAGGCCGCGGCGCGAGGTGAAGTCCTTGCGGTGCGTCTTGAGGTGCTCGGTGAGGTTCTTGATGTGCTCGCTGAGGATGGCGACCTGGACTTCCGGCGAACCGGTGTCTCCCTTCTGGATCGCGTATTCCTCGATCAGTTCCTTCTTGCGCTCGGCGGCGATGGGCATCGTTGGTCCTGAAAGGCGCCTGCGTCGGTCTACTTGCCCCGCGCCCAGGGGAAGGATTCTCCAGGCGTGGGGTGTGCCGCTCGACGCCTCCTCGTGGAGGCCGGCGGGCGGCTCGGATCCTGGCTCCTTTTCAAGCGGAGCACCTCGGGATCCGGACCGTTACGGGCGGCGAGCTTACCAGCCGCCCGTCGAACTCTCCAGCTCGCGCCGTTTCAGGGCGTGGCGACCTTGCGGGCGGCGACCGGATCGCGCACGGGCAGCGCCTTCAGGGCTTCCTGCGCGAACAGGCGCACGGCCTTGGGGATCAGGTCCTGCCCCGGCGCCGGCGGACGGCCGTTCTGGCCGAGGTCGACGCTGCGGGCGATCGAGACCTGCCACAGCACCTCGCCCGTCGTGTCCCCGCCCTGGAAGAGGCCCACGTCCGCGGAGACGTCCACCTTGCCGGTGGAGTACATGTGCGCCGGATCCCAGCTCGTGATGGCCACCATCAGGAGCGCGTCCGGCGGCGGCGTGCCGCGGAACGACGCCTCGACCCAGTTGGCGTCCACGTAGGCCGGCGCGAGCGGGCTGTAGTGGCGCGCGACCAGCGTCTCGATGAACGCGTCGCGGAAGATGTCGAGCGGGACTCGCTGCCCGTCCGTCTGATCGCGGATCGGTGCGACCGCGACGTCCGTCGGCTGCAGCTCCGCCAGGCGCTGGGTCGCGCCGCGCACCACGGGCTCCTCGTCCGGCTTCGGGCCACTGCCGGCGCACGAGACGAGACCGCAGGCGAGGGCCAGGCCCAGGATCCGAACCGGAATGCGAGCGAACATGTTGGCTTCTTCGTGACCGAGTCCGAATTCCGCAGTGGGGTGCGGGATTCTATCGAGCGCGTCCCGTCGTCTGCGAGGACTCGCGAGCGAATGTCGCGTCGCGCGGCGGTCGCCTCAGTGGTTCACGATGGTGAACGGCTCGCCGAAGGAGAAGAGCTCGACCTCGCGCTCGACGTCCGACCACAGGAAGCCGATGGGCGAGAAGCCGCTCCAGGCGTAGGCCGCTGAATCGATGACCAGTTCCTTGCTGGCCAGGACGTTGGCCACGGGCACCCGCAGCAGGACGTCGCCGCTCCCCGTGGGATCGACGCGCCACAGGGTCCAGCCTCGTCCCGCATCGTCCCGCAGCCGCACGCGGTAGAGCCCGCCCGCCGCGCGCTCGTCCCCGATCGCATGGGACAGGACGACGTTGAAGGGCTGCCCACCCGTCGACGCCCCGAGGAGGGGCGAGAGGACGCGGGGTACCGCCAGTGCATGGAAGACCGGTAGCGGGCCGCCCGCGAGGATCGTGGACAGCCGCGGGCGCGCACCGGCTGAGTTGCTCTCGGAGTCGCGCAGCTCCATGCGCACGAAGGGGTCGTCGTCCACGATCCCGACGCTGCCGAGCGGTCCCCCCGCGGTCACGGCTCCGGGCTGGGCAGTGCGCACGACCCAGCGATCGCCGCCCTGGTCGAAGGACAGTCCGGTGGACACGGCCAAGCTGCCCGGAATGCCGGGGATGAGCACCTCCACCGTCACGAAGGGGTTGCCGGTCGTCGTGGGGTCCGGGTCGCTCGCGAGGACGCCGACGCCGCTGCCCGGATCCACCTGGAAAACGACCGGCGGCAGCCCGATGGCCGCTTCCTCGGGGGGTGTGGCCCCGTCGGTGAGCAGGAAGGGGACGGTGAAATCGCCGGGCTGCAGCTGGTTGGGCTGGATGCGATCGAAGGGCACCTCGAGGGCGAACGCCTGCAGCAGGAGTGCAGGGCTGAAGTTGCCCTCGGTCTGCGTGAAGTCGCCGGCGAAGAAGGAGCGTGCGCCCAGCTGGCTGTCCTGCACCCCTTCGGGCCCGTAGGGGCACGTGAGCTCACCCCCGGAGGGCGGGGGGCACGAGCCGCTCACGAAGCCCCGCGGCTGCTCGAAGGTGCGCCGCGAGTCGTCCAGGCGTCGGTCGAGCCCGGGGAGCAACGCGACCGCAGCCGCGTTGGTCGAGAACACGTCGCCGTCCACGCGACCGACGCCGCGGTTGCTCTGGAAGAGCGGCACGGACAGGTGCGCCGACGGCACGCCGTGGAAAGTGAAGAGGTCGTAGCTCTGGGCGACGACGGTGACGATCGCGCCGATCGACGGCGCGCCCTCCGTCGCCAGCGTGACGGTGCCGTCCGCCAGCGTCTGCCCCTGCGCGATCTGCGGGAAATCGACGCCGTTGCCGTGATCGGCGTGCACGAGCACGGTCGCGCCCGGCACGGGAGCGAGCGTGCGGCCGTCGAACACCTGCACGGTCACGTCGTCTCCGGGCGCCAGCGCACCGGGCCCGACGACGCCGAGCTGCGTGACCGTGCCGCTGACCGCGGGCGCGGCGTTGAGCGCCGCGTCGTACACGACGATCGAGGAGAAGTTCACGGTGCTCGGATCCAGGATCCCCGCCGGTACGGGAGCCGCCAGGAACAGGCCGGTCTCGTCGCTGCCGATGACCGGCGGGAGCGTCCCGTTGTTGCCGACGTCGGTCGTGACCTCCACGCTGCGCACGGTCTCGGGCTCGGTCGGAGTCACGAGCACGCGCCCGGCGATCGAGATGCCGCGCTGGTCGGAGCGGAACTCGTCGGTCGTCCCTCCGGGCACGAGCAGCGCGCGCAGCGTCGGCGCGTGGGTGTCGAGGATGACGTCCTGCAGGCGCGCCGGATCCGGGTCGAGGTCGAGGAGCTTCACGGGAGTGACGATGCCCGCGCGCCGCAACCGGAAGGCGAACGCGAGCGGTCCGTCCGCGAAGTGCACGTTCGCGGGATCGTCCGAGAGCTGCAAGCCGACGTCCTCGCGCGTGAACGTCGCCGTGAGGATCGGCTCGGTCCCTGCCAGACGGATGAAGCGCTGCAGCGCGATCACGATCGGCTCGGGCTCCTCCGTGCGCTCCTCGCCGAACACGAAGAGGTCCACGAAGTCGTCCGGCTTCCCGTCTTCGAGCTCGACCTCGACGGTCAGCTCCTCGGGCGAGTTGTCCGTGAGGTTGGCGAGCCCGATCGCGTCCGTCGGATCGGAGAGCAGGCTCGCGCCGAGCGGCGCGGCGAGATCGAGCGTCTGGAACGTGATCGTCACCGGAGCGAGCACCTCGCCCTCCTCGTCGTCGAGGAGCGGATTGCCGACGGGCGAGAGAGCGATCGTCACCTCGACGTCGTTGCCGAGCGGAACGGGCGTGCCCGCCGCGTTCACGCTCCGGTACACGAACGCGCGCGTGTCCTCGGGACCGCCGCCCACCGTGACCGCTCGCGGTTGCGGGTCCAGCGGCGGGTCCAGGTCGTCGACCTTCACGTCGAAGGAAGCACCGTTGACCGAGCCGGGGTCGATCGCACGGTCGAAGACGACGACCATCTGCCCGGTCTCGCTCTGGCCCGTGTCGCCGTCCTGGGGATACGTCGCCACGAGCCGGGGCTCGGCGGGTGGAGTCGCGCTCACCGTGAACGTGCCGAGCTGGGTGCCCGGCACCTTGACGAACGCCTGCCCGGTCAAGTCGGTGGCGTTCGACTCCGCGCCGACCTGCACCAGGTAATCGCCCGCGGCGAGATCCGACGAGGGCAAGAGGAGCAAGACGCGGCCATCGCCCAGCAGCGTCTGCTCGACGTCCACCGCGGGACCGGGAAAGCCCCCGAGCGACGGCACGACCTCGATCGCGCCTTCCATCGAGTCGGGCGCCATCGTCTCGTCGAAGAGAACGACGACGGGAGTCGTGGGCGGGTTCGTGGTCCCCTTCGGGAAGACGCCCGAGGGGACGACGTCGGGTGGCCCGTCGATGATCCACTCGCCATCCACCGGCGGCACTGCCGGGTTGTCGGAGAGTCGGCCCGAGGGGCCCTGACAGCCGGTCGTGAAGACGCACACGATGCTGTCGTTGCACGACGCCGCGAAGAGCGCCAGGAACGCGAGCAGCCAGGTGGTCCGCAACGGGAAGGACAAGGGGCGTGGTTCTGGCGAAACGGGACCTGTCGGACCGCGGCCGAAGGACGCTTCGCGGTGCGGACTTATTCCCGCGGGCTCGAGCGGCCAAGGTAGTCGGACGGAGGAGGACGGCCTAGAGCGAATCCAACGGCCGCGCCCGACGGCTAGAATCTCCCCCCTATTTCGCCCGCGCGTGCCCTCGGAGGCCCGTTTGCATGGCGCGCGCCCCCGCCTGCCCCTGCCGCATCCGATGCCCCTGGTCCAGTCCCTCCGTACCCGCGCCCTTCTCGTCGTCGCGCTGGCGACCGCGTGTCAGGGGGACGGGCGAGAGCGAGGGAGCGCTCCGGATGCCACTCCGACGGCGCCCGCCGGGACGTTCGAGCCCGGACCCGAAGCTGCCGAGGAGCAGCGCGAGGAGCTCGCCTCCCAGACGATCCGCCTGATCGAGGAAGGGCGCTTCGACGACGCGCGCGACGAGCTCGACTCGGCGCTGCTCGCGCGGACCGTGGCCGACGCGAGGCGCCGGCTGGCGGATGGCGCCCCCGAGGATGCGCTCAACTCCGTGGACCGTGCGCTCGAGCTCGCACCCGACGATCCCGAGGTGCGCCTGCTGAAGGCCGACGCGAGCCTCGCGCTCGCCGAAGCGAAGATCCGCTCCGGCGGTGCTGCACCCGGGCTCATCGAGGGGTCGCTCGACGACGCCCTGCAGTTCTATCGCGGCCTCGGAGACGCGCCCCGTGCGTTGTTCGGCGCGAGCCGCGCGGCCTGGCTCCTCGGCCGGACCGAGGACGGTCTCGACCTCGCGCGCCGCGGCATGGCGCAGCTCGCGACCGTGGAGAGCGATCCCGAGTTCCCCGGACCGCTCCCCGAGCGCATCTACGCCGACCAGGTCTTCGCGGCGTACGCGAACGCACGCGGCAGCGATGCGCCCGACGCCGCGGCGCTCGGCGCGGAGAGCGAGGACGCGCTCGGACGGCTGCTCGGGCGCGCACCCGACGACGCCGTCACGTGGTCGCGGCTCGCGGATCTCTTCGAGTGGGAAGGTCGCGCCAAGGAGGCGCGTTCCGCGGCGGAGCGCGGGCTCCTGCGCGCGCCCGAGGACTCCGGTCTGCTCGAGCGGCTCGCCCGGACGACGCGCGAGCTCGAAGGCTCCGCAGCGGTCGTCACGGCGCTCGAGGCGCACGTCGCCGGGAATCCCGCGATCGCGGCCGGTCGCTGGCAGCTCGCGGTCGCGCGCTTCCAGGTCGGGCTCGACGGGCTGAAGGCGACGCCGG
>Ga0111538_10014766_pt1 | contig 10286 bp, 7 predicted proteins | sample SoiMethybrSBSTD1_FD_79669 | JGI IMG/M metagenome (GOLD analysis project Ga0111538, IMG submission 79669) | Bulk soil microbial communities from a Populus tree surrounding site in Tennessee, USA - Soil MetaG P. TD hybrid SBSTD1 (version 2)... | ecosystem: Environmental > Terrestrial > Soil > Tree... | reverse complement strand
GTTCGTCACCATCCTGCCGGGCCGCGACGGTCTCGTGCACATCTCGCAGATCAGCGAGGAGCGCGTCGAGCGGGTCTCGGACAAGCTCAAGGAAGGCGACAACGTGCGTGTGAAGGTGCTCGAGGTCGACCGCCAGGGTCGCGTGCGCCTCTCGATGAGGGACGTGCCCGCGTCAAACTAGAGAACGGCATCAACTGCTGTTGATGAATGCCGCCCCTTCTTCCCTGGAAGGGCGCGGCGTTTTTCTTTGTGGCGCGCGAGCCGCCTGGCAAGCCCTCAGCGCCTGAGAACCGCGAGTATCTCGGCCTTCGCAGGCTGCGTCTGCAACCAGTCGGCGAACTGCACCACCCGATCGTAGTCGTTGCCGAGCAGCTCGCGCAGGCGCTGCTCCTCCATCGCCGAGCTCACGCCGGCACGCACCGCGTACTGCCAGGCCTGGGTGAACACCCTGGCGAAATCTCCCGCGACCACCAGTCCCTCGACCAGTTGCCATTCGCCTTCATCGAGCCAGATTTCCTCGCAATGCGGGCAGTAGTCGAGTCGATTGGCCTTGTCGGCGGTGACGCGGTACTTGCTCATCAGCGAGCGGCACTTCGGGCATTTCTTCGCACCGGTGGAATCCGGCGGATCGACATCTGCGACCGCCGGCGGGACGCCGCGCAGTGCAAGCCGGCCCGCCGCGCTCTCACGCCAGGCGCGGTACGCGACCAGGCTCACCAGCGTGCCGAGGCACTTGCCGCAGCTGTAGCCGGCGAGGTTCTCGGTGAGCAGCGTGTGGACCAGGACCGAGTGGTCGCATTGCGGGCACAGGGCCATGGGAAGCGGGTAGTTTGGTGGTACGCGGAATGATCCCACGCCCGAAGAGGCGCGGGACCGTATCGTTTCGAAGCGCCGCTACTGGTGGCTGGGATTATCGGCCGGCTTCTCTTCGCCGTCCCGACTGTTGCGGCCCGCCGCGTTCATCAGCGTGCGGAAGATCTCGTCCTGTACCGAACGCCAGCGCTGGTAATTGCGCTGTGCGACGCCGGCGACGGTTTCCACCGGGTCCATCCCGACGACAGCCTTGACCTTGTCGCGCAGTTCGCGCTGCTGCGAGTTGAACAGCTTCATGCTCTGTTCGAGATAACTCGACAACACTCCCTGCAGCGTGCCGCCATACGAGCGGATCACCTGCGAGAGAAAGTCCCGACTCATCACCGGATCAACGCCGTGTTCCTGTTCCGCGATCACCTGCAGCAGGATGCTGCGCGTGATGTCTTCCTGCGACTTCTTGTCGATGACAACGAATTCGATTCGTTCGAGGACCAGAGACCGGATATCGCTGAGCGTGATGTACTTGCTCTGCACCGTGTCGTACAGACGTCGGTTTGGGTACTTCTTGATGACGCGTGGTTCGCTCATGCCTTAGCCCTCCGTGTGCCGCTACCTTAGTACACCTGCAAGTACCTCACAATTTCAGAAGGAATATTTGCCTATTTGTCGCCTGCCACGGACAGCTCGCGCCTGCTGTTACCCGCAAGCGCTTGTGGGCGCCAGTGCGAAAGTGCCCATTTCCAAGCGTCTTTGACCGTATGGCGCTCCAAATCGGGCGGCGGAGTCTGGGATAAAAGCGTAAGGGTGGTTGTAAGCCCTTTGGCCACTTGCGACTGATCGAGGGGTATCGCCCGCCTCGACTTGGATAGTTTGCTGCCGTCGGATTCGAGCAGCAGTGGCAGGTGTCCGTAGATAGGCCGTGGCAGCGAGAGTGCCGCCTGCAGATCCAGTTGCCACGGCGTGCTCGCGATCAGGTCCGCGCCGCGGACCACTCGTGTCACCTGCTGGAAGGCGTCGTCGACCACCACCGCGAGCTGATAACTCGCGAGCCCGTCGCGCCGCTCGACGACCACGTCGCCGCAGGCAGCGAGGTCGTACGGCTGTTTGCCCTGGAACAGATCGTCGAACTCGCCGCGTGTATCGCTGACGCGGAAGCGCCGCGCGGTGGCGCCGGGCCTGGTGGGGCCGGCGCGGCAGGTGCCGCGATAGCCGGGGGCGTCGTCGTTGCCTCCCGCGCCGAGATCCTTGCGCGTGCAACTGCAATCGAAGAGGCGTCCCGCCTCGCCCAACCGGGCAAGTGCCGCGCGATAGGCATCGCGGCGCGTGCTCTGGTAGAGCACCGGACCGTCCCATTCGAAACCGAAGGCCTCGAGCGTGCGCAGGATTTCATCGGCGCAACCCGGTACGACGCGCGGCGTGTCGACGTCCTCGATGCGCACCAGCCAGCGTGCGCCATTGGCGCGGGCGTCGAGGTAGCTGCCGACGGCAGCGAGCAGGGAGCCGAGGTGCAGGGGGCCCGTCGGGGAGGGCGCGAATCTTGCCACGGGCTCCATTGCCAGGCGCTCACGCGCCACAACGGAAAACGGCGCCAAAGAGGCGCCGTCCGATGAGATTGTCGACGCGACTCAGCCGTCGACTACCGGTAACGATCGTCTCTGTCACCATACTGACGTTCGCGGCGCTCGCGGCGTTCCTGCGCTTCGAGTGTCAGCGTCGCGACCGGGCGGGCCTCGAGGCGCTTCACGCCGATCTCTTCACCGGTCTCGAGGCAGTAGCCGTAGCTTCCGTCTTCGACCCGCTTGAGGGCTTCGTCGATCTTGCGGATCAGCTTGCGCTCGCGGTCGCGCGTGCGCAGCTCGAGGCTGAACTCTTCTTCCTGCGTGGCCCGGTCGTTCGGATCCGGGAAGTTGGCCGCCTCGTCCTTCATATGGGACACGGTGCGGTCGACTTCTTCCATGAGGTCGCGTTTCCAGCTGTTGAGGATGTTGCGAAAGTGCTCGAGCTGCTCCTTGTTCATGTACGCCTCGCCACGCTTGGCGATGTACGGCGTTACATTGCGGGGCCCTGCGAGCAGGCTGCCGGCGTCGAGTGAATCGTCCGCCTCACCATCGCCCGGCACGGGACGCGGCGTGGCGGTGATGCCGCCTGCCGACGGAATGCCGTTGGCGGTCACGACGATGCGCTCGGACGGCGGTGTCTTGCGGATGGCCTGGGCAACCGGCGCGGCACTGGCGGCCTGGCTCGCAGCAGGAGCCGGCTTGACAGCTGCGACGGCTTTCGCGGGAGCGGCAGCCTTGGTCGCTGCAGTGGCTTTCGTCGGGATCGGTTTCGCTGCGGATTTCGCTGCGACGGGCTTCGTCGCCGGCTTCTTTGCGGTCAACTTGGGTTTCTCGGCTTTCTTGGGCTTGGCGGGCTTTGCAGCCGCTCGCTTGGTCGGCATTTGTGTGTCGCTCCAGGCCCTGATTTGGACGGGGGGCCGGTTTGCAGGACGCGGGATTATAGCGGCGGATTCATGGCTGTACAGTCGCTTGTGCTGCGCGACACCGCGGCCAATTTCTTACGTGAAATCAGGGCAGTTGGACGACGCCGGGCGGCTGCCACCCCGGCTGGCGGCGTTCTACGACCACCGTGGTGTAGATACCACCACGGACATTGAACTTGCCCGCGAGCCGGAGGAACCGGGGGCGGCAGGCCCGTGACATATCGTCGGCGATCTGGTTGGTCACGGCCTCGTGAAAGGCTCCCCGGTCGCGAAACGACCACAGGTAGAGCTTCAGCGATTTCAGCTCGACGCACAGCTCGTCGGGCACGTACTCGAGCTCGAACGTGGCGAAATCCGGCTGGCCGGTTTTCGGACACAGGCAGGTGAACTCGGGCAACGTCATGCGGATCGTGTAGTCGATCTCGCGCGAGGGATTTGCAAAAGTCTCAAGGTGTGTCGAAGGTTGCGTGGACATCTTGATTGCCGGGATTTGTCGTCGTGCTTCGAGCGCGCGAAGCGACCTGAAAAAGATTGCGATTACTTTACACTACGGCGCCAATTCTTCCGCTCGCCCGTTCCGGAAAAATAGATGCGCCTGACCAAGATCAAAGTTGCCGGTTTCAAATCTTTCGCCGACCCGACCTCGGTGGGATTTCCAAGCAATCTCACCGGCGTCGTGGGCCCCAACGGCTGCGGCAAGTCCAACATCATCGACGCAGTTCGCTGGGTGATGGGTGAGCTGTCGGCGAAACACCTGCGCGGTGATTCGATGACCGACGTCATCTTCAACGGCTCGGCGTCGCGCAAGCCAGTGGGCACCGCCTCGGTGGAGCTGGTGTTCGACAACAGCGACGGCAAGATCTCCGGCCCGTATGCCGACTATGCCGAGGTCTCGCTCAAGCGCCAGGTGGCGCGCGACGGCACGTCTAACTATTTCCTCAATGGCGCGCGCTGCCGCAGGAAGGACATCACGCAGCTGTTCCTGGGTACCGGACTGGGATCGCGCAGCTACGCCATCATCGAGCAGGGCATGATCTCGCGCGTCATCGAGGCCAAGGCCGACGACATGCGCGCCTTCGTCGAGGAGGCCGCCGGCATCTCGCGCTACAAGGAGCGCCGCAAGGAAACCGAGGCGCGCATATCCGATACGCGGGAAAACCTCGAACGCCTGCAGGACGTGCGCGACGAAGTCGACAAGCAGATCCGGCACCTGCAGCGCCAGGCGGCGACGGCGCGCCGCTACCAGGCGCTCAAGGAAACCGAGCGGCGCCTGACCGCGGAGCTGCTGGCCCTGCGGCTGCGCGAGATCGATTCCGGCGCCGAGGTACAGGACAGCGCGGTGCGCGAGTGCGAGCTCACCATGCAGCAGGCACTCGCCGACCAGCGTTCGGCGGAAGCGGCCATCGAGACGCAGCGCGTCTACCAGACCGAGCAGTCGGACAGGGTGAGCGCCGTGCAGGCGCGCTATTACGAAGTCGGCGCGGAGATCAGCCGCACCGAACAGACCATCACCCATACGCGCGAGATGCGCGACCAGCAGCGCAACGAGCTCGCGCAGGCGCGCGCCACGCTCGCCGAGCTCGATTCGCACATCGATCGCGACCAGCGGCAGATCGCCGAGCTGCGCGCCGAGATCGAACAGCTCGGTCCCGACCTCGCACAGGCGCAGGCCGCCGAAGGCACGCTCAATGAGGGGCTCGGTGCTGCGGAAGCGGCGCTCGCCGGCTGGCAGCAGCGCTGGGAAGATTTCAACCGCGAACAGGGCGCCGCGCACCAGACCACCCAGGTGGAGCGCGCCCGCATCGAGCAGCTCGAGAACCAGCAGCGGCGACTGTCTGCACAGTCCGATCGCCTGGCCATCGAACGCGATGCGCTGATGGCTCAGGAATCCTCGGCGCTGCTGGGCCAGCTGACCGGCAAGGAATCACTGGCGCGCAGCAGCGCCGATGAACTGTCGCGCGCGCTGACCGCCGCGCTCGATCGCGCGCAGAAACTGCGCGCAGCGCAATTCGAAGCCGAGAGCCGTCTCGAGGCCGCGCGCTCCGAGCGCGAACGCTGCCGCGCCGAGGTGGTGTCGCTCGAAGCCCTGCAGAAGGCCGCGCTGGGCCGCGGCGATTCGCGCACTGCCGAATGGCTCAATGGCAATGGCCTGGCGCAGCAGCCGCGGCTCGCAGCGCAGCTCTCGGTGCGCGGCGGCTGGGAGCGCGCGGTCGAAACCGCGCTCGGCGACTATCTCGAGGCGTTGTGCGTCGACGAGCTCGACGCGCTGGCCGATATCCTGCCGACGCTGCCGGCGGGGCGCATCTCGCTGCTGCAGGCCGGCGCGCACGTCGAGGCCGATGGCGCTGGGGGCATGCTGTCGGGCGTGGTCTCCGGCCCGGGCGCGATCGTGCGCCTGCTGTCGCGCGTACGGCTCGCCGAAACCCTCGCCGATGCGCTGAAGCTGCGCCGCGAGATTGCCGACGACGAATCAGTCATCACCCGCTCGGGCGAGTGGATCGGCCGCGACTGGCTGCGCGTCAATCGCGGTGGCGATCCGCATTCGGGCGTGCTGGAACGCGAGCAACGCCTCAAGCAATTGCGTACCGAGCTGGCGCGCAGCGAACAGAACACGCGCGACAGCGAAGCGCATCTCGCCACCTGCCGCGAACAGCTGGCGCAGGCCGAGCGCGATCGCGACGCGGCGCAGAGCCGCATCCAGGGTGCACACCGCGAGCACGCCGACCTGCTCGGTCAGCTCGAAGGTGAGCGCGCCCGCGCGCAGGAATCGACGCTGCGGCGCGAACGCCTGGAAGAAGAGGCCGCCGAAGTCAGTCGCGAAATCGACCTGTCACAGGATGCGCTGGCGCGTGCCCGTGCCGAGCTCGATCGGGGGCTCGTGGCGCTCGATGCGCTCGATTCGCGCCGCTCCGGGCTGGAGACGGAACGTGACGATTGCCGCGAGGCGGTACAGGCGGCGCGAGCGCGCTCGCAGGCCGCGCAGCTCGCCAGCCGTGACCTGCTGATCCGTATCGAATCGCGCCGTTCCAGCGAGACCTCGATGGGCGTGGGCCTCAAGCGCATGTCCGATCAGCGACTGCAGACACACACGCGCCGCGACGAGCTCGAGGCTGCGCTCGCCAACGGCGATCAGCCCATCGTCGAGCTGGAAGCACGGCTCGCCGATTTCCTCGCGCGCCGTCTCGACATCGAGAGCGAACTCGCCGCCGAACGGCGCGCGCTGGAAGAGGCCGATGCCGCCCTGCGCGCGCTCGACGAAAAGCGGCTCGATGCCGAATCGCGCGTCAACACGGCACGCGCGGGCGTCGAACAGGCGCGGCTGGTGGCGCAGGAGTCGCGCGTGCGGCGCGAAGGTCTGCTCGAACAATTCTCGGCCACGCGTTTCGATCTCACCGAGGTGCTCGCCGGGCTGGCTGCCGATGCCGCGGTCACAGCCTGGGAAGAATCCCTGAATGGCACGCGCGCGGATCTCGAGAAGCTCGGACAGGTGAATCTCGCGGCCATCGACGAGCTCAAGGAATCGAGCGAGCGCAAGGAATACCTCGACCGGCAGTTTGCCGACGTGACCTCGGCGCTGAGCACGCTCGAGGAGGCCATGCGCAAGATCGACAAGGAAACCCGCACGCGCTTCGAGGACACGTTCAACCGCATCAACGCCGGCCTCAAGGACAAGTTCCCCAAGCTGTTCGGCGGCGGCCATGCGTACCTGGAGATCGTCGGCGAGGACATTCTCGAGGCCGGCGTGGCCGTCATGGCCCGTCCGCCGGGCAAGCGCAACAGCAGCATTCACCAGCTCTCGGGCGGCGAGAAAGCGCTCACCGCCGTGGCGCTGGTGTTCTCGATCTTCGACCTGAATCCCGCGCCATTCTGCCTGCTCGACGAGGTGGACGCGCCGCTCGACGAGCACAACGTCGGCCGCTTCTGCGACATCGTGCGGCACATGTCCGAACGCGTGCAGTTCATCTTCATCACGCACAACAAGGCCACCATGGAGCTGGCCTCGCAGTTGCTCGGCGTGACCATGCACGAGCCCGGCTGCTCGCGCCTGGTGTCCGTCGACGTCGACGAGGCGGTGCGCATGGCCACGGCATAGGAAACTGTGAGCGAGCTGCGCCTCATTCTCCTGGTCGCCGGCGTGCTGTTCATCGCCGGCATCGCGGGCTTCGAATGGTGGCGTGGTCGCCGCGGCCGCGCGCTGAGTGCGACGGTGCGCGAGGACCTGCCGGCGGAAATGACGCCCACGTCATCGAAAGCGCCCTTGCCGGACATCAACGTGGTGCGCGACGCGCGCGTCGCGGTGTCTGACAATCTGCCGGTCATCGAGCTTCCCAGTACTGCCGCGTCCGGCACGCGCCGCGCGCTCGGCATCGCGATCTCCGGCGAGGTCGCGGTCGATGTGGCGACCGACTCTTCCGAACCGTCGGCGCCGCGCAATGAGCCGTACATCGGCCATGGCAATCAAGACCAGCACGACGAGATTTCCGAAGTACGCGTATTCGACGAGCAGCCGGTGCACGGGCCGCAGCTGGTGCTCGCCTGGCCGAAGGAAGAAGAGCGGCGCATCGTCGCGCTGCGCGTCGTGCCGCACGGTGAGCCGCGTTTCGCCGGCCGCGCGCTGCGCCAGGCATTCGCCAGTGCCGGTTTCTGGCATGGCCCGCTCGACATCTTTCACCTGCCGGACGCCCGCGGCCGGGTCATGGTCAGCGCCGCGGCGCTGGCGCAGCCCGGCACCTTTGATCCGTCGCTCATGGATTCGCAGCGGTTCTCGGGCCTCAACCTGTTCTCGGTGCTGCCGGGCGTGCGCGCCGAGCGCGAAATCTTCGATGAACTGGTCGGCGCGGCACGCATGCTGGCCGAGCGTCTCGACGGTTCGATCACCGACCAGCACGGCGAGGAGCTGACCTCGCAGCGCATTGGGCGCCTGCGTCAGTCGCTGCAAGCTCCCGCCCAGGCCCGCGCAGCGGGCGAGGCCTGATTCATGGCGGAATCGGCGGCTGCCGCGCGGGCCGCGCAGCTGCGCGACGAAATCAACGGTCACGATTACCGCTACTACGTTCTCAACGAACCTTCGATCCCCGACGCCGAATACGACCGGCTCATGAACGAGCTCAAGCAGCTCGAAGCCGCGAATCCCGGACTGGTCACTGCCGACTCGCCCACGCAGCGCGTCTCCGGCGCCGCCGCTCCGGAATTCGCCAGCGTGCAGCACGCCGTGCCGATGCTGTCGCTGGCCAACGGTTTCACCGATGAAGACCTCGGCGACTTCGATCGCAAGGTGCGCGAGCGTCTCGGGCATCCGGACCCCATCGACTATGCCGCCGAGCCCAAGCTCGACGGGCTCGCAATCTCGGTGATCTTCCGCAACGGCGAATACTTTCGCGCCGCGACGCGCGGCGACGGCGTCACCGGCGAGGACGTGACCGCCAATGTCGCCACCATCCGCTCGGTGCCACGGCGCCTGCGCGGCAAGCCTCCCGCGTTGCTCGAGGTGCGCGGCGAGGTCTTCCTGCCGTTCGCCGGCTTCGCGAAGATGAATCGCGACGCCGAGGCGCGCGGCGAAAAGACCTACGTGAACCCGCGCAACGCCGCTTCCGGCAGCCTGCGCCAGCTCGATTCGCGCATCACCGCACAGCGGCCACTCGATCTTTACTTCTACTCGGTAGGCGTGGTGGAGGGCGGCGCGATCCCGCAACACCACAGCGAGCTTGCGCCGCAACTCAACGAGTGGGGACTGCGCACCTGCCCGGAAGCAAGGCAGGTGGCTGGCGTGGAAGGCTGCCTGGCGTATTACCGCGACATCGCCGCGCGCCGCGACCAGCTGCCGTACCAGATCGACGGCGTGGTCTACAAGGTAGATAGCCGCGCGGACCAGGAGAGGCTCGGCTTCGTGTCACGTGCGCCGCGCTGGGCGCTGGCGCACAAGTTTCCCGCCGACGAAGAGCTGACGCTGCTGGAAGACGTGATCTTCAACGTCGGACGCACCGGTGCGCTCACGCCGGCCGCCAAGCTCAAGCCGGTGTTCGTCGGGGGTGTGACCGTCAGCAACGCCACGCTGCACAACATGGACGAGGTGGCGCGCAAGGGATTCAGGATCGGCGATACGGTGATCGTGCGGCGCGCGGGTGACGTGATTCCCGAGGTGGTGCGCTACCTGCCCGAGAAGCGGCCCGACGACAGCCGTGAAATCGTCATGCCATCGACCTGCCCGGTATGCGGCTCACCGGTGCTGCGCCAGGAGGACCAGGCGGTCTACAAGTGCACGGGTGGCGTCCTCAAGTGCCGCGCGCAGCGCGCCGAATGGATCCTGCACTTCGCCGGGCGGCGCGCCATGGACATCGAAGGCCTGGGCGAGAAACTGGTCGAGCAGCTGGTGCACGACGGCCGCCTCAACACGCCGGCGGATCTGTATTCGCTCACCGAAGCGGAGCTCGGTGCGCTGAAGTTCATCGCGCAGAAACCGGAGGACGGCAAGCCCGCCGAACGCCGCTTCGGCGAGAAGAATGCCGCCAGCCTCTTCAAGGCCATCGGCAAGAGCAAGCAAACTACCTTGCCGCGCCTGTTGTTCGCTCTCGGTATCCCGCAGGTCGGAGAATCGACGGCGCGCGCCCTGGCCGAACAATTTGGCGACCTCGAGCCCCTGATGAACGCGGACGCCGCGAAGATCGAAGAAACCCCGGACGTGGGCCCGGTGGTGTCCCAGGAAATTGCCAGGTTCTTTGCCGACCCCGAGGCGCGCCAGGTGGTCGCGCGGCTGGTCGATGCGGGTGTGACCTGGCCCAGGATCAACGTCGCGCAGGCCGAGGCGATGCCGCTGGCCGGCCTCACCTTCGTGATTACCGGCACATTGGCAGGCATGGAGCGCGAAAAGGCGGAAGACGCGTTGCGCGAGCTGGGCGCCAAGGTGTCGGGCAGCGTCTCAAAGAGGACCAGTTTCCTGGTGGTGGGGGCCGATGCCGGTTCCAAGCTCGCCAAGGCGCAGTCACTGGGCGTG
>Ga0111538_10014765_pt1 | contig 10286 bp, 9 predicted proteins | sample SoiMethybrSBSTD1_FD_79669 | JGI IMG/M metagenome (GOLD analysis project Ga0111538, IMG submission 79669) | Bulk soil microbial communities from a Populus tree surrounding site in Tennessee, USA - Soil MetaG P. TD hybrid SBSTD1 (version 2)... | ecosystem: Environmental > Terrestrial > Soil > Tree... | reverse complement strand
GGCGCGCCGAGCTGCGCGCACTGCTCGCGCGCGTAGCGCGATCCGACCAAGCCGGTGTCGTCCGGGCCGCCGTTCACGGCGACGATCTTCTCGTTGCGCAGCACGAAGCTCACCGGATAGAAGCCTTCGTAGGCGCCTTTCTTGTTCTTGTCGTTCACCCACACGCACACGCCCCAGCCGTACTGCAGGTCGCGCACCGCTGTCTTGCGCTGGAAGATCTGCTTCGGCTCGGTCCGGATGTCGACGATCGCATCCTTGGGATCGACGAGGCGGATGCGCAGATAGCTGAGGATCTCGTCCTTGAAGCGGGTCGGCGCCGGCCCGTAGTCGACCGAGCTCATCTCCTCCTTGGAGACGGTGGTGTTGCAGCCCGCGAGCGCGAGCAGGAAGAGGACGGGCAGGATTCTTCGCATTGCGAAATTATGGCGCAGCCGCCGCCGGAAGCGGAGGACGTTTTGCCACCACGAAAAACAGCGACCCGAGGCCGGCGAGCAGGGCGAGGATGGTGAACCCGGCGCGGTAATTGCCAGTGAGGTCGGCCATGATGCCGGCAATCATGGGCCCGCCGATCTGGCCGATGACGATGATCATGAACGACAGGCCGAGGATCATGCCGATCGCGCTGCGGCCGAAGTAGTCGGCGCGCAGCGCCTGCATGAACGGCCCGCGCAGGCCCCAGGCGGCGCCGTGCAGTACGGCGAAGGCGAGCACCATCGCGACGTTCGCCGCGTAGGTGAGGAGCAGGAGCGCCGTCATGTGGGTCAGCATGCACGCGGCCGAGATGAGCCGCTTGTCGTACCGGTCGCCGATCAGCCAGCCGATGAACACCCCTCCGAGCTGCGACAGGGTGAGGACGGTGTAGACCAGTGACGCCTGCCCGAGGGAGTAGCCGAGCCCCTGGTTCATGTGCGTGATGGCATGCACGCTCACCGCGTGCACCACGAGGAGCGCGAATCCGTGGCCGAGCGAGAGCAGCCAGAAGGCCGGCGTGCGCAGCGCTTCGCGCGCGGTGAAATCACGAGTAGAACTCGGTGTTGAGGAACCCCCTTCCTTGGGCGGGGCTGGAGGGATGCCGTCCACCGTCTCGCCGTGGTCCTCGGGACGACGGCGCATGACGAACGCCAGCGGCAGACCGACGACGATCATCACCACCCCCGAGCCGAACGCGGTGGCGCGCCAGCCGAAGGCGCCCATCGACCAGGCGAGCAAGGGCAACGAGATGCCGCCGAGCGCGAGGCCGATCGACATCGACGACAGGGCGCGTGCCCGCCAGCGCTCGAACCAGTTGATGAGCGCGACGTTCACCGGGAAGAAGCCGCACAGGCTCGAGCCGAGCGCGATGACGATGAATGCGCCGTAGAACGCGAGCAGCGTGTCGGTGAAGCTGAGCAGCATCAGGCCGATGCCGAACACCACCACGCCGATGCGGATCCAGATCTGCGGCCCGAAGCGGTCGATCAGCCAGCCGAGGATCGGGCCGAGGATCGCCACCTCCATCTGCTGCAGCGCCGCTGCTCCCGAAAGCGCGGTCTTGCTCCAGCCGCGCTCCTCCTGCAGCACGGCGACATAGGCGCCGAACGCCTGCGTCATCAGCCCGGCCTGGAGAAACTGCAGGCCGGAGCCGGCGCCGACCATGTACCATCCGTGGAAGATTTTTTTCTTCAAGACCGCAAGATTAAATCAGGTTGAATCGATGACGATCTCAATGTATCAGGCCAGCGCGCCCCGTTTCGCGCGCATGCTGCGCAACCTCTCGGCGCTCCTTGGCAAGGCGCAGGCCCACGTCGAAGCCAGGAAGCTCGACGGCGCGGCGTTCACCACCTACCGCCTGTTCCCCGACATGTTCCCGCTGACGCGCCAGGTGCAGATCGCCTGCGACCAGGCGAAAGGCGCGGTGTCGCGCCTCGCCGGGGTCGAGCCGCCGAAGCACGAGGACACCGAGCAGACCTTCGCCGACCTGCAGGCGCGCATCGCCAAGACGCTCGACTACGTGGAATCGATGAAGCCGGCGCAGATCGACGGCTCGGAAGCGCGCGAGGTAGTGCTCAAGCTGCGCGCGGGAGAGTTGCGCCTGAAGGGCCTGGAATATCTGTTCAGCCACGCCTATCCCAACTTCTACTTCCACGTCACCACCGCCTACAACATCCTGCGGCACAACGGCGTGGAGCTCGGCAAGAAGGACTTCGTCGGCAGCTTCTAGCAGGTCAGCAGCGCCGCGAGCTCGCGCGGCATCGAGACTTGCGGATAGTGGTGCGTCGGCAGCTCGTGGTATTCCCAGGCCTTGTCGGCTTTGGTCGCGGCGCCAAACGGCGCGAAGGTCGTCGGTGAATAGCCGCTGCAGAAGATGTAGACGCGCTTGCCCTTGTAGTTCCCCTCGAGCGAGATTTTCTCTTTCATGGTGGCGAGCGGCTGCTGGTTGCGGCGCGACTGCAGCCAGGCGAGCTCCTGCGGGTCGGTGATGCCTTGCGGCCCGGGAGGCGGCACTCGCCAGTCCTGCAGAGCCAGAAGCTTGTCGCGCATCTCCGGTCGCGCCAGGTCCAGTAGCGACTGGCCGTCCTTCGGCACGAACGCGTCGAGGTAGACGAGGCTGCGGATCCTTTCCGGCACGCGGTCGGCGACCGCAGTGACGACCATGCCGCCGTAGCTGTGTCCGACGAGGACGAAGTCGCTGAGCTGCTCGTACTCGACGGTGCCGAGAACATCCTTCACATGGGTCGAGAGATCGACCGACGGCGAGGCGAGATGAAAGCGCTCGCCGATGCCGGTCATGGAGGGTGTGAAGACTTCGTGGCCCTGCGTGCGCAGAAGCCGGGCGAGGCGCGCCCACATCCAGCTGCCGCCCCAGGCGCCGTGAACCAGGACGAACTTCAAGACTACTTCTTGTCGCCGGTGGTGATGAAGCTGGAGACGTCGACCTGGTCGAGCTTCACCGCGGCCTTGCTCTCGGCCTCGATCCTCGCCTTCATCCGGTCGGTTTCCCTCGTCGCCTCCTCGAAGGCGTTGGCGAGCTTGAAGCTGAATGCGGCCAGCGCCTTCGGATCGGGCTTTTTCTGGTCGGTGCCGGAGAGCGTGCCGTACACGCGGGCTGCGAGGTTGATGTAGATCTTCTCGGCGAGATCAATGTAGGCCTCGCGCGCGGCGCCGGCCTGGGCTTCTACCTTCGCGGGTGCTGATCCATGTCCACTCATCGTTTGGAGATGTTACTACGCTCGTCTTCGCTCAGGGTGCGCGCCAGCTGGTCGCGCAGCTCGTTCGAGACGGTGATGCGCGCTTCGGAAGGGTCCTTGTGCACGGCGTAGAGCTTCGCCTGCACCTCCTGGTCGTGTTCGGCGAAAGCTTCCGCGGCGCGGCGCGCCCGCTCGGCGTCGCCGCCGATCAGGGCGAGCGCGGTTTCGCCGAGCTTCAGCGCCGACAGCCAGGTCTCGCGCTCGATGATCTCGACGCCGAGGTCGCGCAGCTCGAAGCTGTGCCGCATGTCGTGCGCGCGCGCGATGAGTCGCAGGCGCGGGAAATTGGCCTTGGCAACGCGCGCGAGGCGGGTGATGGCCGCCGCATCCTCGATGGCGATGATCAGGTAATCGGCCGTGTCCGCCCCGGCGGCGTGCAGCAGGTCGACGCGCGTCGCGTCGCCGTAGAACACGCGGAAGCCGAACTTGCGGCTCTGCTCGACGTGGTCGGGGTCGTCGTCGAGCACCGTGGGATGGATGCCCGCGGCGTTGAGCAGCCGCGCCACCACCTGGCCGACGCGCCCCAGGCCGGCGACGATGACCCGCGCCTGCTCGGGGGTGTCGGCCGGCGGCTTCTCGTCGCGCTCCGCAAAGCGCGGCACGAGCACGCGGTCGTGGAAGACCAGCATCAGCGGCGTCTGCAGCATCGACAGCGCCACCGCGAGCGTGATCGCCTGCGCGACCTCGTCGCCGACCACGCCGCGCGCTGCGGCGACGCCGAGCAGGACGAAGGCGAATTCCCCTCCCTGCGAGATCAGCATGATGAACAGCGGCCGCTCGTGCCGGGGCATGCCCGCGACGCGGGCGATGACGAACAGGACGATGCCTTTCAGGAGAAACAGGCCGGCAATCAGGCCGAGGATGACCAGCGGCCGGCTGAACAGCAGGCTGAAGTCGACGCTCATCCCGACCGAGATGAAGAACAGGCCGAGCAGCAACCCCTTGAACGGCTCGATCACGGCTTCGATCTCGTGCCGGTATTCCGACTCGGCGAGCAGCACGCCGGCGAGGAAGGCGCCGAGCGCCATCGACAGGCCGACGTGCTCGAAGACGATAGCGATGCCGAGCACGAGCAGCAGCGCAAAGGCGGTAAAGATCTCGCGCAGCCGCGTGCGGGCGATGTGGCGGAAGACCGGCCGGGCGAGGAAGTGGCCGAGCACCAGCGTGGCGACGATCGCGCCGACGGCGAAGCCGAGGCCTTGCCAGGAAAACGCCGAGCTGCCGGCGCTGCCGCCGAGGAGCGGAATGATCGCCAGCATCGGGATCACGGCGATGTCCTGGAAAAGCAGGATGGCGAAGGTCGACTGGCCGCCCTGCGTGCCGAGCGCGCCGCGCTCGGTGAGCGGCTGCAGCGCGAGCGCGGTCGACGAGAGCGACAGCGCCATGCCGGCGATGAGCGCGACCCTGGGGTCGGCGCCGAACGCCCAGCCGACGAGCGCGATGAGCGCGATCGATCCCAGCACCTGCGAGGCGCCGAGCCCGGCCAGCTTGTGCCGCATGCTCCACAGCCGCTTCGGCTCGAGCTCGAGGCCGATCACGAACAGCAGGAATACCACTCCCAGCTCGGCGAAGGCGCGCACGTCCTCGATCTGGCCGACGAGCTTGAAGCCCCACGGCCCGATGGCGATGCCGGCCAGCAGGTAGCCAGCGACCGACCCGAGGCCCAGGCGGTGCGAGAGCATGACCGCGACGACCGCCGCGGCGAAGTACACCGCCGCCTGGAGAAGGAAATTCGAATGCTCCACGGGGGCGAAGTATAGAGGGAGGGTCGCCGCGGCCCGACAGCAGCGGCCGCAAAGATCGCAAAAACCGGGTACGACGCTTGCGGTATGGCAGGTCATGAAACCGGCACAACTGGGCAGCCTCAACGCGGAGCTGCCGCCGCTCGAGCAGGACCTCGCGGCGCGCATGGAAATCATCTTCGAGCGCTGTCCGACGCTCCATGGATTCACCGTCCAGGACTGCTCGGCGCTGCCCGAGGAGTTCCGCTCGCTCGCGCTAGAGCGTGAGCTGGTGGTGACCGACATCGGCGTCTATCCGAACCTGAACACCGAGCAGTGCGAGCAGATCTACAACGAGATCGCCGTCGCCCTGCTCGACTTCATGTTCGAGCGCCCGGCGGCGAAGGACGTGCTGCGCGGTCGCACCTTCGCCCGCACGCTACACTAGGGCATCGATCCCTTTTCCAGCGCCGCCGAGCTCGCCCGGGGCATCCGTTCGCGCCGTTTCTCGGCCGCAGAGCTGGTCGAGCTCTACCTCGCGCGGATCGAAAAGCACAACCCGGCGCTGAACGCGGTCTGCACGCTCGACGCGAAGGGAGCGCGGGCGCGCGCCGCGGAAGCCGATAAGGCCATCGCGCGCGGCGAGGTGTGGGGACCCCTGCACGGCGTGCCGATGACGATCAAGGACGCGCTCGAGACCGCCGGCGTGCGCACCACCGGCGGGCATCCGCCGCTCAAGGACTACGTGCCGACGGCCGACGCCGCCGCCGTCGCAAAGCTGCGCGCCGCGGGCGCGATCCTCCTCGGCAAGACCAACGTGCCGCCGCTTTCGGCCGACTACCGTGCCGACAATCCGATCTTCGGCCGCACCAACAATCCCTGGGACCTCGAGCGCACGCCGGGCGGCTCGAGCGGCGGTGCTTCCGCCGCGGTTGCTGCGGGGCTGACCGCATTCGACGTCGGCAGCGACCTGGCCGGCTCGGTACGCACGCCGGCGCATTTCTGCGGGCTGTTCGCGCTCAAGCCCACCGAAGGCCGTATCTCCAATGCCGGACACATCCCGGAACTGCCCGGCCAGGCGCGCGCGGTGCGGCACATGAACGTCCTCGGTCCGCTGACCCGGTCCATCGAAGATCTCGAACTGGTGACCAAGGCGATGTGTGAGCCTCAGGTGCCGTGGACTGACGCACCGGAAAAGTCGTCCTGCCGCATCGCCTGGAGCGCTGATTTCAGCGGTGTACCGGTGACGCGCGATACCAGGGAGGCCATCGCGAAGCTCGCTGCCAAGCTCGGCGCCGAGCAGCGCAATCCGGACGGTTTCGACTTCGAGCAGGCGTGGGAGCTCTGGGGCGAGATCGCCATCATCGAACGCGCGGCCACCGGCGGCGATCGTGCCCGCGAGCGTGTCGCGGCGCTGAACGCGACCCTCGGCGAGCGCTGGGCGGTGGCGCGCGGCTCGGCGCGAGGCGCGCAGGCGGCAGTTGCCGACTATGCAATTTCTCTAACCAACAAAGACCGGCTGGCAGCGGTTCTGGAAAAATTCTTCGAGCGCTGGGACGCGTTCATCTGCCCGGTGACGGTGAGCCCGGCGATCCCGCACGTGCCGTTCGGCACGCCGATCGACGTCGACGGAGCCCAAGTCCCGTATTTCATTGCCGGCACCGCCTATACCTGCCCGTTCAACCTCACCGGGCATCCGGTTGCGATCCTGCCGTTGACCAAATCGGCGTCAGGCCTTCCAATCGGCGTGCAGGTCGTCGGCAAGCTTTGGAGCGAGCCGGCGTTGCTGCAAACCGCGCGCCGCATCGCGCAGATCACCGGACCTTTCAAGCCGCCGCCGAATTTCGTGCAATGAAGATCGACTGGGACGTGCCCATCGCGATGGACGATGGGCTGGTGCTCCGCGCCGACGTGTTCCGCCCGGACGCGGATGGAAAGTATCCTGCGCTGCTCAGCTACGGACCCTACGGCAAAGGCCTCGCGTTCCAGGAGGGCTACAAGACCGCCTGGGAGATCATGGCGCGCGAGAACCCCGACGTCCTGCGGGGCTCATCCAACAAATATCAGAACTGGGAAGTCGTCGACCCGGAGAAATGGGTGCCCGACGGCTACGTCTGCATCCGTGTCGACTCGCGCGGCGCCGGCCGCTCGCCCGGCTTCCTCTGCCACAACGGCCCGCGCGAAACCAGGGACATCTACAACTGCGTGGAGTGGGCCGCGAAGCAACCCTGGTGCAGCGGCAAGGTGGGAATGAACGGCATCTCCTACTACGCGAGCAACCAGTGGCGCGCCGCCGCGGCGAAGCCGCCGCACCTCGCGGCGATCTGCGTCTGGGAAGGCTGGAACGACGCCTACCGCGAGAGCGCCCGCCACGGCGGCATCATCTGCAGCTTCCGCAAGAACTGGCAGGAGATGCAGGTGAAGACCGTCCAGCACGGCTTCAATAGCGGCATGAAGAATCCCAACACGAGCGTCGCAGTATGTGGTGATGAAATATTGGGTGAAAAAGAATTGGCGAAAAACCGCGAGAACATGTGGGAGGCGTTCCTGTCGCGCGAGACCTGGGACGACTACTACGCCGAGCGCACCCCCGATCTTTCGAAGGTGACGATCCCCATGATGACTGCCGCCAACTGGGGCGGGCAGGGACTGCACACGCGCGGCAACTTCGAAGGCTTCATGCGTGCCGGTTCAAAGGAGAAGTGGCTGGAAGTGCACGGCGGGTCGCACTGGGCGCCGTTCTATACCGACTACGGACTGGACCTGCAGAAGCGCTTCTTCGGCTATTTCCTGAAGAATGAAAAGAACGGGTGGGACAAGCAGCCGCGCGTTCTCCTGAACGTCCGCCATCCCGGCGAGAAGTTCGTGCAGCGCACCGAGAGCGAATGGCCGCTTGGGCGCACGAAGTGGACGAAGTTCTATCTGAAGAAGGATCTTTCCCTCAGCGAGTCGGACTCCGGCGGGGAGGGAACCGTCTCGTATGACCCGATGGGGAATGGCTTGACGTTCTCCATGGTCGCAAAAAGGCCGACCGAGATCACCGGGCCTTCGGCCCTCAAGCTGTGGATCTCGTCGGCGACGGAAGATGCGGATCTTTTCGTCGTGCTCCGGATCTTCGACCCGGCGGGCAAGGAGGTGCTCTTCCAGGGCGCGCTCGACCCCAAGACACCGGTCGGGCAGGGATGGCTGCGCGCCTCGCACCGCAAGACCGATCCGAAGAAGAGCCTGCCGTACCGGCCGTGGCACACACACGATCAGCTGCAGAAGCTGAAGGCGGGAGAAGTCGCGGAGCTCGACATCGAGGTCTGGCCCACCTGCATCGTCGTGCCCGCGGGCTGGAAGATCGCGCTGTCGATCCGCGGCCGCGACTACGAGCACGACGACGCGGCAGCGACGCTCTCCAACATGAAGCACCCGATGAAGGGCTGCGGGCCCTTCACCCACGACGATCCGACCGACCGGCCGCCCGAGGTATTCGGCGGCAAGGTGACGCTGCACTTCGACAAACATCCGTACCTGCTACTGCCGATCATTCCGGAGAAATGAGATGAAAAAGCTTCTCCTGCTGCTGCTCTTCAGCGTTTCGGTCCATGCCCAGACCTATCCGAACAAGCCGATCCGCATCGTCATCCCGTTCCCGCCAGGCAACACGACGGACATCATGTCTCGCCTGATCGCGCCGAAGATGAGCGAACGGCTCGGCCAGCAGGTGATCGTCGAGAACCGTCCCGGCGCGAGCGGCATGCTGGGTCTCGACCACGTCGCCAAGGGTCCCGCCGACGGCTACACCATCGCCTGCGTGCAGGGCGGCAACATGGTGGTGCTGCCGCACACCAGCAAGAACATTCCCTACGACCCGCTGAAGGATTTCGCGCCGATCTCGGTGACGACGTTCAATTACCTGGCGATCGTGGCCGACCCGAACGCGCCGTTCAAGACCATCGGCGAGATGGTGCGCTACGCCAGGGCGAACCCGGGAAAGCTCACCGTCGCGACCAACGGTGAGGGCGGCTTCCCGCACCTCGCGTTCGAGCACCTGCGCACCATGGGCGGCTTCACCTACACGCACATTCCCTACAAGGGCAGCTCGGCGATCGCCACCGACATCATGGGTGGGCAGGTGCAGGCCGGCATCGACGGCATCACCGGCATGACGCCGCACATCAAGTCCGAGCGCCTGCGGCTTCTCGCCACGACCAACAAGACGCGCCCGGCGCTCTGGCCGAATCACCCGGTGGCGGCCGAGGACGTGCCGGGCTACGAGTCGGGCGGCTGGTTCGGCTATGCGGCGCCGGCGAAGACGCCGCGCGAGATCGTTCTGCGCCTCAACGAAGAGATCAACCGCGCCATGCGCACGCCGGACATCGTCGAGAAGCTCGAGGCGGCGGGCCTGATCATCCGCACCGAGTCGCCCGAGTTTTTCGCGCAAGTGCTGAAGGCGGACTACGACAAGTACGGCAAGCTGGTCAAAGACATCGGCTTCGTCCCGCAGTGAAGTACGAACCGTTTGGCTGGCATCACTGGCCCGAGCACTTCTTCCTCTCGTACCAGTTTCGCCGCGCGCTAGGCGAAACGCAGGAGGGCGGCGGCGCGGTGAGCGAATGCTTCCAGGCCGCGAGCCGGATGAAGCCGGACCTGGAAAGCTGGCACAAGGAGTGGCTGCACGTCGCGGAGCGCAACGATCGTCGCGGTGACGAGGCGGAGAAGGCCGGCCACATCCGCACCGCGATGAACTGCTGGCTGCGCGCGGCGGACTACTACCGTTCCGCCGAGTTCTGGCTGGCGGCGGACGATCCGCGCCGCCTCAAGACCTTCGACAAGTGCGAGCGCGCGAGCCACAAATGGCTCAAGCACCTCGGCGGCGAGGTGGTCGAGATTCCCTACGAGAAGGGCGTCTCCATGCCGGCGTACTTCATCAAGCCGAAGGGGTCCGGCAAGTTCCCGGTGCTGATCTCGTTCGGCGGGCTGGATTCGTTCAAGGACGAGCTGTGGTTCATGACCGGCCGAGGCGCGGTGCAGCGCGGCATCGCGGTGCTGATGGTCGACGGCCCGGGACAGGGCGGCACGTTGCGCCGGCACAAGGTGCCCAGCCGCTTCGACTATGAAGTGCCTGTGGGTAAATGCATCGATTTCCTGCTTGATCGCAATGACGTGGACGGAAGCAGGATTGCGGTGAGCGGGTCCAGTTTGGGAGGCTATTACTCGGCACGAGCTGGTTCCAAGGAACATCGCCTCGCCGCGTGCATCTCGCACGGCGCGATCTGGGACGTCGAGCAGCGCTTCCGCGATCGCGGCGAGAACCACGCGCTTGCCGGCCACATGAAGTGGGTGCTCGGCG
>Ga0111538_10014764_pt1 | contig 10286 bp, 8 predicted proteins | sample SoiMethybrSBSTD1_FD_79669 | JGI IMG/M metagenome (GOLD analysis project Ga0111538, IMG submission 79669) | Bulk soil microbial communities from a Populus tree surrounding site in Tennessee, USA - Soil MetaG P. TD hybrid SBSTD1 (version 2)... | ecosystem: Environmental > Terrestrial > Soil > Tree... | reverse complement strand
CCCCGCCCGCGCCGCCGCGCGTGGAGGCCAAGCACGTCGCCAGCTTCCCCGAGCTCACGGCCTTCCGCCGCTCGCCCTTCTGGGCCAAGGCCGTCGATCACCTGAGCCGCGGCGGCTTCACCGACGACGCGGTGGCCTCGATGAACCAGGAGTTCACCGTGCTGCGCATGGGCATCGAGTCGGGCCGCGAGGCGCGCGCGGTGCCCGCGCCGCTGAACCCCACCGCGCGCCTGGGCGAGAAGGTCGGCGAGGACCGCCGCCTGTGGCTGTGGCAGGTGCCGATCGTCCTCGACCAGATCGCGCCCTTGTGGAAGGAGGGCGAGTGGGACGCGGCCCAGCTCGCGCAGGCCGGCGTGCTGGCGCGCTTCTTCGCGCAGCAGGAGGGCCCGCCCGCGCTGCGCTTCGTGGCCGGCCGTCACGCCGAGAACACCACGCAGCTCGACCGGCTCATGGCCTGGTTCCGGGCCGAGGCCGCGCGCCCCGAGAGCTACGCGCTCATGCTGATCACCGACGAGGACGGCCCCTTCGTCCCGGCCGAGGGCCAGGCGGCCAGCAAGGAGAAGGAGCTCGGCGCGCTGGCCCTCGACGAGGGGCGGCGCCTCGTCCTGCGCCGCGACGACCGGGGCGGCGGCCCCTGGCTGATCCAGCTCCAGAAGGGCAAGAAGCCGGCCTGGACGAAGACCCTGACCGAGGTGCCGCCCGACGCGGCGCTGCGCTTCGAGGGCGAGCCCGTCGGCCTGGGCGAGCAGGGCTCGCTCGTGCGCCTCGACTTCGGCCGCGCCCTGTCCCTCTATCTCGACGCGCAGGGCCAGCCCCTGTTCTACTTCACCGCGGAATGAACGTCGTCACGCGCATCGCTCCGTCGCCAACCGGCGACCCGCACGTCGGCACGGCCTACGTCGCGCTGTTCAACTGGGCCTGGGCGCGCCGCAACCGCGGCCGGTTCATCCTGCGCATCGAGGACACCGACCAGGCGCGCAGCACGCCCGAGAGCGAGCGGCAGATCCACGAGGCGCTGGCGTGGCTGGGGATCGTGCCCGACGAGAGCCCGGTGCGCGGCGGACCGCACGGTCCCTACCGGCAGAGCGAGCGCAGCGCGATCTACGCGCAGCACGCGGCGCAGCTGGTCGCCTCGGGAGCTGCCTACCGCTGCTTCTGCACGCCGGCGCGGCTCGAGGAGCTGCGCGCCTTCCAGAAGGCGGCCAAGCGCCCGACCGGCTACGACGGCACCTGCCGCGCGATCGCGGCGCCCGACTCGGCGGCGCGCGCGGCGGCCGGCGAGAGCCACGTCGTGCGCCTGCGGGTGCCGCGCCCGGGGCAGACGCGCTTCACCGACCTGCTGCGCGGCGAGATCGTGATCGACAACGAGAACGTCGACGACCAGGTGCTGCTCAAGAGCGACGGCCTGCCGACCTACCACATGGCCAACGTCGTCGACGACCACCTCATGGGCGTGACGATCATCATGCGCGCCGAGGAGTGGATCCCCTCGGTGCCCAAGCACGTGCTGCTCTACCAGGCCTTCGGCTGGGAGATCCCGGTCATGGCGCACGTGCCGCTGCTGCGCAACGCCGACAAGACCAAGATCAGCAAGCGCAAGAACCCGACCTCGCTGCTCTGGTACCGGGGCCAGGGCTTCCTGCCGGAGGCGCTGCTCAACTTCCTGGCGCTGCAGGGCTGGAGCCCGCAGCAGCAGAGCGAGGAGCTCTCGCTCGATGAATTCGAGGGGAAGTTCGACCCGAGCGCGATCAGCGTGGGCGGGCCGGTCTTCGACCTGACCAAGCTCGACTGGCTCAACGGCGAGAAGATCCGCAAGCTGACGCCCGAGCAGCTCGCCGACCGCATCGTGGCCGAGGGCTTCGCCGGCCCGTGGACGCGCGAGGAGCTCGTCGCGGTGCTGCCGCTCTTCCAGGAGCGGCTGCGCCGGCTGTCCGAGTTCGAGCCCGCCGCGCGCTACCTCAAGGAGCGCCCGGAGCCCGATCTCGACGGCCTCGCGATCAAGCTCAAGAAGGCCGACCCGGCCGCCGTGAAGGCGGCGCTGCTCGAGGCCGCCGACCGGCTCGTGGCCCAGGCCGGGGCGCCGCATCCCGAGCGCGAGGCCGAGCTGCGCGCCCTCGCCGAGCGGCACGGCCTCAAGCCCGGCGACCTCTTCATGGGCCTCCGCGTGGCTGTGACCGGCGCCACCGCCAGCCCGCCCCTCCTGCCCTCGGTGGATGCCATCGGCGCGGCCGAGGCGGCCTCCCGGGTCCGGGAGCTCGTCGCCCGCGGGACCTGAATTCCCTCCCCGACGGGCTTGTGCCCGGCCGGGGGGATGCAGGACCATGTCGGGGTCGTTTTCGAGAAACGCGGCCGGAGAACTGCCGTCCGCCCGGAGAATGCGCTTGAAGTTGTTCGTTGGTGGTTTGTCTTGGGATACCGACTCGAATGGGCTGCGCGCAGCCTTCGAGTCCTATGGGTCGATTTCCGAAGCGGTCGTTGTGCAGGACCGCGAGACGGGTCGCAGCCGCGGTTTCGGCTTCGTCACGTTCGACAATGATGAGTCGGCCCGGGCCGCGATGAAGGCCATGGACGGCGCCACGCTCGACGGTCGCACGATCAAGTGCAACGAGGCGCAGGAGAGGACGGGGCCGCGCGGCGGCGGGGGTGGCTTCGGCGGTCCCCGTGGCGGCGGAGGCGGCGGTCCGCGTGGCGGTGGCGGCGGTGGTGGCTACCGTGGCGGCGGGGGCGGCGGAGGTGGAGGCCGCGGCGGCTACGGCGGGGGTGGGGGTGGCGGAGGCGGGTACCGCGGCGGGCGCTGAGCGCTCGACGGTCCCGACTCTCCGACTCGACTCGACTCGTCCACGGGACGGGCGGGCTCAGACTCCGTCCGCCCGCAGCACCTGAGGCCAGCGGCCGATGTCACGGCCGGCGGCTGAGGGCTGGGCGGTCGCCGGCGCGCTCGCCGTGCTCGTGGGCGCCCAGCTTCCCGCGATCGGCGTCGAGTACGTCGGCGGGGTGAGCTTCCTCGAGCTCGGCGGGGTTGCCGGCACGGCGCTGCTCGCCGCCGCGCTCGGCGCGCTCGTGGCGCTCGCCGTCCGCAGCCCGGCGCTGCTCAGGCTGTGCGCCGCCGGGCTGTGGGTCGCGCTGCTCTGGCCCGCGCTGCGCCTGGGCTACGAGCGCGCCTTCCCGCCCGAGCGCGGCCTCCTCGACGAGCTCGGCCAGGCGCTCGGCGACGCCTTCGTGCCCGCCATCGGCACCGACGGCCTGCTGCGCATCACCGGGCTGCGCGCCGGCGCCTTCGTGCTGCCGGCGGGCTGCGTGCTGGTCAGCGCCGGTGCCCTCCGCCGTCGGCGCTGACGCGCAGCCGCGGCGCCGCGGCGTCGCGGCGTCGCCGCCGCGGCCACGCCCGTCAGCGCGCGAAGCGCCAGCCGACGACGTAGCCCCCGCCGCCGCTCTCGGAGGCGTTCGACGCGATCTGCGACTGGAGCTGCAGGAGCTGCTGGTTCTTCGGCTGCAGCGCGAGGGCCTGCTCGACCGCGGTGTTGGCGTCGTTGTACGAGCTGCGCTGGTTGTAGGCGTTGGCGAGCTGCGTGTAGGCGTTGACCATCTGGTCGACGAGCTCGCCGTCGAGCTCCTGGCTCGCCGGCGCCAAGCCGGGTGTCGTCGCGGCGCTGCCCTGCAGCTCGTGCAGCGAGTCGCGCGCGTCCTTGCCCATCTCGATGGCCGATTTGAAGTCGTCGATCGAGCTGCTCTGGCTGCTCGCGTTCTGCATCCCTTCCTTGATCTTGCGGCCGATCGCCTGGTAGCTCGACTCGGTGGGGGCCAGCGCCTGCTGCACCTCCGCGCTCTGCGACTGCGCCTTGGCCGCGCTGCGCGCCTGGCTCTGGCTCGCGTGCAGGCTGTCGAGCAGCGCGCGGCCCTGCTGCGCGGCCGGCTCGTCACCGAACTCGTGCATGAGCGTGGTCAGGTCGTGCAGCGCGACGTCGGGCCGGCCGTGCTCGCCCGCGTGCTGCGCCTCGACGAGCAGCGACTCGCTCGCCGCGCGGCGCAGGCTGGCCAGCTTCGACTCGACCTGGCCGCGCAGCGACGGATCCGCCTTGACGGCCAGCGCGTAGGCCTGGCGCGCGTCGTCGAAGAGATCGGCCTTCGCCGCCTGGTCGCCGCAGCGGAGCTGTCCGGCCGCGTCGGTGTCCGCGGTCCTGGCGTCCATGAGCCGGAACACGGTCTGCGCGTCGAGCTCGCTGTAGGGCAGCGTCCTCAGGTTGCCGTCGCCGGTCTGGAACACGATCTTGCTGCCGTCGTCGGAGATCAGCATGCCGGTCAGCGTCTGGCCGAAGGCCGTGCCGATGACCTGCTGGGCGGCGGCGCCCGCGGCCGTCGCGGCCAGGGCCAGCACCAGGGCCGCGGTCATGCGGAGTCGCCTGCTCATCTCAGCCTCCCTTCGCCGGCGCGACGGGCTTGAGCGGCGCGCAGGTGCACTTGGGGTTGTCCGGGTTGCCCTGGCCGCTCACGCACTCGGGCGCGTGGCAGCCGTGGATCTGGGCTTCGTGCGTCCCGCAGACGCACGCGGGGTGCGCGCCCGCCGAGGGCGCGGCCGACGACGCGTGCGACGCGGATCCACAGCCGCCCGCGAGCAGCGCGCCGCACAGGACCAGCAGGATGGCGAGGGGTCTCATCGCTCTTCGCGGCAGTCCGCGCTCCGTTCGGGTGGGGAGGGCCGCGGAGTCTAGCCTAGGCGACTCGGCGGCCGCAAAGCGGCGGTAGCACGCGCGCGACGCCGCGTGACGGCGTGCCGGGGCCGCTCAGTCCGCGAGCGCGAACGGCCGCGGCCACCACACGTGCACGTCGAGCCGCCGCGCGAAGTGCAGCAGCGGAGCGCCGGGCAGCGACTCCAGCCCGAGCGGCGCCGCCATCGAGTTGCGCTCGATCTCGGCCGCCGCGGGCTGCAGCGGCCAGGGCGCGTGATGGATCTCGGCGCGCCGCAGGCCGCCGCTCCGGCCGGCGGCGTACAGGCAGTAGCGCTCGGTGAGGAAGTGCTCGAGCGAGCCCGGCGCCGCGCGCTGCACCGGCCCGGTCGGCTCGTAGCGTGCGACGAGCTCGACGGGCGTCGCGCCCGGCGCGCGACCCGCGCCCGCGCCGCCCGCCGCCAGGCGACGGCTGCGGTAGCGCACGCCGTCGCCGTCGGTCTCGCAGCGCATGCGCGCCAGGACGTACGGCAGCCCGAACGTCGCCCGCGCGACCTGCACCGCCGCCCAGCGCGCCGCGTCCAGGCTGAAGAACCACACGCCCGGCCGCGGCGCGCCGCCCGGGCCGGGCAGCGACACGTAGGTGCGCACGTTGAGCTCGGGGAAGGCCGACAGCCACGGCAGCGCCGGCAGCCCGCGCAGCCGCACGTCGCTCATCCGGAACGGGACGATGCCGAGCCAGGCGCGGCCGTCGAAGGTCTGCAGCTCGAGCGGCGCCGGCACCAGCGCCGCGAGCGCGCGCGGCTCGACGGGCCAGTGCATGAACAGCAGGTCGTGCCAGCGCTGGCCCAGCGCCCAGGGCCGGGAGGGCGGCGGCCAGGGCCGATGGCCCGTCTCGATCACGGCTCGCAGGCGATGCGCAGCGGGCGGAAGGAGGCCATCACGCCCGAGCCACCGACGTCCTGCACGATCCAGCGCTCGGGGATCAGCTTGATCTCGAGCGCCTCGTCGGGCTGCGCGCGCGCCGGCAGCGGCAGCCGCCACTGCTGGCCATCCCCGGCGGGCAGCGTGAGCGTCTGCAGCGGCCGCCCGTCGACCTCGACCGCCACCGTCATCGGCGGCTGGCCCGGCAGCGACTGCAGCTCGAGGGCGAGCGTGCCGCCCGCCGGCGCGACGGCCACCAGCAGCCGCGCCCCCGCCGTGCCGTCGCCGTTCAGCGTGCCGAAGACCTGGTTGATGCCCGTGGCGTCGCGCCAATCCACGGCGGGGCGCAGCGCCGCTCGCGCCGCGGCATGCCGCTCGTCCGACAGCTTCAGGATCTCGGCGTCGCCGCGCGGGCGCGCGTGCCGCCGCTCGGCGACCTCGGCCGCGGCGGGCAGCGGCCGCCGCACGCCGCCCTCGACCCACCCGCGGGCGACGAGATCGTCGGCCAGCCATTGCCCCGCGGCGCTCACGGCCAGCGCGTTGGGGTGCGGGTCGTCGGGCAGCGAGAGCTCGCTGTCCACGCCGGAGAACAGCGGCACGACCGGGATGCGCGGCTCGTCGAGCAGCCGGCGCTCGAGGTGCCAGGTGTACTGCGTCTCGTCGTAGCGCGCGAGCAGCAGCCGGCCGCCGCGAGCGCCGAGCCACTGCTGCAGGCGCCGGATGTCCGCTGCGTTGTCGTCGTAGCGGCGGCGCGACTCGGCCGAGATGTCGGACGTCTCGATGTTGGGGCCCATGCGCGCGGCCAGCTCGGCCCGCCCGGCGCCGACGAGCTCGTCGCGCAGCGGCCGCAGGAAGGGCCAGGCCACGTTCGTCCCGACGTGCAGGAGCGGGTCGGGGCTGGCGAGGTCCGGCGCGGCGCGGCGATGGCCCGTCTCCCACAGGCCGTCCGAGTCGCACAGGTCGTTGCCGATGGGGATGTAGATCACGAGCTGCGGATCGAGCTCCGCCGCGTGGTCCATCAGGAACTGGATCGCGTTGCGGTGGTTCCAGCCGGGCATCGCGACCGTGCGCGCGACGACGGGCCGGCCCGAGCCGCCCTGCATCGCGGTCACGGCCTGCTCGATGCGGCAGGCGAGCGTCTCGTCGTCGGCCAGCCCGTAGCCGAAGGCCACCGAGTCGCCGAGCACGACGAGGCGCAGCGCGTCGGCCGCCGCCGGCGGGCCGGGACGCACGCGCAGGCCGAGCGCGTCGCTGTGCACGGGGCTGCCCTGGATCTCGAGCTGCTCGTCCGAGCGCAGCGCGTAGCTCACGAAGGGATCGGGATGGACGCGGTAGACGCCCGGGTTGCGCAGCGCCGCGAGGCGGCGGTCGAGGTCGGTGGGCGAGGGCGCGCTCCCGGCCGGGGCGGCGCGCGTCGCGGGACGCAGCAGCGAGCGGCCGAGCAGCAGCGAGGCGCCGCCCTCGGCGACGAGCAGCGTCAGCGCGCCGACGAGCAGCGCGAGCAGCCAGCGCGACGCGGCCGGTGCGGCGTGGCTCATGGCGCTTCGCAGGCGATGCGCAGCGGGCGGAACGAGGCCAGCGTCGTGCTGCCGCCCTGCGGCACGATCACCCAGCGCGCCGGCATCAGGCGCACCTCGAGCGGCGCGGCCGCGTCGGCGCGCGGCGGCACGGGCCAGGCGCCCTCGGCCGGGCCGTCCGCCGTGAGCGTGAGCGTCCCCGCGCGCTGGCCGTCGATCTCGACGCCGACCTCGAGCGGATACAGGTCGGGCCGCCCCTCCAGCGGCGCGATCCGCACGCGCACCTGGCTGCCGGCCGGCGCCAGCGCGACGAGCAGGCGCATGGCGACCGAGGCGTCGTCGTTGAGCGTGCCGTACACCTGGTAGATGCCCTCGAAGGTCGAGAAGTCGAGCGCCGGGCGCAACCGGCGGGCGGTCGCCTCGCGCTGGCTGTCGGAGGCCGCGACGAGCGCCTCGATCGTCTGGGGCGCCGAGCGCAGCGCCTCGTAGGCCGGCCCGACCGCGGGCAGCGGCTGGCCGGCCCCTCGCTCGACCCAGCCGCGCTCGAGCAGCTCGCCGGCGATCCAGCTCGCCATCGCGCCGACCGCCTGCGCGTTGGGGTGCGGGTCGTCCGCGAGCCCGAGCTCCTTGGGGAAGTCCTTGAACAGCCGCAGCACGGGGAGCTCCAGCCCGCGCTCGTGCAGGTGCCGCAGCAGATGCACGGCGTACTCGCTCTCGACGTAGGAGACGAGCAGCAGCCGGCCGCCGCGCGCCTCGAGCGTGCGCGCGAGCAGCTCGATCGAGGCGGCGTTCTCGTCGAAGCGGCGGCGCGACTCCAGCGGCAGGTCGGAGTTGAGCAGCCCCGGGCCCAGGCGCGCGCCGATCTCGGCCGCGTCGCCGCCCGCCGCGGCCTCGTCGATGACCGGCTGCAGAAAGGGCCAGACGGTCCGCACGCCGACCTGCAGCCAGGGGTCGTGGCTGGCGATGTCCGGCGCCGAGCGGCGATGGCCCGACTCCCAGATGCCGTCGCCGTCGATCAGGTCGTTGCCCACGGGCAGGTAGACCACGACGTCGGGGTCGAGCTCGTCGAGATGGTCGAGCAGGCAGTGCACCGCGTTGCGATGGTTCCAGCCGGGCATCGCCACCGTGCGGCCCGCCACCGGGGGCAGGCCCGGGCCGCGCACCGCGTCGAGCTGGTCCTCGAGCTGCTGGGCCAGGGTCTGGTCGTCGTCCAGGCCGTAGCCGAAGGCCACCGAATCGCCCAGCACGACGAGGCGCAGGGCGTCCGGCGGCGCGGCCGGCCCCGGCTGCGAGCGCAGGCCGAGGTGATCGCTGTGGATCCGGCCGTCGAGGATCTGCAGGTCCGCATCGGCCTTGAGCACGTAGCCCACGAGCGGATCGCGGTGCACGCGATAGAGGCCGGGATTGGTGAGCGCCGCCTGGCGCCGGTCGTCGTCGCTGGGCGGAGCGGCGCTCGGCACGGTCCGGGGCAGCCGGTCGAGCCCGGGGCCGCCGTCGTCGCTCAGCCGGCGCGCGAGCGAGCGGTTGGTCGCGAGCGAGACCGCGCCCTCGGCCACGAGCACGATGGCCGCGCCGGCGAGCGCCGCCAGCATCACCTTCGCGCCGAGGCGAGCCATGCGCCGGTTGTACCAACTGCCCACGTAACGCCGAGGCCGCCGCGCCGACGTGAGCAGCAGCCGCCCGTCGCCCTCAACGCGCTCCGGGCGGCCGCACCCAAGGAGGAGTCACGATGAGGATGGACATCAAGGCCGTGGCCCGCGCGCTGGGCTTCGGCAAGTCGACCTACCCGACCGCTGCGCTGGTCGCCGCGCTGGCCTTCGTCGTGGCGGCGGCGCCGGCCGCGCTGCGCCACCCGGGCGCGATCGGCGCCCCGCGCGACGAAGACCCGGCCCGCGCCGCGCTGGCCGAGGCGAGCGCCGCCAAGCGTGCGGCGCAGAAGCTCGACGACACGGCCCGCGAGGCGGCGCTGCTCGAGGTCGCCGCTCGCTACGACGCGATCTCCGGCAACGGCGAGTTCGACACCGCGGCGCGGGCCGAGGCGGCCTTCCGTGCCGGCGAGATCCTGCGCGCGCGCGGCCGGCTCGCCGAGTCCGAGCCGCGCTTCGTCAAGGCCGTCGAGCTGGGGGCCGATGCGCCCAAGGGGCGCGAGTTCGCGGCGCGCGGCCTGCTCGAGCAGGCGCACCTCAAGCGGCGCGCCAAGGACGAGGGCGCCGCGCTCGAGCTCTACGCGCAGGTCCGGCAGCGCTTCTCCGACCAGCGGCGCACGGCGGCCACCGCCATGACCTGGCAGGGCAAGCTGCTGCTGGCCTCCGGCCGCACGGACGAGGCCACGCAGGTCCTGTCGGGCTTTGCGACCGAGTACCCCGAGTACCCGAAGGACGCGGTGCGCAACGCGGACATGCTCGCGGTCGAGCTGCTCGAGTCCGGCGACGAGGCCGGCGCGAAGGCGGCGGTCGACCGCGTGCGCTCGGCGCTGGCGCCGATCGTCGAGGCCGGCGGCAAGCAGGGCGACGCCGTGGCGGCGGCGCTCAAGGCGATGCGCGTTACCGAGATGCTGGGCGGTTACTAAGCCGCGCCGTTGGAGTCAGGACGGCCGACGCTGGCACTCGGGAGAGAACCAGGCGTCGGCAAACGTGGAGGCGCCCCCGCCCGAGGAGAGAGTGACGGGGGCGCCTCTTTTTTGTCTAGGAGGCCGCGGCAAATCGGGCCGGGCTTCGTTGGGACAGGACGATCGATGCTCAGCGGCCTGAACTAGGCCGCCTGCGCTCGATCGTCCTGCCCCGCCTCGCGCGGCCTCGATTTGACGCGGCCTGAAGAGTCGAAGGACTCGATCGAGGCGGGCAGTGGTTGGTGCGCGCCGACAAAGCCCGGCCCGATTTGCCCCGGTCGGCTAGGTCAGAACTCGGCGCGCGCCGGCCGGGCTCGATACGAATTCCGGCTCGTCGAAGCTGCCGTCGGCGTGGAACTCGATGACCACGGCGTCGCCGCGGTAGGCGCCGGCGCCGCAGAGGCAGAGCGTCGCGCCGATGCGCTCGGTGCGGCCGTAGTTCTCGTGCAGGTGGCCCGAGAGGCAGAGGGAGGGAGAGAGCGCCGACATCACGGCGCGGCAGCGGTGGCTGCCGACCAGCTTGCCCTGCGCGAAGTCGGGCAGGTCGGGGTTGTTGACCCCGTCGAGCGAGCT
>Ga0111538_10014763_pt1 | contig 10287 bp, 20 predicted proteins | sample SoiMethybrSBSTD1_FD_79669 | JGI IMG/M metagenome (GOLD analysis project Ga0111538, IMG submission 79669) | Bulk soil microbial communities from a Populus tree surrounding site in Tennessee, USA - Soil MetaG P. TD hybrid SBSTD1 (version 2)... | ecosystem: Environmental > Terrestrial > Soil >... | reverse complement strand
CCGGGCTGGGTGACCAACCGCCAGATCGAGGCCGCGCGGGTGGCGCTCACCCGGAGCCTCAAGCGCGGTGGTAAGGTCTGGATCCGCGTGTTCCCGGACAAGCCGGTCACCAAGAAGCCCGCCGAGACGCGGATGGGCAAGGGCAAGGGCAACCCGGAGGAGTGGGTCGCCGTGGTGAAGCCCGGGCGCATCCTGTACGAGATGATCGGGGTGCCCGAGGACGTGGCCCGCGACGCGTTCCGGACGGCGGCCCAGAAGATCGGCATCACGACCAAGTTCGTGTCGCGGACCCGGGCGCTGTAGCCCGATCGAAGGGACTGGTCATGAAGGCGGCGAAGTGGCGCGAGTTGACCGAGGAGGAGCTCCAGCAGAAGGCGCGCGAGCTCAACGAAGAGATCTTCAATCTGCGCTTCCAGCTCTCGATGGGGATGGCCAAGAATCCCTCGCGGCTGGGGCAGGCGCGGAAGGACCTGGCGCGGGCCCAGACGGTGCTCCGCGAGAAGAAGGGCGGCACCCGTGGGTGAGCGGAAGAACCGTGAGGGCGTGGTGGTCTCGGACGCGATGCAGAAGACGCGGGTCGTCAAGATCGAGCGCGTGTTCCGGCATCCGCGGTATCAGCGAGTCATCCGGATGTCGAAGAAGCTGAAGGCGCACGACGAGAACAACGAGAGTCGGGTCGGCGATCGCGTCCTCATCGAGGAGACGCGGCCGATGTCGAAGGAGAAGCGCTGGCGGATCCGCAAGGTTCTGACCCGCGTGTCCTAGCGATGATCCAGCCGCGGTCGATGCTCGACGTTGCCGACAATTCGGGCGCCAAGAAGGTGCAGTGCATCCGGGTGATGGGCGGCGCCAACAAGCGCTACGCCTCCCTCGGAGACACGGTCATCGTGGCCATCAAAGAAGCGGTCCCGGACGGGACCGTGAAGAAGGGCGAGGTGGCGCGGGCGGTCGTGGTGCGGACAGTCAAGGAAGTCCGGCGGCGGGACGGGTCGTACATCCGCTTCGACCGCAACGCGGTGGTCTTGATCAAGCCCGACGAGAATCCGGTGGGCACGCGCATCTTCGGACCGGTCGCGCGCGAGCTGCGCGAGCGGCAGTTCACCAAGATCATCTCGCTCGCGCCCGAGGTCATCTGATGCAACAGGTGCACGTGCGACGGGGAGACACGGTGGCGGTCATCGCCGGTCGGGAGCGGGGCAAGCGCGGCAAGGTGCTGCGCGTGCTGCCGGTCGACGGGCGGGTGCTGGTCGAGAAGCTCAACATGATGAAGAAGCACCAGCGGCCGACGCAGAAGCTGCGGCAGGGCGGCATCATCGAGCGCGAGAGCCCGCTGGCGCTCTCCAACGTGCTGGTGGTGTGCAGCCGGTGCGACAAGCCGTCGCGCAGCGGGATCAAGGTGCTCGGCGACGGGCGCAAGGTCCGCGTCTGCAAGCGCTGCGGCGAATCGATCGATAGAGGCTGAGATCATGGCGAAGGAATCCGCACCTCCCACGACCCCGAAGGCCCCGGCGAATCGTCCGGCGCAGCCCCGGCCCCAGCAGCAGGCGAAGAAGGGCGCAGCGGCGGCGCCGGCAGCGGCGGTCGCCAAGGGGCGCCCCAAGGGGACCGGGGAGACCAAGCCCCGCCTCAAGGAACTCTTTCACAAGACCGTCGTCCAGGCGGTCATGAAGGAGCGCGGCTTCGCGAACCCGTACCAGGTCCCGCGCCTGGAGAAGGTCGTCATCAACATGGGCGTGGGCGAGGGGCGCGAGAACGCCAAGATCCTCGACTTCGCGACGGCCGACCTGCAGGCGATCGCCGGCCAGCGGCCGGTCATCACCAAGGCCAAGAAGTCGATCGCGAACTTCAAGCTCCGCGAGGGCGTGCCAATCGGCGCGAAGGTGACGCTGCGGGGCGCCCGCATGTACGAGTTCCTGGATCGCCTGATCAACGTGGCGCTGCCGCGCGTGCGCGACTTCAGGGGCGTTCCGCCCAAGGGATTCGACGGCCGGGGCAACTACGCCCTGGGGCTCCGCGAGCAGCTGATTTTCCCGGAGATCGTCTACGACAAGATCGACAAGGTTCGAGGCATGGACATCAGCATCGTCACGACGGCGCGCACGGACGAGGACGCCAAGGTGCTCCTCACGCACCTCGGAATGCCGTTCAGGGAGCAGTAGGGTATGGCCAAGACCGCGCTCATCATGAAATCCCAGCGTCAACCGAAGTTCCCGACACGCGCCTATTCCCGCTGCAAGCTCTGCGGGCGTCCGCGCGGCTATCTCCGGAAGTTCGAGATGTGCCGGCTCTGCTTCCGTGAGCTGGCGCTCAAGGGCGAGGTGCCGGGCATCGTGAAGGCGAGCTGGTAAGGCCATGCGAAGCGATCCGATCGCCGACATGCTGACGCGCATCCGCAACGCGAGCCGGGCCGAGCACGAAAAGGTGGACATCCCCTGCTCGCGGCTCAAGGTGCGCATCGCCGAGATCCTGAAGGACGAGGGCTTCATCAAGAACTTCCGGGTGCTGGAGGACAAGAAGCAGGGGATGCTGCGCGTGTATCTCAAGTACGGGGTGGGGAACGAGAAGATGATCTCCGGGCTGGTCCGGGTCTCGACGCCCGGGCGGCGCATCTACGTGGGCCGCGACAAGATCCCGTCCATCCTGGCTGGGATGGGCGTGGCGCTGGTGTCGACGTCGCGGGGCGTGGTGACCGATCGCGACGCGCGCAAGCAGAAGATCGGCGGGGAAGTCCTCGCCTACGTGTGGTAGGAGGCCGCGCATGTCGCGGATCGGTCGGAAGCCGGTAAGCATTCCGCAGGGGGTCAAGCTGAACCTCGACGGCGCGGTGGTCCGCGCCGAGGGCCCGAAGGGCAAGCTGTCGCAACCGATCCCCGCGGGGCTCAGCGCGAAGATCGAGAACAACCAGCTGGTCATCTCGCGGAGCGGGGAGGACCGGAAGGTACGGGCGCTGCACGGCCTGGCGCGGGCGCTCATGTTCAACATGGTGACGGGGGTGAAGGACGGCTTCGAGCGCAAGCTGGAGATCGTCGGCATCGGCTATCGCGCTCAGCTGCAGGGCCGGGTGATCACGCTGGCGCTGGGCTATTCGCATCCCGTGCTCTTCCCGCTGCCCGAGGGCGTGACGGCGGAGATCGATCGCCAGGTGTCCATCACGCTGCGCGGCGCCGACAAGGCCGTCCTTGGCCAGACGGCCGCGAAGCTGCGCGCGCTCCGGGAGCCCGACCCGTACAAGGGCAAGGGCATCAGGTACGCCAACGAGGTGGTTCGCAAGAAGGTCGGCAAGAAGGCAGGAGCGGGGGCCAAGTGATCACGAAGGAGCGGCGGGCATCGCGGGACATCCGGCATCGCCGGCTTCGCCGGTTCGTGCGCGGCTCGGGCGCGCGGCCGCGTCTGGCCGTGTTCCGGAGCCTCAATCACATCTACGCGCAGCTGGTGGACGACGACGCCGGGCGGACCCTGCTCGCCGTCGACAGCCGGAGCAAGACATTCAGGGCTCGGCAGCCATCCGGGGGCAACGTCGCCGCCGCCAAGCTCGTGGGTGAGCTCCTGGCCGAGAAGGCCAAGGCGCAGGGGATCCAGAGCGTCGTGTTCGACCGGGGCGGCTACATGTACCACGGACGCGTGAAGGCGCTGGCCGATGCGGCCCGGGCCGGCGGCCTGGTCTTCTAGAGAGTCAGGAGAGTCGATTGGCGGAAGCGAAGATCGATCCAAGCGTTCTGGAGCTGAACGACCGCGTCGTCTCCATCAACCGGGTGGCCAAGGTCGTCAAGGGCGGCCGCCGGTTTTCGTTCACGGCGCTGGTGGTGGTCGGCGACGGCCGGGGCCACGTCGGTGTCGGCCTCGGCAAGGCCCACGAGGTGCCGGAGGCGATCCGCAAGGCGGTCGAGCACGCCAAGAAGGATCTGATCTTCGTGCCGCTGAAGGAGACGACGATCCCCTGCGAGATCACCGGGCATTTCGGCGCGGGCCGCGTGTTCCTGAAGCCGGCGGTGCCGGGCACGGGCGTCATCGCCGGGGGCGCCGTGCGGCCCATCCTCGAGGCGGCGGGCGTCCAGGACATCCTGACCAAGACGCTCGGCTCCAACAACCCGCACAACGTGCTCAAGGCCACGATCGACGCGCTGCGCCGGATCAAGCGGCTTCAGGACCTGCACGCGGCGCGGCGCCGCGGCGACGCCGCGGTGGTTGAGGAGGCCGTCGGTGCCCGACAAGAGGCTTAAGGTCACGCTCACGCGCTCGATCATCGGCCTGTCCCCCAAGCAGGAGGCGACGGTGAAGGCGCTGGGGCTGCACCGCATTCGGCAGTCGGTGACTCATGATGATTCGCCGTCGGTACGCGGTATGATCGCCAAGGTGCCGCACGTGCTGCAGGTGATCCATGAAGCTTGACGAGTTGCGCCCGGCGCCGGGCGCCACGAAGCGGCGCAAGAAGATCGGCCGCGGCCCCGGATCGGGCCACGGAAAGACCGCGACCAAGGGCCACAAGGGCCACAACGCCCGCTCGGGCGGCGGCAAGGGCGGCGGTTTCGAGGGCGGCCAGATGCCGCTCTATCGGCGTCTGCCGAAGCGCGGCTTCGTTCCCCATGGCGGCGGCGGAATCGACTACGCCGTCGTGAACCTCAAGTCGCTGGGCGGCTTTGCGGCCAACGCCGTCGTCGATCCCGACAGCCTCGTCCGCTCCGGCCTGATCAAGGCGAGCGGGCGGTCGCGCGTCAAGATCCTCGGCGACGGCGAGGTGGCGCACGCGCTCACCATCCGCGCCCACCGGGTGAGCGAGTCGGCTCGCTCGAAGATCGAGGCGAAGGGCGGCCGCGTCGAGACGCTCGGGGCCGAGGTGCCGGCTTCGTGATCGAGAGCCTCCAGAGCTTCCAGAACGTCTTCAAGATCCCGGAGCTGAAGCGGCGCGTCCTCATGACCGCCGTTCTGCTCATCGCGTACCGCCTGGGCGCTCACGTGCCGACCCCCGGCATCGACGGCCACGCGCTGTCGCAGTTCTTCGAGCAGGTGCAGGGCACGCTCCTCGGCATGGTCGACCTGTTCTCGGGCGGCAACCTCCGGCGCCTCTCCATCTTCGCGCTGGGGATCATGCCGTACATCTCGGCCTCGATCATCCTGCAGCTCTTGACCGTCGTCATCCCGACGCTCGAGCGCCTGGCCAAGGAAGGCGAGGCCGGCCGCAAGAAGATCACCCAGTACACGCGGTACGGCACGATCGTGCTGTCGGCAGTCCAGGCGCTCGGAATCGCCTACGGTCTCGAGAGCATGCGGAGCCCCGAGGGCCTGTCCATCGTGCCGACGCCCGGTTGGGGATTCCGGCTGCTGACGATGGTCACGCTGACCGCCGGCACCGCCCTGATCATGTGGATGGGCGAACAGATCTCCGAGAAGGGCATTGGCAACGGGATCTCGCTCATCATCTTCGCCGGCATCGTCGTGCGCCTGCCCTCGGCCATCACCGCCTCGTACAATCTCATCTCGACGGGCGAGCTGAAGCTCCTGGTCGTCGGCGCCATCATCGCGGTGATGATCGGTGTCACCGCGGCCGTCGTCCTCATGCAGGAGGGCCAGCGCAAGATCCCGGTGCAGTACGCCAAGCGCGTGGTCGGCCGGCGCGTCTACGGCGGCCAGTCGACGCACATCCCGCTCCGCATCAACACCGCGGGCGTCATCCCGGTCATCTTCGCGTCGTCCCTGATCCTGTTCCCGGCGACCCTGACGCGCTTCGTGCCGCATCCGTGGATGCAGTGGATCGCCGACGCGATGTCGCCCGGGCGCGCGCCCTACACCGTCGCCTACATGGCGCTCATCGTCTTCTTCGCCTACTTCTACACGGCGATCGTGTTCAACCCGATCGACCTGGCCGACAACATGAAGAAGTACGGCGGCTTCATCCCGGGCGTGCGACCGGGCAAGAAGACGGCGGAGTACATCGACCGGACGCTGACGCGGATCACGCTGCCCGGCGCGCTCTTCCTGGCGATGATCTCGGTGCTGCCGGACTACCTGATCCGCTGGTTCAACGTGCCCTTCTACTTCGGTGGGACGAGCCTCTTGATCGTGGTCGGCGTGGCGCTCGACACCGTGCGCCAGATGGAATCCCACCTCCTCATGCGGAACTACGAGGGCTTCCTGAAGAAGTCCAAGTCGCGCTCGGGCGCGTTCGCGCGGAGTTGAGCGTGCGCGTCGGGTTCCTCGGACCTCCGGGTGCCGGCAAGGGCACTCAGGCGCGCGACCTCGCCCGGGAATGGGGCGTCCTGCATCTGGCGACCGGCGACGTGCTGCGCGAGGCGGTGGCGGCGGGCACGTCCCTCGGCGTTACCGCCAAGGGCTACATGGACCGCGGCGCCCTCGTCCCCGACGACGTGATCATCGGGCTGGTGGGCGAGCGGCTCGGCGCGCGCGACGCGGCGACCGGCTTCATCGTCGACGGCTTTCCGCGCACCATCGCGCAGGCCGAGGCCTTCGCAAAGCTCTTGAAAGACATGGGCCAGACGCTCGACGCGGTCGTCTACTTCGACGTGTCGGAGGGCGAGCTGCTCCGCCGGCTGACGGGCCGGCGCGTCTGTCGCAGCTGCGGCCGCACCTACCACCTGACGTCGAGCCCGCCCAAGCGCGAGGGCGTCTGCGACGTGTGCGGCGGCGAGCTCTATCAGCGCGAGGACGACCGCGAGGCCACCGTGCGCAACCGGCTCGAGGTCTACCGGCGGCAGACGGAGCCGCTGCTGGATTACTACCGCCAGCGGAACCAGCTCGTGACGGTGTCGGGCGAGGGGTCGGTCGAGGCCATCCGCGCCTCGATCCGCGCCGCGGTGGGAGCTCACCGGTGATCGTGCTGAAGTCGGCGCGCGAGATTGCCCTGATGCGGCGGGCCGGGCACATCCTGGCCGGCGTCATGGATCGCCTGCGCACGTTCGTGAAGCCCGGGATGACCACGCTCGAGGTCGACGAGGACGTCGAGGCGTACATCCATCGCGAGGGCGCCTCGGCCGCGTTCAAGGGCTACCGCGGGTTCCCCGCGACGGCCTGCATCTCGATCAACGAGGAGGTCGTGCACGGCATCCCGTCGGCCCGGCGCAAGATCCACACGGGCGACATCGTGGGGCTGGACCTCGGGTGTATCGTCGAGGGGTACTACGCCGACTGCGCGTTCACGCTGCCGATCGGCCCGGTGCCCCCGAAGGTGCAGAAGCTCCTCGACGTCACCCGCGAGAGTCTGGACCGGGCCATCCAGGAGTGCCGGCCCGACCGCCGCCTCTCGGACGTGTCGCACGCCGTCCAGTCGCACGTGGAGGCCAACGGGTTCGCGGTCGTGCGCGCGTTCGTGGGCCACGGGATCGGCCGCGCGCTGCACGAGGAGCCGCAGATCCCGAACTTCGGCGATCCAGGGCGCGGTCCCCAGCTCCGTGCCGGCATGGTGCTGGCGATCGAGCCGATGGTGACCATGGGGACCTGGGAAGTCCGGATCCTGGACGACGGCTGGACGGCCGTGACCCAGGACGGCAGCCTGGCGGCGCACTTCGAGCACACCGTGGCGGTGACCGAGAACGGCCCGGAGGTGCTGACGAGCCTGACCGGGCGGTCGGCGCCGACGAGTCGAGACTGATGCCGAAAGAAGACGCGATCGAGGTCGAGGGAACGGTCGTCGAGCCGCTGCCCAACGCGATGTTCCGGGTCGAGCTCGAGAACGGGCACAAGGTGCTCGCGCACGTCAGCGGCAAGATGCGCATGAACTTCATCCGCATCCTGCCCGGCGACCGCGTGAAGGTCGAGCTGTCGCCGTACGACCTGACCCGAGGCCGAATCACATATAGGTTCAAGTAGGAACTGGCAAGGAAGAAGGAACGATGAAGGTAAGGCCGTCGATCAAGGTACGGTGCGAGCACTGCAAGATCGTGAGGCGCCGCGGCGTGATTCGGATCATCTGTCAGAACCCGCGTCACAAGGCGCGGCAAGGCTGATCAGCGGAGAACGGAGAGGGCACATGGCGAGAGTGGCGGGCGTCGATCTGCCGAGAGAGAAGCGAGGCGAAGTCGCGGTCACCTACATCTACGGTCTGGGCCGCTCCACCGGGCGGCGGATCCTGCTCCGGGCCAACGTCGATCCGAGCAAGCGGGTGAAGGCGTGGTCGGACGACGAGGTGAACCGGATCCGCGAGCTCATCGAGCGCGAGCTGAAGGTCGAGGGTGACCTGCGGCGCGAGGTGTCGATGAACGTCAAGCGGCTCATGGACATCGGCGCCTACCGCGGCATCCGGCACCGGCGCGGGCTCCCGGTCCGCGGCCAGCGCACGCACACGAACGCCCGGACGCGCAAGGGACCCAAGCGCGGCGTGATGATCAAGAAGAAGCCGGCCGCGACAGCGGCGCCGGCGGCCGCCCCGGCGACGCCGAAGAAGGCAGGAGCGTAAGGCATGGCCGAAGAAGCCAAACCAGCACCACGGAAGAAGGGCGCGAAGCGGCGCGAGCGGCGCGAAGTCCGCACCGGCATCGCTCACATCCAGGCGACGTTCAACAACACGATCGTCACGCTCACCGACCGCATGGGGAACGTCGTGTCCTGGTCGAGCGCCGGCAGCGCCGGGTTCAAGGGCTCGCGCAAGAGCACGCCCTTCGCCGCGCAGACCGCCTCCGAGCTCGCCGCCCGCAAGGCGATGGAGTACGGGCTCAAGCAGATCGAGGTGTTCGTGCGCGGTCCGGGTGCCGGTCGCGAGGCGGCCATTCGCTCCCTCCAGGCCGCCGGCCTCGAGATCACCGCGATCCGCGACGTGACGCCGATTCCCCACGACGGCTGCCGCCCGCCCAAGCGGCGGCGGGTGTAGGGGGCGCCGATGGCACGCTATCGCGACGCGAAGTGCCGGCTATGCCGCCGTGAAGGCCAGAAGCTCTTCCTGAAGGGCGCCCGCTGCTTCACCGACAAGTGCGCGATCGAGCGCCGGAACTATCCGCCGGGCCAGCACGGCCTCAACCGCGGCAAGCTCACCGCCTTCGGCGTCCAGCTCCGCGAGAAGCAGAAGGCCAAGCGGATCTACGGCGTGCTGGAGAGCCAGTTCCGCAAGTACTTCCAGTGGGCCGAGGCCGAGAAGGGCGTCACCGGCGAGAATCTCTTGCGGCTGCTCGAGCTGCGCCTCGACAACGTGGTGCACCGCCTCGGGTTCGCGGCGTCGCGCCGCGAAGGGCGGCAAATGGTGGCGCACGGCCACTTCCAGGTGAACGGCCGGAAGGTGTCGATCCCGTCGTTCCTGGTGAAGGTGGGCGACGCGGTCCAGCTCCGGCCCACCTCGAAGATGCAGGCGCGCCTCGACGACAACGTCAATGCCGGCCGCGGTCAGGTGCCGCAGTGGCTGGAGCTCGACCCGAACGAGAAGAAGGGCGTCGTCCGGAGCCTGCCGTTGCGCGACGACATCCAGATCCCCGTCGCCGAGCAGCTCATCGTCGAGCTGTACAGCAAGTAAACAAGGAAGGCTATGCCACGTATTCCATTTCAGAAGCCGAAGAAGATCGAATGGGAGATTCTGAGCGACCGGTACGGCCGGCTCGTCGCGGAGCCCTTCGAGAAGGGCTACGCGCTGACCGTCGGTAACTCGCTCCGGCGCACGCTCCTGGCCGTCGTGCCGGGCGCCGCCGTGTCGTGGGTGCGGATCGACGGGGTCCGGAACACCGAGACGAAGATTCCGGGCGTCAAGGAGAGCACCGTCGACGTCCTGCTCAATCTGAAGAAGCTGGCGATCCAGGTGCCCTCGGGAGAGCCCAAGGTGCTCCGGATGGACGTGAGCGGACCGAAAACGGTGACCGGCGCCGACGTGCCCGAGACGGACGTCGAGGTCGTGAACCCGGAGATTCACCTGTTCACCATCGAGTCCGCCACACGGGTCAGCCTGGAGCTCGGCGTCGGCATGGGCCGCGGCTACGAGGCGTCAGACCAGACGACCGTCGTGGTCCCGGCCGGGGCGCTGGGGCTCGACGCCGCTTACTCGCCGATCACGCGCGTCGTGTACAACACCGAGATGTCGCGGCTCGGGAAGTACACCGACTACGAGAAGCTCGTCATCGAGGTGTGGACCAACGGCTCGGTGAGCCCCGACGACGCGTTCGCCCGCGCGTCCAACTATCTCAAGGATCACTTCCACCCGCTCGCCGCCGGCGTCCCGCGCGAGGACGAGGAGGCGGAGGCCGAGGGCGGCGAGGCGTTCCTGCGCGACGCGCTGGCCAAGACCCTCGAGGAGCTGGCGCTGCCGGCGCGTGCCATCAACGCGCTGAAGAACGCCGAGCTGAACCTGGTCGTCGACCT
>Ga0111538_10014762_pt1 | contig 10287 bp, 8 predicted proteins | sample SoiMethybrSBSTD1_FD_79669 | JGI IMG/M metagenome (GOLD analysis project Ga0111538, IMG submission 79669) | Bulk soil microbial communities from a Populus tree surrounding site in Tennessee, USA - Soil MetaG P. TD hybrid SBSTD1 (version 2)... | ecosystem: Environmental > Terrestrial > Soil > Tree... | reverse complement strand
CTGTTCGGCCGCGAAAACCTCCCCATCAGCAGCGGTCGTTGCGATCTCCAGCGTGCCCATGCCGGCCTCATTGCTGCCGACTTTGGCCAGCGCTTGTACCGCCCGTTTTCGCGACCGCGCGCGATTGAGACAGAGGTGGCGCGCCACCTGGAAGATCCAAGCTCTGAAATTTTGGAAATCCTTTTTGCGCGGCTCGCGCAGCACCGCCAAGAAAGCATCGTGAAACACGTCTTCCGCTTCGCTGCGATCTCCGAGCTGCGTGAGAATGAAACCGAAGAGACGCCGCTCGTACCGACGATAGAGCTCGTCGAACGCGGCCATCCTGCCGTTCATCAATTGTTCGTAGAGCTCCTCGTCGGAAGTCATCGCTCAATCATCGCCCAAGAGCTTCTCACGCCCCCGCGCGCTTCATTGCCGCTCGAGCGGCGCCTATCAACGTTAACAGAGCGCTCGGTATGGCGAGCATGAGCGCCAGCACCGTGTCGTTGAGCGACTCGGCGCAGCCGAGCACGGCAATCTTGACCTGATCCGTCGGCGGCACGGTCTGCACGTAGCGAAACGTGGTGATGAAACCCATCGCCGTCCCCAAAATGCCGGCACCCAGCGCTGCCACCCCGGCGCAAAAAACGATCGGCACGAAGCGGCTTTCCGGGCGAAACGCATAGAGAAAACCGCTCGCGACGAAGATGAAGCCGAACAATGCCGTCGGGTACATCCCCCATCCGCCATCGGCGAAGAAATCGTCCCACATCACTACGCTCCTTTTCGGTCCCCACGCGGGGGTCACTGGGAAAGGAACCGAAGGCAGCCAGAGGTTCGCAAAATTCGTGATGGCCCGTTCGTGATAGGGCCGGGCTGTTCCAGCGCCGCCCCGTCGTCACGGACGACACTCCCGCACCAAAACGACCGTTGACGGCGCTCGCGGTGCGCGTACCGTGCGGAGCCCGGAGGTGCGCGATGCTTTCCCGGCGTGTGTTCCTGATTCAGTCTTCGCTCGCTGCGCTCGGTGCAGGCTGTGGCGGCGCCGCGGTCGCGACGCAACCCGTTCCCCCGCCGTACCCCGCCGCTCCCCCGCCGCCGCCGCAAGCGGTGCGTCCGGTCCCCGAACCGACGCTGGCCGCGGTGCTTGGCCGTGCTCTCGACGAGGCCAAACGCGCCGGCGCGAGCTACGCCGATGCGCGCGTTCACCAGCGCCGTCACGAGAGCGTCCGTACCCGCGAAGACCACGTCGTCGACGTGAGCTCGCAAGAAACGTACGGGCTTGCGCTGCGCGTCCTGGCCTTCGGTGCGTGGGGTTTCGCATCGAGCCCGCGCGTGACCGAGGCGGATGCGGCCGACGTCGCCAAGCGCGCGATCGCCGTGGCGCGTGCCAATTCCGGCGCGCAAAAGCGCAAGATAGAGCTGGCGCTTACGCCGGTCGTCACCGAAAAGTGGCAAACGGCGATGTCCGTCGATCCTTTCGCGGTCCCCCTCAAGGACCGCGCTGAGTTCTTGCTCGCGCTGTGGCCGGAAGCCAAGAAGGTCAAAGGCCTTTCGTTCCTCGATGCGAGCGCCCAGGCCCACGACGAATGGAAGCTGCTCGCGACGTCGGAGGGCTCGCTCATCGAACAGCGCATCGTGCGCGTCGGCGCCGAATACATGGCGACCGCCAAGAACGACAAGGGTGAGTTCGTCACGCGCGCGCACGAGCTTCCGCCGATGCAAGCAGGATGGGAGTACATCACGAGCTCGTCGCTTCTCGCCGACGCGCGCAAGATGGCCGAAGACGCGGTGGAAAAGCTCACCGCGCCGTCGGTGACGCCGGGCAAAAAAGATCTCATCTTGGCGCCGTCGAACCTGTGGCTCACGATCCACGAATCGGTCGGCCACCCCACCGAGCTCGATCGCGCGCTGGGTTACGAAGCGGGGTACGCCGGAACGAGCTTCGCGACGGTCGAGAAGCTGGGCAAGCTGAAGTACGCGTCCGACCTCGTTACCATCGTCGCCGACAAGACGACGCCGGGGGGGCTCGCGACGTGCGGCTTCGACGACGAGGGCGTGCGCACGCAGGAGTGGCCGCTCGTGCAAAAAGGAATGTTCGTCGGGTACCAAACGACGCGCGAGCAAGCCGGATGGATCGGCGAAAAGGAATCGCGTGGCACGTCGTACGCGATGGACCACGAGGCGTTCCCGTTCCAGCGCATGCCCAACGTGTCGCTCAAGCCCGGCGACAAAGCGCTCAAGATCGGCGATCTCGTGAGCGCGACGGACGACGGCATTCTCATCACCGGCAACGGCTCGTGGTCGATCGATCAGCAGCGCTACAACTTCCAGTTCGGGGGTCAGATGTTCTACGAGGTGAAAAAGGGCAAGGTGACGCGCGCCTTGAAGGACGTCGCGTACCAGGCCAACTCGCTCGAATTTTGGAAGTCGTGCGACATGATCGGCGGTAAAGAGAGCTGGCAATTGCACGGCAGCCTGAGCGACGGCAAAGGGGAGCCTCCGCAAGTGAACGCCGTCAGTCACGGTTGCCCGCCGGCGCGGTTTCGCGGCGTGAACGTCATCAACACGGGTCGTCGAGGTGCAGCATGAATCCCGCAGAGGTCGCCGCGCAGGTCGTCGCGCTCATCAAACAACAAGCCCCGGAAGCCGAAGGTCGAGCGAACGTCAGCTTCGGTCGCAACAACGAGACCCGGTTTGCCGCCAACGAGATCACGACGGCGGGGGACGTGGAGGTGACACGCGTCGCCGTCACCGTGGCACGCGGCAAACGTCACGCCACCGCGAGCCACAATCGCCTCGAGCCGGCCGCGCTGGCCGATCTGGTCAAGCGCGCGTCGACCATGGCATCGCTAGCACCCGAGGATCCGGAGTGGATGGGGGTGCTCGGGCCGCAGACGATTCGCGCCGTGTCGGGCGCGTTCGACGTGCCGACGTTCGCGCTGTCGTCAGAGGTGCGCGCCGACGCCGCGAAGAAAGTGATCGCCGCGGCCGACGGCAAAGGGGTCGTTGCGGCCGGCTTCTACACGGCGGGGGGCACGACGTCGGCGCTCGCCACTACGGCCGGCCTCGTCACTTCCCATTCGTCGACAGAGGCGAGCCTCACCATCACCGCGCGCAGCCCAGAGGGCACGGGATCGGGTTGGTCCGGCGCGGAACGGGTTGCGGCGTCCGAGCTCGACGCCGCGGCGCTCGCCAGCGTCGCGGTCGACAAAGCCGTTCGATCGCAGAAGCCCGCGGCGGCCGAGCCGAAGGCATACAAGGTGGTGCTCGATCCGGCGTGCGTCGCGGAAATGCTCGCGTTCTTCATCGACGCCCTCGATTGCCGTCGAGCTGACGAGGGTCGCAGCTTCTTCTCCAAGAAGGGGGGAGGCACGCGCCTCGGCGAAAAAATGTTCGCCAATGGCATCACGTTGAAGGGGGATCCGTTCGATCCCGCGACCCCCGCGACCCCCTACGACGCCGAAGGAATGGCCATGGAGCCGACCACCTTCGTCGACAACGGCACCTTGAAGGCGCTCTACACGTCGCGTTTCTGGGCGCAGAAGACCGGGAAAGATCCGCGGCCGCGCCCGACCGCGGTGCACCTGATGGGGGGCGAGGCGAAATCGGTCGACCAGCTCGTCGCCATGGTGGACCGCGGTCTCTACGTGACGCGCTTTTGGTACACGCGCTGGTTGGATCCTCAAACGAGGACCATCACGGGGCTCACGCGTGACGGCGTCTTTCTCATCGAGAAAGGTGTCATCAAAGGGCCCGTCAACAACTTCCGCTTCAACGAGTCCCCCGCCGCGGTGCTCGCCAAGGCGAAAGCGTGGACGCAGGAGACGGCGCGCGTGCCCGCGCGTGGTCCGGTGATGCGCGTTCCCGCGATTTTGACGGAGGACTTCCACATGGCGAGCGTGTCCGCGGCCGTGTGACCCCGGGAATGCCTCTCAAGAAGACCGTCCGATCGAAGTCCGCCCCCAAGACAGCCAAGCGCGCGGCAAAGAACGGCAAGGCAAGCGGAGCCTCGGCCGTGGCGGAGGCGCTCGCGTGGATCGAGCGGAAAGGCAGCGCCAAGGTGCGCGAAGGGATGGCGCGCTACGCCATCCCCTCGGACAACGCGGTCGGCATCCCGGTCGGCGTCCTCCGCCAGCATGCAAAGAGCCTCGGACCGGATCACGATCTCGCCGCCGCACTCTGGAAGACCGGCGTCTATGAGGCGCGCATGCTGGCCTCGTTCGTCGACGATCCCGCGGCGGTTACCCCCGAGCAGATGGACCGATGGTGCGACGATTTCGACAATTGGGCCATCTGCGACACCGCGTGTTTTGCGCTGTTCGATCGCACGCCGCACGCGTGGAGCAAGGTCGAAAAGTGGGCGAAGAGCCGCGATGAATTCGTCAAACGCGCGGCGTTCGCGCTGCTCGCGAGCCTCACCGTGCACGACAAGCACGCGGGTGACGCGCCGTTTGCAAAGGGTCTCGCGCTCGTCGAACGCGCCGCCACCGACGAACGCAACTTCGTCAAAAAGGCCGTGAACTGGGCGCTGCGTTCGATCGGCAAGCGCAGCACGGCGCTCAATGCCGCAGCAGTCGGGGTCGCGAAACGCCTCGCCGCCTCAGAGAGCGCCGCGGCGCGATGGGTGGGCAAGGACGCGCTGCGCGAGCTCGCGAGCCCGGCGGTGCAAAAGCGACTCGCGTCGCGCGGCTCGCGAGCCCGGCACAGATGAGCGGTACATCGCACATTTGTGCATCCCTTCGGGATGGAGGACGTGTCGAAGTCGCCCTTGCCGCCGTCAAACGTAACGTCACACACCTGGATCGAACGTTGCGTTAGTGGGCAGCCGACGTCGCAGCTTGGCGATTCGAAGGTTCGGTGTGAAGTCCCCCAGCAGGATGCGGTGCCGTTCTCACACGCTGGACTCGTGTTGTGAGCAGGTACCTCGATTGCAATGGCGATGCGTTCTCTCGCTCGAAAGGTCTACCAATGCAAATGTCATTCAAGCGTCTCTTCGCTATTTCTCGAGAAGAGGTGCTCCGCAGCCGAGTCTCATCGAATCAACAGCTCCGACTCGGTGCGGCGAGCCGCGCTCATGGCAAGTGGCCCTCCATCGTCGTAGCGTTGCTCGCGTCCGGTTGTGGCTCGGCGCCGCTGGGCGAACACTCGGACGGCGCGCAGACGCAGCAAGCTCCGCTCTTTGCGCATACCGCTGCCATTTGGGCGAACTCGGACATCCCCGTCTGCTGGGAGTCCGCGGGGAACGCCACCGAGAAAGCATGGGTTCGAGATGCGATCAGCAAGTCATGGGAAGCCGAGGCCAACGTCGAGTTCACCGGATGGGGGCAATGCAATGCTTCGACGAACAGCGGAATTCGCATCCGAACCGCCGATCTCGTGCCCGATACCCTGTACCTGGGTGACGACAACAACAACATACCCAACGCAATGACGCTCAACTTCTGGTACGCCACCGTTTTTACCAGCGCCTGCACGGGGACAGAAGCCAAACGCGAAGCCTGCATCCGACACCACGCAGTTCACGAATTTGGACACGCGCTGGGCTTCGCACATGAGCAGAATCGACCGGATCCGCCTGGCCCTCCCCCCTGCAACATCATTCCGGCGGGGTCACCCGGGAATGTGACGGTGGGAGACTGGGACCTATCGTCCGTGATGAATGCCTGCAATCCCGTTTGGAACGGCAACGGTGTGCTGTCAGGAACCGATATTGAAGGTACGCAATACTTCTACGGTTCGCGCAGGCCCGTCGCGGTCGAGTCACAGGAATGGGGTAAGCTCGACACTTTCGTCCGGCAGCACCTCTCGCAACAACTCAAGACCAACTCTTGGCCGGGCAACTGGGCTGGCCTCCCTGAGTTCGCGGGCGCGGTCACCGGAGCTCCGGCGGTCGCGTCTTGGGCACCGGGTCGACTCGACGTGTTCGTGCGCAGGCCTGACAAGAAGCTCTATACGCAATTCTGGAATGGCTCCGGCTGGAGCTCGCTCACACCTATTGGTACCCAACCCATGGTGGGAAGCCCGGTAGCGGTTTCGTACGGCGCCAATCGACTTGCAGTCTTCTTTCGCCGAACCGACAACATGCTGCATGTCGCAACATGGAATTCCTCGGGAGAATGGAACGATATCGACCTTGGCGGTCCCATCATAGGAACGCCCGCCGCGATTTCTTGGAGCGACGACAACGTCGATGTGTTTGCGCGTGGTGCCGATGGCGCGCTGAAGACAGCATCACTGCATGCCGGTGTGTGGTCGTCGATCTCTTCGCTCGGCACGGAGAAGTTCTACGGGAATCCCGCGGTTGCTTCTTGGGGAGCTGGACGTCTCGATGTTTTCGTACGCGGAACGGACGGGGCGCTTTGGACAAAATCTTGGAACGGCTGGCAGTGGTCCGGTTATACGCAGCTCGGCACGCAGCAGTTTCTAGGCGATCCGGCTGCGGTTTCCTGGGGTCCCAACCGCATCGACGTCGTCGTGCGTGGTATGGACGCTCGCCTCTACAGCAAGTCTTGGGATGGAAGTCAGTGGTCAGGATATACGCCACGAGGAACTCAGCAGATCTTGGCCAGCCCCACGATGGTTTCTTGGGGGTACAATCGGCTAGATGTCTTCGTGCGGGGTACCGACTCGGCACTCTACACGAAGGCTTGGGATGGCAACGGCTGGTATAATTATATGCCGATCGGTAACGAGTTCCGGTAGTCGCACGACTCTTGTCGGCAACTGTTCGAGGGGTGGCAGTAGGGAACGTCCGTCCCGTCAGCCGCCCCTCTCTCTCCCCCGTGAACGGATTGTAACAATTCAGCTCCGCGGCCAGGGGATCGCGCGTGCCTCGCGTAGCGCGTGACCCGCGCGCGCCAAGAGCTGTCGGCAATCGCCACACAGATCGTATTCGCCGTCGCTCGTGGCGACCTTGCCTTTGGCGTCTTCCATGAGGCACCCCGCGCGCGGACAATGCTCGAGGCCGAGCGTGTGACCGATCTCATGCACGGCGACCTTGCCGAGTCGGACCTTCGCTTGTTCGCCGGTCACGTTGCGTTTGCATCGAAAGGACGAGATGACGCACGAGCGGCCGTCAATGGTCGCGAGCCCCAAGATTCCCCAGTCTTCGATGTCGTCCTTGGTCGTCGAGATGTCGCCGCCGGTGAGCCCCAAGATGCGAAATCCATCGTCCGGGAGGCGCGGCGCCAAAAAGTCGAGCAGCTTCTCGGCGCGGTGACGGTTGCGGGGGCGGTAATAAGCTTCTCGAGGCAGCGCGATGCGAGGCAGCAGGAGAACCTCGACGTCGAAGAAGGCAAGAAGCGACTCTCGAACGAAAGCGCTCTCGACGTCGGGAATTGCGTCGCCGAGAGGCTGTACGTAAATGCGCTTCGTGGTTGTCGCGCCGGAGGACCACGCTGGGACATCGAGCAGCGTGGATAACGTCGATACGCTCAGCGCCAAAAGGCGTCGGCGAGTGACGGCGCGCTCCATCGGATCCCTTCATGATGACCCATCCTCAGCGCCCCCGCATTCGGACCGAGCCGCATCCTCGCCTGCCGAGGTTATCGGCGGGGGTTCGCGGATCACCTAGCTCCGGCCGCCGCACGAAACGAGTGCAACAGATGCTGCAAGCCCAACATCGCCAGGCTCTCCGGCGTTGCTCCCACGGAGGGGGGGACCTGATGGTTTCTCGTCAGGATGGCCAGACCGTGGAGGAACGACCATGCGACCGTTCCCAAACGCCGAGCTTCGAGGACGTCGCGGATGCCGGCGTCCGCCGCCAGCTCCTTGAGCAGCTGGAAGGTGTCGTTCGCGGCCCGCTGCAGCTCGGGTGTTCGATTCTTCTGGATCTCAGGACCGAACATCACGGCGAAGTGGCCGGGGTGCTCCTCGGCGAAGCGAAGGTAGCCGAGCCCGGTTCGAAAAAACCGTTCCTCGTGGTCGGCGACGCCCGCTCGAGATTCGCGTAGCGAGCGCGAGAGCTCAGCGAATCCCTCCATCGCGACCTCGGCGAGGATCGCGCCCTTTTCGGCGAAGTGGCGATAGGGGGCGCTGTGGCTGACTCCGGCGCAGCGTGCCACTTCTCGCAAGGTGACCTCGCCCGCGTGGCCCCGCTCGACGACGAGCGCGAGCACGGCATCGAGAAGCGCGCGTCGAAGGTCGCCGTGATGGTAGGTGTCGCGCTTCTTCTTCATCGGGCGAGGAATCTAGCTCGAAATCGTCTCGCTGAGCGATCGATGTTGACAGGTGACAACATATCGATCCATATCCATGGATCCGAATGTAGACAACTGTCAACATCGAGGTCCACATGAGCCCATTCACCGAAAGCCGGACAGTCTCGACTCAAGTAGGCGCGCTGCACGTGGAGCTGAGCGGCGATGGCCCTCCCGTCGTTTGCTGGCCGAGTCTCTATTGCGACGCCCGTACGCTCGATCCCCTGGTGAGCGATCTCGCGCGCACCCACCGGGTCATGGTCATCGACGGACCTGGCCACGGCCGAAGCGGAAGCAGCGGCCCGAGGACTTCGCTCGATGATTGTGCGGACGCCGCCATCGAGGTCCTCGATGCAATCGGCATCCAGCGCGCAGCTTGGATCGGCGCGGCGTGGGGTGGACATGTCGGGATTCAAGTGGCCCGCCGCCACCGCGATCGCATCCGCGGGCTCATCGTCATCAACACGCCCATGGCGTCGTGGCGAGGGAGCCGGCTCGCGCTGATGCGCCTGACCTATGCGCTTTTGTGGCTATTCGGTCCGCGTTCGTTCGTGGCTAGCCTGATAGCGGACAAGATGATCGCCGGGACCGCCGCGCCCGACCGAATCGCCATGGTCGCCGCGGTCGCAACGGCGCTGCGGCGGTGCGAGAGACGCAGCCTGTTGCCCGTGGTTCGGGCGGCGATGTTCCAGCGCGAGAACCTGGTGCCGGTCCTCTCCGATGTGACCGTTCCCGTGATGTTTCTGACGGGGGCCAATGACCCGCTGTTCCATGTCGAGGAGGCGCGGGTCCAGGCTGCGAAGATTCCAGATTGTCACTTCGTCGTCGTCGAGCGATCGGCTCATCAGAGCGTGCTCGAGGCCCCCGCGCAGGTCCTTCCCGTCGTTCACCAAGCCCTTGCTGTCTGGGCCCCCGCGTAGGGGTGGTGCACGCGCCGGCGCGCGTCGGTCCGCGCGCGGTGCTTGCCAGCAGAGACGGCGTCGAACAACAGGAATCAGCGGTCGAGTACGTACACTTCCAGCGTTTTGCTCGACCAGCGACGCGCCAAAATGACGAGCTTCGACAACGTCGGCAGATAGCTGATCGACGTCACGTAACTGTCGGTGAACCCTTCCAACGGAATGGCTTGCGGGTTGAGGCCCCCCTCGGTGCTCTCGAGTAGCGGAACCGGCTCGCCCCCTTGGGAGCCGCTCCAGATGACGTGCTTGGCCTGGTTGGGGTCGGCCCAGATGGCATACACGGACAGCGAGGGAAGCGAGGGATCGGCGGGCCGGTTAGCCCAAGGAACATCGATCACAGGCGCACCGTTCACCATCGTGAGATACCCGAGCCGCCCTCTGCCACCCAGGTACATCGCGTGGGCATCGAAGGGGTCGGCGACGGTTTCGTAGACGGCGTTGGAGTCCCAAGCGGGGAACGGTTTGGAGCTCCACATCGAAGGGAGCGGACCCGACGCGGGTATCGATGCCCAGAGGGCCCCGACGCGATCGATGATGAGTTCGGCGACGAGCCAAAGGGTTTCGCCTGCCGTGTCGAGCGCGAAGCCGCCCATTGGGGACGACCCCCCTTCGATGCCGCGCGTCCAATCGAGGCCGCCGTTCTCGGAGATGTCGACGACGCTGCCACCGTAGGTCGCGAAGAGGCGAGCAGGAACTCCGGATTGGCTCGGCGAGGCCGCGAGCGCGACCGGATCGGCGTGGCCTGAGCTGGGGGGAATGCCCGGCTGGCGGGCCGTCGACCAAGTGCGGCCGTCGTCGGCCGAAACCAGAAGCGTCCGCGGGCCACCGGCGCCGTAAGCAATGACGAGAAGCGAGGATCCGGCCGGCGCGAGGATGTCTTGCGTCGTGTCGTCGAGCGCGGTGGGTCCGGGCAGAAGGCAAAGCGACGGCGCTTTGGCATCGAGGCGAAATGGGGGCATCGCGGCTGCGTAGAGAACGTCGTTGCGCGCGCGGGCGCGGATACCGCCCTTGATCGCCGATGAGGAGAACCAGAACCTGGCCTCGGTGCTGCTTGGCGCCGGCAGGGGCGGCAGCGCGGTGCACGGCCCGAAATCGGCGTCCTGCCAATGGGCGTCGAATTCGCCGGGACGCGGAACGTCGATGCGCGG
>Ga0111538_10014761_pt1 | contig 10288 bp, 11 predicted proteins | sample SoiMethybrSBSTD1_FD_79669 | JGI IMG/M metagenome (GOLD analysis project Ga0111538, IMG submission 79669) | Bulk soil microbial communities from a Populus tree surrounding site in Tennessee, USA - Soil MetaG P. TD hybrid SBSTD1 (version 2)... | ecosystem: Environmental > Terrestrial > Soil >... | reverse complement strand
TGTCGCGGATGACCGTGCATGCCAGCGCGAGCCTCATTGGCAGTCTTGCGGTTGTCTCGCTGGCGATGATCCGGTATTCACGAAAGGCACGTGAAGAGGAGCCAATGTCGAGCTTTCCCACGGTCTGGCTGCTGCTCGAAATTCTCGGAGCCGGTTGTATGGTCATCGCGGCAGTGACAGGACACCGCGCCGTTCTTGGGTTTTAGGCCAGTCTCGCAGGGTGAGAGAAAAGGGAAAATTTGAAATTGGACGAATCCTGCATCTCAAATTCGAAACTCGAGATCTCAGAATCGACTCGCTAGCTGCGGAGTTTGGGCGGTCCATTCTGAGATTTCGAGTTTCGAATTTGAGATGCAGGATTCGTCCAATTTCAAATTTTCCCGAACGGTGTCTCAACTAGGACAACTTTTGCAGGAGATCGATCCCGAGGTAAACCCCAAAAGCACAGCTGAATGCCCCGGCGGCAGCCTGAATGGTGCGATACCCCGAACTGACATTTCGCGCCGCCCACTGCAGCGGAATCGCCAGCAGAAAACTTACAATCAGCATGCCGGCAACGCTGCCGATACCGAAGATTGCGATATACAGCAGCGCCTGGGGTGGCGAACTTATCGTGGAGAGCACCAGCAACATCAGCGCACCAGTGCCCGCCGCTCCGTGGACCATTCCGACGACCAGAGGTCGAAGGCCGAAGTGCAGCCAGCCGGCATGTTCGTCCAGCCTTCCGGAAGCATGAAGATGCCAATGGACGTGAGGCGCCTTACCCGCAACGTGGGTGTGAGGGTGGCGATGGAGATGAAGCCTTTCTTTCCAGAGGTGAAACAGGACGCGGGCCCCGAGCGCAACGAGCATGACCGCGACGCCAAGTTCGAGCCAGCCACTTAGCCGATTCGATACGTTGATCTTGAGGAGGATGACAAGGCTTCCGGCCAGGGCAAGCGAGAGCGTGTGCCCGATTCCCCAGCACACCCCAATCCAACAGCTTCTGAGAAGGCTTCCTTCCCGGCTCACGAACGTCGTGACTGCCACAACGTGATCGGCGTCCGTGGCATGCTTCAGGCCAAGGAGGAAGCCCAGACTCAGGATTGCAACAAGCGAAGATTCCACCAGGGACTATCGGAGTACAGGCTTTTCCGCCGCCAGCACCTTGTTTTTGGGCGCGCTGAGATATCCGCGGATACGGTCCTTCTCGACCTTATTGACGACGACTTCATAACGAAGCTGGTCAGTCCCAACCAGGAACTGGACAGGCTCATTGATCAGTTTGTCCCTTTTCTCGAGCTTGCTGTCGTCGACTTGAATAATGATGCCGTATTTTTGCTTCTTGGCATCCGTCTCGCGCAACTCCAGGCGGATGTCCCCAACGCGCACCATGTCGTTTTTCTTGCCCTTCTTGATATCGAACTCGAAGAAGTCCTTCTCGCCCTTTTGGCGCAGCGTTGCCAGTTCGGACGAGTTTTTCGCGATCTGATCGCTCAGCACAGTTTTGACGTCGACCAGATCCCGTCGGCTGGCCGCAAGGTCCTGACGAGTGGTTTCCAGGTTCGATGCCACGGTTTTTACATCGCCCGACACCGACGTGATCTTCGTATCGGAGTCTTTCTGGACTTCAGCAACCTTGGTCGCAGCCTCTGCACGGGCAGCCGCGACGTTTGCTGCTACTTCGGCGGAGTCCGCTTTCGTGGCAAGTGCGCTTGCGAGCTGCTTTTGTTCCTCGAGTGCTTGCTCGTGCTCCTTACGCAGCTTCTCGGCCAGTGCGCGGGCGGCGGCAAGATCCTGGCCCGTTACGCCGACCTTTTTGGTGACCAGGTCGAGATCGGAGGCCATCGCGGTGGTGCTGACCTGAAGCTTCTGAACATCCTCCTGAAACTTGCTCTCCAGGTCGGCAACTCGTTGCTCGAGCTTGGACTTAGCGTCGTATTGAGTGTAGGCAAGACCCGCAAATCCCAGCACAAGAACGGCCAGGCCGATCGGTATCCAGGACGGCAGTTTTTGTTTCACTGTACCGTATTCCATACTTCCACCCTCTTTGGGTCTGAGACTAGACATGGGCTTTTTATCCCTTTCCTTGGCCCCAAGGCCAAACCGTTTTATTATCCACGGTTCGCTGTTTTGACAGGAGAAATTCCGGAACCGTGAGCAATGAGGGAATAATGAGTAAAGACAATTTCCGCATCGAAAAGGATTCCATGGGGGAGATGCGCGTTCCGGCAGACGCGCTTTACGGAGCCCAGACTCAACGTGCAGTGGAAAATTTTCCGATAAGCAATCTGCGTTTTCCACGCGAGTTTGTGCGGGCAATGGGCCTGATCAAACTGGCGGCGGCCAAAGCGAACATGGACCTTGGACATCTCGACAGGAAGGTCGGGGAAGCCATCGTGAATGCCGCCCAGGAAGTCATCGACGGCAAGCTCGATTCTCAGTTTGTTCTCGATATCTTCCAGACCGGTTCGGGTACTTCGGCGAATATGAACACAAACGAAGTAGTTTCCAATCGCGCCATCCAGATGCTTGGTGGAGTTGTCGGCTCCAAGAAGCCGGTTCACCCCAACGATCACGTCAACATGGGGCAGTCCAGCAACGACGTCATTCCCACGGCAATGCACGTCGCAGCTCTGTACGTTGTTGAGCGATCTCTGATCCCCGCCCTGCGCAAGCTTCAATCCGCGCTCGAAGCGAAAGCGAAGGAATTCGATTCGATTGTGAAAATCGGGAGAACTCACCTTCAGGATGCGACTCCTGTGCGACTGGGCCAGGAGTTCGGCGGTTACGCACGCCAGGTGGAACTGGGCGTTCGAAGATTGGAAAAGCTGCGGGACACGCTCGGCGAACTACCTTTGGGCGGAACCGCAGTCGGTACCGGTATAAACACTGACCCTGCGTTTCCTCCAGCGGCAATTCAGCACCTCTCCAGGATCACCGGATTGCAGTTTGCGGAAGCGAAGAATCACTTCGAGGCCCAGGGCGGAAAGGACGCGATTGTCGAAGCCAGTGGCGCCCTGAAGACCATTGCGGTAAGTTTCACGAAGATTGCAAATGATGTCCGCTGGCTTGCCTCCGGGCCACGCTGTGGCATTGGCGAGATCATTCTACCCGAAACCCAACCGGGGTCGTCGATCATGCCCGGGAAGGTGAACCCGGTCATTGCAGAGTCCGTCCTGATGGTGGCGGCTCAGGTGATTGGCAACGACGCTGCGGTTACGATTGCCGGACAGGCCGGCGTGTTCGAACTGAACGTGATGATGCCGGTGATGGCCCATAACGTTCTGGAGTCGATTCGCCTCCTTGCTGCGTCAGCCAACAACTTCGCCGACAAATGCATTTCCGGCATTGCCGCAGACGTGGAGCGCTGCAACGATATGATTGAGAAGAGTCTCGCGATGTGCACCGCCCTGGCGCCCGAGATCGGCTATGACCAGGCCGCCGCTATCGCGAAAGAGTCGTACAAGACAGGTAAGACTGTCCGGGAGATCGCTCTGGAGAAAAAAATACTTTCTGCGGATCGGCTGAATGAAATCCTCGATCCCCTGCGCATGACGATGCCCGGGATTGCGGCGAAAGGGGAGTGAAGCCATGGACGAACGTCAATTTTTTACCGAGAAGACGGAGACGCAACCGCAGTCCTTAAACTGTCCCAGTTGCAAGACAGTTGGGGAATACCAGATCCGGTGGATTCGTCGCACGAAGAAACCATCGCTGCCGGGTGGGGCAAATGAAGAGGATCGCGCGCGCTTCAAGAATGCTCGCGACTACATGATTCGGCTCGACGATATCGTGAGTTGCTCGAAGTGCCGGCGACGCATTGAGATCAGCAGCAAAAGCGTTGTGCTGCTGTAAAGAAAATCGGGGCCAGACCGGTTGTTCACCATTTTTAAAAATGGTGAACGACCGCTCTGGCCCCGATTTTTACGCTCGAACGTATTCCTTGAGTCCCGCTTCGGTAGGCTTCATCGCCTTTGCGCCCTTCTTCCAGTTTGCCGGGCAGACTTCGCCGTGATCTTCCGTGTAGTCCACGGCATCCAGCAGCCGCAGCACTTCATCGATGCTTCGTCCGAGGTCGAGATGATTGATTGTTGAATGCTTGAGGATTCCGTCCTTATTAATGATGAAAAGACCGCGAAGTGCGATGCCGGGACCTTCCATCAATACACCGTAGTCTCTTGCGATCTGCTTGTTCAAATCCGACACGAGCGGAAAGTTCACGCCTTGAATGCCGCCGTCTTTGCGTGGCGTGTTGGCCCAGGCGTGATGGGTAAATTTGGAATCCACAGAGACTCCAATCACTTCCGTATTGCGTTTCTTGAACTCCTCGAGAGAGTCTGCGAAGGCCAGAATCTCAGTGGGGCACACAAACGTAAAGTCCAGTGGATAAAAGAATAGAACGACTTTTTTGCCCTTGAACTGGCTCAATGAGAGTTCCTTGAAGCCACCGTTCACGTAAGCATCAGCCTTGAAATCGGGAGCGAGTTGAGAAACAAACGCTGACATGTAGAGAGCCTCCATTCCGTAGAGTTAAGCCTTTCAGGATACACTAGGTCGGTTTTAATTGGTCATGCGGATCTGCATACTCGGCTCCAACGGACAGCTCGGAAGAGACCTGATTGAGGCACTCAACAGTCACGATCTTGTGCCGTTCACTCGCAAGGATTTTGACGTAACAGAGCACACACGCGCGAAAACGATCCTGTCCGGCGTTCGGCCGCAGATGATCGTCAATCTGACCGCGTATCACAGGGTCGACGACTGCGAGGCGAATCCCGAACATGCTTACGACGTGAATGTCCTGTCGGTATTGAACCTGGTCAGGATTGCGAACGACCTCGATGCGAAGATAATTCAATTCAGTACCGACTATGTTTTTGATGGAAAAGCCTCAACACCTTATGTCGAAACGAGCGAGCCCTTCCCACTCAGCGTTTACGGCAACTCCAGGCTGGCCGGCGAATATCTCGTCCGTGCTCTGGCACGCCGATTCATGCTGATCCGGACCTGCGGCCTCTACGGACACGCAGGATCGCAGGGAAAAGGCGGCAATTTCGTGGAGACTATGCTGAAGAAAGCGCGAAACCAGGAATCCATCCAGGTCGTAAGTGATCAGACGGTCACGCCGACATCCACTAAAGATCTGGCGCGCCAACTCGCTCTGCTTCTTCCCACGTCGCACGAAGGTTTGTTTCATGTCACCAACGAAGGCGCCTGCTCCTGGTACGAGTTTGCGGTGGCGATTCTTGAGATCGCGGGTATCCAGGCGAACCTTACGCCCACGACTTCGGTTGTTTACAAGGCTCCCGCTCTTCGTCCGCGATATTCGGTTCTGGAAAACCGGCGGTTGAAGAATCTGGGATTGAACCGGATGCTTCCGTGGCGAGACGCACTTGCCGAGTATCTGGGATGAACAGGCGTAGACTACGTGTCCTTTTTTTCGTCGCCTGTCTCCTTCCGGTGGATATGGTTGTGGGAATATCTCTCCTGGGTGCTCAGGTCGTCGCCTTCGTCCTTACGCCTTTGCTGGCTCTCAGACGACGTGTCCCTCCAATCCAGCCACCGCAAACTTCGCCAGTGACGATTCAAATCCTGAGCTGGGACGGCCGCCATCTGCTCGAGGAGTTTCTTCCCAGCGTCCTCGAGGCAGCCGGCGGCAACGAGGTGTTGGTCGTTGACAACGGAAGCACCGATGACAGTGTCGAGTTCCTAAAGAAGAGTTTTCCAAGAGTTCGAGTCGTCCAACTCGATCGTAATTACGGATTCTCCGAGGGGAACAATCGCGGGATGAAGTATGTGACGACGGACATCGTGGTGTTTCTCAACAATGATATGGCTGTCGACCGCGGCTTTCTCGATCCCTTGCTGAAGCCCTTCTCTGACCCTGCCGTGTTTGCCGTCGCGTCTCGCGTTGCCATGGCGGATCCCGCAAAATCCAGGTTTGAGACGGGGAAGACTCGCGGGCGTTTTGAATCGGGTCTCTTCTACGTATGGCACGACGAAATCGAACCGCAGGAAGAGAAACGAGACGCGTTACCTGTCTTCTGGGCCGGAGGAGGCGCCTGCGCCGTCGACCGGCATAAATTCGACAGGCTTGGTGGATTTGATCTGCTCTATCACCCTTTCTACGTGGAAGACACGGACATTTCCTATCAGGCCTGGAAACGCGGATGGAAGGCCTTGCTTGCACCGGCAAGCCGAGTCATCCACAGGCACCGTGGAACGGCGGGCCCGCGCTTTGGTGATCTGTTTGTGAACAACACGACGAGGAGGAATCACTACCTCTTTGTGTGGAAGAATGTGACCGATCCTGGAATGCTGTTGGAGCATCTCACATCGCTTCCCCTTATCCACGTGCGGGCGATTTCGCAATATGGCGCCGCCTTCGAGTACAGAGCCTACCTGCGGGCGTTCGTTCGTCTCCCTATGGCTGTTCGACGGCGGCTGACGAACCTTAGCAGTTATGTCATTGGTGACCGGGACATCCTGGGCTTAACCCGGTGAACGTTCTGGTCCTGACAGCCTATCCTCCGGTGCTGCATCGGCACGGCGGAGGAGTCCGCATGTTCCACAACATCAGGATCCTTTCTGAGAAGCACAGCGTTCATGTGCTGTCGTTTGTGGGAAGCGACGAAGAGGAGGACTTGCTCGCATCCGTCAAGTCCATTTGCGAGTCGGTGCGCGCAATCCGGCGCATCCCCGACTTCAGACCACACTGGCTCTCGGTGACTCCGTTCATGGTTCGAGAGTTCAGCACGCCGGAGATGCATCGGGCTGTTGATGATATGTTGCAGGCCAGGAGAATCGACATCCTGCAATGTGAATACCTCCAGATGGCACAGTTCCGGCGGAAGCGAGTTTTCTCTCTCCTTACCGCACACGAGGTGCAGTCCAAAAATGCGTTCGAAGCGTTTGAATCTGAATCGGACCCGCTGGAAAAGCTGCGTCTTTTTTATCGGTGGATGCAGGCCCTTCGCTATGAAATCGGTCAGGTCAAGAGGTTTGACCGGGTTATTACAATGACTGCCGAGGACTCCTTGTACCTGAAGTCCTATGCGCCGCAGGCAAACATCCGGTCCATCCCGATCGGGGTTGATGTGGACTGGTTCCGCCCGGTCGAGCCGGACGGAAACCGCCAGGTATCCGTCCTGTTTATGGGTAATTTTTTTCACACGCCGAATGTTGAGGCTGCGTCGTTTCTGGCCAGAGAAATAGCGCCAAGGTTTCCTGAAGTGCGGTTCTCTATCGCAGGCTCGCCGGTTCCCGAGGGTCTACAGGCTGGAGCGAACGTAAAGCTGACCGGATACATTCCGGACACTCGGGAGCTCTACCACTCCGCGGACACGATTGTCGTTGCGCCTCTTTTTTCGGGAACGGGGCAGCGCGTCAAATTGCTCGAAGCGTTTTCAATGGCGTGCCCGGTGGTTACAACGCGTGTCGGGGTCATGGGATTCCCGATCGAGAACGGCGAACAGGTGTTTCTTGCCGAAACTGCCGACGAGTTCGAAAACGCCTTGCGCCGGCTGATTGCGGAGCCGAGTCTCAGAAGGCGTATTGGGAACAAGGCCAGGGCAATGATCCTCAATCGCTTTACATGGCCGCATATCGGCAAGGAACTTCTTGATGTTGTTGCGGAAGCTTCTGTTTCCCATTAAGGCTGTCACGCTGGTGTGGCGTTTTGCTGTGTTGCTGATCAGCACAGCTTATCTGGAGGGAAGTCGTGAGCGGCGAGGTTGATCTGTTGATCGTTTTCCACAACAGTCGCCAGTGGATTCCCGGGCTTTTTGCAAGTCTGCGTCAGGTGTCGATTCCCATAACAGCCTACTTTCTGGATAACGCGTCCACCGACGGAACACCAGACTTGCTTGCCGATGAAGTGCAGTCGCTTCCCTTTCGCGCCTATGTCCTTAGATCCATTCAAAACAATGGATTCGCAGGGGGTATGAACCTCCTGACGGTGCAGAGCCGGGCGGAATTCATCTTCCTGCTGAACCCCGATACGGAACTCGAAAAAGGTTGTCTTGAAGCGCTTCTGGCGCGCGCGCGTTCGGACGACCGGATCGGGATTTGTGAAGCCAGACAGTCGCCGCGCGAGCATCCGAAAGCCTGGGACCCGTCAACCGGTGAGACGTCGTGGTGTTCAGGCGCAGCGGCTTTGATCCGGCGAACTGCGTTCGATGAGGTTGGGGGGTTCGACGCGGAGCTTTTCTTCATGTACTGCGAAGACATCGATCTTAGCTGGAGGCTCTGGCTGAAGAATTGGAAATGCATTTATGAACCGGCTGCCGTCGTCCGCCACTTCACCCAGGACCTCTCTCCTGGAAAACGTAGGACTCGCGAGAACTTTTACAACTTCAGAAACTCCCTGTTCCTCTACTATCGTTTCGGTGGGAGAAAAGACCGCCCGGTGCTTTCAAGGTTCATTCGCAAGCGGCTGGTTTCCCGAGCTTATTCCTTTCGCAGCAAGGCTTTATTCACGATTGCTTTGGTGGAGCACATCCGATATATTCCGAAAGTACTTCAAAATCGACAAGGCCAGGGGGCCAGTCATCCTTGGATTCGTCTGAGCGAAACGTCCCTGTTTCAGTAACGCTTTTCTTGAGGAACCTGTTGTGCCCAGAGTTAGTGTCGTCATTCCGACGTTGAATCGTGCTGAGATGCTCTCGACGACTATTGATCGGATTGCGCAACAAACCGTCAGTCGCGATTGCTACGAAGTTCTTGTTGTCGACAACAATTCGTCGGACAACACTCAAAGCGTACTGAGCCAGAAGGCGGCAACGTATCCGAATTTGCGAGGCTTCATCCAGCTCAAGCCCGGAGCCGCTGCAACCCGCAATGTGGGAATTCGGGAGGCATCCGGCGATGTCGTGTTGTTTATCGATGACGACATCTTTGCTGAGCCCGACCTTATTGAAAGTCACCTGAAGTATCATGCGCAGCACGCCAGCGCCTCGATCATCGGTACTGTGGTGTCGCCATGGGAGAAGTCGAACGATCCTTTTCTCCGCTATCTCCGGGATAAGGGAATCTTTAATCCTTACAGCATCGCCTGCAACAAGCCCATGGATTTTTCCTACTACCATACTGGGAATGTGTCTACGAGTCGAAAACTGTTGAGCGAAGTTGGTGGGTTCAACGAAGAGTTCTTTGTTTACGGCATGGAAGACATCGAGCTGGGGTATAGGCTGGAAAAGACGGGATGCAGAATGGCCCCCGGCCCGGCCGCAACAGCACAGCACGAATACTTTCCTACCTACAAGCAGTTCAGCGAGCGGTGCCAGCAGGCCGGCTATTCGCTGGGGAAGCTGATTGAGCTGCATCCGGAACTGCGAAGAAGATTCACCGAGAATGGAAGGCGAACCCAGGTGCTGAAACGCCTCCATGTAGGATACCGATTGATGTTGTCTTTGTTCGACCCCGTATTTGAAGGGCTGACTAACTGGGAAATGCGACGGGGAACGGGCAGAGTCAATCGGGCCCTCGATCAGCACTACTACTGGGGGATTCGATACCACTTCTTTCTCGGCTATCATGAATACGTTCGATCGGCGGAAAATGGACAGGCTGGAGATGCCTTCCTAAAGCCAGGGGGTCAGAGAATCCCGAAGCTCGCCATTGAACGTCATGACTGACCCGGCAGAACGGAACAACCTTCCTATTACCTTCCTGGGTAGTTTTTCACGGAAGCTCCTCGTCAACACATTCTTCAATTTTCTCGGCCGATTCTGGAGTTTTGCAGCAACGATTCTGCTGACGCCTTTCATATGGCGCCATCTCACGCCTGGCGAATTCGGCGTGTGGGTTCTCCTGAGTGTTTTTCTCGAATCTCTGACCTTGTTCGACCTGGGACTCGGAGCGGCGTTCGTCAAGTTCATTTCCGCCTTCTATACGCACGAAGAATACGGACGTATTAACAAAGTCCTCTTTTCAGGCCTTATGTTCTACCTTCTGCTCGGCACTCTGTTGGTAGGCGCAGGCCTGGGTATGCGTGGATTGCTGTTTAAATTCTTTGATATCAGGGGAGCGGAAACTGCTTATTTCTACGCGTTATTGGCGTGCGCGACAGGGAACATCGGAGCCATGTTCCTGTCGGTATTCCGCGGCGCACAGCGTATGGACAAATCCAATACGATTGAAATGGGCATAAGCATCATGAATGTTGTGGGGACGATCCTTGTCCTCCAACTCGGTTGGGGGTTGTCCGGCCTGGCATTCAACGCGTTTATCAACGCCCTGGTGTTGGTGGTCGTGTCCTGGTTGTCTGTGAAGCGAACCATGCCGTGGATATACCTCCATATTGAGC
>Ga0111538_10014759_pt1 | contig 10288 bp, 6 predicted proteins | sample SoiMethybrSBSTD1_FD_79669 | JGI IMG/M metagenome (GOLD analysis project Ga0111538, IMG submission 79669) | Bulk soil microbial communities from a Populus tree surrounding site in Tennessee, USA - Soil MetaG P. TD hybrid SBSTD1 (version 2)... | ecosystem: Environmental > Terrestrial > Soil > Tree... | reverse complement strand
TTGCGGGCAGCGTCGGCCGGTCCGCATAGCGGACCGTTCTCTGCTCGGAGCCCGGCGTGGAGTCCTCCTGGGGGGCGCTGACGGCGAGAACGACGAGCTCATCTGGCCCCGGATTGTCGAGCTCGAAGCTCTCTCCGGCGGCCACGTAGGCGCCCATGTCGGGCTCGAGGTCATGGGAGCGGCCGTCGACGACGAGCGCGCCTCGCCCGGAGACGACGAAGAGCACCTGCTGGGCTTCGTCGAGAGCATGCAGCGCCGATCGCCCCGGAGCGCAGCGAATCAGTCGTTGCTCCAGGCGCTCGGAGCCCGAGCTGCGATCGATCGTCACTTTGACGGCGGCCGTGTCCCCGGCCTCGGCGCGGCTCTCGACCGCCTCCTCGGCGACGACGAACCCGCGCATCAGCGCGGTCCTCCTGGCTGGGCCGCATCCACCCAGCGATTCTCGCAGCCTGCGCGACAGAAGGAAACCCGGGAGCGCGGATTCAGCTGTCGACGGAAAGGACGAGGTTGCGGTGCTCGTCCAGCCGCGCCGCCTGGCCGGGCGGGATCACGAGCGTCGTGATCGGGGTCCAGACGATCGCGGGACCGCGAACCGAGTTGCCGGGCCGGAGCCGCTCGAAGTCGTAACCGGGGACCTCCTGCAGCTCGCCGGCCTTGTCCACCCAGGCCTCGACGCGGTCGACCAGGGCCCCCGACGGATCGTCGTCGCCGAGCTCCTCGACGTGGAGCTTCTGCTTGCCGACGACTCCGACGCCCCGGACACGGAAGCTGACGAGCTCGATCCCTGCCTCTCGGTACGCGGACTGCGGGCCGTACTTCTCCTCGTAGAGCCGTTCGAACAGCTCGATCGTCTGCTCCAGCGAGTCGTCGCTCACGTCGTCGCCGACGAACGGGGAGGTGACGATGTGCACCTGACGGCGGTAGCGCATGTCGACGGAGCGCTGGAGCCGCATCCGACCGGGCTCGAAGCCCTCCTGCTCGAGCTGCTTCGTCATGCGCCGTTCCAGCTCGCCGTAGATCTCCTCGATCGCTTCCCGGTCGAACGGCGCCCGTAGGGGCCGCGTGATCTGGTCCTCGTGGGCGATGTCCGACATGACGAGGCCGAAGGCCCCGTGGACGGAGGCCGAGTGCGGGATCACGATCGTCGAGACGCCGAGGTCCTCGCCGTACGCGCCGACGTGCATGCCTGCGGTGCCGCCGAACGAGAAGAGCGCGAACCGGCGCGGGTCGAGCCCGCGCTGCACCGTCGTCTTGTGCAGGAGGTCGAAGAAGAGGCTGTTCGCGAGCTTGTACATCGCCGCGGCCGCCTCGATCACCCCGAGGCCGAGCGGCTCGGCGACCTGTTCGGCGAAGAGCTGCCGCGCCTTCGGGACGTCGAGCTCGGCCCGGCCGCCGAGGAAGTAGTCCGGGTTGAGGTAGCCGAGGATCGCGTCGATGTCGGTGATCGTCGGCTCCGTGCCGCCGTGTGCGTAGCAGACCGGGCCGGGGTACGACCCCGCGGACCGTGGGCCGATGCGCGGCGTCCCCGTCCGCTCGTCGACCGAGACGATGCTGCCGCCGGCGAGCCCGAGCGAGACCACGTCCATCTTCGGCAGCGCGTAGTGGTAGCGCAGCACCATCGACTCGCGCTGGTACTCGATCAATCCCTCGCGGACGGTGCCGACCTTGAACGTGGTCCCGCCCATGTCGGCCGCGATGATGTTCCGCAGGCCGAGCTGCTCGCCGAGGCTCTGCGAGCCGACGAGGCCGCTGACGGGGCCCGATTCGATCATCCCGACCGGGCGCGTCGCCGCCTCGTCGACCGGGAGCAGTCCCCCGTACGCCTGGGCGACGAGCAGCTGGCCCGAGAAGCCGTGCTCGGCGAGCCGGGCGCGCAGGTTGTCGAGGTACCCGTGCACGACCGGGCCGAGGCGCGCGTTGAGGGCCGCGGTCGAGGTGCGCTCGTACTCGCCGACGACCGGTGCGATCTCGTGCGAGAGCGTCAGGAAGGCGTCGGGGGCGATTCGCCGCACCACCTCGGCGACCTGGCGCTCGGTCGAGGGGTTCGCGAACGACCAGAGGGTGCTGACGCCGATCGCGTCCACGCCTGCGGCCACGAGCGTCTGCACGGCCGCTTCGATCTGGTCGTCGGATGCTGTCGCCTTCACGTCGCCGTTCGCATCGGTCCGCTCGTCGATGCCGACGACGAGGGATCGAGGGACGATCGCCGGCGGCTTGTCCGTGTCGACCGGGTTCCGCTTCTCGTCCTCCGTCAGGCCGGACCAGCGGCCGTAGCCGCCGCGCATCGCGAACAGCGTGTCCTCGAAGCCGCGGGTCGTGATCACGCCCGCACGCGCCAGCGTGCCGTCGACGACGGCGTTCTCGGCCACCGTCGACGAGTGCAGGAACAGCCGCGTGCTCGCCAGCAGCGCGCCGGCGTCGGTGCCGATCTGCTCCGCCGCGATGCCCAGCGAGTCCAGAATCCCGCCCGAGAAGTCCGGCGGCGTCGAGAAGGCCTTGCCGAGCGTGACGTTCCCCTCATCGTCGACGACGACGCAGTCGGTGCAGGTCCCGCCGATGTCGATGCCGACCACGTACTCCATCAAGCGTCGGCCTCGCGCTCGGGCCAGCTCCGGACGCGGTCGTGCCGGGGCGGGTCGTCCCCCGCGGCGAGCTCGGTGTCGAGCAGCGTCCCGCAGCTGGGACAGCAGGCCTCGATCAGAAAGAACTCACCTGACGCCACGCGGTGCGGGCCGGCGCGCTCCACGGGCAGCCGCCGCAGAACGGCGTGGTTCTTCCAGTCGGCGCCCGCCGCGGCGACCTCGGCGCCGCACCACGTGCACTGGGTCGCACCCTCGGCGGTTCGCTGGAGGTACTCCGACAGGCGCATCCCGGTGCGTGGAATCTCGACGCGGTCGAGCGCCGCCGGCTCGCGCCCGATCCGCTCCGTGCGGAGCTCGCGCCGCCGAGCGCGGGTCGCCCCCACGTCCACGGACTCGCCGTCGAGCACCACGCCGTAGATCTCCCGCGCCGGGCCTTCGGTGACGAGGCCTGCCAGCACGTCGGCGAGCACGGCCGTCGGGTCGCGGTCGAGCGGGTCGCCGTAGCCGCCGCCGCCCATGAAGCGGACGTACTGGATGTCCCCCTCGTCGAGCTCGACGTGGCCCCAGGACTGGTCAACCCGCTCCTCGCCGCGCAGCGCCTCGAGCCGGTCGGGGAGCTCGTCGACGTTGCCGTTACGGAAGGTCGTGTAGCCGACGTTGCACCCCGGATAGCCGCCGAAGAGGCCGAGGCTCATCGGCGCGCGCGTGCCCTTGCCGAAGAGGACGAGCCCCATCGGCCCGCGCGTCCGGTTCGGGACGAAGGCGTACTCGTGGCAGACGCCGCCGCGGTACTTCCCCGGGCCGCCGGAGTCAGGCACGGCGCGGCGGAAGAGGTAGCGGATCGGGGTGTTCAGCTCCTGGCTCTCAACGTTGGCCCAGCGCGAGACGATGTTGGGGATCTCGCCGCCCATGTCGACGCCGTCGGCGAACGCGCGCGCACCGGCGGCCCCGCAGAACGTGTCCGTCAGCGGGGCGACGAAGAACTCGCCCTCCTCGGTGAGCCCGTGCGTCTCGACGTGCGCGTGGCTGCCGTGCCAGACGGCGGTCGCGCGGTGCGAATGGCTCTCGCTCGCGCCGAACAGCTTGGAGAGCACCAGCGTCGAGAGGTTGTTGACGATCTGGATCGTGCCCACCGTGGCGATCGAGATCGGCGCCGGCCGCACGCAGTTCACGATCGTCCCTTCGGGGGCGATCAGCTCGATCGGCCGGGTGACCCCCTCGTTCCAGGTCACGTCCCACGCCAGCAACGGGAAGATCGGCGCGAAGAGGCCGCCCCACGTCGCCCAGTACGAGCAGTTGACCCCGAGCTCGGCCTGCGGGCTCGAGCCGGTGAAGTCGTAGGTGAGCGTGTCGCCCTCCTTGATCGCCGTGAGCTCGACGGTCGCGTTCGCGCCCGGCATGTCGATGTACTCGCGGGCGCGCCACTCGCCGTCGGGCAGCTCGGAGAGCCGGTTGCGAACGAGCTGCTCGGACTGGCTGATGAGCTCCTCGGAGACCGCTTCCACGACATCGGCGCCGTAGTCGGCGTACAGCTCGAGCATCCGCTGCTTCGCCACGTGGTTCGCCGCGAGCTGGGACCGCAGGTCGAGCTGGGTCATCCCCGGGTCGCGGACCATGTTCAGGAAGGTGTCGAGCACGTCGCGCCGCATCCGCCCGCCCTCGACGAGCTTCAGTCCCTTCGACTGGAAGCCCTCCTGGTAGTTGTCGCGCGCACTGGGCGAGAAGCCGCCCGGGTCGATCGCGCCGATGTCGGTGACGTGGACGAAGTTGGCGGCGAACCCAGTCAGCCGCCCCTCGAAGTGGATCGGGGAGATCAGGTACACGTCCGGCGGGTGCAGCGCGGCGGTGTAGGAGTCGTTGAGGAAGTAGACGTCGTCCTCGTTGATCCCGGGGTCGTCGGCGTAGGTGGCGAGGATGTGCTTGACGGCCTGCGCGGCGCTCGTCAGGTGGTGGAGGAAGCCGACACCGCCGACCATCAGGCCGCCGTCGGCCTTGTACAGCGAGGCCATCAGGTCGTGGCCCTCGTTCGTGATCGGCGACCCGGAGACGTTCTCCAGCGCGATGATCGCCTCGTCCATGACGCCGTAGAGCTTGTGGCGGATGATCTCGAAGGTGACCGGATCGACGGCGGTGGATGAGGCCATGCGGATCAGCCCTCCTCGTCGGTGGATTCAGACACGGCCGAACAGCCCCGATCGGTCGCGGCCGCCCGTGCCAGCGACGAGCTCGCGGATCAGCTCGATCGTCATCTCCGCGAGCGTGTCGTACGTCGCCTCGCCCTCCTCGACGGTCGCCTCCGCCGGCGCGCCGCAGTAGGCCTCCGCGAGCCCCATCTCGCGAAAGTCCTTCATGCCGCCCGCGATCACCTCCGGCAGGCTCACGCCGACGTATGGGAGCCTCGCCATCGCCTCGCGGTCGACCAGCTCCGGCGTCTGCGCGAGCACGAGAGACGTCTCGTAGCGGCCCGCGTGGCACTCGCCGAGCTTGAACTCCTCGGTGAGTCGCTGCGCGTGCTTTCGTCGGGTCAGGTCGAGGTAGCCCGCGCGGATGCCCCGCTCCTCGAGCTCGTCGAGCGCGCGGTGGAGCGTCTGCACGTGCTCCGGCTCGAAGTGGTTGTTCACGAGGACGACGTGCGGGAACCCCTGCTCCGCGAGCGATGCACAGACGTCCACGATCATCGCCCGCAGCGTGTCCTCGCCCACGTGGACCGCCCCGGCGAAGCCCGCGCTGTAGCGCGTGACGGCATAGGACAGCGTGGGCAGGATCAGCACCGCCAGCCCAGGGTCGTCGGCCAGGCGCTGCGCCACGCGCTCGGCGATCCCGATCGAGATGATCGGGTCGGTCGCAAGCGGCGAGTGCGGCCCGTGCGGCTCGGTCGAGCCGACCGGCCACAGCAGCACGGGCGTCCGCGGCGAGTCGAGGATCTCCTGCACGCGCGTGGACGTCAGGTCGGCGAAGTACGGCGACTCAGTCACTGCGAGCGCCCTCCTCGACGGTCGGCTCCGAGCTCGACGTCGGCCCGTGGCCGAAGCCTCGCAGCCTGCGCAGGGGCCCGCCCGACCCCTGCTGCTGCAGCAGGTCGATGGAGATCGCCAGGATCAGGATCACGCCGGTGACCACCTGCTGCCAGAAGCTGGAGACGCCCGAGATCGACAGCCCATTCTGCAGCGTCCCGATGAAGAGCACGCCGACTGCCGTCCCGGTGACCCCGCCGACGCCGCCCAGGAAGCTCGTGCCGCCGAGCAGCACGGCGGCGGCCGCGTCGAGCGGCGTCGATTCGCCGACCAGCGGGCTCGCCGCGCCCAGCCGCGCCGCCTGGATCACCCCGCCGATCCCGGCGCAGAGCCCCACGATCGCGTAGACCATGATCAGGGTGCGCGCGACGTTGATCCCGGATAGTCGCGCCGCGGTGATGTTGCCGCCGACCGCATAGACGTCCCGGCCGAAGTAGGTCCAGCGCAGGACGACGAGCGCGACCACGTACGTCGCGATCATGATCCAGATGGGATAGGCGATCCCGAGGAACTTCGAGAACGCGATCCCGTCGATGAAGCTCGACGAGATGTACGTCGTCTCCGTGTTCGACCAGATGTTCACGACGCCGCGGTAGATCGAGAGCGTCCCGAGCGTGACGACGAAGAAGGAGAGCCCCAGACGGCCGATCAGCACGCCGTTCACGGCACCGCCGAGAAAGGCCGCCGCGAGGCAGGTGCCGACGACGGCCAGCGGTGCCGGCAGCCCGACGTCGTTGAACAGCTCCGAGAGGATGATCCCGGAGAGGGCGAGCAGCGAGCCGACCGACAGGTCGATGCCGCCCGTGAGCACGACGAACGTCATCCCGATCGAGACGACGAACAGGATCGAGCTGCCCGTGAGCAGGTTCTCGATGTTCGCCCGCGAGAAGAAGTCGGGCTGCGTCAGCGAGAAGAACAGGAAGATCCCGATCAACAGCAGCAGCACGACCGCGTAGCGATTCGCGGCGCCCCAGATCGCGGCCGCACGGCTGCCCATGGTCGGTCGCACCGTGTCGCGTACGGTCGCGTCCGAGCTCATCGGTGGCCACCGGCGAAGTACGCGATCCTGGCCTCGGTTGCCTCGTCGCGCGAGAGCTCGGCAGCGATCCGGCCGCGGAACATGACCAGGATCCGGTCGCAGAGCGTCAGCAGCTCCGGGTTCTCGGAGGACGAGACGAGCACGCCGACGCCGCTCTCCGCGGCGTCGAACAGCAGCTGGTAGATCTCCGCCTTCGCACCGACGTCGACTCCTCGGGTCGGCTCGTCCAGCATCAGCACTCGAGGCCCGGTCGCCAGCCACTTCGCGAGCACGACCTTCTGCTGGTTCCCACCGGAGAGCGTCGCAACGGGAACGCGCGGCGAGCCTGCGCGGATGCGCATGCCCTCGAACGACTCCCGCACGACCCGCAGCTCTCGACGCGCGGCCGGACGCCGGACCCTGGCGAGGCTCGACGTGGACGCCATCACGAGATTCTCCCGCGCGCTCATCTCGTGGACGAGGCCCTGTAGCTTGCGGTCGGCGGGAACGAACGCCACCCCGCCGCGGATGGCGCCGCGCGGGCTCTTGAACGAGACCCGCGAGCCTTCGACCTCGACGGTCCCGCCGCTCGGACGGTGGAGCCCGAACACGGTCTCGAGCAGCTCGCTCCGTCCGGCCCCCACGAGCCCGGCCAGGCCGACGATCTCACCCGGAGCAACGTCGAGGTCGATCCCGTAGACCGACCCCGGCAGCGTCAACCCGCGCAGACGGAGCGCCGAGGCGCCGCCCCGCTCCTGCACCGGAGGCGGCTCCATCTCTTCGAGCGCGCGACCGACCATGAGGTGGATGAGAGTCGGGCGGTCGAGCTCCCCCACCGGCGCCTCGCCGACCGTGCGGCCGTCGCGCAGCACGGTGATCCGGTCGGCCAGGTCGAAGACCTCCTTCAGGCGGTGCGAGACGAAGATGATCGCGACGCCCTCGTCCCGCAGGTTCCGGACGAGGCCGAAGAGCGAGGCGACCTCGTCGTCGGTGAGCGAGCTCGTGGGCTCGTCGAGCACGAGGACGCGGGCATCGATCGAGAGCGCGCGCGCGATCTCGACCATCTGCTGCTGATCCGGTCGCAGCCGCCGGACCGGGAGTGAGGGATCGACGTCGAGGCCGAGCCGCCGTACGGCGGCGAGCGCACGGCGCCGCGTGGCCGGCCAGTCGATCAGCGGCCCACGGCGCAGCATGCGGCGGCCGAGGAAGACGTTCTCGGTGATCGAGAGCTCGGGCGCGAGCGTCGTCTCCTGCGTCACGGTCGCGATCCCGCCGCGAAGCGCGTCGGTGGGGTTGCGGAACTCCACCGGCCGGCCGGCCAGGGACACCGTGCCGGAGTCGGGCCTGATCTGGCCCGAGAGGATGTTCAGCAGCGTGGACTTGCCCGAGCCGTTCTCGCCCACGAGTGCGTGCACCTCGCCGGGGTGGACGGCGATCCGCGCGCCGCGCAGGGCGTGGACGCCCCCGTAGCGCTTGTGTAGCGCCTCTGCCTGCAGGAACGGATCCTCGGTCATCCGCAACCACCGGGCGGTGGGGGGCGGCGCGGGCCGCCCCACCGTGGCCCGGCGTTCTACTTGAGCTCGTCCAGCTGCGCCTGCCAGCTCGGGATCTCGTCGACGTTGTCCTGCGTCACGAGCCTTCCCGGCCGGATCACGATCGGCGGCAACGGGGTGTTCTGCTTCGTGATCAGGCTGTACGCGGCATCGGCGGTCTGCGAGCCGATGCCGATCGGGTCGACCTGCACCGTCGCGATCAGCTTGCCGCTCTTGACCCCGGCAATGCCGTCGCTCGAGCCGTTGAGACCGACGACCGTGATGTCCCTGCCCGTCGACCGGGCCGCGATCACTGCGCCGAGGGCCGAGGGGTCGTTGTAGCCGATGACGGAGTCGACGGTCTTGTTGCGCTGGAGCAGCGCGTTTCCGGCCTTCTCGCCCCCGGTCACGTCGTCGGACGGGTTGTCCTGGGTGCCGACCACCGTCATGCCCTTCTCTTCGACGAAGTGCTTCTGCCGCTCGGTGAGGTACTTGATCGCGGGCACCGGGATCCCGATGCCGATCAGCCCCACCTTCGCATCTGGCTTCTCGTCCGCCAGGGCGTTCGCCTGGAGGAAGGCCTGGATGTCACGGCCCTGCCAGACCTGGGTCGCGATCAGCGGCACCGGCTTCGTGTCCCCGAAGCTCGCGTCGATCGCGATCACCGGGACGCCCTGCTTCTTCGCGCGCTGCAGCACCGGCTTGGTCGCCCTTGGGTCGAGCGGGTAGAAGATGATCGCGCCGACGTTCTGGCCCAGCAGCTGCTGCATGTTCGAGACCTGCTTGTCCGGGTTGAGCGCGTCGTCGAGAGCGATCACCGTGCAGCCGAGGCCCTTGGCCTCGGCGATCACGGCCTTCTGGACGAAGCCGAGGAACTCGTTGGCCGCGACCGGGTTCTGGAAGCCGATCTTGCAGCTCGTCCCCGACTTCGTGTCCGGCGCCTCGTACGCGGTCGGAAGGTCCGCCTCGACGCCGGAGTACCCCTCGGGGATGGAGCCCGTCTCGTCGGCGCCCGTCGAGCCGCCGCTGGTCTCGGTCGCGACCGACGCCGTGTCCGACGCCGAGTCGTCGTCATCGCCGCCGCAGCCCACGAGCGCGAGGCTCAGAGCGATCAGCGCGACAGCCGCGAGAGTGGTGGCCAGACGACGGTGATTGAGCACGGTCCCTCCTTGGTAGGACGCAGGCTGAACGGAGACGCCTGCCGGCGCGCCCGTCCAGGGTCGCCGACGATCTGACCACAGCGCCGGAAGCCTGTCAACGGCCTTCGGTCGGGCTCAGTCGTCGCGCCGCGCGTACGCGGACCTGATGCCGAACCCGATCCATTCGGGTTGCTCCCAGTCGGGGTGGCGAGCGAGCAGCTTCGGCTCCAGCTCGGCGACGATCTCGTCGACCTCGCGCCCCTCGGAGGCAAGCCTGAGCGTCTCGTCGCGAAGCAGCTCGTGGAACTCGCGCGCGACCGTGATCACGCTCACGTCGCCGATCGCGCCGTGGCCTGGCACGACGATTGCGGGGTCGAGCTCCTCGAGCCGGCGCAGCACGTCGATCCAGCGATTCCCGTCGACGTCCGCGTCGTCGGGCGGGAAGTAGGGATAGATGGGGAAGATCCGCTCCTCGACGAGGTCGCCGGTGAAGAGGATGCGCTCCTCGGGCAGGAACACCACCTGGTCGGCACGCGTGTGGGCCACGCCCCACGTGCGCAGCTGCACGGTGCGGCCGCCGAGGTCGAGCTCCGTTTCGCCGCCCTCGTAGACCTCGTGCGGATCGACGAGCTCGACGCCCTCGAGCGCCGCCTCGACGGCCGGGCCGAACGTGCGGAACAGGTCGACGTACCCGGCGCCCTTGTCGTGGAGCTCGTCCCGCTGGTCGCGGTTGTAGAGGATCGTGGCCGCGTCGCGGAACACCTGGGCGCCGAAGCCGTGCTCGGGGTGGAAGTGCGTGATCGTGAGCAGCAGCCCCTTTCCCTCTGCCTGCGCCTGCGCCGCCGCGAGGACGCGGGCGCCGTTCTCCGGGCCCATCGCCGTGTCGACGACCAGCACGGCGTCGGTCCCCGCGACCACGCCGACGTTCGGCACCAGTGGCACACGGCGGTCCGGGATCACCCATACGCCGTCGGCGATTTCGGTGATGCCGTCGGCGGCGACG
>Ga0111538_10014758_pt1 | contig 10289 bp, 7 predicted proteins | sample SoiMethybrSBSTD1_FD_79669 | JGI IMG/M metagenome (GOLD analysis project Ga0111538, IMG submission 79669) | Bulk soil microbial communities from a Populus tree surrounding site in Tennessee, USA - Soil MetaG P. TD hybrid SBSTD1 (version 2)... | ecosystem: Environmental > Terrestrial > Soil > Tree... | reverse complement strand
CGGCACGACCTGTATCCATGATGGCAATCGTTTCCGCCAGCGCAAATACATAACGGAACTGGCGCCCGCGCATGGCAGGCTGAATAGAGTAAGCGGTGCAGGCATTACTGGCTTGCACCCGTCGCCTGCTCATCCATAAAGCGCCGGAGGCTCAGCGGCCGCATGTCTGTCCAGACTTTTTCGATATATTCCAGACATGTTTTCTTGTCGCCAATGATCTGAGTGTCGCGCCAGCCGCCGGGTATGGCTTTCCATTCCGGCCAGATCGAATACTGCTCTTCGTGATTGACCAGCACACGGAAAATCCCCTCTTCACGCTCAAAACAACTTGTCATCACAAATCCTCGAATAAATGAACCGCGTTACCCTGCCCATCAGAGCGTTTCTTATCCAACTAGACGAATCAGGATGAGGAAATAACAAAGAAAAAAACCTTGCGTGATCGCTGAAAATAACGATAATGCCAATCGTTCTCATTGTTATTACGGATTTGTCAAATTGGCGCAAATTAGGAGAAAAGTGGCGCGAGCGTCTATCGCAGGGGATCGGATCAGAGATGTCGCAGGTGACCGGTCTGCGGAAATAGTTCAGGACACAACAGGAGGGTCGAGATTCTTCGATTTCGGGAACCAAGAGATCACTGACATAACTTCAAAAATGAAAGGAATTGCCCTGCACCCCTGCCTTACGAATTAGGAAATCGTTTTAATAATTTGTGAAGGAAATGACGATGCGCGGCTGGGTGATTCCAATGCCGGCTTACCGGCCGGAGACCCGCGCGGTCCGCAAGCCGTAGGCTGGTATTATTTGGCCCCCTGGATGCTGTCCCTGGTGCAGTTAACGAGGGAATACCGCCTCCAGCTGTCGGGAGTTTCCGTGGTTCCGGAACCGGAAACCTACGCTATGTTATTGGCTGGCCTGGGTCTGGTCGGCGCAATGGCGCGCCGAAGAAAGATGTTTGCAGAGCTTTAGAATGGACAGGGGCTTAGGCCCCTGGTTTATTTCGATTGTTTTAGGCAGAGTCAACTGCCGGATTCAGGGTCGCTCGAACGGGGGACCCGGCCAGTCAGCATCCACAACTGCGAGGCCTCTTCGTAGGCAGCTCGATTGGCCGGGTCTTTTGCCATCCAATCACTCAGTTCTCTTTCGGCGACGGAGTCCAGGGGTGACTCATGCTTGCGTATGATCCAGTCCACCGCAGTTTGCCACGCAACATCATCACGCTGGGAGTCAGGCATTGCTCACCTTGGGCCGGATTGATCCGAGCGACGAATCTCCCCATCCTCATTTTCTATTGATATGAAAGGTGATTGTAGCTGATATGCGCAATTTAACGGTGGAAAAATGGATTACATGGACCGGAGTGCCGCCCGGCAGTGATTCATCGCGTCGTGAATCAGAATATTCACCAGCGACGTTGAAATATTCAACTGGGTGGCAATGGCACAATGAGTATGCCCGTCGAGCCGATGCAGTTCGAAAACACGTCTCGTCCGTTCCGGCAGCTCGGATAGGGCACGTGCTACCACTGTCAGATTTTGACGGCTGATTGCAGTTGCCTCAGGCGTTGCCATCTGCCCTGGCACATGCAGCCCTTCTTCCTCGTTCTCAAAGAGCCCTCCTTCGAAGGCAGCGCGGCGATGCCGATCGATAGCGAGGTTACGCACGATCTGATAAAGATATGCTAATGGCTGCTTGATGTTCGGCGCCCGTTCGGATTCGGTTACCTTCAAATAGGCATCCTGCACCACATCCTCTGCCCTGGCAAGATCACCGAGAATTTTCAGCGCGGCACGGCGCAACTGCGCCTGATGAGCAACAAAGATCGTCCCCAAGTCAACAGGCTCCTGGTCCAAAATCATCTTACCCTCCCCATGAGTTGAATCAACGATAGATAATAACGAGAATTGTTCTTATTATCATATAACAAATAATGTTGTACAATAGAAATATGTCGTCGCATAGCCTTATTTAGCATTTTCTTATTACAAGCTAATGATATAATTGTTTTTTTTAAACGGTTTACTAACCATGACAAAAATTCATATCATGGAACGACGATGTGAATGAGCGTTTTATCGGCAATTTATCTTGCCATCACCCGTCGAGCCGTTCATGGATGCCTTGTCACGCAATTGTTGTAGACCATTGGCCCGTTCGTCTATATGAATTGGCCTGTTAAGCTGGCTGAGATAGAGGTGCTTGTTTCCCTCGTTTACACTCAAGCGAACCGGGTCCTAGATAAACTTCTCTATCAATAAAGGGGCGGGGGCAAACCTGCTTTCGTCATCTAGTCCCGGGTATGTGGAAGCACCCGCAAAGCAACCCGGACCAGTGACGGAATTCACTTCGAGAATCAACGGTCGATCCAGCTGAAACGCATGCCAAGAATACCGAAGCTCGCAATTCTTTCCATGCTGCTGCTGATAGGTGCGAGCGGCTGCAAAGCGCCGCCGGTGCGACACGCGGAGGATGCTGGAGCGGAGATCCCCTCTCATTGGACGGGGGCGAATGGGTCTAGCCAACCAACGCCGGAGCAGTGGGTTGAATCATTTGGCGACCCGAATTTAAGCAGCTTGATCCACAGCGGGCTCGCCGATAACTACGATTTGAAGGCTGCGGCAACACGGCTGGACGCGGCCATTGCCCAGTCTCGGATTGATGGGTCCGGTCTATTTCCCCAAATATCGTTCATCGCGGATAATCAACAAGTAAAGGTTCGGGAAGCAGGATTTGGCTCGGCAAGGATTGCGGTATTCGATGCCTTATTCAGCCTCAGTTGGGAGCTGGATGTATGGGGCCGTATCAGGGATGTCAGGCAAGCCGCCTTCGTGGAGTCAAGTGCAGTGGCGTCGGACCTCAACGGTGCTCGGTTATCGCTGGCTGCCAGGATCGCTCAAAGTTATTTTGACTTGGCGGAGGCAAGGCTTCAGTCGAGCGTAGCAGATCAGTCCGTCAAAGACCGGCGCACCATTGTCCAGCTTGTGCGAGGGCGTTTTGCACGAGGAATAACGAATGCACTTGATTTGCGTTTGGCGCTCACCGACCTTGCTACTGCCGAGGCAGAGCTAGGCGAAGCCCGTAACCAGATACAATTGGTCAACCGCCGGCTTGAGGTGTTGCTCGGCCGTTATCCCGCAGGGCGTTTGACCGAAGCGTCGGCGCTGCCCGAGCCGCCTTCCGGTCTCCCTGCGGGAATACCATCCGAGCTACTGGGAAGACGACCCGATCTAGTCGCTGCATTTGATCGCCTGCTGGCTGCCGATTCGCGCGTGCAAAGCGTAAGAAAACTGTTGCTGCCCAGGATTGTCTTAACAGCAGCGGGCGGCACGCGCAGCACAGCGTTGACCGATCTCGTCGATCCGCGCGCGCTGGCCTGGAACGTCGTAATAGGCTTGGCCCAACCCTTGTTTACCGGTGGGCGCATACGCGGAGAGATCCAGTTGAACGAAGCGCGCGCGGAGGAAGCGCTAAATCTTTACAAAAGTACCGCACTGAACGCCTTTCGTGAAGTGGAGCAGGTACTTGCAGCGGATGAGTGGCTGCGGGAACAAGAAAAAGCACTGAGGCAAGCGGTCGAGCAAACGGAGGCAAGCCGCAAGCTGGCGATCTATTCCTATCAGCTTGGTATGATTGAAATTCTCACGCTGCTGGACAGCTACCGCAGCACGTTGAACGCACAAAGCGCTCATATTGCTGTGAAACGGCAGTTGTTAAATAATCGCGTCAACCTTTATCTCGCACTGGGGGGCGGCGTTTGACGAAGCGCCTCGTTGAACGACATAGGAAGTTTTGTAGCTGGTCGAAGAAGTGGGCTGTGGACGAGACGAGAGAGGAGATTCATTGAAAGAAACGGTAGGAAGAACATGCGAGGCTTAACTGGACGGCACCCATTACCTAGCATGCGCGGAGATAGACAGCCCAGGCTGATGACAAAGCGGTTCGGGGGCAATCTGTCCGTTGATTCCCGGGCACCATGCTGAAAAATTTGAAACGCAGAGCCGTGCTGAAAATTATCGCGCCTGTTGTGGTGGTACTGACCGGAATCAGTATTTCCTGGGCTATCGTCGTTCACAAGCCACAGCCAAAATCAGAATTATTGAATGACGAAGCGCCGCTGGCGCAGGTGGTCCAGGTTGAGCCGCAGACAGTCAAGCTGAACATTCGCTCTCACGGTGTGGTCGCGGCGCGAACAGAAATTGACCTGGTGCCGGAAGTCGCGGGCCAGGTCGTTGAGCTGCACCGGAGCCTCGTCGCGGGCGGCTTTTTCAATCGAGGGGATGTACTGATTAAAATAGACCCGCGCAGTTACGATCACGCAATCGCTGAGGCGCAGGCCCGCATTGCCGAGGCGGAGCGGCAAGTAATGATGGAAGAAGCGCAGGCTGAGCAGGCGCGCAACGAATGGCACTCCCTGGGAGAAGGTCAGCCTTCGGCCCTGATCTTGCGGGAGCCGCAATTAGCGGAGGCTCGGGCGAAATTAAAAGCCGCGCAGGCTGACCTTGCGAACGCCCGCCTGCAGCGCAGCCGATGCGAATGGCGCGCCCCGTTTGCGGGGCGCGTCAGGGAAAGACATACCGGGCCCGGGCAATATGTTCAACCAGGGGAAAAGCTGGCCCGTATTTATGCCATCGACGTTGCCCAGGTGCGCCTACCCTTGGCCACCGACCAGTTTACCTATCTTGACCTGCTGCTGGGCCAAGGAAACAGTAAAGCGGAAACCGGTCCCAAGGTAATTTTAAGCACCCAGTTTGCTGGGGCATTGCAACGCTGGGAAGGACACATCGTACGCGCGGAAGGGGCGCTGGACGAAGAAACGGGTCTTTTGCACGCGGTCGCCGAGGTAAACAATCCATATACCGTAAAAGAAGGGCAGGCTCCGCTCATGCCCGGGCTGTTCGTAAATGCAGAGATCGTGGGTAGAGATCAATCGGATGTATTTGTCCTGCCGCCCGGAGCGGTAAATCCCTCGCACGAAGTGTTATGGGTGGATATAGAAGATCGACTTCATATTCGCCATGTGGATATCCTACGTAGCGAGACTGATCGGGTCCTTATAAAAGGTGGTCTTAACCCTGGAGATCGCGTAGTCGTTTCCGGTATTCAGGTTCCCGTGCAAGGCATGAAGATCCGGACGCAGATCGTGCCGCTCGGGCTGGCAGCGGAAAATGCGCGAAGGGATATATCAATGCCTCAACCAGCACTGTGATACCCTTTTTCTCTCCCTGTTACGTCCCCGCGCCAAGCCTCTGTAAGGAAACACCGAGGTGAAGCCCATACTTCCCGCCATGCCGTCCTCGGGCTTGATCGCCTGGTTTGCCTCGAATCCAATCGCCGCCAATCTGCTGATGCTGCTAATCCTCCTGGGTGGCTGCGGCAGCCTATTGCTGATGGATAAGGAAGTATTCCCCCGATTTACGCCTCACCAGATTGATGTCAAGGCTGTCTATCCAGGGGCCGGCCCCCTGGAAATCGAGGAGTCCGTCTGTATCCGGATCGAGGAGGCTATTTACAATCTGGCAGGAATAAAACGGCTTAAAACCGAAATAATCGAGGGGGAATGCATCGTCAAGGTCGCTATCCTTCCCGACTACGATAGAAACCAGATAATGAACACGGTCCAAGGACGTGTTCAAGCAATACCTCGCCTGCCGAAGGGATTGGAGAGAATCGAGGTTCTCCCCGGCCACCGTATCGGGGATGATGGCGTGATCTGGGTAGCCATGCATGGACCCACCGACCCCCTTACACTCAAGCGTCTGAGCGACCGCATCCAGGGCGATTTATCGCAGATACCCGGCGTTACGCGCGCACACAACTACTATGACCTGCCCTACGAGATCGCTATAGAGGTTTCGTCTGAACGCCTGCGCCAGTTTCGCATATCGCTCAATGAGGTCACCGAAACTATCAAGCGCGCCTCCGTAGATTTACCCGGGGGGGTAATAAAAAATCCGATGGGCGAACTGCTGCTTCGCGTAAAGGGTAAAGCGCAGGACAATGCCGCAATCGGAAGCCTGGTGGTGAAAACGAATTCGGATGGCAGCCGGGTACTACTACGAGATGTTGCAGTAATCAAGGATGGCCTGGAGGAGCGCATTTCGGAATGGCATCATAACGGAGAGACCGCGCAGGGCTGGGAGGTTCACGCGGAGCGAGATACGGTTGAAGTTGCACGGCGTGTCAAAGCGTACGTTTCCGAAATGCAAGCCACGTTGCCACCCGGAATCGGGCTGATCACTTGGTGGGACGATTCTCAGGCCTACGAGGAACGGATCGGAACCCTGCTTGAGGATGGATTGACGGGCTTCGTACTCGTTTGCCTGATATTGACTTTGTTTCTCCATTTCAAGGTTGCGATCTGGGCCGGTATCGGAATCCTGACCTCGATTTTCGGCGCGTTCTGGCTTATGCCAGCACTGGATGTGTCGCTCAACATGCTATCCCTATTCGGTTTTCTCCTCGCAATGGGTGTGCTCGTCGATGATGCGATTATTATCGGGGAATCCATCTATGCGAAGCAGGAAGCCGTAGATGCCCCGGGTTCATCCGCGTTAGAAACCGAGCCTACAACATTAATGGCTGCAGGCAGGCGAAAGTTGGCATACCTCGAGGCCGCAATTTCTGGCGCTCGGGAAGTTTCCCTGCCGGTGATCGTCGCGGTCATGATCGTTCTTGTCGCGTTCCTGCCCGGTTTATTCCTGCCGGGCTGGGCCGGCCAGATGATGAAACCAATCTGCCTGGTCATGATTCTGACGCTGGTGTTTTCACTGGTTGAAGCGCTTCTGATTTTACCTTCTCATCTCGCCGCACCCCCCAAGCCGGTTGCGCGTACTCCATTGGCAAAGGTACGGACAACCTTGAACCGGGGCTTGCGACGCTTCATCCATCGTGTATATACGCCATTGCTGGAAAAAGCCCTGGCTTGGCGCTACCTGACCGTTGCGATATTCGCGGTAGTCCTGATGCTGGCCGCCGCGCTGGTTGCCGGAGGCTATGTCAGGCTTTCCTTGCAGGCTGACGTAACGAAAGACAGCTTCTGGGTCGCTTTGAAATTACCCAAGGACGTCCCGTACAGCGAAACGCGTCGCATCGCGGAGAAAGTGGAACGCGCACTGCTGGAAGTTCGGGACCAACTGGATAAGGAAGCCCGAATTCGCGACCCTAATATTAAGCAGAGCGTCATCGTGGGAGTTGAAACGATCATTGCGGAACACGAGGCCGGTTTCTGGACTGAGTTGTCATCCACGGGACGAAAACATATCGTAGTGGAGGATTTCGTGCGCGAGTGGCGGAAGCGGATTGGAGACATCGGCCGCGCCAAAATCGAGTTCCTGTATAAAGAGGGGTATCTCCCTTTCGATATGTAATTTGATCTCGGGCATCCCGACCCAGCGGTTTTGTCCCTTGCGGCCGCCCAATTCAAGCAAAGGCTGGCGAGCTATCCTGGCGTGTATGATGTCATAGATTATGCCCAACCCGGCAAGCCTGAAGTTCGTCTTCGCGTTAAACCAGAGGCCGAACACTTTGGCCTTCGGCTGGAGGATCTAGCCGAACAAATGCGTCATGCATACTACGGCGATGAAGTGCATAGGCTCCAGCGGGGGCGTAACGAGGTAAAAGTAATGGTGCGCCTGCCGCGCAACGAACGCGATTCCCTGGACGGTCTGTCCAGCCTTCCTATACAGCTCCCCAACGGCGGGCAAGCGCCTTTAGGGACGCTCGCGGAAATCGAACTCGTGCCCGGCCAGTCCATGCTCATACGCCAAGACCGGCGACGCATCCTCAAAATTCAAGCACAAATCGATTCCAAGGTAATAGACCTCAACGCGCTCCACGCCCGGTTGGCCGCCAAAGAAATCCCGCAGCTCAAGCGGCAATTTCCTGGACTCGACATAAATATCGGTGAGGAACGCCAGGAGCAGGAAGATACCGCCCGTACCCTGATATTCTTGACCGCGATCGCCTTAACGTTAATCTATGCCTTGATCGCGATCCCCTTTGAGTCGTATGTAAAACCGCTCGTCTTTTTATTGGGTGCCCCAGTAGCCTGGGCCGGAGCAGTATGGGCCCATTGGCTGATTGGTCTGCCAATATCAATGGAATCCCTGGTTGGCATGATTGCGGCGAGCGGCGTAGTGGTGAATGACAGCCTCGTGCTCCTGGATTATGTCAAGCAACGAGAAGGCGCGGCCGATATATCTATGACAGACCTCATCGTAGAAGCTTGTACTGCGCGGTTCAGACCAATTTTGCTTGCCTTCCTGACCAATTTCGTCGGATTCCTCCCCATTTTGCTCGAGACAAGCGAGCAGGCCCAGTTTCTGGTGCCGATGACGCTATCATTAACGGTCGGCCTTTTGATCGGAATGACTGCCAGCCTGATATTGACGCCAGTCTGTTACGGCATAATAGAGAGTCGAAATAACCGCGTCTTGCCCCGCGAACCCGCACAGCAATATTGATTGCATTATCCGGTGATCCGTCAAAGCTGCCAGCCTGCCCTGCTCTACATATAATAATCATGCACGTAAAAATTTCGGCTTGCTGTGAAGGAAAATTAACCGGGTTTTTCTCTGTTCGGTGGAAATACTTCAGCTGACTTCGGACAGGCCGTACCGGGCCGGTTTGATCCAGCCAGCTTTCTAAAAATAATGACAAAGATTATACTGATCGCCTCGTCCATTTGAGCATGCCTCGTCCATTTGAGTCGCTCTATTATCGGTCGTCATAATAACTCTGCGTTGCTGCCTCGCCACCCATACGCATCATCGCCCTGCTTCAGCGTAAAAAGCTCATGCAATCCATCCTGAAAAGCGCCCGGCGTATTGTTGTTAAAGTCGGCAGCAGTCTGGTCACAAACCAGGGACAGGGGCTCGATCATGCGGCCCTGGCCCGCTGGGCTGAGCAAATCGCTAAGCTCAAGGAAATGGGCAAGGAGATTGTGCTGGTTTCGTCCGGCGCGATCGCGGAAGGCATGCAGCGGTTGGGCTGGAAAAAACGTCCTCACGCCTTGCACGAGTTGCAAGCTGCAGCGGCCGTCGGCCAGATGGGTGTGGTGCAGGCCTACGAATCATGCTTCCGCAGCCACGAATTGCACGCGGCGCAAGTGCTCCTTACGCACGACGACCTTTCCGACCGCAAGCGCTACCTGAATGCGCGTTCAACGCTGACAACATTGCTAAGCCTCAATGTCATCCCGGTCATCAATGAAAACGATACCGTCGCGACGGATGAAATCCGCTTTGGCGATAATGACACCCTGGCAGCGCTCGTCACCAACCTGATTGAAGCCGACGTGCTCGTAATTCTCACCGATCAGGGCGGGTTATTCACTGCCGATCCGCGCAAGGATGCACAAGCTACGCTGGTGGAGCAGGCGCGGGCTGGAGACCCTGCGATTGAAGCCATGGCTGGGGGGGCGGGCAGCGAGATTGGGCGCGGAGGGATGCTGACTAAAGTACTTGCCGCCAAGCGGGCTGCCCGAAGCGGCGCGCATACGGTGATCGCGTCGGGCCACGAACCCGATGTCCTGATCTCCCTCGCGCAAGGCGAGGCGATAGGGACACAACTGTTGGCGGATACCATGACGCTCGCGGCTCGGAAGCAATGGCTCGCTGATCACCTGCAGCTACGCGGAAGCGTCACTCTGGATGAAGGAGCCGTGACTGCGCTGGCCTCGGGTGGAAAGAGCTTGCTGCCGATAGGCGTCATGGATGTGAGCGGCAACTTCGAACGCGGGGAGGCCATTGGATGCCTGGACCCGCGCGGTAATGAAGTCGCGCGGGGACTGGTCAATTATAGCGCGGCCGAAACGAAGCGAATCCTCCGCCGCGCCAGCAGCGAAATCGAAAACGTCCTGGGCTATGTGATCGAGCCGGAACTCATACACCGGGATAATCTGGTTTTGCTTTAACGAACCTCTGAAGAACCTTTGGACAATTCCTCTGTGTAGCGGATGGGAATTATTCAGGGTTCGGAGACTCACATACAATATCCCGAAACGCCATTGCCCAAGGAGATTTAATGAAACCGCTTACCAGAATTGACGACAACTTTTCGTCCAGCCCGCAAATCGATGTCGACGACCTGGCGGAGATCCAGGCGGCGGGCTTTAAAACTGTCATTTGCAACCGGCCGGATGACGAGGATGGCGGCGCTCATGCCGACCATGCGCTGCTTGAGTCAACAGCAAGGAAGCTCGGTCTTGAGTTCTTTTACTTGCCGGTGGTACCGGGTCAAATAAACGATTCCCACGTGTCCCAATTCAAGACAGCCATTGAAACGCT
>Ga0111538_10014754_pt1 | contig 10291 bp, 6 predicted proteins | sample SoiMethybrSBSTD1_FD_79669 | JGI IMG/M metagenome (GOLD analysis project Ga0111538, IMG submission 79669) | Bulk soil microbial communities from a Populus tree surrounding site in Tennessee, USA - Soil MetaG P. TD hybrid SBSTD1 (version 2)... | ecosystem: Environmental > Terrestrial > Soil > Tree... | reverse complement strand
TTCGTCGGCAAGTCATCTGCTGTGCGCTCGTTGCGCGGCGAACCATGAATTATTTCGGTTTGCCTTCGAGGGCATCTGACGGGCAGCATCCGCCCGAAGATGATGGGCGCCGCGGCAGGATGCCGCCAGAGAGTTGATTTGTTTATGAGCAAGAAGCCACTCACGCCGAATGAACTGACGGACCTGATCGCGGGCCTGAATCGACTGGCCCGAAATCTTTGGTGGACTTGGAATCAGGAGTCTCAGGAAATCTTCCAGGAACTTTCCCCCCGCGGCTGGCAGAATCTTTACCACAATGCAGTCGCCGTGCTCCGTGAAGTCACCGACTACGAGCTGAGAGTGCATCTCCAGGAGCCGGAATTTGCTTCCCGCGTCCGTCGTGTGCTGAATGCATTCGACGCCTATCTAAAGGACACGAATACGTGGGGGCACCTCAACGCTCCGGCGCTGTTGAACAATCCGGTGGCCTATTTCACCGCCGAATTTGGCTTCCACGAAACCCTGCCGATTGCGGCCGGTGGCCTTGGCATTCTGGCGGGCGATCACGCGAAGTCCGCCAGTGATCTCGGCCTTGGTTTCGTCGGTATCAGCCTCTTCTATCGCGAAGGTTACTTTCAGCAATCCATCAACCAGGACAACTGGCAGGTGGACTACTACACGCAGCTGAACCCGCGGAACCTTCCCATCGAACCGGTGCTCGATTCCAGCGGGCAGCCACTGGTCTGTTCGGTGGACATGGGCATAAGCGAAGTGAAGTTCAAGGCCTGGCGCGTCAACGTCGGCCGCTGCCCCGCCTATCTGCTCGATACCAACCTGCCCGAGAACGAGCAGCACTACCGCGACCTCACCCTGCGAGTCTACGGCGGCGACAGCACCACCCGCATCCTTCAGGAGATCCTCCTTGGCATCGGAGGTGTGAAATTAATGCGTGCACTTGGCGTGCAGCCCTCTGTCTTCCACATGAACGAAGGTCATGCGGCGTTCCTCGCGCTGGAATTGATCCGCGAGAAGCTGGCGGCCGGGAAGGGCTTCGCCGACGCGCTCACCCTGACCAGGCAGCAGTGCATCTTCACCACGCACACGCCGGTCGAAGCCGGCCACGATCGATTTTCCGCGAGCCTGATGGACTACGCGCTCAAGGGCTACTTCGCCAAGCTCAAGCTCTCGCTTAACGAAGTGATGGCGCTGGGCCGCGTGGATCCGAAGAATGCAGACGAACCGTTCTGCATGACGGTCCTGGCGCTCAGGGCATCGCGTGCCGCCAACGGCGTCAGCGAGCTCCACGGCAAAGTCAGCCGTCACATGTGGCAGTGCCTCTGGCCGGATTTGCCGGAAGACAAGGTGCCGATTGGCCACATCACAAACGGAATTCACCTGCTTGGCTGGATGAAGGGTCCGGTCCGCCGCTTCTGGCGGCGCCGGCTGAGCGGCCCGTCCGCCAGCCCAACTCCCGGCGGCAGTACCACAAGTTTCTGGGCGCAAAAGTCCGATGGCGCCTGGGAAAGCGCCATTAACGATCCCGCCTTTTGGCAGAAAATGGCAGACCCCGGCTACGTCTCGGATGAAGAACTTTGGGCGCTGCGCTACAAGCTGCGTCGCGAGCTGATTGAATTCGCCCGGCGCCGTCTGTTGATCCAGGGCAAGAGCTTGAATCAGGGCGATTTCATCGCGTTCGATCAATTGCTCAACTGCGACGCGCTCACCATTGGCTTTGCCCGGCGCTTTGCCACCTACAAGCGCGCGCCCCTGATCTTCCAGCAGTTCGAGAATATCGTGAAGCTGGTCAATGACCGGCAGCGTCCCGTGCAGTTCGTTTTCGCCGGCAAGGCCCACCCACGCGACGATGACGGCAAGCGCTACATCCAGCATGTGATTCATCTCAGCAGATACAGCGAGTTGAAGGGACACCTTGTTTTCATCGAGAACTACGACGTGCATGTGGCGCGCACCATGGTCTCCGGCTGCGATGTGTGGTTGAACAACCCTCGCCGCCCGCTGGAGGCGTCCGGCACCAGCGGTCAGAAGGCCGGCTGCCACGGTTGCCTGAATCTCTCCATCCTCGATGGCTGGTGGCGAGAAGGCTACGACGGCACCAATGGCTTCGCGATTGGTGACGACTCCCATCCTGCCTCGATCGAAGAACAGGACCGCCTCGACAGCGAGAACCTGTACCGGACCCTGACCGAAAAAGTCATCCCGCTCTTCTACGATCGCGACGAGAATGGAATTCCGCGCAAGTGGATCCAGATGATTCGGCGCGCAATGGTCACCCTCGTGCCCCAGTTCAACACCTGGCGCATGGTGCAGGACTACACGAACAAGTATTACGCGCCCAAGTAACCGGCAAACCCTTCGGGTCTTAATCTTTCCCTGACGAGATCCCTTCCCGTCATCGAATCTTGCACCTTGGACCTCGGTCGTCTGGCCACTATTCTCCTCCCATGCGTGACGAATCACTGAAGTTCCTCCGAACCCTGATCAACACCCCGAGCCCGTCCGGTTTCGAAACCCGCGGCCAGCGGGTGTGGCTGGATTACGCCGGACGCTACGCCGAGGCGACGGAGACTGATGCCTACGGCAACGCAGTGGCGTGGCTTAACAAAGGCGGCTCACCGCGTCTCATGCTGGCCGCGCACGCCGACGAGATCGCGATGACGGTCAATTTCATTAACAATGAGGGCTTCATCTATGTGCGCAAGGTTGGTGGAATCGATCCGGCCATCACCAAGGCGCAACGGGTGAACATCCATACCCGCTCGGGTTCGATTCGCGGCGTGGTCGGCAACGTGGCGCCCCATCTCATGCGCGGGGAAGGGGATCCAAAACCGCCGAAGATTCACGACCTGTTCATCGACATCGGCGCCGCCAGCCGCAAGGAGGTGGAGAAACTCGTTCGCATCGGCGATCCGATCACGCTCGTGGACGAATTTGAAATGCTCCGGGGCGATCTCGCCGTGGCGCGGGCGTTCGACAATCGCATTGGCACATTCGCAGTTGCCGAGACCCTGCGTCTGCTGCGTGGAACGGTGCGTACGCTCAAAGCGGAGATTTGCGCGGTCTCGAACATCCAGGAGGAGGTCGGCTGCCTCGGCGCCCGCCAAATCGCCTACACGCTGAAGCCGGACGCAGCGTTGGTTGTCGACGTGACGCACGCCACTGATTATCCGACGGTCAGCCAGGCGCAGCATGGCGACATCAAGATGGGCAAAGGGCCAGCGCTGACCCGCGGCGGACCGAATCACGCGGAAGTCGTCGCGCGCCTCGAGAAGGTCGCCGCGGAGCAGAAGATTTCGCTGCAACACGAAGCGATTTCTTCCACGAGTGGCACCGACACCGACGCGATCTTCTGGACGCGAGGTGGCATTCCGTCGGCGCTCATCAGCCTTCCGAACCGCTACATGCACTCACCGGTCGAAGTTGTTAGCCTGAAGGACCTGGAACAGATTCCGCAGCTGATGGCGGCGTTTGCCCGCTCGCTGAAGAAGGGCGAGCAGTTCAAGGTGAAGGTTTGAGCCGGAGACGACAGTCGCCCGTCGGATGGTCTCTCACTCTCTCGGCCATAACCGGACGAGCACACGCTGCGGCGACTGGATCAGAATCTCCCTGAGCAAGACTTCCAGGCTGGCCGCTTTCGGCTCTTCGAGTCTTCTCGCGAAAAAGAGGGCGGCAAGCATCACGAGCGCCACCGCTGCAAAGAAGACGCTGAAGCGATTCCAACTCAATCCCAGCGCCATGGCTTCGTGCTCGCCGATGGCATCGATGACGATGCCCCAGCCGATCGGCGCCAATCCAAGCGCGACGTTGGTGATCACCGAGTAGAGCGCGAAGAAGTGATTGCGCCCCATCGCGGGCACAACCGCCATGGCCAGACGCGTGTTCGACATGGCAATGAGGGCCGCGAACAGGCCCATCAGCAATTGGAGCGCAAGGATAATGACAGCCCCTGGTTTCACCATATTTCCGGCCAGCGCCATCCAGCCCAGCAGCACCATGACCCACAGAGCAAACGAAAAAGTGAGGACAGGTTTGCTGCCAAGTCCATCCACTCGCGAACCGAGGAACCACAGGCTCCACAGGCCGCCCAGATAGGAAACGGAGCTGAGCAGCAGAATCCTTCCCTCGGGCATGCCGACGCCACTTTTCAGGAAGACGACTGAGAAAGCGGTGATGCCGCCATAGGCCAGCGACCAGGCGACCACCATGTAGAGCAGTTTCTGAAACGGGGGGAAGCGCAGCATTGCGCCCCACGGCACCGGGCCTTTCGAGCCGCCGGCTTCCTCGGTCGACGGCCGGTCGGGGATGCGTTTGAGGAAGGTCAAGCTGATGGCTCCCATGATGGCACTAAACGCAAACAGCATGGCGAACTGCCACGCTTGCGGACTGGAACCGAGGCCGAATGCGGCAAGGAAGAGGCTCAGGAAGCTTGCAAGGTTCACGCACGCGGCGTCGCGGGCCAGATAGGTTCCGCGGACCTCCGCCGGAACCAGTGCCGAGATCCATGGCAGCCAGGCACAGCTTGAGATGCCGCGTGACAAATTGAACCCAAACAGGAGCGCGAGAATCAGCCCGAGTCGCGATCCCTCGTTGAGGAAGCTGCCGGTCAGCGGCACAAGCGCCATTCCGAAAATGAACGTCACCCGAGTGCCCCAACCCGCGAACACGAACCGTTTGTAACCGACCCGGCCGATGTAGGAGGCCGCCGGGATCTGGAAAATCACCAGCAGCGGCATCATGCCGGTGATGATGCCGAGCACCGTGGCGCTCGCGTGAAGCGACTTCGCGTAGAGCACCATCGGGCTGCTCAAGACCACCTGAAAGGAGAGTGCGTTGAACAAAGCGAAGAGATAGGCATTGTTCAATCCCGGCGGAAGCGACGCCTTGTCAGTGAGAGCGCTCAAGCGGGCAGAGAATCTCACAGTCCCGCGAGAAAGGCAGTGTTGAAATTGTTCGACCGGCGCGGCCGGTGAAACGCAGTTGTCCTGGGAACCTCATTTATGGTTTCTTGCCGCAATCCAAAATGAAGCGGCCCCTGATCAGGCTCGAAAATGTGGATGTGGCGTTGGACGGAAACACCATCCTGCGCGGCATCAGCTGGCGGCTGATGCCCGGCGAGCACTGGGCCGTTCTCGGAGGCAACGGCTCGGGCAAGAGCACGTTCCTCAGGCTGATTCGGGGCGAACTCTGGCCCGCGCCGGGATCGGGTGGCCGTAGGAATTACGCCTTCGATGGCGAAGAACAGACAACCGCTGTCGGCATCAAGGAAAGGATCGCCCTGGTCTCACCTGAAGTGCAGGCGAGGTATCTTCAGCAGGAGTGGAAGTTGACCGGCTTGCAGGCCGTACATTCCGGATTTGGCGGCGGAGACTACGTCTATCGACGCCTCACATCGCAGGAGTTCAAACGCGCCCGTCGGGTGGTGAAGCTATTGAAAATCGAACCGCTTCTGCCGCGTGACGTGCAGACGCTCTCGACCGGTGAACTTCGCAAACTCCTCATTGCCCGGGCGCTGGTTAACTCCCCGCCGGTGCTGGTGTGTGACGAGATTTGCGATGGTCTTGACGCGGCCTCCCGCACAAGCCTGCTGGCTGATCTCGAACACGTCGCACAAAACGGAATCCAGCTTCTCTACACCACGCATCGAAGCGACGAACTCCTGCCCGCCATCACCCATCGGCTTGTTTTGAAAGCGGGACGCGTCGTTGAGCAACGGAAGCTCCCGGTGCGCGAGAGAGCAGCCGCTGCTGTGAAATCCGCGTCCCAAGCCGATTCAGCCCAAAGCCGCGACGCAACCCGCGGCTCGAGCGGGTGCAAGCTTGTCGCGGGAGCTCGGCAAAACCGCAGGCGCGATTCAGCGCCGCTGGTTCGGATCGAGAACGCAAACGTATTCCTGGAACGGCGAAAGGTGCTTCACTCCGTCAATTGGACGCTTCGCGCGGGCGAGCACTGGGCCATCGTCGGGGCCAACGGGGCCGGAAAGAGCACGCTCCTGAAACTCATCGCGGGCGATCTGCACCCGGCGCTCGGCGGGCGTGTGAAACGCTTCGGCTTCACGGCGAAGAATACCCTGTGGGAACTGCGAAGAAAGATCGGCTTTGTGTCTCCGGAATTGCAGGCCACCTACCGTGAGGCAATCACTGGAGCCGACGTAATAGCGTCAGGCTTCTTCTCCAGCGTGGGATTGATGCGCATGCCGGGTTTGAGACTGCGAAAGCGAGTTGGCCAACTGGTTGCGCAGCTCGGGCTTGGCTCGCTCGCGGCGAAGAGCGCTCTCCGCATGTCTTACGGTGAATGCCGACGCGTCTTGCTAGCCCGGGCGCTCGTCCACCAGCCTCAATTGCTTGTTTTCGACGAGCCATTCGACGGACTGGATGTCGCAGCGCGAAGGGAGATGTCTGCAGTCCTGGAGAAGGCGGTTCGACAGGGCACGACGCTGATCGTCGTGACCCACCACGCCTCCGACCTGCCCGAATGCATCACACATGTGGCGGAACTGGATGCCGGTCGGATTGTTTCCCAAGGCCCGCGCTCAAAAGCCCTCGATGATCGCTGGCAGCAAATTGCATGAGGGACACGCGAAGCAGAGCCACTCCGTAGTTCCCCTAGCGACTACTACGCGTTGTTCCATGCCGAGTTTCAGTAGAAAACTTCCGCCGCAGCCGTTGAAGTGAGTTCCGCCTGTGGCACATATCAGGCAAATGATTCAGACGCAGACAACCTCGAATCCGGCGCAAGAAGCCAACCTCAACGGCGAATGGATCGGCCACTACCGCGGCCACTACGACCAGGTGATCAAAATCACCCAACTCGGTGACGAAGTGGTGGCCGTAAAAATTACGGGCGACGAACACGTGCCTGGCGGAGCCGTCACTTTCCGCGCCAACGTAAAGACCGGGATGGGAGAAGGCCAGGTGGCGGAGAAGGAATATCGCAATCCGTGCTTTGTGCCGGGCAAACTCGAAATCGTCAATTCGGAGCGGATCGTTTTCACGTGGGAGAACTGCGGGAAGGTTGAATTCCGCAAGGACGACTGACACTCCACCCCCGGCAGCAAGCGAGATTTAAAGACTCGCCAGTTTCGCCAGAAAGTTAATTTCCATCAGCGCGGATCGGAGGTGTCCGCGCTTTTTGTTTCCCGGCCGCGCTACGCAACCGGCATTTCGGCTGGCAGTTGCGGGGCCGGCTGGACAGCCTCGATGCTCTCAATGCGGTAGCGCTTCTTGGAGCCATCCATCTCAAACTCCACTTCGTCGCCGACTTTCTTGTTCATCAACGCCTGTGCGAGCGGTGTGAGATAGCTGACCACGCCCTTGTCCGGGTCGGAATCCCAGGCGCCGAGGATCGAGAACGTGTCGGCACCGTTGGCCGAGAGGTCAGTGACCTTCACGCGGGTGCCAAGCCCCACCGCGTCCGTTTTCGAGTTGGCGAAATCGGTTCCACGCGCCCGGACGAGTTGGGCTTCGAGCTCCACTTTCCGACGCATGAGAATCTTCTGCATTTCCTTGGCGGCCTTGTATTCGTGGTTTTCCCGAAGATCGCCGTAACTGCGGGCAATGGCGATCTCCTTCGAATTGGCCGGAATCTTTTTCTGGACCAGTTCCATGTACTCGCTCTTGCGTTTCTCGAGGCTTTCCCACGAGACGATGAGCGAGGCATCCTGCCGCGTCTGCTCGCCGGAGATGAGGGTCTGCACAGCGGGATAGCTCTTCACGATGCGCGCCAGCAGCGAACGCTTATCCATGTCATCAAAGCACGGTGAGAGCTGCAGCGCACGGGTCAGATCCTTGATCACTTCGAAGTCCGCCGAGCCGATCAGTTCGACGAGCAATTCCTGATCGTCGAGAATGAAATCGCGGAGGCGATTGGACTTCTTCTCGTTGAACTGATCCCGTTCCATCGCCGAAAGCATCGCGCGGAAGACCTCCGGTCCGAGGATATCCGCGAAGCTGTCCGAGCGTTCCTTGGCCAGCCAGAGCAGCAATTCGCTGCTCGCAGTGTGGTGGCTGATGAGCTTGGCCAGGGTGTCTTTCAATTGCTGAAGCTTGCCTTCCTGGATGAGGAGGGACGCGATTTCGCCGGCGAGCTTGGCCGGGACCGCGTTCAAGGTCGTGAGCAGCGCCTCGTGCCAGAGCGCCACGTTCGATTCCTTGTACGACTGCAAGGCGCGTTTGTGCTTGGCCGCGGCAAGCTGTTCGAGAACCGGGCCCGGACGGGGATCCTGGATCCAAATGGCGCCGGCGGCGATCTCTCCTTCGACCGGCGGCAGCCCGGCCGCCTGACGAACCTCGTCACGAATAAAGATTCCCTCCAGCGCCACGGCGGGCTGCGTGCGCTGGTGGGTGGCGATATCCGCGTTCAATCCAGCGATGAGGTCCGCCGCAACCGCCGACTTGTTCTCCAGGTCGGCAAAATTCTTCAGGGCTTCGATCGCCGACGCCGTCTTGGCCTTGAGTCCCTTGGCCGCGCGGAATTCCGCCAGCAGCCTTTCCGGCAACGCGACTTCCTTCGCCTGGTAGATGATGGGATCCGATTTCTTCACCGGCACGGTGAAATGGCCGTCTTTCTTCAACTCCCGCTTGGCCACTTCCCACCATTTTTTCCAGTCGTCACGGATGACATCCGGAACGAGCACCTGCTGAATCTGGTCGATGGTCGCGCGGCCTCCGAAGCTTTCCAGCACCAGCTTAATTAAATCGAGATGATGAAGCGCGGCGATCTGGCGCAGCCCTTCGAGGTCGGCAACTTTCCGGGCCAGAATGTGGTTGCTGCTGATCGGCTTGAGCGATTCGGCCGCAAAGCCCAGGTCCATCGCGTGACCGGTCTTGTTCTGAAAGTCGATCGTGAAACGGGCGAACACCGTGTCCACCGTCTTGATCTTGCCGAATCCCCAGCTCCGATGCGTGCAATATCCGCTCTGAGTGAGCAAGACGAGCGCGTCGATGTGATGGCGATTGATCTTCCCCGCGGCGGCCAGTTTCTCGAACTCTTCTTTCATAAAGTCGCGCTAAAAACTCGAATGCAATTGAGCGACTGGCATTATTAGGACGTGCGTGCGGAAAAACCAAGAGAAATTGCCGTTCGTGTCCTGAGGCAGCACTCGAATGGTGCCGGGTGGCTGGAAGAGATCTTCGACGACACGGCCGCCCGGTCATCGTTGGCCCCAATCGATCGCGCTCTGGCTCAGGAGATCGCGTTCGGCGCCGTGCGCTGGCAGGGCACTCTCGATTGGCTCATCGCCCGCAAGACGGGCGGGCGCCCCCAGAAAAGTCTCCTGCAAATTCTTTTGCGCGTTGGGCTCTACCAGCTCTTCTGGCTCGACCGCGTGCCTGACCATGCCGCCGTTCATGAGACTGTGGAGTTGGCCCGGCAACTCGGCTTCGGGCCGCAGTCGGGCTTTGTTAACGCCGTGCTGCGCGGCTGCCTTCGCGAGCGGGAAACGGTGGAACGCGAACTCGAAGTTCTGAAGACTCAGCAGCCGCATCTTGGCTGGTCGCATCCCCAGTGGCTTTGCGACCGGTGGGAGAAGCGTTGGGGTGGCGACAAACTGCGTGCGCTGCTCGAATGGGACAACACGCCGCCGGCCATTTTCATCCGGGTTAACATATTGAAGACCACACCGGAGAAGCTCGCAGCGCAATTTGAAGCGGAGGGAGTACTGTTCACGCCGCGAACGTTCGAATGGGCGCCGGAGGGTTTGGTTTTTGAACTACGGTCGCACCCGCCGCTGGCCGGACTGAAGAGTTTCCAGGAAGGCGCGTTCTACATTCAGGATCCGAGCACTCTGCTCGCGGTGCGTGAACTCGACCCGCAACCTGGAGAATCGGTGCTGGATCTCTGCGCCGCGCCGGGCGGTAAGACCACTTTCATCGCGCAACGGATGGAGGATCGCGGAAATGTGATAGCCCAGGATGCCGAACCGCGCCGGCTTTCGCTCGTCCGGGAGAATTGCCAACGTCTTGGCGTGACCTGCGTCAGCGCGGACGAATCAGTCCCGCCGGAAGGAACGACTCAATACGACCGAGTCCTTGTCGACGCGCCCTGTTCGAACACCGGCGTGATGCGGCGCCGGGTGGAACTGCGCTGGCGCGTGCGGCCGACGGAGATCGAACGACTGCGCAAGGTGCAACTCGAACTGCTGCGGAAAGCGGCGCGACAACTCAAGCCAGGCGGCACGCTCGTCTACTCTACGTGCAGCCTGGAGCCGGAGGAAAACGGCGCAGTGACAGCTGAATTCCTGGCGGGGCACGGCACCTTGCAGCTCGACGCCGAACGTGAATTGAATCCTTTCAAGGAC
>Ga0111538_10014751_pt1 | contig 10291 bp, 9 predicted proteins | sample SoiMethybrSBSTD1_FD_79669 | JGI IMG/M metagenome (GOLD analysis project Ga0111538, IMG submission 79669) | Bulk soil microbial communities from a Populus tree surrounding site in Tennessee, USA - Soil MetaG P. TD hybrid SBSTD1 (version 2)... | ecosystem: Environmental > Terrestrial > Soil > Tree... | reverse complement strand
GCTTGGAGTACACCGCCGCGTGCTGCGGCACCCAGCCGATGTCGCGCGGAAGGCGCGACACGTTGCCCGAGGTCGCGGGCTGGATGCCGGCGAGGATCGAAAGCAGCGTCGTCTTGCCGGCGCCGTTGGGGCCGATGATCGCCACGCGCTCGCCCGGCGTGGCCTCGAACGAGACCTCGCGCAGGGCCAGGCGCTCGCCGTAGCGCTTGGTGACGCGCTGCACGCTGAGCGTCGGCTTGGTGACGACGGTTGTTCCGGCCAAGAAGCGGAGATTAGTCGCGCCGTGTTGAGCCGGCGCCTACTTCGTCGCGCGCGCGCTCCTGCTCCGATTTGGACTCGATCGTCGGCGAGTCCACCCCGGAGCCGGCCCCGACGACCTCGGCCGCGCTCGGCGTGCCCCACGGCTCGAGCACGAGGTGGCGGCGCAGGTAGAGCAGGGTCTCGCGCGCCAGCGCCGCCAGTGGCAGGGCCACGAAGGCCCCGACGATCCCGTACAGCTGCCCCCCGATCAGCAGGGCGGCGAGCACGATGAGCGGGTTGATGCGCAGCGTCCGCCCGAACACCTGTGGCGCCACCACGTGGCCCTCGAGCTGCTGGAGCGCCACGAGAGCCAGCACGACCCAGAGCCCGCTCAGCGGATCCTGGAACAGCGCGATCAGCGCCGGTGGCGCGCCGCCCAGGATGGGTCCGATGTACGGGACCGCCTCCATGAGGCCGTAAAAGACGCCGAAGAACAGGGCGTAGCGTTGCCCGTCGGGGAAGATCCCCACGACGCCGAGGAACCACAGGACGATGCCGGCGCTGAAGCCCATGATCAGCGAAAACGCGACTTGCCCGCGCACGTAGTTGAACACCGCCTTCTGGGCGCGGCGCGGGAAGTCGTCCTCGGGCGTCCCGTCGCCCTTCGGCAACACCTTGCGCACGAATCTCCCGATCCGTGGCGCATAGAGCAGCATGTAGATCGAGATCACGACCGTGAGCACGAAGCCGAACGCGCCCTCGACCACCGTGCCGAGGATGTCGCGCGCGGAGGAGACGATGTCGCCGGTGCTCTGCGTCAGGTTGTCCTGGAGCGTCTGCAGCGCCGTCTTGCCCTGGCGCGTGATCTCGACCTTGATGCCGTTGTCGTTCAGCGTCTTCTGCAGGTCCGCCAGCGACTTGTTGGCCTGGTCGACCAGATGGGGGAGGTTGCGCTGGAAGGTCGCGACCTGGTCGGCGATCGCGTTGACCGCCACCAGTCCGACGCCGAACACGATGGCCACGAGGGCGAGGTAGACCAGCAGCACTGCAAGGCCGCGCGGGAGGCGAATGCGCCGCAGGGGCTTCTCGAGCGCCTCGACCACCGGGTTGAGCACCAGCGCGACCACCGCGGCGACGGCGAACACCAGCAGCACCGGCCCCGACGCCCGCGCGAGCGCCCACACGCCGAGCAGGGCGAGCGGCAGCGTGACCAGCTGGATCCAGCGCGGAACGACGACCGGGTCCGGCGCGCGCGGGGGTTCGTTGGGGGGAGCGTCCTGGCTCACGCAGCCATCCTCTCCACTTCGACAGTATGCGCAACGGATGAGACTGCTCTTCGTCGGTGACATCGTCGGAGGAATCGGGCGCCGGACACTTGCTGCCCTGCTTCCCCAGCTGCGCGAGGAGCTCGCGCCCGACTTCGTCGTGGTCAACGGCGAGAACGCGGCCGGAGGCCTGGGCATCACGCCGCGGACCGCGGACGAGCTCTTCGCGCTCGGCGTCGACGTGCTCACCCTGGGCAACCACACGTATCGCCACCGCGAGGTCTACCCCTACCTCGACGACACCCCGAACATCGTGCGGCCCGCGAACTTCCTCCGCTCGCAGCCCGGACACGGCATGTGCGTCGTCGAGCGCGACGGCGTGCGCCTGGGCGTGCTCAACCTGTCCGGGAACGTCCACCTGCGAGCCGGGCGCAACGCGTTCGCCGAGGCCGACGCCGCGCTGCACATCCTGCGCGAGGACGCCGACTACCTGCTCGTCGACATGCACGCCGAGGTCACCAGCGAGAAGGTCGCGATGGGCTGGCACCTCGACGGGCGCGTCACCGCCGTCGTCGGCACGCACACCCACGTGCCCACCGCGGACGACCGCGTCCTTCCGGGCGGCACCGCCTACATCACCGACGTCGGGATGACCGGGCCGCGCGGTGGCGTCATCGGCGTCAAGCGCGAGCAGGCGATCGAATCCCTGGCAACGATGATGCCGGTGCGGTTCGAGACCTCGCCCGAGGACCCGTGGCTCATGGGCGTCCTGATCAGCGCGTCGCAGCCGCCGCGGGCCGACGCCATCGCGCCGGTGCGACGATCCGCGCCAGGAGTGACGTGAGCGCCACGAGTAGGAGCACGTTGCGCGCGCCGGTGAGCACCGCAGCGCTGCTGTTGCCGTACACCAGGTCCCAGTAGCGGGCCGGGAACTCGAGCTGGGTCAGGACGATCGCCGCGGTCACCGCGGCGGCGGCGGTCCACTCGCGCCACGCCCAGGCCAGCGCGGCGAAGGGAACGAGCCAGATCACGAACTGGGGCGAGAGCACCTTGCCCAGGGCCACGAACGCCACCAGGGTCGCGAACGCGCACAGGACGAGCCAGCGGGCGTCGGTGCGCCGCCGGGCGGCGAAGGCCACGGCGACGACCGCCGCCAGAGCGAGGACGGCGAAGACCGCTCCGACAGCGCCGGCGGGGCCGCCGACGAGGCCCTGGGACTTGTACGCGCTGGGGTGCGCGGGGACTCCGGTCACCGTGCTGTCGCCGACCGCCAGCAAGACCGTCGCCGGTGTCGACTCGATCTGGACCGGGCGATCGACGTGGAAGGTCACCACGCGCGCGAGGCCGTGCGGGGCGAACGGCAGCGCGATGAGCGCCACGACCACGGCGAACACCGCTGCGCCCTGCCACGCGGCGCGCCGCTCGCCGCGCCCCACAAGCCACACGAGCGTCATCGGGACGAGCAGGGCGGGGAACAGCTTCGTCGCCGTGCCGAGCCCGAGCAGGCCAAGCCCCAGTCGCGGCCGGTCACGCGCAAGCGCGAGCAGCGCACCCATCGTCATCGCCGCCGGCCAGAGGTCGAAGTGGGTCCGGTACAGCGCCCCGACCGCGAGGGGGCTGAGGATCAGCGCTCCGGCGCAGACGGGGCCCGAGCCTTCGCCCGCCTCGCACAACCGCACCGTGGTGCAGAACAGGACGAGGCCCGCGACCAACATGAGCAGCCCGAAGGCCAGGTCGAAGTCGCTCGTCTGCGCGGCAAGCCACATCGGGACGAGCGCGACCGGCGGGTACTCGGTCCCACCGTGCTCGTAAGGCCAGTGGCCCTGGCCGACCACATTCGCGATGTCCCGGTAGATCGGGAGGTCGGTGATGGCCGCGTTGCTGGTCGGCCCGACCGTCGTCGCCAGCACGCCTACGATCGCGAACACGGCCGCCCCGGCCAGCAACCGCGCCGACGGCATCCGCTCGCCGTCCAGGCTCGCCCGATTGGATGCCGGGCGCGTCGTCCGGCTGCGTCTCATGCCGGGACGGGCGTGCGCTCCTCCTGCGCCGGCACGGCCACCGCCTCGGGCGGGGCCGCCCCCGGTTCGCCGTAGCGGCCCAGCAGCGCGACGAGCACGAGCGGAAAGAACCACACGATGTACAGGTAGAACCAGTGCGTGATGCCGGCCTCGAGCGCGACGATGACTGCCGCGCCGAGGGCCGCGACGCTGATCACGTCGCGCCGTCGGGGCACGAAGGCGACGAGCAGCGCCAGGACCAGGCCGCCGATCTTCACGGCCGCCTGCGGGAAGCCCAGGCCGCCGTACAGGCCCCAGATCGAGAACGGCGAGCCGCGGTCGCCCTGGTAGCCGAGCGTGCGGTCGTAGAACGTGTGCAGCCCGCCCTTGCTGAAGAAGACCGGCAGCAGCACGACCACGGCGGTCGCCGCGAATGCGGCCAGGAACGGAAGCACCACGCGCGGTCGCAGCGTCACCCGCTCGCGCGCCGCGTCGTACGTGGCCAGCAGCGGCGCCAGGCCGAGCGGCGCGAATTTGGTCAAGCCGGCGAGCGCACCGGTGGCGCCGCGTGCGGCCGGCCAGCGCACGACGAGCAGCGACAGCACCACGAGCATGGCCACGAGCGAGTCGTTGGCGTTTGACTCGAGCGTGAACAGCGTGAACGGGAACGCCGCCCATCCGTAGGCCAGCGCGATGCCGAGCGTGGGGCCGCGGATCCGCCGTCCGAGCAGCCAGAGCAGCAGCATCGTCCCGAGGTCGAACCACACGGCGGTGAAGTGGGCGGCGGGCAGGTCGTCCCACTTGCCGCTCCACGGCCAGATCAGCGTGCCCGGCACGTAGGCGTAGTAGTTGACGGGCCCGTACGTGTCCCCGTGCTGGTTGTCGGTCGGGAACGCGTTGTAGACGTCCTTGCCGTGGATGAGGTGGTCGGCGCCGATCACGCCCGAGTAGCCGACGTCGATCACGTTCGAGTTGGTGACGTTCAGGCCCACGCGAAAGCCGATGAGGAAGACGACGGCGACGGCGAGCCAGCTCGCCGGCACGAGCAGACGGATGGGCTCGCGCGCGAGCGGGTCCGCACCCACCTTGCGCCTGAACCCCACCCACAGCATGCGCACGAGCACGTAGGCCAGCAGGGGATAGGCGAGCGGGACGGAAATCCCGATGTTCGCGTTCTCGAAGAAGGCCAGCGAGACCGAGAACCCCAGCAGCACCAACAGGTCGAGGTGCAGCATCCGGAACGGCCGGCGCCGGTCGAAGAAGGGGGCAAAGAACAGAAGGCACAGTGGCACCCAGAGCCAGACCGCGTTGATCTTGCGCCCGAACGCGCCCGCGTAGCCCCGCGCCATCGTCCACGCGACCTGGAAGCCGGTCCACGCCTCCGTCACCTGGCCGCTGCTGTCGTTGATGATGACCTGGGCGACCTCCTTGTTGTCCTGGCGCGGGTCGTAGTAGGAGATCTGCCAGCGGTCCTTCCCCTTCAGGAACGCGCGCGCGTACGTGCCCTTGTGGTGGCGCTTCGTGTCGATGACCTTGGGCTGGCGGTTGGCAATCGCGATCGCCTTGTCGGCGGTCAGCACATGGTTGACCGGCGCGCGATCCATGGTCGCCGGGACGCTGAGCGCGTTGGGGTCGGTCGGCGTCGAAGTGGCGGTGGAACCGGGTGTCTGCGCCGCCGCAGAGGGCGCCAGGAGCGCGCCGAGGCACAGGGCCACCAGCAGCGCGCGGGCGATCACCGGAAGGTCCAGAGGCGGTTGCCCAGGTAGTTGGCGGGCATCGCGAGCAGCACGGCGATCGCCTGGGCCGGCACCTTGGGCAGGGCGGCGACCTCGACGAGGAACTGGAGCAGGAGCAGGCCAAGGCCGAAGGCCGCCAGCGAGACGACGAGGAAGCGCGCCGCCTGGAAGCCGGCCCTGCCGGCGGTGGCCTTGAAGGTCCAGTGGCGGTTCCACCAGAAGTTGTTCGTCACCGCCGCGAGGAACGCCAGCGCCGCCGAGAAGCGGTAGTCGATCCCGAGTGGATGCACGCATAGCGCGTACACCGCCAGGTTGATCACGTAGCCGCTGGCACCGACGATGCCGAAGCGGATGAACTGCAGCCAGTTGGGACCGTGCCGGAGGCCGACGCGGACGCGCGTGGAGAGCGGAAGCCGGAGCTCGGCGGTACTGGCCTTGTGCTCAGGCACCCGGCCAGCTTAGTGCCGAAGTGCTGGCTTCGGGTTAGAGCCCGAAGTGTTGGCGCACCATCGGCGCAACGTCGCGGAGCGTCCACTGCGGTCGCGCTTCTCGCCGGTCGGGCCCGGTACCGCACCAGAGCAGCACGCCGAGCGAGTCGGACCGGTGTAGCGAGCCGTGCGACCCGCCGCCGACGTGGTCGGCCCCGCCCCAGTCGGTGAACTCGTAGCCGGAGCCGGCGGAGAGCAGCAGGTCGCCGGACGTCGGGCACGTCACCGCCGACCACGCCCGCGCCAGCGCGTCCGGGTACTCGTCACTCCACACGCCGCCGTGCGCGCTCTGCAGCGCGAGCACGTCGAAGTCGCCCGTGACCGACCACTGGCCGCCGCGAACATCCTGTAGCGGGCCGCCCGGCGCGAAACGCACCTCGCCGCGCTCGGATGCCACCACCGCCTCGCCGTCGTCGCGGCTGAGCACGAGGTCGACGCCGGGGGTCTCCAGCGCCGTGCCGATCAGCTCGGGGAGCAGCTCGTCGCGGCGCTCCGGGTCGATGACGTAGAGCCCGGCCGAACGCTGCGCCGGGCAGACCGCGATCTCGGCGCCGTTCTCGGCCCCGACCGGGCGGCGCACCTTCCATGCGGCGAACGCCTCGGCGAGCGAGATCCGGTCCTCGATCTGCACCTGCGAGTGGTCGCCCATGACGATGATCGCGTGGTCCGAGAGGAAGGCGTCGATCCCGCCGGCGGCGTCGGCCAGGCGCTGAAGCTCGCGGTCGGCGGTGGCGATCGACTCGACCTGGCCGGCGGGGCCGGTCCGGTGTGAGTGGGTGTCGTTGTCGGGCAGCGAGAACAGGAGGAAGTCGAAGAGGTCGTGCTCGACCAGGTAGGAGCCCACGCAGCCGGTGTGCTGGTCGCGCACGCCCGGCAGTCCGAGCTGGCTGCGGCAGCCGGTGCGGCGCGACGCGAACAAGTCCGCGTAGAAGAGCTCGCGCGGCCCCCACACGCCGTGGCGGAACAAGGTCCGGTTGACGAGGCCGGCGATCGGTGTGTCGCGCGCGATCTCGTGGCGGTGGCGGCCGCGGTAGATCAGGAACGTGGTCCCCGCCGTGCGCACGTCGGCGTCGTCGAGCGTCTCGAACACCGTCTCCACGTCGGGCGAGAGGTGGGCGAGGTTCATGTTGTAGATCGTGTCCAGCAGCGAACGGTGGATCCCGAAGGTCCGGCTGGCGGCAAACGACGAGCCGTACTCGACGTACCGCGCTTCGCCCCGGTGGTACCAGTTCATGTTCGGGATCAGGTGCGCGTCCTGGGCGGTGCCGGTGGCGATGGTCGCCGCGCACACGGGGGTGATCGAGGGAAAGGCCGAGACGCAGTCGTCGACGTAGACGCCGTCGGCGACGAGGCGGGCAATCGTGGGCGCGCGGCCGGCCTCCACGGCCCGCTCGAGCATCGACGGCTTCACCCCGTCGATCACGCACAACACGAGCTTCTTCACTTCGTCAGCGACCGCAGGCCGGCGTACTTCTCGCCCTCGCGCTTGCGTCCGCCGATCCACAGCCACGCGAAGAAGGCGAGGATGATGATCGAGACCGGCGGGATGATGATCGCCAGCGCAGCGGACGCCAGCGATCCGCCGTCGGCGTAAAGCGGCAGGGCGGCGCGCGCCTCGGCGTCCAGGCGCCGCGCCACGCGGTGAAACAGCGAGCGCACGGCGCCTTGGCCGACGAGCGCGCAGGCGATTCCGGGGGCAAGCCACGCCCACGATGTCTCGCCGTGGTCGGCCACCGAGCCGGCGAACAGCAGGGCGCCGAGCCCGATGGCGATCCCGGCAAGGGCGGCCCCGAACGAGCCGGTCTCGGCGGCGCCGGGATTACGGCGCTCGATCGCCACGGTGATGATCAGCAGCACGACGACGGCGATCAGGAACCACGTCGATTCCAGGAACGCGTAGCGCGTGTGCTCGAAGTCGAGGCCGAGGTCGGCGCGGGCCAGCGCGCCGCTGAGGAGGGCAGGCAGGAACGGTCGTACGCCGGCCGCGCCGGCGAGTCCCATGCCCTGGGTGATGTCGAGGAACAGGCGCACGTCCAGTAGGGGTCGGGCCCTGGGCCCGACCACCCTCCTTTCGCTAGCGTCTCGCCGGGCGTGACTGTAGACGACGGCCCCAGGAACCCCCGCGGGCGCGGCGAAATCGATCGCATGGGCGACCGCCCACGGTCCACGTCGCGCGACCTCGAGCGCTATGCCGGGCTCTTCGCGAACCGTACGCGCGAGATGAAGTCGTCGGCCATGCGCGACCTGATGGCGATCACCGAGCGGCCCGACGTCATCTCGCTCGCCGGCGGCCAGCCCGACACCTCGACCTTCCCGCCGGAGTCCTACGCCGGGCTGATGAGCCGCGTCGCCGCCGAGTCGACCGCCCGGGCCCTCCAGTACGGGCCGACGGACGGCATGGCGGCGGTCAAGGACTGCATCGTGGAGGTCATGGCCAGCGAGGACATGCGCGTCGACCCCGACGACGTGCTCGTCACGACCGGCGGGCAGCAGGTCATCGACCTCATGTGCAAGACGTTCGTCGACCCCGGCGACGTGGTCGTCGCCGAGGCGCCCACCTACCCCGGCGCGGTGCCGTCGTTCGGCTCCTATCAGGCCGACGTCGTGCAGGTCTCGATGGACGCCGACGGGATGCGGATCGACGAGCTCGAAGCGCTGCTCGAGCGGCTCGAGCGGGAGGGCCGGCGACCGAAGTTCGTCTACACCGTGCCCTCGTTCCAGAACCCGGCCGGCGTGACGATGTCGCTCGAGCGCCGCCGCCGTCTGGTCGCGATCGCGCACGAGCGCGAGCTGCTCGTGCTCGAGGACAACCCGTACTCGCTCCTGCGCTACGAGGGCGAGCCGGTGCCGACCCTCCAGTCGCTCGACGGGGGCAATTTCGTCGTCTACCTCGGGACGTTCTCGAAGATCCTGTCGGCGGGGATCCGGCTCGGCTGGGCCGTCGCCCCCGCGCCGATCATCGAGAAGATGAACCTGGGCAAGCAGGGCGTCGACCTGTGCTCGTCGTCGATGACGCAGCTGTTCGTGGCCGAGTACTTCCGCGACGGGCGCTGGACGGACTACGTGGCCTCGCTGCGCGAGCTCTACCGCCGCCGGCGCGACGCGATGCTCGACGCTCTGGCCGAGCACTTCCCACGCGAGGCGGAGTGGACCTATCCGCAGGGCGGGATGTTCCTGTGGGCAACGCTGCCCGACTACATCGACACGACCGACCTCCTGGCCCGCGCGCTGCAGGACAAGGTCGCCTTCGTCCCCGGCCGCGCCGCCTACCTCGACGGCCGCGGAGGCTCGTCCATGCGGCTGAACTTCTCCGGCGTGGGCGAGGACGCCATCCGCGAGGGCATCCGGCGCATCGGCAAGGTCGTGCGCGAGCAGGTCGGCCTGTACGGCACGCTCACGGGCGCGGCGCCGGCGGCGCCGGCCGAGCAGGCTGAGCGAGCCGCCGACGTCATAGACCTCTCCGGCCGCCGTCTGGCGAGCAGCTGGGCGTCGCTGGCGAGGACGCAGGGGGTGGGACAGTCCTCTGGACGGCCCACCCCCGAGGACAATGCCGGCGGCGGCCAGATGCCGCCAGACGGCGGCCGGTGAGTCGCGTCGCGGTGCTTAAGGGCGGGCGCTCGCTCGAGCGCCAGGTCTCGCTGCGGTCGGGGGCGCGGGTGGAGGACTCCCTCGAGCGGCTCGGACACGACGTGATCGCGATCGATGCCGGCGCCGACCTGGTGGAGCGCCTCCGCATGTCCCGGCCCGAGGTGGCCTTCGTCGCCCTGCACGGACGCGACGGCGAGGACGGCACGGTGCAGGAGCTGCTGGAGCTCGTCGGCGTCCCCTACACCGGCTCGGGGGTCTCGGCCTGCATCCGCAGCAACGACAAGGTGCTGGCCAAGCACGCCATGCGCGACGACGGGATCCCGACGCCGGACTTCTACTCGTTCACCCAGACCGCGTTCCGCGAGCTCGGCGCCGCGGCCGCCCTCCCAGCCATCGAGGAGCGGCTCGAGTTCCCGATCGTCGTCAAACCCGCCGGTCAGGGCTCGGCGCTGGGGATCAAGTTCGCCGGCACGGCCGGCGACGTGCCCACCGCGCTCGTGTCGGCGTTCTCCTACGACGACAAGGTCCTGCTCGAGCGCCACGTGCCCGGGCGCGACCTGGCGGTGTCGGTGCTCGACGGCGAGGTCCTGCCCATCGTCGAGGCGGTCCCGGTCGGGGAGGAGTTCTACGACTTCGAAGCCCGCTACCAGATCGGCCGCACCGAGTTCGTGTGCCCGGCCGATCTGCCCGAGGCGGTCTCCGCGGCCGCGCAGGAGCTGGCGCTGCGGGTCTTCGAGCTGCTCGGCCTGGCCGGCTTTGCCCGCGTCGACCTGATGCTCGAGCGCGCCACCGACCGCCTCTTCGTGCTCGAGGCCGACACCATCCCCGGCCTGACCGAGACCTCGCTGCTGCCGCAGGCCGCGGATGCGGCCGGGATCGGGTTCGACGCCCTGATCGGGCGGATCGTCGACGGCGCCTTGGCGCGGGCGACGGCGTAGGCGGAATCAGCCGGCGCCGGCGCGGCCCTCGCCGGG
>Ga0111538_10014750_pt1 | contig 10293 bp, 9 predicted proteins | sample SoiMethybrSBSTD1_FD_79669 | JGI IMG/M metagenome (GOLD analysis project Ga0111538, IMG submission 79669) | Bulk soil microbial communities from a Populus tree surrounding site in Tennessee, USA - Soil MetaG P. TD hybrid SBSTD1 (version 2)... | ecosystem: Environmental > Terrestrial > Soil > Tree... | reverse complement strand
GTCCATCAGCGTGATGAGGCCGACGGCGAACCAGGTGAGATACCACTTGCCGCCGCGCGCGTAGCCGAGGAGGTTCGCCCGCGCGACGAGCGCGGCGAAGCCGGCCACGAGCGCCAGGTTGAGGACGACGAGGACGAGCGCCGTCACGCCAGCTCCAGGACCCGCAGCAGGTCGCCGACGCTGGCCACGCCTTCCGCGTCGACGTCGGGCACACGCCCGAGCCCGCGGAGGCTTCCGGCCGGCAGCACGCAGCGCCGGAAGCCCTGGCGCGCGGCCTCGCGGAGGCGCACCTCGGCGCGGCCCACCGCGCGCACCTCGCCCGTGAGGCCCACCTCGCCGAAGACGACGCTGTCGCCGGGGAGCGGGCGGCCGCGCGCGCTCGAGGCGACGGCGGCGACGATGGCGAGGTCGGCCGCCGGCTCGCCGATCGAGAGCCCGCCCGCGACGTTCAGGAAGACGTCCTGGTCGTAGAGCTGCACGCGCGCCCGTTTCTCGAGCACCGCGATGAGCAGCGCGACGCGGCCCGCGTCCACGCCGATGGCCGTCCGCCGCGGCAGCGCGAGCCCCGAGCGCGAGACCAGCGCCTGGATCTCCACCAGCACGGGTCGGCTCCCCTCGAGCGACGCGAGCACGGCCGATCCCGGCGCGTCGACCGGCCGCTCGGCCAGGAACGCCGCGGAGGGATTGGTCACCTCCGTGAGCCCGGCCTCCCCCATCTCGAACACGGCCACCTCGTTCGTCGATCCGAAGCGGTTCTTCGCCGCGCGCAGCACGCGCAGCGCGTGCGCCCCGTCGCCCTCGAAGTAGAGGACCGTATCCACCATGTGCTCGAGGACGCGCGGGCCCGCGAGCGTGCCCTCCTTGGTCACGTGGCCGATGAGGAAGCAGGCGATCCCCTGCGCCTTGGCGACGCCGACGAGGAGCGCGGCCGACTCGCGGACCTGGCCGACGCTTCCGGGCGCCGAGCCGAGCGCCGCCGTGTGCAGCGTCTGCACCGAGTCGACGACCACGGCCGCCGGCCGCGTCGTCGCGACGAGCTCGGCGACCGCCTCGGCCGAGGTCTCGCCGACCACGAGGACGCCGTCCTCCGCCATGCCGAGCCGGTCGGCCCGCAGGCGGACCTGCTCCGGCGACTCCTCCCCCGCGACGTAGAGCACCGGCAGCCCCTGGCGGGCGAGCGCTCCACACGCCTGGAGCGCCAGCGTCGACTTGCCGATGCCCGGATCGCCGCCCACGAGGACGACGGAGCCCTGCACGAGGCCGCCGCCGAGCACGCGGTCGAGCTCGCCGAGGCCGGTCGAGCGGCGGATGGTTTCGCCGGCCGCCACCGAGGCGAGGGGACGAGGCGCGGCGGCTTGCGGGACGCTCGCGCGCCGCCCGCGCTCGCGCGCCGTGGGCATGGCCTCCTCGACCAGCGTGTTCCACGCGTCGCAGCCGGGGCACTGGCCGAGCCAGCGCGTGGCCGCGTGGCCGCACTGCTGGCAGACGAACGCCGTCCGCCGCGCTTTGTCAACCATGGAACGCGACACGGTTGACAAGCGGCGCCACGGGCGGCATCACCGCCGCGTGCAGGCGGAGCGCGCGTTCGCGGCGGACCTCGCCGCGCTCGAGGATGCCGGCCTGCGCCGGCGGCTCCGGACGCTCGCCGGGCCGCCGGACGCCGAGGTGACCGTCGACGGCCGGCGCCTGCTGCACCTCGCGTCGAACAACTACCTCGGGCTGGCGAGCGATCCGCGCCTGCGGGCGGCCGCGACGGCCGCGCTCGAGCGCTGGGGCTGCGGCACCGGTGCGTCGCGGCTCATCACGGGCCACACCGAGCTCCACGCGTCGGTGGAGCGGCAGATCGCCGCCTGGAAGGGCACGGAGGCCGCGCTCCTCTTCCCGTCCGGCTACCAGGCCAACGTCGGCACCATCGGCGCGCTCGTCGGCCGCGGCGATCACGTCTACAGCGACGCGCTCAACCACGCGAGCATCATCGACGGGTGCCGGCTGTCGCGAGCGACCATCCATCTCTATCCGCACGCCGACGTCCGGCGCCTGGAGCGGGAGCTCGCCGCCACGCCGCCGGGAGGACGACGTCTCATCGTGACCGACTCGGTCTTTTCCATGGACGGCGACCGGGCACCACTCCCGGCGCTGGTCGCGGTGGCGGAGGCTTATCACAGCTGGCTCATGGTAGACGAGGCCCACGCGGCCGGCGTGCTCGGCGCGCGCGGCGCGGGGCTCGCCGAGGCCGACGGCGTCGACGAGCGCATCACCGTGCACATGGGCACGCTCGGCAAGGCGCTCGGCAGCGCGGGGGCGTACGTCGCGGGCTCGCGCGCGCTCGTCGAGCTGGTGCTGAACCGGGCGCGGAGCTTCGTCTTCACGACGGGCATCGTGCCCGCGGCTGTGGCGGCGGCAAGCGCCGCGCTCGACGTCGTGGCCGCCGAGCCGGAGCGCCGCGCCGCGCTCCTCGGCAACGCCGACATGCTCCGCCGGGGGTTCGCCGAGCTCGGGCTCGACGCGCGTGGCGACACGCAGATCGTGCCGGTCGTCGTCGGCGACAACGCGCGGGCCCTCGCGTTCGGTGCGGCGCTCCTCGAGCGCGGCGTCCTCGTGCACGCCGTGCGCCCGCCGACGGTGCCGGCGGGAACGGCGCGCCTCCGCGTCGCGCCCATGGCCACGCACACGCCCGCGCAGATCGCGCGGGTGCTCGCCGCGTTCGCCGACGCGGCCCGCGCTCCCGGAGTCTCCGCGTGAGCCCCACCACGGCCGACCTGGTGGCGTGGGATCACCGCCACCTCTGGCATCCGTTCACGCAGATGGCCGACTGGCTCGCGGAGGAGCCGCTGGTCGTCGCCGAGGCGGCCGGCTGCACGCTCGTCGACACGAACGGCCGTCGCTACCTGGATGGCGTCTCGTCGCTCTGGTGCAACGTGCACGGCCACCGCCATCCGCGGCTCGACGATGCGCTCCGCGAGCAGCTCGGCCGGGTGGCGCACTCGACGCTCCTCGGGCTCGCCAACGTGCCGTCGATCGAGCTCGCGCGCGAGCTCGTGGCGATCGCGCCCCCTGGGCTGACGCGCGTCTTCTACTCGGACGCGGGCGCGACGGCCGTCGAGGCGGCGCTCCGGATGGCGCTCCAGTATCACCATCTCCGCGGCGACGGCGCGCGCACGCGGTTCGCGTCGCTGGTGGAGGCCTACCACGGCGACACGCTCGGCGCCGTCGGCGTCGGATACTCGGAGACGTTCCATCGCTTCGTCGCGCCCGCCGTCGCGGAGGCGGTGCGCCTGACGCCGCCGCACGTCTTCCGCTGGCTCCGCGGCATGGATCCGGAGTCGGCGCTCGCCGCCGCGATCGCCGAGGCCGAGACGACGCTCGCGCTCCACGGCCCGACGCTCGCGGCCGTCATCATCGAGCCCCTGGTCCAGGGCGCCGCCGGGATGTGGCTCCATCCGCCCGCCTATTTGCGCGCGCTGCGCGCGCTCGCGGCGCGGCACGGCACGCTCTTCGTCGCCGACGAGGTGGCGACCGGCTTCGGGCGGACGGGGCGCATGTTCGCGTGCGAGCATGCGGGGATCACGCCCGACGTGATGTGCGTCGCGAAGGGCCTCACGGGCGGCTACCTGCCGCTCGCGGCGACGCTCGCGACGGAGGAGGTGTTCGCGGCGTTTCTCGGGCCGTACGAGGAGTTCCGGAGCTTCTTCCACGGCCACACCTATACGGGGAACCCGCTCGGGTGCGCCGTCGGCCTCGCGAGCCTCGCCGTCTTCCGCGAGGAGCGGACGCTCGAGCGCCTGGGCGCGAAGATCGCGCGCCTCCGCGAACGGCTGGCCGACGTCGCGGCACTCCCGCACGTGGGCGACGTGCGCCAGCAGGGCATGATGGTCGGCATCGAGCTGGTGCAGGATCGGGCGGCACGCACGCCCTACCCGCCCGCGGCGCGCATCGGCCAGCGCGTCGTCCGCGCCGCGCGCGCACGTGAGGTCGTCATCCGCCCGCTCGGCGGCACGATCGTCCTCATGCCGCCGCTCGCCATCTCGGCCGCCGAGCTCGATCGCCTCGTCGACGTGACGCGCGACGCGATCGCCGAGGCGACCGCGGCGTGAGCGTGCTGTTCATCACCGGGACGGACACCGGTGTCGGGAAGACTTTCGTCGGCTGCGCCCTCGCGGCGGCGCTGCGGGCGCGCGGGCTCCGCGTCGGCGTGATGAAGCCCGTCGAGACGGGCGTCGTCCGCGAGCCCGAAGATGCCGTGGCGCTCCGCGCGGCCGCCGGCGACGCGGCGTCGCTCGACGACATCTGCCCGTACCGCCTGCGCGCGCCGCTCGCCCCCGCCGTCGCCGCGCGGCTCGAGGACACGACGATCGACGTGGACCGCCTGACCACACTCGTCCACCGCCGGGCCCGCGAGACCGACGTGCTGCTCGTCGAGGGCGCGGGCGGGCTTCTCGTGCCGGTCGCCGACCGTGTGACATGGGCGGACATCGCGATGCGCCTCACCCTCCCGCTCCTGATCGTGGCCGCAAACCGGCTCGGCACCGTGAACCACTGCGCGCTGACGGCGCGCGTGGCCGCCGCGGTGGGGCTCTCGGTGCGGGGTTTCGTCCTGTCGCAGCCGACGCCGGCGAGCGACGAGTCCGCGGCCACGAATGCTGACACTATCGCGACGCTCACGGACCTGCCGGTGCTCGGAGTGCTGGGCCACGGACCGGTATCGTCCGTCATGGCGACGAAGCTCGCGGACGCGATCCTCGATGCCGCTGCCTGACGAGGATATTTAGCCCTGTTGCGGCGGCTCTTGGGGCGGGCGACGCCGAGGTGCTACCGTTCGTCGCCATGCCTGAAGAGTCCCACTGGCTCTCCCTCCTCGAGGTCTCCGACCGCATTGCCGCCGGCCTCGTCTCGCCGCTCGAGCTGACGCGCGCTCTGCTCGCGCGCATCGAGCGCATCGATCCCGTGCTCCGGAGCTACGCAACCGTCACCCCCGAGCAGGCGCTCGCCGGCGCCACGCGCGCCGAACGGGAGATCCGCCGCGGTGAGCGCCACGGACCACTCCACGGCGTGCCGATAGCCGTGAAGGATCTGTGCGCGCGGCGTGGCGTCCCGACGGCCGCCGGGATGGCGATCCTCCGCGATCGGCGGCCGGAGGTCGACTCCACGGTGGTCGCGCGGCTCGAAAAGGCTGGCGCGGTGCTGCTCGGACAGCTCCAGCTCACCGAGGGCGCGAGCGTGGTCCATCACCCGACGATCGAGCCGCCGCGAAACCCCTGGAACATCGAGCGCTCGCCCGGCGGCTCTTCGAGCGGCTCGGGCGTCGCGACCGCGGCGGGACTCTGCTTCGGGTCGCTCGGCAGCGACACGGCCGGCTCGATCCGCATCCCGTCGTTCTGGTGCGGGGTCGCGGGCCTCAAGCCGACGTGGGGACGCGTCTCACGCTTCGGCGTGTTCCCGCTCGCCGAGACACTCGACTGCATCGGGCCAATGGCGCGCCGCGTGGGCGACCTCGCGGCCCTGCTCAGGGTGCTCGCCGGGCCCGACCCGGCCGACCCGACGGCGTCACGTCGCCGCGTCCCCGACTACCTCGCGGTGCTCGCAGATGGAATTCCCGGCGTCCGGATCGGCGTCGACGAGGCGTACGTCATGCACGATACGATGCCCCAGCTCGGGAAAGCCGTGCTCGCGTCGGGCGCCGTATTCGGCAAGCTCGGAGCCACGATGCGTTCCGTTCGCCTGCCCGACATGCGGCCCGCGACGGGCGCAGCGATCACGATCCTGTCCGCCGAGTGCGCGCACGCCCACGAGACCTGGTTCCCTGCGCGCGCGTCCGAGTACGGCCCGCATCTCCGCGAACTCATCGACGAGGGCCGTATGCTCACGGCGTGCGACTACGCCGCAGCGCAGGCGGTGCGCGAGACGTTCCGCGGTCAGCTCGCGGCGATCTTCGAGGAGATCGACCTGCTTCTCTGCCCGCCGATGTTCGTTCCCGCGTCGCCCACGTCCACCATGGCCGCCATGCCGGGTCGGCTCAGCATGTTTGCCGAGGCCATGCGCTTCACGGCGCCGTGGAACCTCTCCGGCAATCCGACGCTCACGCTCCCCTGCGGCTACACGACGGACGATCTCCCGCTGGCGCTCCAGCTCGTCGCGCGGCCGTTCGAGGAGGAGCTGGTGCTACGCGCGGGACACGCGTACGAGTCGGCGACGGAGTGGCATCGCCGGCATCCCCGCGATCCGGAGTAACGCGTCGGCCAGCGGCCCCTACGGCGAGCACTGACACGTGCCACTGCTGTCCACGCAGAGCGGCGCCTCCGGCGGGCACTCGCCGCCGCGCTCCGGCGCGCCCTCGAAGTCGCCGCACTGGACGCCACTGATCGCGTACTCGAGACACACGCACGGGTTCGGCCCGACGTTTGCGGCGCAGAAGAAGCCGGTCGGACACGCACCGTCGCACTGAGGAGCCGTCGCGCCCCTGCAGGACGGGCCTACCGGTGGGTTCGGGATGCACTCGCGATACGCGATCGTTCCACTAGCGGCGAGCGCTAGCGCAACGCCGCCGCCATCGCGGCCTGATGCACCATCTTCAGCGGCACCTGCTTCTCCGTCGCGATGCGGCGGCAGTCCTCGAACTCCGGCGCGACGTTGACCGTGCCGTCGGGCGCGCGCGCGATCTTCACGCGCACCGCTCCCCATGGCGTGTCGACCCTCTTCTCCTCGCGCGCGAGCACCATGCGCCGCTCGGCGACCCACCGGAGCCCGATCGTCGTCGTCTCCGTGAAGACGATCGTCGCGAGCCGCTCGCGGTCGGCCGGCGCGGCGAGGACCCGGAGCATCGTCGCCGGCCGGCTCTTCTTCATGACCACCGGGACGAGGAACGCGTCGCGCGCGCCGGCGGCGAGGAGCCGCTCGAGCACGTGCTCGTAGAGCTGCGGGCTCATGTCGTCGATCGTCGCCTCGAGCACCACGACGTCGTCAACGCCCGCCGCCACCGCGGGCTCGCCGACGAGGATGCGGAGCAGGTTCGGGCGGTCTTCCAGCACACGATCGCCCGCGCCGTAGCCCACGGCGTCGATGCGTAGCTCCGGGACGGGCTCGGAGCGCGCGAGAGCGGCCACGATGGCTGCGCCCGTCGGCGTCACGAGCTCGCACGGCCCGTCCTCGAGACGAACCGGCCGTCCGCGCAGCAGCTCCACGACGGCCGGCGGCGGCACCGGCAGCCGCCCGTGCGCCGAGCGCGTGAAGCCCTGCCCGAGCGGCAGCGTCCCCACGTGGATGGCCTCCGCGCCCAGGTGCGCGAACCCGAGGCACGCGCTCACCACGTCGACGATGGCGTCGAGGGCGCCCACCTCGTGGAACTCGACGTCGTCGGCCGGCACGCCGTGCACGCGCCCCTCCGCCTCGGCGAGGCGCGCGAAGACGGCGAGTGCATCGGCGCGCACGCGCTCGGGCAGCGAGCTCCGCTGGAGCAGCGCACGAATGTCGCGGTACGGACGATGCACGTGCTCGTGGTGACGCGGATGACCGGGCTGGTCGGGATGGTGCCCGTCCACGCGCACGTGGAACTTCGTCGCGCCGATCCCGTTGCGAACGACGCGCTCGGCGTCGACCTCGACGCCGTCGAGGCCGAGCGCGGCGATCGTCTCGCGCACGCGCGCCAGCGGCAGGCCGAGGTCGAGCAGCGCGCCGACGGTCATGTCGCCGCTCACGCCGGAGAACGCGTCGAGATGGACGATTTTCACCCGTTCCTCCGATTGCGCCCCTCTCCGACGGGTGGTACAGCTCCGACGGATTCGGTACGCGTCATGAGGAAACGAGAGCTGAGCCAGTTCCGCACGCTGCTGCTCGAACGCCGACAGGAGCTGCTCGACGAGGCGGTCCGCACACTCGACGGCATGGGCGAGTCGCGCGAGACCTTTCCCGATCCGACCGATCGCGCCACGCTCGAGGACAACCGGAACCTCCTGCTCCGCATCCGCGACCGCGAGCGGAAGCTCGTCTCGAAGATCGACGAGGCGATCGGACGCATCGAGGACGGCTCGTACGGGAAGTGTGAGGAGTGCGGCGGCGACATCGGCATCGAGCGACTGAAGGCGCGGCCCGTCACCACCCTCTGCATCGACTGCAAGTCGCTCCAGGAAACGCAGGAGCGAAAGCTCCGTATCCAGTGAAGCCGCGGAAGGCGGTCATCCCCGCGGCGGGCCTCGGCACCCGCTTCCTCCCGGCAACGAAGGCGGTCCCGAAGGAGCTCCTGCCGATCGTCGACATCCCGACGATCCAGTACGTCGTGCAGGAGATCGTCGACTCGGGCCTGACCGACGTGGTCATCGTCAACGGGCGCGGGAAGAGCGCCATCGAGGACCACTTCGACGTCTCCTACGAGCTCGAGCGGACGCTCGAGGAGAAGGGGAAGCACGAGCTGCTCCGCCTGGTGCGCGACGTGTCGAGGATGGTGCACGTCGTCTCCGTCCGGCAGAAGCAGCCCCTCGGTCTCGGGCACGCCGTGCTCGTGGCGCGCCGCTACATCGGCGACGAGCCGTTCGCCGTCCTCCTCGGCGACGTCATCATCGACGCCGAGGTCCCGTGCACGAAGCAGCTCGTCGACGTCTACGAGACGCATGGACCGGTGATCGCGCTCCTGGCGGTGCCCGAGGACAAGACGCAGCTCTACGGGGTCATCTCCGGGAAGTCGGTGCGGGAGCGCTTGTACCACGTCGAGAAGCTGGTCGAGAAACCCGCGCCCGGCACCGCGCCGTCGAATCTGTCGGTGCTCGGACGCTACGTGCTCCCGCCCTCCATCTTCGACATCCTCGAGCGGACGCCGCCGGGCAAGGGGGGCGAGATCCAGCTCACGGACGCGCTCGACGCGCTCGCGCGCGAGGGGAAGCTCTACGGCCTCGAGACCGCGGGCACCCTGTACGACGCGGGCGATCGGCTCGGCTACATCGAGGCCACGGTCGCGTACGCGCTCAAGCGGCCCGAGCTCGCGAAGGAGCTCCGGCCCGTCCTCCGCCGCCTCCTCGGCTCCTGACCCGTATCGACTCGCCGGCGACGGAAGCGGTATGCTCCGCGCGCCGCGACGGCGCCGCCGAAGGAGGAGCCATGAGCACGGAGCAGCGATACGCCCGCCCCACCCAGGAGCTCGAGTGGCCGGTTCCGGGGCAGTTCGACACCGTCTTCGAGTGGGAGTACGAGGCCGGCACCGAGTCGCTCCGGCGCCTCTACCAGAAGGGCAAGCGCCTGCAGTGGGACCAGGAGACGCGCATCGACTGGTCGCAGGACCTCGACCCCGAGAACCCCCAGGGGCTCCCCGACGAGGCGATCGTCATCTACGACTCACCGGTCTGGAACAAGCTCAACCGCAAGGAGCGCGCGAACGTCCGGCGCCACATCCAGGCGTGGCAGAACTCGCAGTTCCTCCACGGCGAGCAGGGCGCGCTCGTCTGCACGGCCAAGATCGTGCAGCAGGTCCCGAGCATCGACGCCAAGTTCTACGCCGCGACCCAGGTGATGGACGAGGCGCGCCACGTCGAGACCTATGCGCGCCTGCTGCACGAGAAGTTCGAGCTCGCCTACCCCATCACGCCGACGCTCCGCCGACTCCTGAACGACGTCATCCGCGACTCGCGCTGGGACATCACGTACCTCGGCATGCAGGTGCTGATCGAGGGCCTCGCGCTGGCCGCGTTCTCGAACATCCGCGACACCGCGCAGAACGGCCTCGCCGGCGCCGTGAACGCGTACGTCATGCAGGACGAGGCGCGGCACGTGGCCTTCGGCCGCCTGGCGCTCCGCGAGTACTATCCGCAGCTCACGCAGGCGGAGCGGGACGAGCGCGAGGAGTTCGCGGTCGAGGCGTGCTACCTGATGCGCGACCGCTTCCTCGGCGAGGAGGTCTGGGAGACGCTCGGCTTCCCGGTCGAGGAGTGCATGGCGTGGGCGGACAAGTCGGAGCTCATGAAGATGTTCCGCTCGGCGCTCTTCAGCCGCATCGTGCCGACGATCAAGGACATCGGCCTCTGGGGCCCGAAGATCCGCCGCGCCTACTCCAACATGGGGATCATGGGGTTCGCCGAAGTGGACACCGAGGCGTTGGCCGCGCGCGACGAGGCGGTGGCGCAGGAGTTCGACGAGAAGGTCAGGCCTTCTTCCACTTGATCGAGCAGCCGATCGAGTTGGTCTGATCCCGGGACGGGGCCCGCCCTTCGAGTATCGCGTCGAGCGCCGCGGCGAGATCGCGGCGCTTCACCTTCTCGGGCCGCTGCCAGTCGTCGTCGAGACGGCCGTGGTACGCGAGCCGGCGCTCGCGAT
>Ga0111538_10014749_pt1 | contig 10293 bp, 11 predicted proteins | sample SoiMethybrSBSTD1_FD_79669 | JGI IMG/M metagenome (GOLD analysis project Ga0111538, IMG submission 79669) | Bulk soil microbial communities from a Populus tree surrounding site in Tennessee, USA - Soil MetaG P. TD hybrid SBSTD1 (version 2)... | ecosystem: Environmental > Terrestrial > Soil >... | reverse complement strand
CCTCGACCGCGTCGTGCTCGTCGCAGTACGCAGTCAGCGCTCCGGCAAACGAACCCTTCGCGGCAACGCCGCCGACCAGTTTCGGCTCGAAGCCGAGCACGGACTCACTCAACCTGAGGAGCTCATCGAGCTCGAACAGCCGCTCGAGCTCCCCGCGAAGTATTTCGATATCCATCATGGCGTAGATCGGGGCTCCCGACGCTGCACCGCCGTCGCGGCCGTGAGCGCGGCCACCCGAGGCGGCCATGATAGCCAAAAATCAGACCATCCAACGCCGATCACCCGGCAAACGTGTCCGATTTCTTGCGACTTCGTGGACTTCCGGGCAAGCCTCGGGCCATGGGCAAAAAGGGCCTCCTCTTCGACCGCATCTTGCCGATTGCGATCCTCGGGATCGCGAGCGTCGCCGTTCCCTTGATGATGCTGTCACCGACCGGACTGCAACGCCTCGACAACTTGCGCCGGGAACGCGGCCGCGCCGACGAGGAGATCTCGCGACTGTCCCTGGAGATCCGCGAGCTTCGCGCCGAAGTGGAGCAGATCAAGAAAGATCCAGCCGCAGTCGAGCGCGCCGCCCGCGACGAGCTCGGCCTCGTGCGTCAAACCGAGATCGTCTTCCAGTTCAAAGAGTAAACGCAGGCCGGCGGGAGGTCAGAATCCCCGGGGGGAGAAGCCTCGCATGGGTGCGGTGCCTGCCGGGGCTGCCCCGCCTCCGGCCATCGGTGCGGGCTGGAAGGTCAAGTGGGCGAGCGGGCCGGAAAGCCGCCAGCCGTAGAAGCCGTCGGACCGCTTGGCCGCCGAGATCTTCGGATCGAGATCGAAGACCCCGGGCACCTTCGAGCCCGGAGTGCCGAAGAGGCCGCGCGTCATGTCGTTCCGGTTCGTGTAAGCCTCGGCGAATTTGAAGCGCAGGCTGAGCTCCGCGATGCTCGCGTCGAGCGGGTCGCGCAAGCGGATCGCGCCATCCGCCACGAGCTCGAGGTCCGGGCCCTTGGCGGTCAACTTGTTTACCTTGAGCCGGCCGTTGGTGGCTTCGGCCTCGAACACGAGCTCGCCCGCGTCGAGCTTGGGCAGCGCGATCGTATCGCGGATCTTCGCCTTGCCGTCGCCGACCGTGATGCCGGTGATCTTGAGGTCAATCTTGCCCTCGGCGTGCGCGAGCTTTCCTTCGGGCAGCTTGAGATCGATGTTTCCGGAGAGCACGCCGGTCATCGGCAGCCCGACCGCTTCCCCGAGGATCGGAAGATCCGCGATCGACACTTCGTCGAGCTCGACTTCGATGCTGCGGGCGTCGTCCGCGTCCGAGGTGACGCCGCTGACTTTGCCGCCGAACGCGTCGGCGCCGAACGCGAGGCGCACCGTGCCGAAGAGCAGCCTGAGCAGGGACGCGCGAACGTGCACCGAATCGAGCGTCACCACCTTCGGCTTGGCGGGCTTGCCGTCCTCGCCGGCCGCCGGAGCCGGGCTGGTCAAACGCACGCCCTCGGCTTCGATACCGCTGAACCAGTACCAGCTGGTCTCGTCGATATCGAGATGCAACGGCTTGTCGCCGGTCTGGCGAGCGTTGAAGTCCGCCACCAGCCGGTCGCGCACGCGATCGTGCGGGAAACACAAGTAGGCGAACAGCATGAACGCGAACACATAGAAAGCAGGATACGCGAGCAAGCGCAGGACCTTGCGCACGCGCTCGTTGGCGAGCCACTGCGGGAGCTTCACGTTCACGGTTGCCCCTCGGCTCCGGCGGGCTCGGCGCCACCCTTGCTTTCCTTGGTGTCCGGCTTGCGCACGAAAGCGCTCACGATCATCTCGACGTCGTAGGAATCCTGTTCCGTTCCGCGCTTTCTGATGTTTAGCCGCGAGATGTTCACCGGGTGCCCCGACTGCTCGATGCGCTCCATGAACTTCGAGAGATTGAGCAGGCCGACCTTGCGCAACACGATCTTGGTCGAACGCTCCTCGAACTTCTTGCCGTGCGGCACCGGCGCGCGATCCTGGCTCTCGGGGATCTCGAGCGAGCTATCCTTGGCCAGCTTGTCCAGAAAGCCGGCCAGCGGCGGGGCTGGCTGCGCATAGCGGGCGAGCACGACTTCGCGCTCTTCGTTGTGTTTGCGCACGAGCTCGCGATTCTCTTGAATCGCCGCCACGGCCTTTCTCAGCTCTTCGTTCTCGCTGCGGCGTGAGCCGACCAAGGCCCTGACGCCGGCCCATGCCAGAAGCAGCGCGACGATGATGAAAACCGGCACCACCGCGCCCAGCAGCTGGCGCTCGCGGGCGTCGAGCCGATCGATGCGGTCCGCCAGGCTCACGGCTCTACCTCACTGGCCGCGGGCGCGGCCTCTGTCTTCTTCTTCGCCTTCTTCTTGTCGTCCTCGGGGCACTTGACGTCGAACTCGAGCACGTACTTCTGCCGCTCCTGGTTCACGGCCTTGGTGACTTTCGAGATCTTGACGTCGGAAAAGCAACGCTGGTTTTGCAGAGCGGTGGAGATCAGCTGAGCATCGGCGGTCGTGGAGACCTGCCCGTTGATCTTCACGTGATTTCGCTGCATGTCGAACTCTTCGATGTCGTGCGTCACGCTCATCGGAATCACTTTCGAGAGCTCGACGATCACGTCGAAAGCGTCCATGTGCGGCATCGGATCGGCTTCTTCCGCACTCTGGATTTTTTCCAGGAGCTCCGTCGCTTCCTGCGCAGAGCCGGCCTGGGTGCCGAGCACGTCCTTGCTCAACGTGCCGAGCGCCTCGGTCAGCACCTCGTTTTCGGCCGAGAGCGAGCGCAGCTCGGCCCAGGTCGAAAACCCGAAACTTATCAAGATCGTCGCGACCAGACCGCTCAGCAGCGGCATGCGCTCCTTCAAAAACCCGTAACCGCGCTGATACGCGAGCGGGCCGCGTCGCAGATCCATATCGCGCGGGCGAGCGCCGAGGCCGAGCCCGAGCGCGAGCGCCTTGGAAAAGCGGCGCACGGTCTCGAGGTCGTCCGGCCCCACGCCTTCGAGCGCCAGGTTCGGCAAGAATTCGACGCGGATCCCCAGCGAGCCCGCGAAGTACTCGAGCGCGCCCGCCACCGCGGCGCCGCCGCCGAGCAGATAGGCGCGCACGACCGGCGCACCGCCGTGCGCGTGCCAGCCCGCGAGCGTCTGGCGCAGCTCGGCCAAAAGGAGCGGCGCGCTCTGAGGAAGACCCTGAACCCCGCGCGAAAGCGTGCGCGCGAATACGGGTTCGCCGCGCGCGAGCAGCACCACCTCGGTCCGGCTACCGCCCAGATCGATCAACGCGATCGGCTCCTGATCGCCCAGCTCGGGCGCGACGTTGGCGAGATTCGCCAGCGGCAGCGGGCCACAGCCGACCCGGTCGGGTTCGCGGCCGAGCGCCGAGCGCACCAGCCGGATCCGCTCGCGCACGTGCTCGGTACGCGCGGCGGCGACCGAGAGCGTGATCGGCTCGCCAGGATCGCGATGCAGCAAGCGATAGTCGTAGACCAGCTCGTCGATATCGACCGGGATATTGGCCTCGAGCTCGAACGGCACCACCTGGGCGACTTGCTTCGACGCCGTCGCCGGCAGCGCGATGCGGTGGATGAACGAGCTGTCGCCCTCGAGCGCGACCGCAATCGCCTCCGCCTGTGCCATCATCGGCGCCGCGGCCGCCTGCAGCGCTTGCTCGACGCTGCCGATGCTCGCGATCTCCACCTCGACCATGCGCTCGACCGCGACGCGCCGATAGCTGGTGTGCAAAAGCGCGGCTCGCACGTGCCCGGCGCGGATGTCGATGCCGACCAGTTTCGCCATTACTCGACCCGATAGTAGACGACGTTGCCGGCCGGGCTCGCTTGAAACGCGTTGGCGATCGCATCCGGGCCCGCGCCTTCGGGCAGCGAGCCAGCGGTGCCGCCCGCGCCCGCGCCCGCGGTTCCACTGCTACCGGCGGCACCACCCGTACCCCCGGTACCGGCGGTGCCTCCGGTTCCCATCAGGTCCATCACTGCCTTGATCTCGGGCGGCGGCGGCGCGCCTCGAAAATCGACGACGGTATGGATGCGCACGCGCGTTTCGCGCTTGCCGGCGCGCACGAAACCGGTGGCGTAGATGCTGAATACCTTGCTCTCGGTGGTGATGGCTTTGGCGGTTTCGTCGGGGCTGATCAGCTTCACCGGAGGAATCTCCAGCAGCTTGAGCACCGAACCGAACATCCCTTTGCCCTGGAGCGCGTTGACGAAACCGCGCGGCGAACCGAAGAGCGGAGCCCCCATCGTAAAGCCCTGCACCATGTTCAACGCCGACAGGAACTTCGCGCTGTCGACCGGATTGACGCAGATGGTGTTGTTCGGCCCGATGTTCGGCGCGCACAGGAACGCGAGGATGGTTTGCGGGTTCGCGGTATTGACGTTGATCAGACCCTGACCCCACACCGTGAGCACGCGCTTGTGGGTATCGTCGGGATCGGGCTCGACGAACGTCGACCAGAAGTCGTCGCCGATGCCGCGCACGAGCCGGAGCTCCTCGAGGCTGTCGAAGGCGGCGTTCTTGCGCGAATACGGGACTTTCAGGCGCTCGTAGTGGCTGTCTTCGGCCCCGCTCTGCTGCGCCGCACCGGCGTTGGTATCGCAGTTGAACGTGTCCTGGTCGGGATCCGCCCAATCGACGATCGCGCTGCAGATCGCCTGGCGGTCGGAGAACTGGCCGTCGGCGTCCCGGTGCTCGAACATCGGATCGTACTGGGGAGCCGAGATCAAACCGAGCACCTGCCCGCCGAGCCGGATCTGCGAAAACGCCTCGCCGCGCGCGGCCAGATTGAGGTTGATCTTCGAGTCCTCGTCCACGACCTCGATCTCGAATCCGGAATCGTCCAGCCCGAGATTCTTGCCTTCGGCGAGATTCACGCCGGAAATCGCGGTGAACGCCTCCTTGCCTGTCGCGTCGTTGAAGGCGCCGAGCGCCTGGTCGGCGAACGACCAGACCGGAATCTGCGGCGGGCCACCTCTCGACATCATCATCAGCAACGGCGCCAGCGCCTTTCTGATCGTCGGTTCCGCGGCGATCAGCAGGCGCGTCAGGTTGACGCCGCTCTTGGCCGCGAATTCGGCCTTGATCGCGTCGCGCTCGCTGAGGGCGGCGCCGAAGTCCGCCGCGGTCTCGTCCTGGAACTCCGTCAGCATCACCGTGAGCACCACCAGCGCCCCCAGCACCATCACGATCGCGACACCACGCCGCTCGCTACGACGCAGCCAGCGCGAGATTCGCGCCGGTGCGGGAGAACGGTGGTGACGAGATCTCTTCATTGCGTTGCGAAGGTCAGGGGCTTCTGAATCGGAAGCGCCACCTTGGTGATGAGCCTGATCGTTTCGCGACCGCGGCCAGCGGAGCTGCGCGAGCCGCCGTTCAAGACCAGGAGCACGCGAACCTGGAGCGGCAGCCGATTGGCCTGTCCGATCGCCTGGCGGGTGTCCCAGGTTTCCGTCCACTGCCCGGTCAAGGGATCGAGGTACTCGAGATCGAACAGATCGATGTCGGTCGCGAGCACCTCGATGCGGCCACCCTTCTGCGGATCGATGTCGAGGCGCGGGTTGACCCGCCGCACCAGGTCGACGACTCCCTGGTGTTTCGGGTCGCTGGCTCCGAAGAAGGAAATTTCGGCCTGGTCCGACTCGTGGGAGTCGCGATCGAGCCGGCGGTTGGCGAACGCGTTGAAGTCGACGCGATCGGCCGGCGTGCCGCGGGTACCGATGAAAGCCGTCTTGACCACGGCCAGCTGCGTGTTGATCGGCTGATGCGCGGACAGGTACGCGCTCTCGAGCTCGTGGGCGATCCGCGTCATCGCGATCCGGCCCTCGCGATAGCGATCACCGACGCGCTGCAAGCCGTCGCGGGTGTCCTTCATGCTCGCGAACGCGCCGTAGATGATCAGCGAGATCGAGGCCAGGATCGCGATCGCGATCAACAGCTCGAGCAAGGTGAAGCCTCGCGTCCGACCCCGGCTCATCGCGTGCCCCTCGGATTGGCTTGTCCGGTCGTGCCGGTCTGCCCGGTCTGGGCGCCGGCTCCACCCGGCAGCGCCTGGTTCAGCGGGTCCAGCGCATCGAGACCCTTGGCCGCGTTGGGATCGAACCCGCCCTGCATCGGGTTCGCGACGAACTGTTGCACCACCAGATCGCGATCGCTCACGCCCTCCTTCCAGGTCACGGTGACGGTGACCTTGCGGATGCTCGCTTCCAGCATCGCCTTGAGATCCGGATAGATCAGCCCCATCACGAGCGGGATCATCGATTGGGCTCCGCCCGATTCACTGGAAAGCTGCTCCGTCAGGCTGGAGAGGTTGCCCCCGCCCGACGCCGCGGCGCCGCCCTGTTGCAGCGCGGCCAGCGCGCCGAGCGGCCCGAGACCCGAGGCAGACTCGCTGCCGCCGTCGAGCGACGACATGTCGTTCGCCTGGGGCAGCTCGATGCGCTCGACCTTCCACGAGCAGCGAAACCCCGCCTCGTCCTCCTCTTCGCAACACGGCCCTTCGTCGTTCTGGTCGGTCAGCGGGAACCCGTTGCGCAAAAGAACCAGCTCGGTTTCGTTCATCTTGCAGCGCGCGAGATTGACCGCGACCGTGAGCGACCGCGCGCGCCGTGCACTCGAGAACAACCCCACCTGCGAGCTCAGGATCACGGTCAGACCGAGGCCCAGGATCGCCACCGCCACCAGCACTTCGAGCAGCGTGAAACCGCGGGCGCGCTTCACAGGTTGTCCTCCCGCTCGCTGTAGTCACCGTCGGAGATCGGCTCTGGCAGCTCCACCTTGCCGCGTTCGATCTTGGCGCGGCCGGTGAGCGCGCTCACCACCACGGTGATCCCCTCCTCGTCTCCCGTGCGCGTGAGCTGGATAGCCGCGTGCTCGGTCCCGCCGCCCGGCCAAAAATACAGATAGGCGCGGCCCTCGGTGCGCGGCTGCCCGTCGTGCTGGGTTTGCACCTGGCGCAGGTGAACGCCTGCGCCGAGCTCGCGCCCCTGATTGGGATCGTCGGCGTCGAAGCCGAACTGCGCCACCGGCTTGAACTGAGCGCGCGGCGCCCGGGGTCCTTCGAGAATGCGCTCGGCTTCCGCGCGCGCCTTCTTTTCGGCTTCGGTCGCGGCTTCCGCGCCGCCCCCGGTGTTGTCCTCCTCCTCCTTCACGCGCAGCATCACCCGCGTCGAGCTTTCCTCGAGCAGCACGCGATCGTTGTCGAGGTCGAGAACCATGCGGACCGGCATCCCCGTGGAGTTCGCGCGCGTGAGCCCGATCCGCACACCCGAAATGATCAGCATCCCGGCCGAGCGCATGCGGCTGCTCCCCACCATGCCGGAACCGTACACGACGCCGCCCGCCAGAATGCCGATCAGCGCCACCACGATCAGCACCTCGAGCAACGTGACGCCACGCTCCCCCTCCCGCCGCCGGCGGACCGGAGCAGAGATTTTACAGGAAGGCGGAAGGGCGGAAGAATTTTGGGTTTCAGAACGCATTCGAGCACGGAGCAACGCCGCGGTGTCACGAAACACGGCTTCTTTTGGGCTGCTCCGAAACAAAATCAAACCTTCCGATCTTCCGCCCTTCCTGTGAAATCCCCGGAAGGGCACACTGTGCCGTCAGCCGCCTTCGCCCGCCGGCGCTGCGCCTTTGGGCACGCGGATGTCGTCCTTGGTGCCTTTCTTCTTGTCGGGGCCGGCAGACGTGATGACCACCTCGTCGTCACTGCAGCTCAGCTGATACGGCTGTCCCCACGAGTCGTTGGTGTTCTGACCGGGATCCAGGTGCTTCTCCTGCACCAGCTGGCTGATCGTCGGGCAGCTGGACTCGTTGTTGGCGGCCTGCCAGTTCTGGACCGCGGTGCGGATCACGCGCGCCCCGGTTTCGGCGGAGGAGATCTGCGCTTCGCGGTACTTGGGCAACGCGAAGACCGCGACGCCGCCGGCGACCATGGCCAGAATCGCCACCACGATCAGCACCTCGAACAGGGTCACGCCCGCACTCCGCCGGCGCGCGATCAGCCGCCGCACTCGTTCGCTCAGGACGACGCCATTTTCTGTTTGAAACACGCTCATGCTTTCCTCACTCGACTCGATCCAGTCCCCCCGGTTTCCCGTCTGGACCGTCACTCATCAACTGGTAGAGGGCCCCGTCGGTCGAGGCCGGACACACCAAACGAAAAGGATGCCCCCACGCATCGCGCGGTTCCTTCTCGAACTTGCCGTAATCGAGCACGGCTTCGATCGAGGTCGGACACCCGCCGTTGTGATCGGCGAGATAGCCCTCCACCGCGTGCCTGAGATCGTTCAGCCTGGCTCGGGTCTGACGAATGCCCGAACGCTCGCGCTCGCGCAGGCCGATCATCAGCAAAAATGCCAGCACGCCGAACCCGATCACGATCGGCCGTGCGCGGCCGACCTTGAGCCAGCGCCGGATCCCGCCGCGGCTTTCCCACGGGAAGTAGATGCGCTGTTCGTTGGGCGAGAGTTTCATCATTGCACCAGCTGATTCATCTGGATCAGCGGCATCAGGATCGACATCGTGATGAAAGCGACGACTCCGCCGAGCATGACGATCATCAGCGGCTCGAGCAGGGCGGTCAGCGCGGAAACCCGGGTCTCGACGTCGGCTTCGTAGGCGCGGCTCACGTTCTCGAGCATGCTCTCGAGCTGCCCGCTCTTTTCGCCGACCGCGATCATGTGCGTCACCATGGGCGGGAAAGCGCCGCTGCGCTTCAACGGCTCGGCGATGCTCTCACCTTCGCGGATCGAGCCGATCGCCTCGCTGACCACGGCCTGTAGCCTGACGTTTTCGAGCACGTTTTTCCCGATCTCCATCGCCTTCAAGAGCTGCACGCCGCTCGACAAGAGCGTCGACAGCGTGCGCGAGAAGCGCGCCACGGCCACCAGCAGGTTCAGGCGCCCGAACAGCGGCACCTTGAGCTTGAAGGTGTCCCATTTCATGCGGCCGGCCGGCGTGCGCAACCAGCGCCGAAATCCGACGGCGACGACGATCGCGATCGTGAGAAGCCCCCACCAGAAACCGGAGACCACGTCCGAGACCAGGATCAAGAGCCGCGTGTACCAGGGCAGTTGCTGCCCCAGATTGTCGAAGATGCTCACGACCTTCGGCACCACGGCGACCATCAAGAAGCCGACGAGCCCGGTGCCGACGATCATCATCAGCACCGGGTACGCCAGGGCGGCTACGACTTTGCCCTTGAGCCGCGCCTGGTTTTCCATGAAGTCGGCCAGGCGTTCGAGCACGACTTCGAGCGTGCCCGAGGCCTCGCCGGCGGCCACCATGTTGATGAAGAGCGGCGGGAACACCTTGGGATAGAGCTCGAGGCTCTTCGAGAAGCTCGTGCCCTCGTTCAAGCTCTCGCGCACGCTGGTCAGGATCCGGACCAGCTGTTCCTTTTCTACCTGCTCGCTGAGCGCGGTCAGCGAGTCCACGAGCGGCACGCCCGCGCGCACCAGGGTCGCCAGCTGCCGCGTCATGATCGCCAGATCCGCGGTGGTTACGCGCCGAAACGGCGCGAGCAGGTCGATCTCACGCCGCGCGCGCTTCTTGCGCTCGGCTTCCTCGGTCGCGAGCGTGAGCAGGATCCCGTCGCGCCGCAGCAAGGCTCGGAGCGCCTTGGCGTTGTCGGCGTCCCGGATGCCCTTTACCGGCTTGCCGTTGTCGATCTGGATGCCGCGAAACTCGTAGACGGCCATGGCGTCATTCGTCGACGAAGACGTCCTCCTGGGTTGCCGCCACCACTTCCTCGACCGTGGTCCGACCTTCGAGCACCTTGCGCGCGCCGTCGTCGCGCAAGGAATCCATGCCCTGGCCTTGCGCCGAGCGCTTGATGGTCTGCGCGTCCGAGCTGTTCAGGATCAAGCTGCCGACGACGTCGTCGATCATCAAAAGCTCGTAGATGCCACGCCGGCCGACGAAGCCTTTCTTGTCGCAGCGATCGCAGCCCCGCGCACGGAAGATCGTCGGCGGCTCGTAGCTGCGCCAGCCCACGGGATCGTAGGGCACACCGTGGACTTGATAGCGGGGTGAGAGTTTGCGCTCGTCACGGCGCCGCGTGCGCTCCGGATCGATACCGAGCTGCTGCAGCTCGAACGGGGTCGCTGCGTAGGGCTCCTTGCAATTTTCGCACAAGATGCGTACGAGCCGCTGGGCGAGGATGGCGACCAGCGTCGAGCGCACCAAAAACGGCTCCATGCCCATTTCCACCAGGCGCGTCACCGCGCCCGCCGCGTCGTTGGTGTGGATCGTGCTCAAGACCAGGTGCCCGGTCATCGAGGCGT
>Ga0111538_10014748_pt1 | contig 10294 bp, 4 predicted proteins | sample SoiMethybrSBSTD1_FD_79669 | JGI IMG/M metagenome (GOLD analysis project Ga0111538, IMG submission 79669) | Bulk soil microbial communities from a Populus tree surrounding site in Tennessee, USA - Soil MetaG P. TD hybrid SBSTD1 (version 2)... | ecosystem: Environmental > Terrestrial > Soil > Tree... | reverse complement strand
CTTCGCTTCCCTCCGTAACAGCAGGTTCTCCCCGACCAGCAGCTCGTTGGCGCGCTGCACTTCCTCGTGGCCACGGCTCTTCTCGATCGCGACCGCCATCAGGTGGGCAAAACCCTCGAGCAGACCGCGGTCGGCGTCGCTGAATGCGTCCGCGCTGCGGGCATCGAGATACACCGCACCCACGACTTTCCCCGCGACGTAGAGAGGGACGCACACGATCGAGCGCAGCCCGAGATGCACCACGCTCTCCGACATCGCGTCCGGGTCGGTCGGCGCGTCGGTGACGAGCAGGCTGCCTCCGCTCCGGGTCACGCGTTCGACCGCGCGGCGGCTGTAGCCCAGCGCCTCGTCGCGCGTGGCCGCGTCGATCGGGCCGTGCTCGACCACGGGGTTGAGAGCGCCGCTCTCGGCATCCACCAGCAGCAGCAGGCCGCGCTCGGCCCCGAGTTGATCGACTGCCAACTGCATCGCGCGCTGGCTCAACTCGCGAAGATCCGATAGTGAATCGAGCAGTCGGCTGACCGAATCGATGAAGTCACGCTCGCGAAGTGGATCAATGCCGCGCCCACTGCCGGAGTGGAGGTGGTCGACCAGGAGCATCAGCGTGCGCCCATGGCCGCGATGGTCGCCGAGTCGCTCGTAGCCTGCGGCCGCGGAGCGCAACCAGTCGCCGACAGGCAAACGCGCTGCCAGACCGAGTCCGATCGCGAGGCGCGCGAAATCGAACTCCGCCTGACACCGGTCCGGCGGCGCGGGCAGTGCCGCATAAGCGTCGAGCGTCTCCTTCACTCCATCAGCGCTCGCCGCCAGGTCGCGCCTCATGAGCGCCAGTTCCGCCCGTAGCTGGAGGACGTGGGCCGCTGCGTATGGCGCCGCATGTGTACGAATCCACTGTTCAACGGCGGCCAGGTGGGATTGCGCCATCTTCAGATCATGACGGCGCAGAGCCGCCCGCCCCGCCAGTGCCATGGCAACCAGTTCGCTGATCGAGGCAACGGGCCGGGTCTCGTCGCCACGCCGCGTGACGACTTCGAACGCTTGATCCCAACGACCCTGTTTCGCGAGCTGTCTCCCGAGCTCGATCGACGACCAGACCGTCTCCTCGTGCAACCCGAGACCAGCAGCCATCGATACGGCGCGCCGGGCGCTGTTCTCGGCTCGGCGCCAGCGTCCTGCGATTCGATGGCACTGAGCATTGGTTCTCCATGCGCCAGCTTCGAAGGATGGCAGGAACGAGCGAGCAAGTCGCACTGCGGCACGAGAATGGCGGAGCGCGGGACGCGACATTCCAGTCAGACCATCCAACTGGGCCAGATTTGTCATTGCTACAGCGGACGCGCGGGGTCTCCCCTCCTCGGCGGCTATGCGGAGTGCTTCGGTGTAGGCATCACGGGCCTCGGCCCAACGGCCTGACGCGATCAACATGAACCCCCGATGAGAAAGCAGCTCATCGAGCGCCATTCGCAGACCCGGTTCACGCGCTTCAGCGATCGCTGATCGGAAGAGCGCGTCTGCCTCGTCGACGCTGCGGGTTGAAATCACCTGCGCCCGCAAACCGATCGCGCGAATGCGCCCGAGCCGGTGTTTCGCATGCGAATAGGCCTCCTCCGATCGACGCGCCAGTGACTCGGCTTCGTCCCGCTGTCCGAGCGCGAACTGCACGCCTCCCAGCGTGAGCGAGGCCGCACCAATCGAGACGGGCTCGCCCCCCGCCTCCGCCGACACCAGCGCCTGACGTGCGGTCTCCCGTGCGCGCTCCAGCTCGCCGATGGATCCGAGCCGCGCCGCCTCGTCGACCAGCAGCATCGCGCGCAGATGATCGGGCGGATTCTCGGCCAGTGCCTTGCTCGTCACGCGTTCGACGTCCTGCGGACGCCCCGCACGCTGGTAGGCGGTCGCCATCAACGACATGCGCACGGCCCGGTGCTCACCGGCCGACCCGTTGACCAGCGATCGCTCGAGATAGGGAATCGCAGCCCGGTGCCGTCCGCGATCGATCAATGCGCGACCGGCGCGCTCGTGCCATGTCGCGGCCTCGTCGGGAGCGCTGGCTTCGGCCAGCTCGGCCGCGGCGATCGCGAGACGCTCGTCGACCCGACCTTCGGCGTTCGCGGCGGCCGCGGCCGCGAGCGCCTCGCGAGCGCGCCCGGCGTGACGCAGGTGATCGAACCGCTCCGCCTGCGTGAGGCCCGGCCGCTCCAGCGCCGACTCGTGCAGACGACGAACCCGTTCCGCCGACGCGCCGGCCAGGATCCGGTCGGCGAGCGCGGGTGGCTGGAGCGCGAGGCGCCCGTTTTCGTCGGCACGCGCCAACCCGGACGCAACCAGGCGACTGATGTCCTCGGCGCGGGCATCCGCGATGGCGAGCACGTCGGCACGCGCGACCGGGCGCGCGAAGGTCGCGAGCGCCTCGGCCGCCTCGCGGGAACCCGGCCCCAGGACGGCGAGCCGCGCAACCAGGGCATCCTCGAAGCTCTCGGGAACCGGCGCACGCTCGAGCGCCGCCGCATCGACGCGCAGGCCGACTTCGCTCTCGATCAGCCCGCCGGATGCGGCCGCGCCACGCAGCGTCTCGACCAGCAGTCCCGGATGCCCGCCCGAGCGTCGCCACAGGAACTCGCCGAGCTCGGCCGGCGCGGCGTCGTGGAGGCGGGTCTCGGTGAGGCGATTCGCGGTCGCGCGATCCAGCACACCGAGATGGACGTGCTCCGCCTGGCCGGCCTCCACCAGCATGCGGTCTTCCTCGACCAGCTCGCGACCGGCCGATCGCGACGCCCACACCCAGCGCAGCGCCGTGGCGCCGGGATGGAACGCGAGCTGCCGCACGAACGCGCGCGACACCGGGTCGATCCGCTCGCCGTCGTCGAGCAGGACGAGCGTGCGCGGGAACCGCGCGAGCGCAGTCGCGAGCGCGGACCACGCGGATTCGGGCGGCGACTCGCCGCGCTCGAGTGCGTCGCGCGCGGGTCCCAGCAGTTCGAGGTCGGCGCCGTTTCCGTCCAGGTCCGCCGCCACCCGCTCGAGCAGCGCCGCCGCAATCGCACCGCGTGCATCGAACTGCGCGCACGACAACCGCACCACGCGATGGCCCGCGACCGCGGCGCGCACCGCCAGTTCGCCGAGCACCGCGCTCTTGCCGGCGCCGGCCTCGCCGGTCACCAGCGCGACCGGCGCACTGTGCGGCGCCTGGGCGTACCAGCGTTCGAGTCGCGCCAGCTCGCGATCGCGGCCGACGACGATTTCGGTGTCGAGCCGCTGCGCGATCGTGCGGCGCGCGGCCGGATGAATGCGCTCCAGCTCGCGCCGGACCTCACCCGCGTCGCGCGGACGTTCGGCCGGCGCCGGCGAGAGCAGTCGCAGGATCAGCTGGATCAGCGGGTCGGGAGCGCCCGCTTCCTCGAGCGGCGCCGACGAAGCGGGCATCGAGGCGCTCGCCAGGCGGCCCGAGTTCGACGGACCGCCCGGTGGTTTGGAGGTGACCAGCGCAAACAAGGTCGCGCCGAGCCCGTACAGATCGGCGGCCACGTCCGGTGCCGCGCCCCGCACCACCTCGGGCGCCGCGAACCCGCGCGTTCCCCGGTGCCCCTTGCCTTCCCCGAGCAGCGCAGCGAGTCCGAAGTCGACCAGACGAACCCCGGCGGGCAGTGCGTCCGCGCCCGCGCCGGGAATCACCAGCAGGTTCGACGGCTTGAGATCGCCGTGAACGATGTGCGCCGCGTGGAGGGCTTCGAGTCCGTGCGTGACCTGCGCGGCGACGAAACACAGCGTGCGCCAGTCGCCGCGCTGGATCGCCCGGTCCGAACGCACGCCCGGCACGTACTCCATCGTGTAGAAGGGCGTGCCCTCGGCGCTGAAGCCCATCTCGTGCACCGCCACCACCGCCGGATGGCGCACGCGGGCCAGCAGCTCGAACTCGCGGCGCAGTGCGTCGGGTTCGGCCTGGACGACCTGGGGGTTGAGACGCTTGAGGGCGCACTCGGTCCGCGCCGGTCGATCGAGCGCGAGGTAGACCGAGCCCATGCCTCCGCTGCCGAGCAGGCGGAGCAGGGTGAAGCGTCCCGCGAAACGTTCCAAGGCTCCCCCGGAGGCTGCGGCCAGTCCCCGGGAATCACGGCGTCACGACGCGACGCGCGCTGCACGGGGACGGGAGGACCGCGTGAAACGGCCGGCGACAATTGGGAACGCAGTATAGCGCGCCGCTGGGGCGCCGATCAGGTGCCGGCCCGGCCCCCGGTGATGAACTCGGTCAGGTACCGGATCTCGACCTGCTGCTCGGTGGAAACGTGCTTCACCAGGTCCCCGATCGAGACCAGCCCCACCACTTCCTCTCCCCCCACGACCGGGAGGTGGCGGATCCGCTCCCGGGTCATGACCGCCATGCAGTCCTCGATCGAGGTGACCGGCTCGACGCACACCAGGCGCGGGGTCATCACCTCGCGGACCTGGGTGGTGCGCGGATCACGGTCACCGAGGGTCACCCGTCGGAGGTGATCGCGCTCGGTGAAGATGCCGATAATGCCCCGGCCCTCCTTTACGATCAGCGCGCCCACGTTGTATTCGACCATCTTCTCGATCGCGTGATAGACGGTCGCGTCAGGGGAAATGCTGTGAACGTGCGCTCCCTTGATCTGGAGGATGTCCGTGACACGGGCCATGACGCCTCCTCCCGTCGAGCGGCGTCGCCGCTCGCGGATAGTCGCCCGCGGCGGTCGGGTGGAATGGGCAGGATGGCGCGGGCGGGGTTGCGGGACTCGAACCATCGTCGCGCCGCGCCGGGCCCCAGGCAACCGGAAAGCCCGTGTCTCAGCCCGGTCAAGGCCGGGTCCGGAAGGCGTCCGGTCGGGGCAGAAATGGGTGAATCGAACGCCTCCCTGATCCGTCTGAAGACTCGGCGAGACCCCGCCATCCAGGTCGCCCCCGCCACCGCAGATCCCGCAGTGACCGGCAGGGGCGAGCCGATCGGCGGCCCGGTGAATGACGAGGAGGGTGACGTGAGCGGGAGGAATCGGGGAATCGGAACCATCGTGGGGGGGCTGTTCCTGGGCGTGGCGGTGCTCGCCGCGTCGCACGGGGCCCCGGCGGCCGGAACGTCCCAGGGCAAGGCGGCGCCGAAATCCGCGGCCTCGTACAAGCCGGCCAAGCCACAGGAGGAATCCTTGGAGAAGGTCACGAAGACAGATGCCGAGTGGCAGCACATCCTGACGCCCGACCAGTTCCGCGTGCTGCGTCAGGAAGGCACCGAGATGGCGTTCACGGGCAAGTACTGGAACAACCACAAGGCTGGCGTCTATCGCTGTGCCGGCTGCGGGCTCACGCTGTTCGACTCGGCCACCAAGTTCGAGTCGGGCACCGGCTGGCCGAGCTTCTGGCAGCCGATCGACCCGTCGCACGTCGAGATCGTGACCGACAACACCTACGGCATGGTGCGCGAGGAGGTTCAGTGCGCGCGCTGCGGCGGGCATCTGGGCCATCGCTTCGACGACGGACCCAAGCCCACCGGCCAGCGTTACTGCATGAACTCGGTCTCGCTCGACTTCACCGCGGCGAAGAAGTAGCTCGCGCGGACCCACGGTGGATTCCCAGCACCCACACGACGCATCTCACCGCAGCCCCGCTCACCCCGGGCCTGCACGTCGTTCGGGCACGTGGCGGACCTCCCTGTCGGCGACCACGCACTGCCTGGCGGGTTGCTCGATCGGCGAGCTGCTGGGCATGGTTCTCGGGACCGCGCTCGGCTGGAGCAATGCCGTCACGATTCCGCTTTCGATCGTGCTCGCGTTCCTGTTCGGCTACGCGCTGACGCTGCTCCCGCTGGTGCGAAGCGGGCTGGACCTGCGCCACGCGCTCGGCGTCGCGCTCACATCCGACACGGTGTCGATCGCACTGATGGAGTTCGTCGACAACGGGATCATGCTGACGATCCCGGGCGCGATGGACGCCGGCCCCGGCAGCCTCCGCTTCTGGAGCAGCATGGCGGTGTCGCTGGTCATGGCGGGCGTGCTGGCGTGGCCGCTCAACCACTGGATGATTTCCCGCGGTCTCGGCCACGCCCGCGTCCACGCCCGCCACCACTGACGCTCAGCGCGCCAGCGCTTCGAGCTGGCGCTCCCCTTCCTCCCACCAGAACGACGCGCGCGGCTTCTGACGCGGCGCGACCTCGTTCATGGTGGCGGCGTCGTAGAGACGCCCGTTCACCATCACGCGACTGACCGAATTCGAGTTGCGGATGTCCTGGAGAGGGTCCTTGTCCATCACCACCAGGTCCGCGAGCTTGCCCGGCTCGAGCGAGCCGATCTCGCGCTCGTAGCCGAGCGACTGCGCTCCGCTGATGGTGGCGCACCGCAAGGCTTCGTGGGGCGTCATCCCGCCCTGAACCAGGCTCCAGATCTCCCAGTGCGCCGCCAGTCCTTCGCGCTGACCGTGCGCGCCGATCGTGATCGGGACCCCGGCCTGATGGAGCTTGTTCGCCTCCTCCGCGACCGCGAGGTGGTTCCACTCGTTGTCCGGCGCGGTCTGGGGACGGCGTGAGCGCGCATCGACGATCCGACGCGGCACGAACGCGAGCAGACGCGGGTCCTCCCACACCTTGGTCTTGGCGTACCAGTAGTGTTCGCCGTCGAGACCGCCGTAGGCGACGACGAAGGTCGGCGTGTATCCGACCCGGGTCTGGCTCCACAGCTGGACCACGTCGTCGTACACCCGCTCGACCGGCAGCGCGTGCTCGATCTTGGTGTGACCGTCGATCACCATCGTCATGTTGTGCGGGAACAGTGCGCCGCCCTCCGGCACCACGTTCATGTGCGTCTGGCGTGCGGCTTCCAGCACCTGCTGGCGCTGATCACGGCGCGGCTGGTTGTAGCTTTTCACGCTGTACGCACCAATCGCCTTCATGCGCTTGAGGTGCAGGAGCGCGTCGCCGAGGCTGTCGATGTCGGCGCGGAAGTCGCCCTTGGCGCCGTACAGGATCGTGCCGGTCGAGAAGATGCGGGGCGCGACCGTCAGGCCGGCGCGCTGCAACTCGCCCATGGTGAAGATCTCGCCCGAGTCGTTGGACGGATCGTGGATGGTGGTGACGCCGAAGCCGAGCGAGGCGTAGTTGATCCACGAGGCCTGGGGAATGATCTGCTCGTTCCCCATCCCGCCGTGCCAGTGGGTGTCGACGAATCCGGGTACGATCGTCTTGCCCGACACGTCGAACGACTTCGCGCCCGACGGGATCGTTACGCTGCCGGCGTGGCCGACCGCCAGGATGCGGTTGTCGCGCACCACGATCGTGCCGTTGTCGATCACCTCGTCGCCCTTCATCGTCACGATCCGGGCGCCGGTCAGGGCGATGGTTCCGCGCGGAACGTCGAGCGCGTAGTCGAAGCTGACGTCCTGGCGCCGCACCGGCGTGTCGATCAGCGAATCGGGAGCTCCCGGAACGAACGTGTAGAGCTCCTTCAGCTCGCGCGTGAACAGCTCCGGACCCAGCGCCCAGTGGAGCGAGCGCGAATCGCCGGACCAGTGCAGGAACTCGCCCGACTCGTTCGACAGCAGCTTGACCGGCACGTTGCGGCCGCCCGGCCCCATGTCGATCGTGGTGCCGGTGCGGGTGAACGGCATCACGAACACCTTCCACCTCTCGCGGAACGCCACCCACTTCTCGTCCGGCGAGACGCGCGCCTCGGTGAAGTAGACGCCCTTGAGATGAGTGATCTCACGGGCGCCCGACAGATCGACGCTGAACAGCGTGCGCTCGTCGCCATCGGCACCGCCCGCATCGCTCAGGAACACGCGATCGCTGGTCGCGCCGAACACCGGCTGATAGCCCTTGCGCGTGACCAGCTTCGACTCGCCGCCGGCCGCCGGGACCTGGTAGATGCCGGTCTCGCGCGACCATGCCGACGAGGTGAGGTAGCCGCCGTTGGTCGCGCGGTAGACGATCATCCTGCCGTCGGGCGAGAACACCGGCTCCACGTAGTGGCCGGGCTGGCGGGTGACCACGCGGCCACCGCCTCCGCCCGCTCCCACCACCCGCACCGCGCCCAGCTGCTGATCGTTCCAGCTCACGTACACGATCGAGCGACCATCGCGTGACCACGACGGATAGAACTCGTAGTCGACCGAGCTGGTCAGACGGCGCGGACGTCCGCGCGGCAGATCACGGATCCACAGGTGGCCGAGCGCGCTGTACACGACCTGATTGCCGCGCGGCGAAACCGTCACCCAGCGCAGCATCTTCGAGTGCAACGAATCGGGTGCGACCGCGACCGGGAAGCGGACCGCCTCGGAGATCCTGCGGGTCGCCTGCACGTGGAACGGAATCTCGCTCGCCTTGCCGCTCGCGAGCTCGAGCCGGCGGATCCTGCCCTTGGCCCAGAACACCAGGCTCTTCGAATCGGGCGTCCATGCGAACGCCGGATAGACGCCATGGACCGCCCAGATCTCCTGCATGTCGCGCTCGAGGTCGTTGTAGACCGGGCGCTCGATCCCCGACTGCGCGTCCGCGATGTAGAGCACGCTCTTGAACCGCACGCGGCGGACGAAGGCGACGCTCTTGCCGTCCGGCGACGGTGTCGGACGGATCGCGCCGCCCGGGCCGCCGGCGAAGGTGCGGATCTCGCCGGTCTCGCGATTCAGCTGCTGGATCACGTAGATCTGGCCGTTCGAGTCCTTGTTGTATTCGAAGTTGCGGCCCTGCGTGGCGTCCATGCTCCAGTACATGTACTTGCCGTCACGCGAGAACGCCGGCTCGCCTTCGTCCTTCTGGTCGGTGCGGCGCTTGGTCATCTGGATGCCGTCGCCCCCGCTCCGGTGGTAGAGCCAGATCTCACCGGCGCCGGCCGACCGGGTCGAGGTGAAGTGCTTGCGGCCCGCGATGTATTCGCCGTCGGGCGTCCACGCGGGGCTGTTGAGGAGCCGGAAGCTCTCCTTGCTCACCTGGCTCGGTTTGCTGCCGTCGCGGTTGATCACCCACAGGTTGTCACCGCCCGCGCGGTCGCTGGTGAACGCGATGTGCCTGCCGTCGGGGCTGTAGCGCGGCTGCTCGTCCCACGCCATGCCGGTCGTGATCGCGTGTGCTTCACCGCCGCCGATCGGCATCGTGTACAGATCGCCGAGCAGATCGAAGAGGATCTCGCGGCCGTCGGGGCTCACATCCACGCTCATCCAGGTGCCGGTCCGGACGTCGAGCGAGACCTCCCGCTCCGTCCCGGGTGGATCGTTGACGTCCCACTTCGTGTCGGGCGCCGGCTTGGCCGCCACGGATTTGCTGGCGCCGGTATCGCTGGCCGCCATCACGCTTCCGGTCAGCGAAGGCTGTTCCTCGTGACCATCGTGCGCGAACGCATGGGTGGGGACGCAGACCACGAGCAACAGCAGCAGCAGCGCGATCGGGCTGATGCGGCGACATGACATCGGAGGTGCCTCGGGATGGAGTGGCGGCACTTCAGGGGGCGCGAAGCGGGCGGAAGAGTACACGGCCGGCGGCAGGCATGCAGCCGCGCCCGGTTCGGAAACGCCCGCGTTCAGCCCTTGATCGCCCCGACCAGCACGACCGGACCGGCCGGCTTGCGCGGATCGGGGGAGCCGCCCTGGTTCTCGAGCGAGACGGCGAACGCGGCGAGCGCCTCCGGGGCGCCGGCGTCGGCCACGCGTACCTCGGCGTTCCCGTTCGCATCGGGATGCACCACGCCCAGGCTCTTCGGACCATCCGGAAGGATCGCCCACAGCTCGTAGTCCGATCCGGCCGGCGGCGTTACGCCCTGGAAGGAGATGATCGCCCGCCGCGAAGCCGGATCGTAGGTCGCCCGCACGCGCGGCACGGTGAGTCCGGCCGGCGTCGGCGTCAGATCCGCGACCCGCACACCGGGACTGGTCGCGACCGCGGCCCACGCACGTTCTTCGGCCAGCTCGCGCTCGACCCGGTTGATGTGGTTCTGCGCCGCGCGCAGTTGCGTGCGCAGGGTTTCGCTGGCTCGCCAGGTCGAGAAGGTCGCGACCGCGAGGATCGCCGCCGCGGCAGCGAGCGTCCACGACAGCCACGGCGTGCCGCGCCGTTCCGGCAGACGCACCACCTTCCGGGTCCCGAGGGCGCCATCGCGAGCCGTCGGTGCTGCACCCGGGCGTTCGGCGCGCGCCTGCTCGAGCACCCGTGCCCGCAGCTCGGGACGCGGCATCGCGGGCGGGGCGGTGGCGGCGAGCGCGACGGTCGCCTCGGAGAACTCGCGCAGCGCACGCTCGCACTCGGCACAGCCCTGGGCGAGATGGCGCTCGAGTTCGAGGCGATCCGTCTCCTCGATCGAGCCCGTCG
>Ga0111538_10014747_pt1 | contig 10295 bp, 8 predicted proteins | sample SoiMethybrSBSTD1_FD_79669 | JGI IMG/M metagenome (GOLD analysis project Ga0111538, IMG submission 79669) | Bulk soil microbial communities from a Populus tree surrounding site in Tennessee, USA - Soil MetaG P. TD hybrid SBSTD1 (version 2)... | ecosystem: Environmental > Terrestrial > Soil > Tree... | reverse complement strand
CCAGCCGCGGCTGGCCGCCATGATGAACAGCAGGGCGATGCCGAGAGCGGTGGCCACGCCGCCGGCCCACGCCAGCGTCCGGGCGGTGAACACTTGCTCGCCGATCCGCTGCCAATCGAGCTGCGGGATCTGCACGGGCTCGGTCACCGGTCGCAGCGGGTTGCGCTGCGGCGGGGCGCTCGGTGCGGCGGGCGGCTGAGGTCCAGCGGCGGCGGCCGGGTGGGCTGTGGGGGCCGCGGTGGCGGGCTCGCGGGTCGGCCGGGTGTAGGGCTGCGGCGCGGGATCGACCCGCTGGCCGCGCAGCGCCGCCACGGTGTGCTCCAGCTGGGCGACCTGCAGCTTAAGGCGGGCAACGTCGGCGTGAAGGTTGTTGATGTCCGACTGCAGGTGATCGCTCATCGATGGCTCAGCCCTTCTCGTTGATGCCGCATATAGCACACACGATATACATCATCAGAAGCCTTGTGGCAATGTCTTCGGTCTTCACATCCCCAACCTTGACCTCTGCCGGGCCCCCTGGCGTCGGGGAAACCCCGCGATCAGGTGCGGGTGCGGGTCTGAACGCCGCGGCCGGCGTGCCAGGATTCGATCACCAGGTGGTCTGCGGGGTCGCCGAGGGCGACCACGACCAGCTCGGTGATGTCGCAGCGAAACAGATGCGAGCCGGTGTGCTGAGCGCCGTTGATCCGAGCAATCACGGCCGGATCTGAGACCTCGAGCGCTCGCCCGGCCAGCTTTGCGTCACCCGTCCAGCCTGGAGGATCAGCCGACGCGCTGTGCAGCGCGAACCGAGGGTCGCGTCGCAGGTCGAGCGCCTTCACGGCCCGGGCCATGCTGCCCAGCCACAGCTCGCCGGCGCGGAAGGTGACCTCCGTGCCGCTGATCCGGGGCGAGCCATCGCGGCGGATGGTCGGGGCGCCTCCCGCTCGACCTCCTGCCAGCTCGCCACCCACCGATCCTACCGGCGCCGGCGAGCGGGGGGCCCTGTCAGCGGTTGGAGGGGAGGCCCGGCACGTGACGCCGTTTGGTGAGATCGGCGTCCTCGACATCGCCCGGCGGTGGCGGCGCCTGGTTGCCGGCGGCGTCAGGCGCCGGCTCGGTGCTGGCAGCGCCACCAGAGCCACCCAGCGCGGTGCCCCGATCGCCGGCCGCGGCCGGGAATGAGTCGCGGAACCGGTCGAGCAGGCCGCGGGCCCGCGGCCCGGCGTCGCCGCCGCCCTCCGACTCCGGCTCGGGCTCCAGCTCGACCGTAATCGTCGTGCTGCGCTCGGAGGCGGCCGCGAACGTGACCCGTCCGGTACGCCCCGGCGCGTCGTTTCGCTCCGACCAGGCGATCTCGGCACCGTCGCCCCCGGGATCGCCCTCGGTCGGGTGCTCGGCCCGGCGCATGGCGGCCGGGATCGTCTCGTCGCGCGTCCACCGTTCGTACGCCTCCCGCAGCGGGCGCGGGATCTCGACGGACTCCGTGATCATGGTGCACCTCCGAAAGACGGTCGGGTCAACACCTGTTCATGCCCAGCGCCGGGCGGACGCAAGCATGTCCGGCGTGCGCCGCCCGTGTGCCATGATCGGGCGCGTGATCGATCCTCATGTCGTTCGCCGCAACACGGTGCTGCTCGCGGGCACGTTGACCTGCCTCACCGGCATGGTGCAGCTGGTGGTGGCGGTGGCCACCATCACGCTCGTGCTGGTCACCGGTGTCAAGTCGATCCTGGGCCTGGGGCCGGCGGTGTTCCTGGCCTCCTCCGCGGTCGCCGCGCTGCCCGCCGGCCGGGCGATGGATCGGAGGGGAAGGGTGCCGGTGCTGGCCGCCGGCTGCCTGTCCGGCGTCGCCGGCTGCCTGCTGGCGGCGGCCGGTTCGGCCGTGGAGTCCGCGTTCCTGGTCATCCCCGGCTTCGTGCTGGTCGGGGCGGCCAGCGGCATCGTGCTGCTGGCTCGCGCGGCGGCCGCCGACCTCTACCCGCCGGAGCGACGCGCCCACGGCATCTCGCTGGTGCTGTTCGGCGCCTTGTTCGGGGCGGCCCTGGGGCCGCTGGTGTTCCGTCCCCTGCTGGCCGGCAAGGAGCTCGACGCCGACTCGCTGGTGGTGCCCTACCTGGCCGCTGCCGCGATCATGGTCGTGGGCCTCGTCATCGTCACCCGGGTGCGGCCCGACCCGTCGGTCTACGCCCGCCGGATCAGCACCGCTCCGCCGCCGGTCTCGGCCGCGTCGCTGCGGACGATTCTGGCCCGCCCGGGAGCGGTGCCGGGGGTCGCCGCGGCGGTCGCCAGCTTCGCAGTCATGGTGTCGGTGATGAACCTGACCGGCTACATCATCGTCGGCCACGGCCACGAGCAGGCCGACGTCTTCACCGTGATCAGCTTCCACATCGTCGGCATGTACTCGCTGGTGCTGGTGGTCGGCAGGCTGATCGACCGCGTCGGCCGCCGGTCGTCCCTGGTCAGCGGGCTCTTGATCGAGGCGGTGTCCACGCTGGGGTTGGCGGTGTCGTCCAGCGTGCCGGCGACATCGCTCTGCCTGTTCGGGCTGGGGATCGGCTGGAACGTCGCCTATGTGGCGGCCGCCGCCCAGCTGGCCGACGTGGCGTTGGCCTCCGAGCGCGGCCGGCTGCTGGGGTTCACCGATCTGCTGTCCGCGGGCACCGGGGCGGCGCTGGCTCTGGCCGGCGGCGTCGTCTACACGCAGCTGGGCGTCGCGGCGCTGGCCCTCGGCGCCACGGCGCTGGCCCTGTTCCCGGCGGCCTGGCTGCTCACCCGGCCACCGCAGCCGGCGATCGCGGCCGGCGACTGAGCAGGTTCACTCGCCGACGTCGAACACGATCCCCTGGGCCAGCGGCAGGTCGGCCGAGTAGTTGACCGTGCCGGTCTGCCGGCGCATGTACGCCTTCCAGGCGTCGGAGCCCGACTCGCGGCCGCCACCGGTCTCCTTCTCGCCGCCGAAGGCGCCGCCGATCTCGGCCCCGCTGGGCCCGATGTTGACGTTGGCGATGCCACAGTCCGAGCCGGCCGCCGACATGAACCGCTCGGCCTCCCGCAGATCGGTCGTGAAGATGCACGATGCCAGCCCCTGCGGCACCCGGTTGTGCATCTCGATCGCCTCGTCCAGGTCGCGGCAGGTGACCGCGTAGAGAATGGGCGCGAAGGTCTCCTCGTGCATCAGCTCGCCGTGCTCGGGCATCCGTACCAGCGCCGGCCGCACATAGCGGGCGTCCGGCCAGCGGTCATCCAGCTCACGGCCGCCGCCGGTAACCGTGGCGCCCTGCTCGCGAGCGCGGTCGAGCGCGGCCTGCATCCGGTCGTAGGCCTCGGCCGTGATCAGCGGACCGCACAGCGTGCCCGGCTCGCGCGGGTCGCCGACGGTCACGCTGGCGTACGCCCGCTCCAGCCGCGGCAGCAGCTGATCGGCGATGTCCTCGTGGACGATCAGCCGGCGGAGGCTGGTGCAGCGCTGGCCGGCGGTGCCGACGGCCGCGAACAGGATCGCCCGTACCGCCAGCTCGAGGTCGGCGCTGGGGGTCACGATCATGGCGTTGTTGCCGCCCAGCTCGAGAATCGTCCTGCCGAGCCGCGCCGCCACCCGCGGCGAGAGCGCCTTGCCCATGGTGGTCGAGCCGGTGGCCGAGATCAGCGGCAGCCGGGGGTCGTCGGCCAGCTGCTCGGCCCGCTCGGCGCCGCCGTTGACGACCTCCACCAGGCCGTCGGGACCGCCGCCCAGCCGTTCGACAGCCCGCCGCAGGAGGCTCTGGCAGGCGAGCGCGGTCAGCGGTGTGCGGGGCGACGGCTTCCAGACCACCGGGTCGCCGCAGACCAGGGCCAGCGCCGCGTTCCAGCTCCATACGGCGACCGGGAAGTTGAATGCGGTGACGACCCCGATCGGGCCCAGCGGATGCCAGGTCTCGGCCATCCTGTGGCCGGGCCGCTCGGAGGCGATGGTGAGGCCGTACAGCTGCCGGGACAGGCCGACCGCGAAGTCGCAGACGTCGATCATCTCCTGCACCTCACCCAGCCCCTCCTGCGTGATCTTGCCCGCTTCCAGCGTGACCAGGGCACCCAGCGCGTCCTTCTCCGCCCGCAGCTCCTCGCCGAACAGGCGCACCAGTTCCCCGCGGCGGGGCGCCGGCACCTCCCGCCAGGCCAGGAACGCCTGGGCAGCCCGCCCGATGGCGGCATCGGCGTCGGCGGCCGACGCCGAGTGGACGTGGGCGATCGGCTCGCCGGTGATCGGCGTCCGCACCTCGATGTCGCCGCCCTCGATGGCCTCGCGCGGGATTCCCAGCCGCTCGAACAGGGCGGCAGCGTCGTGGGTCTCAAGCGTGCTGGTGTCGGTCATCGGGTGCTCCTCGAGGTGCGCGGTCGGGTGCCCCGAGTGTAGAGCACTCCCTCCGTCGCTCAGGGCGCCGGGACGGCCGGGCGAAGCGACTGGTCGAGCCGCCGGCCGACCTCGGATGCCGCGTCCAGCAGGCGGTCGATATCGTCGGCCTCGGTGCGAAAGCTCATCACGCAAGCGCGGAGCACGTAGCGCCCGCGGAGCACGGCGTTGGACGGGAAAGCGCGGCCGTCCGCCCGGATCGCGGTCATCAGCCGCTCGTTCAGGTGGTCGAGGTAGGCCTCGCGATGCTCGTCCACTGGCAGATCGGGCGGGACGTACCGGAAGCAGGCGATCGACAGCTCGACCGGCCCCACCGGCTCCAGGTCGGGTCGCCGCTCGGCTTCCGCCGACAGGTAGCGGGCGAGGGCGGCGTCGTGGGAGATCCGCCGGGCGTAGGCGTCGAGCCCGTGAGCGGCCAGCGACATCCACACCTTGAGGGCCATGAACGACCGCGACCAGGCGGGGCCGGTGGCCCCGATGCTGATTCCCAGCCCCGACAGCTCCGGATCCTCGCGGACGTACGCGGCATCGATGTCGAAGCTGGCGGTCAGCCGGGCGGGGTCGCGCACCAGCAGGCAGGCGCTCGACTGCGGCGTGTTCAGCCACTTGTGAGGATCGAAGCCGATCGAGTCGGCGCGGCCGATGCCGGCCAGCTTGGGCGCCAGGTCGGGGGCCAGGACTGCCGCGCCGCCGTAGGCGGCGTCGACGTGGAACCAGGCGTCGTGCTCGGCGCAGACATCGGCGACCTGCTGCAGCGGGTCGACCGCCCCGATCGCGGTGGTGCCGGCCGTGCCGACCACGGCCACCGGCCGGATGCCTTCGGCGACGTCGCCGGCGATGGCCCGCCGCAGCTCGTCGACCCGCATCGCGAACCGCTCGTCGGTCGGGATGCCGCGGACGGCCTGCTCGCCCAGGCCCAGCATGTCCGCCGCCTCGAGGTTGGTGGCGTGCGCCTCCTCCGAGACATAGAACGCCATCCGCTCGCTGCCCACGCCCTGCTCTCGCACCCGACCTGCGGCCTTCGCGTCCCTGGCCGCCTTGAGCGCGGTCAGGTTCGACATCGCGCCGCCGGTGGTCATCAGGCCGCTGGATCCCGCCGGCAGCCCGAAGCGGCCGGCCAGCCAGCGCATCAGGTGCAGCTCGAGCTCGGTTGCCGCTGGCGAGAGCACCCAGCCGCCGGTGTTTGCATTCAGTCCGGCGGCGACCAAGTCGGCAGCCGCACCGGGGATCGTACCGGCCCCGGAGATGTAGCCGAAGAAGCCGCCGTGGCCGGGATAGTTGGAATGCTCGAGCACCAGCGATCGCAACAGCTCGGTCAGCTGCTCCAGCGGCATCGGCGCGTCGGGCACCGGCCATGCCATCGCCGCGGCCACCTCCCGCTGCCGTGCGCCGCGTCCCGGAGGCAGCTCCCGGATCCGCTCCAGCAGCTCGGCCCACACGTCGATGGCCGCCCCGCCGATCTCGCGGGCGCGGTCGGCGCTCCAGTCGAGGTCGGTGACGGGCAGCGGGCGGTCCACGGCCGCGGACCCTATCCTGCCCCGCGTGCGGCTGCTGGTGACAGGAGGGTCGGGCTACCTGGGAAGCGAGCTGCTGCGGCGGGCGGCGGGGCGCGATGACGCCGTCGGCACCCGCCTCACGGCCGGCGGCGGCGGCCCCCGGCTCGACGTTCGCGACGCATCGGCGGTGCGCCGGCTGATCGCACGGGTCGGTGCCGACTGCGTGATCCACACCGCCTACGTGCAGTCCGGGCCGGCGATGCGGGAGGTGGTGGTGGATGGATCCCGGGCCGTGGCGGCGGCAGCGGCCGAGGCCGGGGCCAGGCTGATCCACCTCTCGACCGACGTGGTGTTCGGTGGCGAGCGGCCGGGGCCATGGCGTGAGGCCGATCAGCCGTGCCCGATCACCGGCTACGGCCGGGCGAAGGCTGACGCCGAGCGGCTGGTCGTGGATGCATGCCCCGGCGCCCTGGTGGTGCGCACCTCGCTGCTCTACGGCGGCGTCACCCGCGCTCCTCACGAGCAGCTGGTCGCCGATGCCGTGGCCGGGTGCTCCGATGCCCGGTTCTTCACCGACGAGCTGCGCTGCCCGATCGCCGTCACCGATCTGGCGGCCGCGCTGCTCGAGCTGGCCGGGCGGCCCGAGCGCGGCGTGATGCACCTCGCCGGGCCGGAGGCGATCTCGCGGTACGAGTTCGCCCGCCTGCTGGCGGCGGCGGGCGGTGGCGACCCCGATCGGGTGAGACCCTCCCGCAGCGCCGATCTTCCGGTCGCCCGGCCGCGTAACTGCGCCCTCGATTCCTCGCGTGCCCACCGTCTGCTGCGCGCCCGCGTTCGCGGCCCCATCGAGGTGCTCGGCTGACCGCTCGGTCGGCCGCCTGCTGACTACACTGATCGGCCATGGCCTCGGCTGACAGCGCGATCGGACGGCTGCGGGTTGGCGCCGTCTCGTCACGGGCGCTCGAACGCAGCGCCTGGCTGACGTTGGGGGTGCTGTGGCTGGTGGTGACGACCGGCGGGCTGGTCAGGCTGACCGCCTCCGGCCTGGGGTGCACGGACTGGCCCAACTGCGAGCCGGGCAGCCTGGTGCCGGCGGCGTCCTACCACGCCCTGATCGAGTACTCGAACCGGATCATCTCCGGTGTCGGCGTGGTCGCGACCGTGGTCACCGCGCTGCTGGCTCAGCGCTCCCCCCGGGCCGGTGCCGGGCTGCGGCGCGTGGCCTGGGCGGCCGCGGCCGGCACGGTGGCGCAGGCGCCGCTGGGAGCGATCACCGTGGCAACCGATCTGAACCCGCTGGCCGTGATGTCGCACTTCCTGCTGGCGATGGCGGTGCTGGCAGCCGCCACCTGGGTCGCGTACCGGTCGTGGCGGCTGGCCGGCCCGCCGGTACTGGACGTCGCCCATCGGCCGCGGCAGGCTGCGCTCGCCTGGTTGTCGGTGGCCGCCGTCCTGGGGCTGGTGACGACCGGCGCCGTGGTCACGGCCGCCGGCCCGCACCCCGGCTCGACGGACAAGCCGATCGACCGGCTGTGGAACCTCGAGCACGCCGCGTGGCTGCACGTCAGGGTGGCCGTCACCTTCGCGGTGCTGTTTCTGGTGGTCGCCGGGTGGCTGTGGCGGCGTGACCGCGGCACGCTCGCCCAGCGGCTGTCGGTCGCAGGCGTCGTGCTCACCCTCTGCCAGTTGGGGGTGGGCGAGTACCAGTATCGCAATGGGCTGCCCTGGCAGGCGATCGCCGTGCATGTGGCGATCGCCGCCACGCTGGTCGTCACCGTGGTGCTCGTGGCGTCGCTGATCACCGACGCGCGCCGGGATCCCTCCGATGGGGGTGGGAGCGGCCCGAGAGTCCGCGAAGATGAGGGATAGGCGCGACGCTCCAGACGCGCCTTCGGCCCACACCCGCAATCGGAAGGATCGTCGTGACGGATTCGTCGAGCCTCGCACCGGACCCGTCCGGTCGATTGCTCACGTCCTATCAGACCCTTCACGAGATCGCGCGAATGCTGCTCGGCTCGGCCAGCCAGGAGGAGCTGCTGACGACGATCACCCGTGAGCTGAAGCGGCTGGTTCCCTACGACATCGTCACCATCTACCAGATCGACCACGTCCAGGGCATGTTCGTGCCGCTGCACGTGGTCGACCGGTTCGAGAAGCACCTGGACGACCACCCGTTCGAGCTGGGCACGGGATTCACCGGCCAGGCCGTCCGCTCCCGCCGGCCGCTGAACCTTCCTCGCGCCGACCTGGTCGCCGGCGGCTCCCTGGTGCCCGGCACCGAGAACGACCCCGAGTCGCTGGCCATCGTGCCGCTGATGGTGCGCGACGAGCCGATCGCCACGCTCAACGTGTCCCGCCTGGGCGAGGACGTGGCCTACTCCGCCGAGGAGTTCGATCTGATCTGCCGGTTTGCCGACCTCGCCGCCCTCGCCCTCGACAACACGCAGCACCGTGACCGGCTGGTCAAGGAAGCCCAGACCGACGGCCTGACCGGCCTCGGGAACCACCGGGCCTTCCACGAGCGGCTGCGGGAGGAGGTCGAGCGGGCGCACCGGTACCGGCGGCATCTATCGCTGGTCGTGTTCGATCTCGACGACTTCAAGCTGCTGAACGACGTCCACGGCCATCAGCAGGGCGACGTCGTGCTGTCGGCGGTTGCGGGTGCCGCCTGCGAGGGGCTCCGGGCCAGCGACGCGGCCTTTCGGGTGGGCGGCGAGGAGTTCGCGATCCTGCTGCCGGAGACCAGCAAGCGCGCTGCCAAGGCCGCCGCCGACCGTTTGTGCAGCCGGGTGCGTGCACTCGGCACCGTGCGCCGGATGACCGTGTCCTGCGGCGTCGCGGCTTTCCCCGGCGACGGTGCGAACCCGACGGAGCTGCTGGAGGCGGCTGACGCGGCACTGTACGCGGCCAAGGAGCGGGGCAAGGATCGCAGCGCGAGCTACTCGGCGGCGATCGGCGCCGCCCGGCGGCGGCGCACGCGCGAGCAGCCGCGCCATGAGACCGAGTCGCTCGCCCAGCTGAAGCTGCTGGGCCTGCTGGCGGGCAAGCTGAACCGGCTGAACGACGTCTGGCGGATGGGCGAGTCGATCGTGCTCGAGCTGCGGTCGATGGTCGACTACCACAACGCCCGCGTCTACCTCCTGGCCGAGGACGGCGAGACGCTGGAGCCGGTCGCCTTCGGCGGCGCGCTGTCGGAGTATGAGGGACTGACCGAGGATGCTCTGCGCTGCAAGGTGGGGGAGGGCATCACCGGCACGGCCGCCGAGCGCGGCCAGACGCTCAACGTGGGCAACGCCCTGGTCTGCGAGTTCGCGGAGGACGTCGAGGGCACGGCCGACATCGAGGAGTCGATCCTCGCCGTCCCGATGCGGTTCGAAGGGCGCACCGTGGGTGTGATCGTGCTGTCGAAGCTCGGCCTCGACCAGTTCTCGGTGCTGGCGGTGCGCCTGCTCGAACTGCTGGCCGCCCAGGCCGCGGTGTCATTCGAGAATGCACGCCTGCTCGAGGTCGAGCGGCGCAGCGCCCAGGTGTCACAGGCACTGCTCGAGATCGCCACCCGCGCAGCTGCCGAGCCGTCGACCACGGCCGTCGCCGAGCACGTCTGCCAGACAGTGGAGCGACTGACCGAGTCGGCCGGCGCGGCGATGCTCGCCCACGAGAGCCGGTCTGGCCGCCACCGGGTGGTCGCCAGCCGCGGCGAGTCGGCGGTGCGCTCGATCGCCCTCGCGGCCATGCACACGACGCTGCCCGCGGACGGCGAGGTTGCCGTGCTGGGGATCGACGAGCTGCCCGCCGTGACCAGCGAGGCCTCCTCCCGGGCCCTGTTCGTGGCCGTCGTCCCGCTGCACCGCGCCGTACTGGTGGTGGCCGCCGAGTCGTTCCCGAAGCGCAGCACCGACACCCTCGCCGCCGTCGCACGCCAGGCCACCCTGGCGCTGCGAAACGCCGAACTGCTCGGCGGCGCCGCGCTGGACGCCGCCCCCGCCTGACGCCATCCCGCGGGCGTCAGGCTCCGCCCGCCCGCCGCAGAGTTGGCCACTTGGCCGAACGGTCGCCGGTCATTTGGCCGGTGGCCGGGACGCCGGATGCGGCGAGTGGGGGCTGAGGCGAGGTAGCTGGTGGTCGTGCGCCACCGTTCCAGGCGTTTTCTCAGCTGCAATCTGCCGGTTTGCAGGGGTTGGTCATTTGGCTGAGCGATCGCCGGTCATTTGGCCGGTGGCCGTGGGCCGCGGCGAGTGGGGGAGCTGGGTGAGGTCGCTGGTGGCTGGCGCGCCACCGTTTTCAGACGTTTTCTCAGACTGCAATCTGCGGTTTTGCAGGGGTTGGTCATTTGGCCGAGCGATCGCCGGTCATTTGGTCGACCCAACAAGCCCTCCGCCGAAAACTCGGGGCGCGGATGTGGCCGTTGAAGCGGCGCGGAGGGAGTGGTT
>Ga0111538_10014744_pt1 | contig 10295 bp, 8 predicted proteins | sample SoiMethybrSBSTD1_FD_79669 | JGI IMG/M metagenome (GOLD analysis project Ga0111538, IMG submission 79669) | Bulk soil microbial communities from a Populus tree surrounding site in Tennessee, USA - Soil MetaG P. TD hybrid SBSTD1 (version 2)... | ecosystem: Environmental > Terrestrial > Soil > Tree... | reverse complement strand
TGGGCATCGCCGAGGGCACCGTGCGCAGCCGGTTGGCCCGGGCCATGGCCGCGCTGCGCACCCATTTGACCGAGGAGGACCGATGACTGACCGGCTGCCGGTCGCCCTCGACCGGGCGGTCCGTTCCCTCGCGACATCCGCGCCGGCCGCCCCGGCTGATCTGGAGCGGGTTCGCCGGCGGGCCCGCAGCCGCCGCCGCGGCCGGATCGGGATGCAGGCGACGCTCGCAATGGTTGTGGTCGCCGCGCTCGCCGCGATTTTCGTACTGGTTCCACGGACCAATCGCGACCGGCCGGTCCCCGCCACGTCGGCTCCGGCCACGTCGGCGCCGTCGGCCAAGCGGGTCATACTGAATGCCGACCTGCCGCAGAGCTTCGGCGACGCGGACTTCGAGCAACCGTCGAGGGTCTTCCCGGAACAGATCGTGGAGCTACTGCCCGACGGTGCGGTGAAGCTCCTGCCCAAGCCGGCCGGGCTGCTGCCACCGTTCTACGCCACGGCGACACCCGATGGCCGGTTGGTGGTGCTCGGGTATGCCTCGCGCAAGCCGGAGACGCAGCGATTGGTGGTGTTGAGCCGCGACCTCACGGTGCTGGGCCAGCACGACCTGTCGGCCCGGCAGCGACCCAGCCCGGGAACGCATCTGATCGGTGCCAGCGACAGCGAGGTCTTCCTGTCCGGAGCCGACAGCGGAACACTCGACCTGGCTACCCTGCAGCGGACCGGTGACCTGCCGGTCGCGGATGGGGTAGACATCGACACGAATGGGTCCAGCCTGATCGTGGCGATGGGTGCCCGGTCCGATTGTGCCCTGGCCGTGCTCGACGCGGAATCCAAGCAGCGTCGGCGCGTGGTGCCGCTACCCGGACATTGCGCGGAGCAGGTGTTCCCGCCACGGCTCTCACCGGACGGCACGCGGATCGCAGTCGCCTTGGGCTCGATCCACTTCACGCCGGGCACCTACGCCGAGAAGCTCTTCATAGTGGACGTGGAAACCGGTGCGACGGTCGCCAGCTACCCGCTCGCGGGACGTCTGGAAGACGGCGCCGGCTCCGGTATCACCTGGCCGTACCGCGGGCTCGGCTGGGTCACCACCGACACCGTCCTCATCGCCACCGGCACCGTGCCCGCCGGCGCGCTGGACAGCCTCGCCTCGAACCTCAACGTGAAGCGCTTCGACCTGGGGTAGCCCCGCACCCACCGAACAAGCCGCGATGACCGGCCGAGCCGGCTTCGCCGTGGTAGCCAAGGTCGATCGCGGCCACGACAAACGATGGGGCGTCGTCGAGGAACAGGCGGTCCGACGGCGCACGGTTGAGCGCCAGGTCGCGGGCGGCGGTGAGGCCGACCGCGAGCGCCGCCGAGCACCGCGTCCGTCGCGTCGGTGTCGTTTCCGTACAAGACGGCGGCGGTGGCGGCTCCTAGCATGGCCCGCGAGGCTGCGCCCGCAACCCGTGGCCGCGGACACGTCGACCGCTTGAACTTCGTCCGAGTACGAGGAGGACAAACAGATGCGCGAACTGGTCTATACCGGGTTCATGTCGCTCGACGGCGTTGTGGATTCCCCGGGCGGTGGGCCAGGTGAGGAGCACCGCAGCGGCGGCTGGGTGGTCAACGACATCGAGTTCCTGCCCGAGGCGTTCGCGCTCAAGGGCGAGGAGCTCGCGGACACAACGGCGCTGATGTTCGGCCGCCGCAGCTATGAGACGTTCGCGCCGGTCTGGCCCGAGTCGGACGACCACGTGGGCTACAAGGATCTGCCCAAGTACGTCGTCTCCACCACGCTCCGCGACGAGGCCCTCGTCGAGGGATGGGGTCCGACGACGATCCTGCGCTCGGCCGACGACGTCCTGGAGCTCAAGAAGAGTGAGGGTGGCGCGATCTTCATCCACGGCAGCGCCGAACTCGCCCGGCGCCTGGCAGACGCCGGCCTCATCGACCGGTACCACCTTCTCGTCTTCCCCGTGCTGCTCGGCGCCGGAAAGAGCCTGTTCAGCCGGGCGGACAAGAACAAGCAGGTACTGCGCCTGCGGGCGTCCGTCGCCTATCCCAACGGCATCGTGAAGATGATCTACGACGTGGTGGGCTGAACCAGGTTCAGGGCGATCGCGCCGCCGGTGCCCTCGCGGAGTTGCCGGGCCGTTCGTCCGACGTACCGGCGAAGCGCACGGGCCAGGTGTGGCTCGTCGAAGTACGCCAACCTGGCGATAACGCCGGTGCTGGGAACGCCCCCGGCCAGCAGCGCCGAGGCCTCCCGTGCGCGTTCGATCTGCCGTACGGCACCCCGGGTCAGTCCGGTCGCCGCCCGGAACCGGCGTTCGACAGTGCGGTCCGAGACGGCCGGACTGTGACCTCGGCGGACCTCGGTGACAAGCGGATCACGGATGACGGTTCCGGCCCGCACGAGACGGTCGACCAAGGCCTCCGCATCGTCCGGGCCGGGCGTCTGCCAGCGGACACCGTCCAGCCGAAAGGTTCCGCACGTGGTGTCCGGCAGTTCGACACCCCCGTTGACGAGGGCCGCCGTGGACACGGTTCGTAGGTACGTGCCCACTGCGAACTCGATGCCGACGAAGGCCACACCCTCCGGCACCGGCGCGGTACCGGTCCCGGTCTCCGGGCCGGAAATGCTCGCGTACGCCCTGCCTTCGCGCTCCCAGAACACCAGACCCCAGTTCACTGCCGCAACGGAGGTCATCTCCGTGACGTGCTCGCTGGTGCAGGTCCACACGGTGTCAACCCACGGTGAGTCGGACCCGCGCGTGTCAAAGCGAAGCCTCACCCAGCGAAGGATACGGAAGGTCGACCGGACGTACCGCCGGTGCGGCAAGCACGACAGCCGCGTCGCCGATGACGGCTTTCCATCCGATGGGCAAGCAGGCCGGGCAGCAGCCGTGACGCCGCCCCGCGCGGCCGTGGTCGGGTCCGATACTGCCTTGCCGCCGCACGGGGCGGCGTCTACGTTCCGGTGATGCGTTCGCGACTGCTGGCGGTGACCTTCGAGGCGGACGACCCGGCTGGACCGGCACGCTTCTGGGCCGGCCTGCTCGGTCGGGAGATCATCGAGGATGCCGGCGGTGTGCTGCTACCGGGCGGGGACACCCAGCTCGGCCTGCGGTTCGTACCGGGCCGCGCCGGCCAACTCGGCGCGAACCGGATGCACCTGCACCTGACCAGCGCCGACCTCGACGACCAGCGGCACACGGTGGCCACGGCGGTCCGGCTCGGTGCCCGCCACATCGACGTCGGGCAGCGACCCGAGGACGGGCACGTCGTCCTGGCCGACCCGGCAGGCTACGAGTTCGACGTGATCGAGCCCGGCAACGGCTACCTCGCCGGGTGCGGCCCGCTCGGCGAGCTCACCTGTGCCGGCACCCGGCAGGTCGGCCTGTTCTGGAGCAAGGCACTGGGCTGGCCCCTGGTGTGGGACCGCGGCGAACAGACCGCGATCCAGTCACCGCGCGGCGGCACGAAAGTCGCATGGGACACATGGGATGGCACGCCCATGGCGCCGAAAGAGGAGCCCAACCGCCAGCGCTTCGAGCTGCTCCCGGCCGACGGCGACCAGGGGGCGGCGGTCGACGCACTGATCTCCCTCGGCGCGGCTCGGCTCGACGTCCGCAACGACGGCACCGTCGTGCTCGCGGATCCGGACGGCAACGAGTTCTGCGTGCGGCCGACCGGTCGCCACCCCGCCGGGTCGCCACCCCAGCCGGGGTGACCGCCGCCAACGCCACCTCGTCGACACCTACGTTTTGACTGTGGGCCTCGACCTCGCGGGCTCTCGCGTCATGCGGGTGAGTTCACCGCGCGGTCGGTGCGACTGGACCTCGTCTGCTTCCGATCGCCGCTGCCAGCAGCGAGACGGCGTGTTCGACCTCCCGGTCGCCGAGGTTGCCGTATCCGAGCACCAGCGCGTCGTCCAACGTGCGGTTGTCCAGCCGGTACTGCCGCACGCAGCCGATGCGTAGCCCACTCGCCGCCGCTCGCCGTACGACTTCTGCCGCGCCAATTCGAGACCGGCCACCGAGCAGCAGAAGCAGGTGCAGCCCCGCCGCCACGCCCGCGACTGGGAACTGGGGCAGCTGCTCGGCAAGCGCAGTGAGGAGCGTGTCGCGCCGGTCGCGATATCGCTTGCGGGCGGCCCGCAGGTGCCGGTCGTACCCGCCGGAGCCGATGAACTCGGCGAGCGCGAGCTGGTCGAGGACACCGGGCGCGATCGCCCGCGGCACCGCCCGGACCGGCGACGTCCAGCGCTGCGGGGTGACCAGCCAGCCCAACCCGAGTGCCGGGGACAGCGTCTTGCTCAGCGAGCCGGTCAGCGCCACCCGGTCGGCGGCGGCGCCCTGCATCGCGCCGACCGGCCGGCGGTCGTAGCGGAACTCGGCGTCGTAGTCGTCCTCCACGACCATTCCGTCCACCCGCCGTGCCCAGTCCAGCAGTTGCGCGCGGCGGTCGGGCGCGAGTACCACGCCGGTCGGGAACTGATGCGCCGGACTGACCACGACGATCCGGACCTGGTCCAGGCGCGCCAGCACGTCGACGCGGATGCCGCTGTGGTCCACGGGTACCGGGACGACGCGCATCCCGGTCGCGGCGATCGCCTCGCGCAACCGGGTCCAGCCCGGATCTTCCACCGCGACGGTCCCGACGCCCGCGGCGCAGGCCACGCTGGACAGCCGCGTCACCGCGTCGGTGACGCCGGAGCATACGGTGACGTCGTCGGGGTGCACGACCGCGCCGCGCACCCGGCCGAGGTAGTCGGCGAGAACCTGACGCAGCCGCGGCTCCCCGCCCCGCGTCGGGTAGCCGAACTGCCGGTGCGGCAACGCGGCGGCCGCCGTCCGCAGGGCGGCCAGCCACCGATCGAGCGGAAACGCGCGCAGGTCGGGCAGCCCCGGCGCCAGATCGATGCCGGTGCGACCGGCCGGTTCGGCGGCGACCGTGCGGCCGGGGCGGCCGGTGCCCTCCCGCCACGCCACCCGGGTTCCGGAACCGACCCGCGCCTGCAGGTACCCCTCGGCGACAAGTTGCTGGTACGCCTCGGTCACCGTCCAGCGTGAGCAGCCGAGATCGGCGGCGAGCAACCGGCTGGGTGGCAGGACCGAGCCGGCGGCCAGTGCGCCGCTTCGGATCGACGAGCGGACCGCGTGCGCGAGCCGCGCCCACCGCGGACCCGGTGGCTGCTCGTCCAGGTTGAGCAGCGCGTGCCATCCGAGATTGGACTGGGTTTCCGACATCGAATTGGATAGTACGACCACACCATTTGCGCGGAACACTGGGAGAACCTGATCGAGGCGGGAGGACGACGTGCGACAGCGAGTGATCAGTGATGGACGGACCAGCCTGACCGTCAGCGAGCTGTGCCTGGGCACCATGTACTTCGGGTACCGGACCGACGAGAAGACGGCTTTCGCGATCCTCGACCGTTTCCTGGACGCGGGAGGGACGTTCCTGGACACCGCTAACAACTACGGCCAATGGCACGGCGAGGCCGGGGAAAGTGAACGGGTCCTCGGGCGGTGGATGCGCTCGCGCGGCGTCGCCGACCGGATGGTCGTCGCCACCAAGGTCGGCGCGCGCACGCTGCGCCCGGGTGACCCGTCGCCCGAGCATTGGCAGGGGCTGACCAGCGAGCACATCAGTACCGACGCGGAGACCAGCCGGCGCAACCTCGGCCGGGACCGGCTCGACCTGTACTACGCACACATCGACGATCGGGCCACACCGCTGGAGGAGACGGTCGAAGCGCTCGCCGAACTGGCCGAGGCGGGTACCGTCGGGCTGCTCGGCTGCAGCAACACCGCGCTATGGCGAGTGGAACGGGCACGGGGGATCGCGCGGGCAGCCGGGCGGCCCGGGTACTCCTGCATTCAGCAGCAGCACTCGTACCTCCTGCCGCTGCCCGGCCGTCGCCAGTCGAACCTGATCACCGAGGAGACGCTCGACTATGCGGAGTCGGACGGGCTCCACCTGCTCGCGTACTCACCGCTGCTCAAGGGCGTGTACGCCGGGCGCGGCCGGCTGAGTGCCGAGTACGCCCACCCGGTGAACACCCGCCGCCTGGCGGTGTTGAACGAGGTCGCCCGGGACGTGGGCGCCACCCCTAACCAGATGGTCCTGGCGTGGCTGCTCGCTAGTCGGCCACCGATCATCCCGATCCCCGGTGCCAGCTCCGTCGCCCAGCTCGACGAGCTGCTCGGTGCCACCGAACTGACCCTCGACGAGGCGACCATGACCCGCCTGGACGAGGCCGGCCAGGTCGAACTGTCCACAATGGACATCAATGCGTGATGCGACGTGAGGGGCGTCCTACGAGGCGTTGAGTCCGAAGCGGCGGATGACGTCGGCCAGCCAAGGGGTGTCGACGAACCGGAGCCCGTGCTCGGCGGCGAGGGCCGCGCCGCGGTCCGGGTCGGTGTCGCCGGCCTCCAGCATGTCGACAACGGCGCGGAAGAACAGCTCGAACCCGGCCGGGCTGATCACCTCGATCATGCGTGCCGGCTCCGGGCCGGCGTTCCACATGGCGTGGGCCTCGCCGCGCGGCTTGGTGATGTAGCCGCCCGGTCCGAGGACGGCCTCGCTGTCCCCGGAGCGGAACCCGATCAGGCCAGCGGTCACGATCGAATGCTCGTCCTCGCGCGTGTGAATGTGGGGCGGCACGAGCGCGCCCGGCCGGAACTCGTGCTCGACGATCGCGAAGGCGCCGCCGGTGTCGGCTCCCCAGATTTTGAAGTCGATGGTGATGTCACCCAGGTCGCCCATGCGGCCCTCGCCCGGGCGGACGACCCGCACCGGCGCATGCTCGTCCGTCATGGCCGGCGTCCGTACGTCATCCGTCGCACGACGCGCTCGACCGGTCCCGCACCGATCCGGTCCGACCACCAACGGCACACGTTGTGTTGCATAGTGAACGAGGCTACCGAAAGGGCCGCGGGCCACGGTGGCCGGTCTGATCGACCCGTCGGCGGCGTAGCTGTCCGGGCTGGAGCGGGGCACGGTCGTGCTGGATCGGCTGTCGGAACTGTCCGGTCTGGCCCGCGACCCTAGCTCACCCCGGACAGGCGGTGCCGGCGCCGCACAGTGTCAGGTTGTCCCGGGCGTCGACCCATTCCACGAGGCGGTCTCTGGGGAAGAATCCGAGTGCTGCTTCCGCATCAGCGCTCAAGTCTGCGGCGTTCCGCGTGGGGAAGGAGAAGTCGTAGGACACGCACCCGCCGGCAAAGCGGTAGAACCGCTCGACCCGCGGTCCTCCGCTCGAGGTGGTGTCGGTGCTGTCGAGCCGCTCGGTCGCCGGCTCGTCTGTGGGGACGGTGCGGGCGGTCGACGCGTCACATGCGCTGGTCAACGTCACCGTGATGGCCTTGCGGCCGGCCAGGTCGGAGTTGAGCCAGAATCTGGCGAGTCCGTTGTGGACATTCGCGCCACCGAAGGACAGGCCGGCCGGGAGGGACCTGATGCACGGTATGGCGGTCGCCGACGGTACCGCCTGCGCCATCAACACCGTGACGTTCTGTGCCCTGCAGGTCGGTGGAGCGGTGACGTCGATATCCCGTATCGGGAGCAGAAACTGGCCGACGAACAGGACCGCGGCGGTGAAGAGCAGGAAGGTTCCGAGTGCAAGACCGACGCGTCGAATGCTCCACCGCTGGATACCGATCAGCCGGCGCTCGGGCGCCAACCGCCGGAACTGGGCCAGCAGGTCTCGACCATCCCGCTTCATCACCGCGCGCAGCTGCGTCGGGCTGGCGACCCCACGGGTCGCCGCGAACGCCTCCGCGATCTCTGACGGGGTGAAGTAGCTCAGCGCGTGCCGGTACACCCGCTCCGGGTCGGACCCGACCGCGAGGACGAGCATCATGTTGCCCAGGTCCACGGCCTGCCGCCATGGCGAGGGTCGCACCTGCACGAAAAACGCGTCGACCAGCAGCATCCGGCCGTCGCGGACCATGAGGTTTCCCGGCTTGATGTCACGGTGGGCCAGGCCGGCGTCCCACAGGTTGCGAACGAGCCGCAGGCCCTCGTCGATGATCCCGTCGTCGACCTCGGCATCGCTGATCTCAACGGCGCCGTCGAAGAACTCCATGACGATGAGGTACTCGCGCTCGGGGGTGATCTCGACGATGCCGTAGGGCGCCGGGACGGGCAGATCCATGTCCTGCATGAGTCGCAGCGTGTAGTCCTCGTACTGGACGAAACGACGCACTGTCTGGAAGGGCGCCTCGTCCTCAAGGGTGCCGTACAGGATCGTGCGGCCGAGCTTGTACCACCGATCGGCGCGGACATGGCTCTTGGCGTAGAGCTTGGCGAAGACGTACCTGTCCGGGTCGCCGGCGATCCGCAGGCGCAGTGGGGTCGATCCACCCGATGCCTCCAGCCCGATCGGCTTGACCTCCTTGACGGTGAGCCCGAGCTGGTCGTTGATCGCCTGGCGGATCGCGTCTCCTCGCGCGCCGGTGACGTCGAGGTGAGCGGTCTTGCCCCGCCGGTAGGTGACCGGGAATGCCTCGTTGGGGGCGAACCATCGGAATGCGATGAGCATGAAGGCGACCGTCAACACCACCCCCTGCACGATGTCCGCGGGATGATCGACGCCCATGTAGAGCCTGGCAAACGCCACGACCGCGACGATGACCACGACTCCCCATTTCGCCCACTGGCGTGGTCGGCCCGCAACCACGAGCGAATATACGATCCCGATCAGTCCCGCCGTGAGGACGGCGATGGGATATGACGGCATCGCGAACCCCGTCCACGAGCCGATGATCTCGACGTCATACGGACGCGGCCGTGCCACCCTGATGTAGATCAAACTCATGACGTTGAAGAGCACCACGAGCGCGATGAGAAACGTGAACAGGTGCCGCCAACGCTTGAAAACGAGCAGCAGGACGACCGTGCCCCAGCCGAGAACGGTGGCCGTCCATCCGGTGCCCACCGCGCTGAGGACCCGCATGGTCGGCGTCAGCCAGTCGGCCCGAAGTCCGGCGATCCAGCGGAGAATCGAAGCCTCGAAGTCCACGGCGACCTGCGGCTGCCCGTTCGGGAACACCAGGACCATTCCCGTGCCGAACAGGACAGCGAGGACGAGCCAAAACTTGCCGGTGGCCCCCAGCTTCCTCGGCAGCGGGGGTGGCGCACCCGTGGGCCGCCGCCGCGGAGCGTCTCCCCGGACCTTGGGCGGCATGGCCCCGCTGGCGCCACGCTGGTCACGAGTCGTCACAGCCGCACCCCGCTCCAATTCATCCCATGTCCTTCCAGACATCGGATGCCGTAACTCCCGTCACGCCCTAGCTCACCGCATCGAGCTTGTCCGGAAAAGGGGGCTGACCTGCCGACCAGGGGGCCGGGTTTCTGGTGTAGCCCCCACCCGGGCCGCGAGGCAGGCTCACCGCGTGGAGGCAGGTGGCACTCACCAGCGCCACCCGAACAGCGTGTCAACCAACACCGTGAACGTTTGTGGTCAGGGCACTAGATCATACGGCGCCGTACCCGCCACACCACCACACCGATCAGGACCGCCGCGGCGGCGACGAACAGGGCCGCCTCGATGAGCTGGAACGTCCAGAACCGGTCGGCCGGGTGGTAGACCTCGAACTGCTGGATGCCCCGCGCGTGCAGGAACTGGTTGAGGTTGGTGCCGGCCCGGTTGGCGGCGCCCTCCAGCTCGTAGTACTCGGTCCAGCTCAGCCTGCGCCCGGTGGCGTCTGCGTAGCCGTGTTCGATCATCCAGGCAGCGTTGCTGGGCACGGGCCGGTGCCCCGCCTGGTCCGTCGAGCCGCCGACGGGGACCGGCTCCATGGTGGTGAGCGGGGTGGCGTACGCGGGACGGGCCAACAGCGCCACCGGCATCCGGGCGGCAAGGAACGCCCCGAACGCGACGCCGAACGCGGGCAGGCTGCGCCGCAGGATCGCCCCGGCGGCGGTGGCGACGCCGAACGCGAACAGCGCGTACGCCACCGGAACAAGTCCCTCCAGGTCGAAGGCGTCGTACTGGAACCGCCCTTCCCACGCGTCGAATGGCTGACGGAACCAGGTGAGCACCGCGGTGAACATCCCGGTGAGCGCGACGGTGACGCCGGCCAGTGCCGCGAGCTTGGCCGCCAGCCAGCGCATCCGCGGCACGGCCTGCGTCCAGGCGAGCTGCCAGGTGCCGTCCTCCAGCTCGCGCGCGAGCAGCGGCGCACCGAGGAACGCACCGATGACGACGGGGACCAGATAGAAGGCCGCCAGGAGGTTCTCGACGTACCCGTACTCCTCGTCGAGCCGGCGGAAGGAGGCCGCGCAGGCCTCGT
>Ga0111538_10014743_pt1 | contig 10296 bp, 7 predicted proteins | sample SoiMethybrSBSTD1_FD_79669 | JGI IMG/M metagenome (GOLD analysis project Ga0111538, IMG submission 79669) | Bulk soil microbial communities from a Populus tree surrounding site in Tennessee, USA - Soil MetaG P. TD hybrid SBSTD1 (version 2)... | ecosystem: Environmental > Terrestrial > Soil > Tree... | reverse complement strand
CGTGCGCCGAGCCGACGGCGCTCGAGCTCGAGCTCGGCGACGAGCGCCTCGGCGTAGGCGCGGTGCTCGTCGCGCCGGCCGACGGCCGTCACGAAGTCGCAGTAGCCGCACCGGTGGACGCAGAACGGCAGGTGGACGTAGAGGTGCCGGACGGGACGAAATGCTCGCGCCCGGCGGCGCGGCTCCGTCTGGTCGGATCCGCGCGTGACCCCGTCCACGAGCTACTTCTTCTTCTCGCCGTCGAGATTCAGCACCGCGAGGAACGCGGACTGCGGCACCTCGACGCCACCGACCTGCTTCATCCGCCGCTTGCCGGCCTTCTGCTTCTCGAGGAGCTTGCGCTTGCGGCTGACGTCGCCGCCGTAGCATTTTGCGAGCACGTCCTTGCGCTTCGCCTTCACCGTCTCGCGTGCGATCACTCGCGAGCCGATCGCCGCCTGGATCGGCACGTCGAACATCTGCCGCGGGATCTCCTCTCGCAGGCGCTCGACGAGCAGCCGGCCACGCTCGTACGCGGCGTCGCGATGCGCGATGAGCGACAGGGCGTCGACCTGCTCGCCCGCGACGAGGACGTCGACACGCGCCAGCTCCCCGTCGCGGAACCCGGCGATGTCGTAGTCGAAGCTGGCGTAGCCGCGTGTCCGCGACTTCAGCTGGTCGTAGAAGTCGAGCACGATCTCACCGAGAGGCAGGTCGTAGGTGAGCAGGACGCGCCGCTCGGAGAGGTACTCCATGTGGTCGAAGCGACCGCGCTTCTCGGTGCTGAGCTCCATCACCGCGCCCACGTAGTCCTTCGGCACGATCACCTGTGCGCGGACGTACGGCTCCTGCACCTCCTCGACCTCGCGCGGCATCTCGGCCGGGTTGTGCACCTCGAGCCACTCGCCGTTCTTCTGCTTGACGTTGTACGCGACGTTCGGCGCCGTGACGAGCAGGTCGAGGTCGAACTCCCGCTCGAGCCGCTCGCGAACGATCTCCATGTGGAGCAGCCCGAGAAAGCCGCAGCGGAACCCGAAGCCGAGGGCCTGCGACGTCTCCGGCTCGTAGAACAACGCCGCATCGTTGAGCTTGAGTCTCTCGAGCGCGTCGCGCAGCTCCGGGTAATCGTCGGAGTCGGTCGGGAACAGGCCTGCGAACACCATCGGCTTGACGTCCTTGTAGCCCGGCAGCGGCCCCGTTGCGCCGCCCTTGCGGAGCGTCAGCGTGTCGCCGACGCGCAGGCGCGAGACGTCCTTCAAGCCGGTCACGACATAGCCGACCTCACCCGCCTCGAGCGCCTCGACCGGAACGCGCCCTGGCGCCATGAAGCCGAGCTCCTCGGCCTCGAAGTCGGTCCCCATCGCCATCGCATGCAGCGGCGCGCCGGTCGGCAGACGACCGTCGACGACGCGCACGAACGCGATCACGCCGCGGTACTGGTCGTACGAGGAGTCGAACACGAGCGCTCGCGGCGGCGCGTCGACGACGCCGTTCGGCGCGGGGATCCGATCGACGATCGCATCGAGCACCTGGTCGACGTTGACGCCGGTCTTGGCCGAGATGCGTACGACGTCGTCCGGCTTTCCCCCGAGGAGCTCGACGACCTCCGCGGCTGCGCCGTCGGGGTCCGCCGACGGGAGGTCGATCTTGTTGACGACGGGGACGATCTCGAGGTCGTTCTCGATCGCCAGGTACGCGTTGGCGAGCGTCTGCGCCTCGATCCCCTGAGCAGCGTCCACGACGAGGACGGCGCCCTCGCACGCCTGCAGCGAGCGCGAGACCTCGTACGTGAAGTCGACGTGCCCCGGCGTGTCGATGAGGTTGAGCTCGTGCCCCTTCCAGTGGACGCGTACCGCCTGCGCCTTGATCGTGATCCCGCGCTCGCGCTCGAGCTCCATCGAGTCGAGCAGCTGGTCGCGCATCTCGCGCTCGGAGACCGTCTCGGTCAGCTGGAGGACCCGGTCCGCGAGCGTCGACTTCCCGTGGTCGATGTGGGCGATGATCGAGAAGTTGCGGATCCGGCTCTGGTCCATGGCTGATCGGCGTCGATCGTAGCCGTGAAGCCGATTTCCCTGGTCTCGGGCGATTCCCTGGTCGGGCGAGCCGTGCGGCTGACGCCGTAGTCGTCGCGATTTGGCATCCCGGTGAGGTCACGCGGGATCGACCGGACGACCACCCGCCTTGGCTGCGCGGGCCGTCGAGAAGTGGGACGTCCACTCTCTGGACTCGGTCTCTCGAGCGGCGCCTCCGGAACCACGCTCCGATCGACACGGGCGCCCTCCGCGCCGCCTCGGGGCCGGAGCGTATGGTGGAGACCATGGCCGACGAACAGATCCACGAGAACATCGAGCAGCTCGTCGCCGAGGAGCACGAGCTCTGGGACCGCGAGGCGGCCGGCGCCGCGAACGAGGCCGATCGGCGACGCCTCGAGCAGGTCCGCGTGTCCCTCGACCAGTGCTGGGACCTCCTCCGTCAGCGCCGTGCGCTCCGCGAGTTCGATCGCGACCCGGCGGACGCGAACGTTCGATCCGAGGAGACGGTCGAGCGGTACGAGCAGTAGCTACCCGCCACGGCGGAGCGCGAACAGCGAGCCGAGCTCGCGGACGCCGAGGAGCCGCGAGGCCAGAAGGTATGCACCGCTGGCGAGCGTGAGCCCGACCCCGACCGACACGACCTGGCCTCCGAACGAGCGGCCGAGCGCGGCGTCGAGCCCCCACCAGACGACGGCGGCGACGCCCGATGCGATCACCGACGCAACGAGGATGCGGGCCAGCGCTGAGAGCGTCGCCGCGGTCTCGGCACCCGTGCGCACGCGACGTTGCATGAGGACGAGCAGCACGACGGCGCCGGCGAGGTTCGACAGCGAGGTCGCCAGCGGGAGGCCCCAGACGCCGACTGGGTAGAGAGCTGCGAACAGGACGACGTTCAGGGCGAGGTTGCCGAGCGCGACGTACGTCGGAATCCAGTTCGACTGGAGGCCGTAGAACGCGCGGTTGAGCAAGAGCATCCACCCGTTGAAGACGAGCCCGATCGAGAACGCCGCCAGCGCGCCGGCCACGACCGGCGTCTGGTCGGGCGTGAAGTCGCCGCGCTCGTAGACGAGCCGCGTGATCGGTTCGGCGAGCACGGCCGAGACGATTCCGGCGGGGATCAGCAGGAAGCCGATCTGGCGGATGCCCGTGTCGACGGTTCGCCCGAACCCCGCCATGTCGCCGCGCGCCGCGAGTCGCGAGAGCGTCGGGAAGAGCACCGTCGTCACCGCGACGGAGAAGATGCCCTGCGGCAGCATGTAGAGCCGGAAAGCGAGGTCGATCGCCCGCGGCGCGAGCTCCGGGTCGATCAGCCGAGACGCGAACAGCGTCCCGATCAGCGTCGAGACGTTGATCAGCCCGAGCGTCAGCGTGACGGGGACCATCAGCACGAGGAACCGGCGAACGGCCGGGTCCCGCCAGTCGAGGACGAATCGCAACCGTCCGTCGAGCCCGCGGAGCCACGGCACGGGCATCAGGAGCTGCACGAACGTCGCGATGACGATCGAGCCGGCGTAGACGTACAGCTCGGCGTCCTCGCCGTCGGCCGACGGGACACCCAGCACGAGCCCCAGGATGATCACGATGTTCCACGCAACCGGCGTCAGCGCGGGCACCGTGAACTGGTCGTAGGCATTGAGGATCCCGACGATGATCCCGGAGAGGCCGAGCAGGATCACGATCGGGAAGAGGACGCGCGAGAGGCCCACGGCGAGGTCGAAGTCGCCGCCGGGCGTCCCGAACAGCTCGACGATCAGCGGCGCCGCGAGCACGAACATCGCCGTCAGGCCCGTCGTGAAGAGGAGAACGAGCCAGAAGATCGTCGACGCGACCCGCCACGCCCGCGCGCGCTCGCCCTTCTCGAGGAGCTCGCTGAAGACGGGCACGAACGCGCCGGAGAGCGCCGTATCCGCAACGAGCGCGCGGACGAGGTTCGGGATCTGGAACGCGACCGTGAACGCGTTGATCCGGCCTGCGGCACCGAACGTGTACGCGGCGACCATTTCGCGGAGGAGCCCGAGCACGCGCGAGAGCGCGGTCGCAGCGCCGAAGATGGCGGTCGAGCGCGCGAGGCGGCGGCGGTGGGCGCGCTCCTCCGCGAGCGCGGGATCGACCTCGGCGTGCTCGGTCATCCACGGGAGTTTCGTGAATCGGGCGGTCGCCCCTCTGCTACCATCCTCGAGCCCGCATGCCGCGGGCGCTCTCACGTATGGCGAACATCAAGCAGCAGAAGAAACGCGTGCAGATCGCGAGCCGCCAGCGGCTCGAGAACCTCCGCTACCGCTCGACGATCAAGACCCTCTTCAAGCGTCTCGAGACCGCCGTCGCGGACGGCGACGAGGCAGTCGTCGCCGCGGAGCATCGCGAGCTCGTGCGGACGATCGACAAGGCCGCTGCCCGGGGTGCGCTGCACAAGAACACCGCCGCCCGGAAGAAGTCGCACGCGGCGGCGACCGTCAAGCCCGCCGCCTGAGCGGCTGCGGCGTCGCTAGCGCGGCTCGCGCGAAAGGTCGGTGATCGCGAGCTGGAGCTCGAGCTCCGGCGCGAGCCTGCTGCCGCCCTTGAGGGCGAGGTCGAGCTGCGCGAGGCGAAGTGACGCATCGCGGAGCTCCTCGACGGAGAACCGCTCTGCCTGCTTCGCGAGCTTCTGCGCCGGGAACGGCTTCATCCCGAGCTTCGCGGCCGCGTCCTTCGCGCGCACGCCGTCCTCGAGCAGCCGCTTCATCGCGGTCAGCTTGTGGAGGTGGCCGCCCAGCTGACCCGCGAGCCGCGGCGTCTCGCCGCGCGCCGCCCGCGGGCTGTTCTCGAAGTCGCTCTCCATGACGGTGAGCGCCGCGGCCATGTCGCGGCTCCCCCACGCATCGGTCAGCGCCCAGGGCGCCTCCTCGCGCGACGGCGTCGCGAGCCGCCGCACCTCGTCGACGCCGAGCGGCTCGCCGTCGGCCCACGTCAGCAGCTTGTCGATCTCGAGGTCGAGCAGGAGCTTCTCGTCCCCGACGATCTCGCGCAGGGCCTGGCACGCCTCCCGGCCGATGTCGATCCCGTGCTCGCGGAAGCGCTTGGCGATCCAGCCGTCGAGGTCCTTGCCGACCGTGTAGACGAGGACGTCGCCGACCTTCGCGACGACCTTGCCGAGGGGCGAGTCGGCCTTCAGCTCCGCGCCCGCGAGGCAGAGCACCGTGCCCGGCGCGGGAGCGCGGAGGTAATCGGCGATCGCGTCGACGTCCGCTGCCTTCCAGCCGCCCGTCAGCCGCCCCCAGTCGCCACGCCGCCCGTCGACCTCGGTGACGAGGACAAGCCGCGCGTCCCCGAGCAGTGACCCGGCGTTGCAGGCCGCGACGACGTCGACGCCGGAGGCGCCACCCGACGCCGCGACGAACCGCTCGATCGCACCGGGATCGAATCGGGCCCGAAGGCGCTCGAGCGCCGTCTCGACCTTCGGGCGGTCGTCGCCGGAGAGGATGTAGGCCGGCTTGAGCTCCGACGCGGACATGTCGTGACGTTAGACCATCGCGTCACCGCTCCGACCGGGCGGTGATCGTCCGCCCGTCCGACTCGATCACGATCCGGCCGTTGACGTCCGTGCGCAGCGTCGTGAGGCCGGGCACGGCGCTCAGCGCCGCGATGGTCTCGGGCCGCGGATGGTCGTAGTCGTTTCCCACGCCGACGGAGATGACGGCGAGGCGTGGGCGAAGCACGCGAAGAAGGTCGGGGAGCCCGGGGTCCTCGGAGCCGTGGTGCGCGACCTTGAGGATCTCGACCGGGCGAAGCCGGAGCCGGCGCGTGACGTCGCTCTCGGCGTCGGCGGTGAGGAGGATGTCGGTCGCGCCGAAGCTCGCGAGGATCACGACGGCGTTCAGGTTCGGATCCTCGTCCGGGAGACCCGGGTCGTCCGGCCACAGGACCGACAGGCGCAGCAGCCCGAGCCGGTAGACGTCGCCGGCACGAGCATCGACGACGGGGACAGCGCGCTGCCGCGCCGCCGCGAGCGCCTCGTCGTACTCGGGACCTCGAACGGCGAGCGCAGGGTCGAGCACCGTCTCGACGCGGAGCGCGCGGATGACGCCCGCCGCGCCACCGATGTGGTCGCGCTGCGGGTGCGTCAGCACGAGCGCGGTGAGCGACCGCAGGCCGAGCCGGCGAAGCTGGCCCGCGACGTCGGCTTCCGGCGGGCCCTCGTCGACGAGCACCGCGGCCCCGGGGGCCTCGACGAGCACGCCGTCGCCCTGGCCAACGTCGAGCACCGTGACCCGGAGGCCGGCGGGCGGCGTCCAGTGCGGGGCCGGTCGGAGGGCGCACGCCGCGGCACCGAGTGCCAGCAGCACCGACACGACGCCGACGGTCGCGGTGCGCCGTCGGTAGCCCGGGAGCCGCCGGATCACGAGTGCGGTGGCGATGACGCCGAGCCCCGCCACGACGGCGACGGGCGACCGGACCTCTGCGCTCGGCCATCCCGACACCACGCGCGCGACCAGTGCGATCCATGCCGCACACCAGCCCGCGAGCCATGCGAGCGCTGCCGCCGCGCCGGGAAGGACCGGGTCGATTGCGGCAGCGCCGAGTGAGAGCCCGATCAAGGGCGGCATCGCCGGCTCGGCGGCGACGTTCGCGGGAACCGTCCACAGCGCGACCATCCCGAAGTGCAGCCAGACGATCGGCGCCGTCACGACACCGCATGCGATCGCCACGGAGACCAGGTCCCAGAGCCCCCGTGGCACCGGATACGCCTCGGGCACGCCGGACATCCGGGGGAGCGCGACGAAGATCGCTGCGACGGCGGCGAACGAGAGCTGGAAGCCTGGCTCGAGCGCGGAGGACGGAAGCCAGCAGAGGAGCACGAGCGCCCCGATCGCGAGCGCGTGCCACCGGTCGCGCGGCCGCGCGACGATCCAGGCGAGCGAGGCGAGGACGCCCGCGACCGCAGCGCGCACGACGGACGGCTGCCAGCCGACGGCGAGCGCGTACGAAAGCACGACGAGTATCGCCACCGCTTCGCCGACGAGCCGCCCGACGCCAACGATCCTGGCGAGGGTGACGACGCCGACCGCGGTGATCGCCATGTTCTGCCCCGACACGGCGAGCAAGTGCAGGAGGCCACTCGACTCGAACGCATCGTGCTGCGCCGGATCGATGCCCTCGTCCTCGCCGAGCACGATCCCGGTGAGGAGTGCGCGCCGCTCGCCCGACGTCCCACGAGCCAACGTGCTCTCCACGTGCGCGCGCAACCGGTCCGCGACGCCACCGATCCCACCCCGCCGGCCGACGACCCGCGCGCCCTCCCCGCGGAGCACTACATGGATGCCCCGGCGGCCGAGCCAGCCGCGCTCGTCGAATCCGGTCCCGGGCCCGCGCGGCGCGACCGGCCGCGCGCGCAGCTCGAGCACGGCTCCCTGCGGCGGCGCGCGCCCCGGCGGAAGCTCGAGGAGGACGCGCTCGCGGAACCGCGTGCTGCCGAACCGACGCACCTCCGCGGGCACACGCAGGGAGAACGGAGTCGAGCGCGGGGGACCGGTGACGACGACCCGCGCCGACGCGGTCTCGCCGATGCGGCCTGCGAGCGCGCTGCGCTCGAGCGCATCGTCGCGGAGCGTCCCCCACCACAGCCCGGCGAGCGCCAGCGCCGTCGCGGCGAGCGCGAGCCGCGTGAGGTCGGTCGACAGGAGAGCGGCCGCGAGCGCGATGGACGCGGCGCAGGCGACGAGGACGAGAGGCGCCCGCGCCCATACCGAAGCCGTCAGCCCGACGCACGCCGCGCCGACGAGCAGTGCCGGCCAGTTCCGTGCGACGACCTCCCGCCACGATGCGGCGAACCTCTCGCCGTGCGCCTTCATGCCCCTCACGGCGTCACGAGGTCGCGAAGCTGCTCGATACGCGCAGGCCCGATCCCCGGCACCGCGTCCAGGTCGTCGACCGACCGGAACGGCCCGTGGGTCGACCGCCAGTCGACGATCTTCTGCGCGGTCACAGGGCCGATCCCGGGAAGCTCGTCGAGCTGGTCGACGGTGGCGTTCGCGAGGCTGACCTTCGCCCCGGCTGCCGGGAAGCCGACCGGCGAGGAGCCAGGCGGCCCTCGCCGCGGGACGATCACCTGCTGGCCGTCGACGAGCGGCGCCGCAAGGTTGACCGCCGAGACGTCGGCCTTCGCGGTCGGCCCACCCGCGCGTGCGAGTGCGTCGGCGACACGGGCGCCGTCGGGAAGACGGAACAGGCCTGCGCGGCGCACCGCGCCGACGACGTGGACGACGAGCCGCGGCGGGGCGTCCGCCGCGGCCGAGCCGCCGTCGCTCCGGGCGCTCGCGAGCGGCGCGACGGCGGAGGGGCCCTGGCTTGCGCCGACCCCCGCCAACCGCGAGCCCGCGACGCTGAGCAGCGCGACGAGCGGGACGACGACGAGCGCCAGCTGCGTCCGGGTGAGGGTGAGCACGACTCGAGCGTCGCGCGGAGCACGTGACGCGTGTGTGCCGTGTTCGTGCCGATTGTGTGACGGCGTCGCCGGCGCTGCGGCCGCCCCGCACCCGCTCGACCGCGACCGCCGCGCTACACGACGATGTTGACGAGCCGATCGGGCACGACGATCGTCTTCCGTGGCTCGCCGTCCACGTGCGCCTGCACCCGCTCCGACGCGAGTGCCTGCGTCACGAGCTCGCCCTCGGGCGTCCCGGCGGGGACCCGGAGGCGGTCGCGGAGCTTGCCGTTGACCTGCACGACGACCTCAACGGTCTCGGCGGCGACGAGCGCCGCGTCGGCCTCGGGCCACGGCTGCTCGCGCAGCCGCGCGTGGCCGAGGCGCTCCCACAGCTCCTCGGCGACGTGCGGCGCGTACGGCTGGACGAGCGAGAGCACGGTCTCCGTCGCGAAGCGGACCTCGCCGGCCCGTGCAGGGTCGTCCTTGACCCGGTAGATCTCGTTCACGAGCTCGAACAGCGCGGCGATCGGCGTGTGGAACTGGAAGCGCCGCAGGATGTCGTCCGAGACGCGATCGATGGTCCGATGGGCCGTGCGGATCAGCGCGCCGTCCGCGGGCACCTCCACCTCACCCTGCGCCGCGACCTCGAGCGTGAGCCGCCAGATGCGGTCGAGCAGCCGGGCCGTCCCCTCGATCCCCTCGTCGCTCCACTCCTTGTCGTGCTCCGCCGGCCCCATGTAGAGGATGTACAGCCGCAGCGCGTCGGCGCCGTAGCGGGCGACCGCCTCGTCGGGCGAGACGACGTTGCCCTTCGACTTCGACATCTTCGCCCCGTGGCGATAGATCATCCCCTGCGTGAAGAGGCGCGAGAAGGGCTCGCGGAAGCCGAGCAGCTCCATGTCGTTCAGCGCCTTCGTGAAGAACCGCGCGTAGAGCAGGTGCAGCACGGCGTGCTCGACACCGCCGATGTACTGCTTGACGGGGAGCCAGTAGTCGACGATCTGCTGGTCCCAGGCCGCGGCGTCGTTCCGCGCGTCGGCGTAGCGCAGGAAGTACCACGACGAGTCGACGAACGTGTCCATCGTGTCCGTCTCGCGTCGAGCCGGCCCGCCGCACGTGGGACAGGTCGTCGTCACCCAGTCCTCGGCCGCCGCCAGTGGCGATCTCCCCTTCGGCAGGTAGTCGTCGATCTCCGGCAGGAGCACGGGCAGCTGGTCGGCGGGCACCGGCACGACGCCGCAGGCGTCGCAGTGCACGATCGGGATCGGGCAGCCCCAGTACCGCTGCCGGGACAGCAGCCAGTCGCGGAGCCGGTAGCCGATCGTCGCCTCGCCGAGGCCGCGCTCGGCCAGCCAGGCGGTGATCGCCGTCTTCCCATCGGGCGCCGAGAGCCCGGTGAACTCGCCCGAGTTGACGAGGACCTCGTCGTCGGTATGGGCGACGTATGCGCCCTCCTCCGCCGGAGCCGACCCGTCCGCGGGCGCGACGACCTGCCGGATCTCGAGGCCGTACGTCTCCGCGAAGGCGTGGTCGCGCTCGTCGTGCGCGGGAACGGCCATGATGGCGCCGGTCCCGTACTCCATGAGGACGTAGTCCGCGACCCAGATCGGGATCGCCTCGCCGTTGACGGGGTTGACGGCGTGACGACCGGTGAACACGCCGTCCTTCTCCTTCGTCTCGCGCTCGACCGTCGAGCGCGCGGACGTGTGACGGACGTAGTCGGCGACCGCCTGCTCGTGCTCCGACCCGGTGGTCAGCTCCGCGATCAGCGGGTGCTCGGGAGCCAGGGCGAAGAACGTCGCGCCGAACAACGTGTCGGGTCGCGTCGTGAAGACGGGCAGCTCCTCCCCGCTCCGCTCGACCGTGAACGTCACGCGCGCG
>Ga0111538_10014739_pt1 | contig 10296 bp, 10 predicted proteins | sample SoiMethybrSBSTD1_FD_79669 | JGI IMG/M metagenome (GOLD analysis project Ga0111538, IMG submission 79669) | Bulk soil microbial communities from a Populus tree surrounding site in Tennessee, USA - Soil MetaG P. TD hybrid SBSTD1 (version 2)... | ecosystem: Environmental > Terrestrial > Soil >... | reverse complement strand
CTACCCCGGTGTCATGATCAGGGACCTGCCCACCTGCTTGCCATCGAAGCGGCCGGTAAGCTTGCCGCTCAAGAAGGAATCATGAAGGAGTCCCCTCTTTCGCCTGACCGGCCTGAGCCTGAACGGCCCCTGCACGGCGCCGAAGCAGCGCAACTGTTCGAATCGCTGTCCACCGAGCTGCGGCGCATGGCCGGTCGGATCGGCGCGGGACAGGCCGGGCACACGCTCCAGCCTACGGCTCTCGTCAACGAGGTCTACCTCAAGATGTTCGGTGGCCGACCGCGGTCGTGGAATGACGAGGCGCACTTCATGCGATCGGCGGCAATGACCATGAGGCGCATCCTCCTCGACCACAAGAAGCGGCCGGCTGCACAGGAGACTCAGCTCATCGCCATGGAAGCCGCACTCGACGACATACTGGTCGGCCTGGAGTCGCGTTGCGGCGGCGACCTGTTCGCCGTCGAAGAGGCGCTGGAGCTGCTTGCGCGCGAAGACCGGGAAATCGCCGACTACGTGACGATCCGGTTCTTCGGCGGCCGCACGAATCTCGAGACGACGCGCATTCTCGGCATCAGTGAACGGTCCGGCGAGCGCCACTGGGAGTTCGCACGGTCGTGGCTGGCGGCGAGGTTGCGACCGTGAGTGAGCGGTTCCAGCGACTGCGGGAGGCGTTCCTCGCCGTCCGGGCCGAGCTCGATCCGATCGTGCGTGAGCGGATGATCGCCACGGCTTGCGGCAATGACGCGGTAATGCTCGCCGAGCTGCGGGCAATGCTCGCCGCCGAACCGGCCGCGGATTTCCTTGTAGCGCCACACGGAGAGCCGGCGTCGAGCGTGCCGCCACCGCAAGTTGGCGAGTTCGAATTGCTGCGCGACCTCTCTGACGGCCGCGGCGTGGTCTGGCTGGCGCACCAACCGTCACTCGATCGCACGGTGGCGATGAAAGTGCTGCACGAGACGCCCGGCACGTCACGCGCCAACGTCGAGCGCTTCCATCGCGAGCCGATGGCGGTCGCGCGCTTGCAGCACCCGCACATCGTGCCCGTCTACGCCGAGGGCCGCGCCGGCACGACGCACTGGTTCGTGATGCAGTACGTGGACGGCCACGGCCTCGATCGCGAACTACGTTGTCAGGTCGACCGCAAGCCCAATAGCCCAACGCCGCTGCTGCCGGAGTACGGCACTGGAGCGTGGTTCGCCGCCGTCGCCCGAATCTGCGCCGAGGCCGCGGATGCGCTGCACGCGGCGCACGACCACGGCATCGTGCACCGCGACATCAAGCCAGCGAACCTGCTGCTCGACCGCCGCGCGCGCGTGATGGTTGCAGACTTCGGCATCGCCCGCGACGAGCGCCTCGGCTCGTTGACCGAGCCCGGCATGATCGCAGGCACCTGGCACTACATGAGCCCGGAGCAGGCGCGGGTCGCCGACACCCCGGTCGACCACCGCACCGACGTTTACTCGCTTGGAGTGGTGCTGTACGAGCTGCTGACGCGCTCGCGCCCGTTCGAAGGCACGACGTCACAGGAAGTGCTCGATCGCATCCGGGGCCCCGCTCCGCGTGCGGTGCGCCGTTGCAATCCCGGCGTGCCGCGCGACCTCGAGACCATCTGCATGGCGGCGATGGCGCGCGTTGCCGACCAGCGCTACCAATCAGCCGGCGAGTTGCGGGATGAACTGCGGCGATTCCTCTCACACGAAGCGATTCTGCGCCAGCCGCCGTCGCGACTGGCGCGGCTCGAGGCTTCGCTGCGGCAACATCGCCGCCACTGGCTGATCGCCACCGGCCTGCTCGTGTCCGCCGGCATCGGCTCCGGCGTGCATGCGATGGTTCGCACCATGTCTGCGCGAACGGCGATCGAGCAACGCTGCGAAGCCGCCCTTGCGGCCGGCGATTTGGAGCAGGTCGAGGCCGCCGAACTCGCCACCATTGCCCAGCTATTGCCCGACGGGGGTGATGCGGCGGCGGTTGTGACCATGCGCGACAGGCTGGCCGACTTGCGCAATCGCGGCATGGAACGTCTGCGGCAGGACCTGCGTCCGCTGCCGGACGAAGACACCACGGACCGCGGCGAGCGGCAGGCGCGGCTGCAGAGGGCGTTCGGCCAGGCACTGCGGCTGCGCAGCATCTTCCCCGGCGACAGCGAGGTCGAAGCCTCGGTGCCGCAAGACCCATTGTTCGCCGTCGTCGACATCGTGGTGCAGGACGACCGCGGCCAAGCGGTGCCGGCGTCGATCGCCGCGCAGTTCATCGATCCGCTCACCGGTATGCCGCAGCAAGTGCGGGACCTCGGCAGATCACCCCTGACGGGACACTCGCTCGCCGAGGGCATGTACCACTTCGTCGTCACCGGCGATGGCGCCCCCCGGACGTTCGCGCGATCGGTCGAGGTGTTGCGCCGGCATCGGGTGATGTTGACCGTTCGTCCCATAGCAGAGCCGACGATCGGCATGGTGCTGCTGGCGGGAGGCGCGCTGCAGCTGCCTGCCGACGGCCCACCCAGCGGCCTCTCCGGCAAGCGCATCGAAGTGGCGCCGTTCTGGCTCGATCGCTGCGAGGTCACCGTCGGCGAATACCGCGCCTTCCTGGCCGCGACCGGCCACCAGCCGCCGTTCGGCTGGGAGCAGTTGCAAGCCGGGGTACACGACCGGCTGCCGGTTGTTCACGTGCGCTGGCCCGACGCCGTAGCCTACGCCGAGTGGGCCGGCAAGCGCCTCCCGACGTACGCCGAGTGGGCGATCGCGGCGCACGGCGCCGGACCGTCGCCGCGACGCTTTCCGTGGCTGGGAGATGGCCGGTTCGGCAACTGCCTCGGGCCGGTTCCGGTCGGTGATTCGACGCGGAACTTCTCGTTGTATCTGCAGCACGCTCGCCCGGTCGATGCCGACCTCCAGAGCTGCACGCCGGAAGGGATCTTCGAGCTGTTCGGCAACGTTGAAGAGTGGACCGGTTCCCCCGGCGTCAGCCGTGCCCAGGGCAATCTCGTGCCGCGACCACAGGCGCGCATCGTCGCCGGACACCCGTGGTACGCACTCACGAACAGCCCGGACACCGACTTGTTCCCAACGGCATTGGCCGATTCCCTGAGTACCCAAGTGATGCGCGGCTTCCGCTGCGCGAGGAGTGCTTCCCGATGACCGATCCCAAGCGACAGGATTCTCCCGAACCGAATCCTCCCAATCAGAAACCAGGCCAGCCGAAGGCCTCTAGGGACCCGCTGCCACGCAACTACAGCAACTACGAGCACTGGCCGCAGCGCTTCGCCGAGCGCCGCGCGCGGATCAAGAGGATCGCAGACGTGTCGCTGCTCGAGAGCGCCGAGGCGATGTGCGTGCTCGACGAATGGACGGACCCCAAGCACGTCGACATCAAGGATCCGAAGCTGGCCCGGGCGATCAGCGAACTGACGGTCTACCTGCTGTTCCGCGCGTTGCACCGCACCGCGTGGGCGATCCGCGACCTGCCGTTCGAGTCGCCCCCCTTCGACGAAACCCAGCGCACGCGTGCGACGCAGGTCGAAGAACTCTTCCGCAAGGCGATGCAGGCGGCGTTCCCGGCGCCGGCCGGCACCGGACTGCCGTTCGACCTGCGGAAGTTCGAGCGCACGTTCGCGTGCTTCACCGTGGGCGAGGTGGCGATGCGCGAAGTCGCGCCAGTGACGGGCGTCGACCGCCTGGCGCTCGATGGCATGCCCGATGGAGCCTACTACTTCTGCTTCGCGGAGGCCGCACTGCTGTTCCTGCGACTTGACCTGCAACCGGAGTTTTGGCGACGCACGCTGCCGACGTTGGTCGCCGGCACGTCAGCGTTCACGCTGAACTACTGGGACGGCAGCCACCGCGTACTCGATGCCTATAAGGGCGCGCATCGGCGTCACAACATGACCCGCAATGCGATGCTGGCATCGATCCGACAGCACTACGGCGTGCTCGATCTGCCGCGGCTGCTGCGCACCCACGGTGACGTGCTCGCCACGGCCCTGCGCGACGAACCAAGTCTCCCCCACGCCGCCCCGACCCCCAAGGAGTTCCGATGAACACGGCCAACACCCTCGGAGAAATCGATGTCGAATGCGCCCTCTACATCAAGAGCGGCGACGAGTACTTGCCCGTTGTCGCCCCGGCCGATCGCGACGTGGAGACCGCGCTACGGGCTGCCGATCCCTACCGACGTGTGATGACGGCGTACGATCTCGAAACGAGTTCGCGACTGCTGCACGAACACGTCGTCGCAGCCTACTACGACTTCGAGTACCGGGGCTATCAGCTCAACCTCGCAGCCGACGAAGACTCGCGCTGGGACCCCATCCTGAAGGACTGGCGCAAGATCCTGCTCGGCGCCGCGCGGGTCTACCCCCTGACGAACGCTGACAACGCCGCGACGCCACTGTGGCTCAACGTCTGGACGCGAGGCTCGCGCAGTGAGCCGGCTGGCGACAACGCGAGCACGAGCGCATCCAGCTGAGTCACGCCGACGGTTTGGCGAAATGCGCGCAATGGAGAAGCGAGTTCTCGGGCTCATGGTCCGCGCCTACCGAACTTCGGACATGAGGTCTGACTGGAGTATCTGGTGTGCGCCAGCTCTTCGCATCCCTATCAAGAGTCCTGGGGTGCCAAGCTGCAAGCGACTTCCGGGCGACGATTGGGGATGACGCGTGCCAACCCAATCGCCCGGGCGACCGGCAGCTGCACATTCCCGCCACGCAACCACGCACTTTCGAGGGGTGACCCCGCGCCGTTGCTGCGTTTGCTGGCCGCAGATCGTCGACAGTCGTCTTCAACTGCGGAACTTGGGCTAGGCATCGCGCCCAGAGAAGTTGTGTTTGATGAGAGCGGCCAGGATCTTCTGCTTCTCGTGGCGCACTATTGCAGGAGCCGTCGTTCTATGAATCGCCGGGACCGCGCGAGCCGGAGGAAAAGGTGGCTCGTGCATGTGCCTGCCGGCCCCAGCGTGACGGGTTGCCACGCCTCTCGCGATCCCTCCCCACGAACCAAGTCATGGCCTCCAAGCGCAAGAAGAACGCCCCCAACTCGGCCAACGATGCCGCCATTCTCGCCACCGATCCCGATGCCCTGTTGCAAGCAGCTCTTGCGAGCGGCGGCGATGGCACGCAGACCGGACGCTACATTGTTAGCTACCGCGAAGGCGCGGTGGACGACGGACTGAAGTCATTGAAGACGCAGGGTCTGCGGGTCTGCGACGCCCGAGACTTTGCGACGCAGGCGGCGTCGCTCCAGGATGCTGGGGACGCGGACGCGATGGTGCTGCCGGAAATCGGCGTGGCGGTCGTCACCGGCGCCGCCGGGAAGTCGCAGGGCATGGGAGTCACCACGGAGCTGGAAGCCGACAGCCCGATCGAAGCGATCGAGCCGGACTACTTCATGTTCGCCTATGGGGACGCCAACGAGTACCTGCGAGGCTTCGCGAGCGCCGTGAATGCGATTGCGCGCGAGTTTGGCCCGGGCGTGGCCCCCGGGCTCGAGGAAGAGGATGTCGAGGCCGAAGTCCTGGGCGCGACGTGGGGGTTGGTCCGTTGCAGAGTTTCCCCCAGCCTGCGGAACGGCCTCGGCATCAAGGTGGCAGTGCTGGACACCGGCATGGACCTGGGGCACCCGGACTTCGCGAACCGCGTCATCACCTCGAAGACGTTCGTGGGGCAGCCAGTGTCCGACCTGCACGGCCACGGCACGCATTGCACGGGGACGGCCCTGGGTCCGAAGGCGCCGCCAGGCAGCACGCCACGGTACGGCATCGCCTGGGGTTCGCGGATCTTCACCGGGAAGGTCCTGACGAACACAGGGAGTGGGACCATGGCCGGCGTGCTGGCTGGCATGAACTGGGCGATCGCAAGCCGCTGCGAGGTGATCTCGATGTCTCTGGGTGCGCAGATCCCGGTGCAGGTCGCCTACACGAATTCGGGCGCCGCTGCGCTGCGGAACGGCTGCCTCATCGTCGCCGCGGCCGGGAACGCCGCGTCGAGCACCGGAGCCCCGGCGAACTCGCCTACGATCATGTCGGTCGCGGCGCTAGACAAGACGCTCGTCCCGTCCAACTTCTCGAACTTCGGGAAGGTCGAGATCGCGGCGCCCGGCCGGGACGTGTTCTCGTCGTGGAAGCGACCCGCGCGCTACAACACGATCAGCGGCACCAGCATGGCGACGCCGCACGTGGCCGGGTGCGCGGCGCTGTGGGCGCAGACGAACGCGACCCTACGCGGCATGAACCTGTGGCGCCGCCTTCAGGCGACCGCACGGCGGCTGCCGTTCCCGGCCAGCAAGGTCGGCGCCGGTCTGGTGCAGGCGCCGGCGTGAGCTGGGCAACTGGCGGAACCGGTCTACGATGACTCGGCCATGACCAAGAGCACGCGTTGGATCCTGACTGTTGCCTATGACCGCCCGATCGAGCAGATCGTGGCGGACGCAGCGAAGGCAGGTCTGAGGGACGTGCAGGTCATGGCCGAGATCGGCTGCATCACGGGCACGGCACCGACAGTGGCCGTCGCGCGCCTGAGGAGGGTGCGCGGCGTTGTCGATGTCGCGCCCGATTCACCGATCGACATCGGCCCACCCGATGCCGACGTGACCTGAGTGTGCGTTTCGATTGAGCGTGGACCATCCCATGGTCCGGCGAAACGGACCAGCCAAGAAGGAACCCAAATGCCCTCCATTCGCCTGGTATGGAGTCTCGTTCTGGCAACGCTCGCTGCGTTGCCAGCGCAGACCAACGTCCGCGTCGCGACTTATAACATCCAGTTCCTGAACGCAGCCATCAACGCGCAGCGACAGGCCAACTTGCGCAGCGTCATCGATCACCTCGAGGCGGATGTCATCGGCCTGCAGGAGATCGATGATCGCGCGGCGCTTGAGGTGATCTCCCGCCGCAGCAGTGGATCCTTGTGATCGACGACGACTCGGGGAACAAACAGGACGTCGCGCTTGCTGTGCGACGGCCGTGGGCGGTCGAAGGCGTCGACGCCGACCTCGACGCTGAGGACAAGAACTTCCTCTTCCCTGACACAGCCAACAACGACAGCTTTCCGAACCGTCGCGACGTGCTAGCGATCTCGGTGAAGGCACCCAGCGGCGATTCGTTCACCGTCATGGTCGTGCACGCGAAGGCTCGCGTCGGCGGCCGCCCTACCACCGATCCGCGGCGTGTCGGGCACTCGGTTGCCTTGGTGGATGTCATCCGGCAACGCTTCGACGACACGCCGTTCGTGATCCTTGGCGACTGGAACGACAACCCGGACGACCAATCGATGAACGTGCTGGAGACCGGCGACCCGAACGCCCTTGGCGGACCGGAGAACATCGATGGCCCGCTGATGATCAACCTGGCCGAGCAGCTCCTGCTCGAGGACCGGGTCAGCCACGGACTGAACAGCGCGGCCATCGTCAGCGGCACGGTCAACACGGTGGACGTGGGATCGCGAGCCCGGAACAACACCCTCCGCGGCACCGACACCTTCACTGGCAAGATCCTGTTCGACCAGTTGCTCATCCCAGCTTGGTGGTCATCGGGGTACGTCACGGGGTCGATCCAGGTCTACTCACAGCCCGACGGGGTCCAGGGGAACAGCACGACTCGCGCGTCGGACCACCTGCCGGTGTTCGCCGACTTCGTTCTCGCCCCCGTCGTCGTACCAGTCGTTCCCGCGGGCCTCTTTCTGAGTGCCTTGGTGCCGAACCCGGTCGGCACCGACGACAACCACGAGCAGGTGTCGCTCAACAACCCGACCGCGGCGCCCATCGACCTGGCGGGCTGGAAGGTCAAGGACATCGCCAACAACGAGTTCGCACTCGCAGGAGTCGTTCCCGCGCACGCCGAGCTGAACCTCACCATGCACGCAACAGCTTTCCTCAACAACAGCGGCGACACCGTCTTCCTGGTGAACCCCACCGGCCAGAAGACCCAGACTGCGACGTACACGGGCTCACAGGCGCAGGCCGGCGCACGCATCCCGATCACCCCCTAGTTTGAGGAAACCCCATGAAGCGGTGTTCCACACACAGCACCCAGCTAGTACGTGACGCAGGCCCCTCCATTTGCTAGTTTGGAACGTGAGGAGCTATCCGAAGGAGGAAACACATGGGAAAGAAGAAGGATCGCGCAAGTCTTGAAATCGTCGTCGCTCCACGACAGACGGCCTTTGCATCGTCGGGAGGTGTAGCGGCCGTAACGGCCAAAGCGAGGTCTGCGTTGGATGACCTAGCGGATGACCTGCGTGCCGCCTCGGCCGGGTTCGCAAGCGTACTGGCGGAAGTCGGGCCGGATGAAGTGACATTGGAACTCAGTCTGACGCTGGAAGGCGAGACCAAGTGGATCATCGTCTCGGGGAAGGCGGCTGCCACCGCGAGCGTGACGATGACTTGGAAGAAGCAGGGATCCTGATCATGTGCAACTTTGTTCCCGGCGAGTGCCATGCGTTTGGACTGCGCAAGGACATCAACGAAGTCGAGACTGGTGATCTTCCCGGCCGAGTCGAGATTCTGCCCTTGCAGTACACGGAGGAAGGACGTGAGAGTCCGTTCGCGAATTACGGCTTCGTTCGAGTCACGGAGATCCCTCATGGACTCGAACTGGAAACCGTCTCGAGACTGTCAGCTCTCCTCGCCAATCCCATCAGAAACCGTCGTGCAGTCGCAGAACTCAATTACCTCCTACCCAAAGCAATGCCCCGAGTGTCCCCGATGGCCGATGGCGAGTTGTCGGACTTAGCCATCCAATGGGCCACGATGACTAGATCCATCGCTGCAAATGTCGGCGTGCCAACAGCACCAGCCGTAGCGCTGATTGACAGTGGTGTGAACGTACGCTCCATCCGCGGTAGGTCTTTGACGCGACTGGACTTTTCGAACGGAGCACCTGGAAATCCAGCCATCAACGAATCGGAGCCGAACGGTCACGGAACTAGGGTGGCAAGGGTGCTTCATGAAAGCCTGCCGCCTGCCGTGCCGATAATCAGCGCCAAGATTGGCGATACGGATGACGAGGTCACCGTTCTCGGGCTCTGTCGTGCGTTCGCCGAGACGGTGGCACGTTTCCAACCAGCCGTCGTGAACATCAGTTTGGCCCCCTTCGACGATACATACACGTGCCCACGATGCGGCGAGCCGGTGAAGACGCCAGCATTCCATTCCGCGATCATTCGTCGGGTATTCTCGCTCGCCAACCGTTCCTTCGTCGTGATGGCCGCCGGGAACGAACGCCAGTCGTGCAACCAGCGCCTTATCGACGACGGTGTCGAGAACCTTGTATTTGCCGTTGCCGTGGGTTCGCGCGGCGGCAAGACACGATACTCCGCGTCACCATCCGGACCGGATTCGCAACATCTCGCCGTTTTGGCATTTGGCGGCGACGACCTCTCCAGCAAACACGGATTGGGCGTCTTCCAAGATGACCGCAAGGCTGTCGGCACTTCATTCGCGGCCCCCTTCGTCACGGCAGGAATCTACCCGGCCGCTGCCCAGTTGTCAGCAACAGGTAATGGCATGACCCGGAACGATGTTCTGCGGCCAATGCATCACCAGTCGGGACTCGGATGGATTCCGAACTGGATTCCCAGAGCGCATTGGCGAGACTGGCGCTATTTGTTCTAGCGCAACACACTCGCGTGCACCATGTAACATGTAACCTCCCCCCGGCTGCTGTTTCTCGGCATTCGTTTGGTGGAGCGTCACCTGTTTGAATGATGCAGGGAAGAGCTCCCAGCAGCGCGTGCGCGGACCGGTGCGTGCCTTGATAAGGCGGTCGGCTGAAGCGTCGCATGCTTGCCGTGATGCGACCTGGTGCCACCGGCGCCGCAGGCAGGAACCGTGCCAGCCGTCCGAGGCGCCACCGTTTGAAACGGTGGAAGACGGTGAATCTTCTGACTTCTGTTACAGAAATCGCTTTCGCGGCACGGGACTGGGGTGGGACTTAGGTGGGACTTGGGTGGGACTGGGGCACAAGCAGACCTGAACTCGAGGCTGTGCCTGGCCGCGGGGTCACCGGGTGGTGCGCGCCTCGAGGAGCTCGATCCAGCCGGCTTGCGCGCCCATGAAAGTGGCCACGACACGCACAGCACCGGACGCTACCCTGCACCTCGTCGAGCCATCCGTCCAAGGTCACCTTCCAAGCGGCTCTCAAACTCGCATGAGGTACCCGCTTGGACACCCCAGCTTCCCCGCCGGTCGACATCGTTCCGATCTCCCGGCTCTACTGCTCGCCCAGCAACCCGCGCCACAACGACGCGGCTGTCCCCCACGTCGCCGCGAGCCTGCGCCGCTTCGGCTGGCAGCAGCCCATCGTGGCACG
>Ga0111538_10014738_pt1 | contig 10297 bp, 8 predicted proteins | sample SoiMethybrSBSTD1_FD_79669 | JGI IMG/M metagenome (GOLD analysis project Ga0111538, IMG submission 79669) | Bulk soil microbial communities from a Populus tree surrounding site in Tennessee, USA - Soil MetaG P. TD hybrid SBSTD1 (version 2)... | ecosystem: Environmental > Terrestrial > Soil > Tree... | reverse complement strand
CCGGCGGGGCTGCGCACGGGCCTCGGTGGGCTGCGCGCCCGCTGAGCGACGGAAAGCGGCAGCGCCGAGCGGGCGCTCCTCGCGGTCGCCGTCGGACCGGTCGCCGCGGCGGCCGGGGCGATCGCGCTCATCGCCCTGCTCGCCGCCCGTCGCCGGCGTCCGTCCACGCTGCTCGTCCGTGCCCGCGGCGGCTCCACGACGCAGGTGCTGGCCGGCCGGCTCGGTGAGGCGGTCGCGATCGTCGTGCCCGCGGCGCTGCTGGGGTGCCTGATCGCGATGGTCGTCGTCAGCGCCCGGACCTCCGCCGGCACGTTCCTCGGCGCGTCACTCGTCGCCGCATCGACCGTGTTCATCCTCGCGGCCGTCGCGCTGCCCGATGCACGGTCGACCGCGCACGACGATGCGCCACGCCGGGCCCCCGTCCGCGCGCTCGAGCCGCGCCGCCTGGTGCTCGAGTGCGGGATCCTCGCGCTGGCCGTGGCATCGGTCGTCGCGCTGCGTGGTCGAGGGATCGCGTCCGCGCCGCTCGGGACGGTGGACCCGTTCCTCGCCGCGGCACCCGCGCTCGTCGGCCTGGCCGCGTCCGTCGTCGCCCTGCGCGCCTATCCGGTCGCGCTTGCGGCGGTCGCAGCGACCGTTGGCGGGTCGCGTGGACCCGTCGTGCCCCTCGCCGTCCGCAGCGCCGCGCGGGGCACCGTCGCCGGTCGGCTGCCGATCCTCGTCGTCCTCACCGCCTCGGCGATGGCGGTCCTCGCCTCGATCCTGCTGGCGACCCTGGAGCAGGCCCAGGCGGCGAGCGCCTGGCATGCGGTCGGGGCGGACGTGCGGATCGAGGCGGCCGCAGGTCGAGCGCTGCCGCCGCAGCTCGCGCCGGACGTCCTGCCGGGTGTCGCGACGACCGCCGGCGCGTACCGCTTCGAGGGATCGTTCAGCGGCGGCTCGACACGACAGCGCATCGTCGACGTCCTGGCCATCGACGTGCCGGGCTACGAGCGCATCACCGCCGGCAGTCCCGTCGACCCGTCGTTCCCGGCGGCGTTCCACGACCCGGCCCCACCCGGTGTCGGGGACGATGCCCCGCCGATCCCCGCCGTCATCAGCGCCTCCCTCGCGCAGGCCGCCGGGTTGGCCGCCGGCGACCCGTTCTCGTTCATCGGATCGGGGATGGAGGCGCCGTTCGTCGTCACGGACATCCGGTCGGCCGGTCTGGACACGCGACGGCAGGACTGGGTGCTCCTGCCATTGGCGCGCATCCAGGCGGCGAGCCGCCGCGAGCTCCAGCCGCAGACGATCTACGCGACGCTGCAGCCCGGCGCCGCGCCGCCGCTGCGCGACCTGGTCGCCCAGTACGCGAGTGTCGCTCGGATGACCGAGCGCCAGCCGTTGTTCGACCGCCTGGCGACCACGCCCCTGATGGTCGCCGTACGCGGCGGGTTCGCCGTCGCGGTCGCCGTCGCCCTGGGCTATTCGGCGCTCGCCCTGTGGGCGGCTCTCGCGCTGGCCATCGCGTCGCGCCGGCGCGATCTCGCGCTCCTCCGGACGATGGGGCTCTCGACCCGCGAGGTGCTCGGCGTGGTCATGGTCGAGCAGGGGCCGCTCATCGTCGTCGGCCTCGCCGGCGGCGTGATCGTGGGACTCGCCCTCGCGGTGCTGCTGGTGCCGGCGATGGGTCTCGAAGGCCTCGCCGGCGCCGACCCGCGCATCGAGCTCGTCATCGACCCGCTGGCGGTGGCGCTGATCGGCGTCGTGCCCATCGCCGCGGTGAGCCTCCTGGTCCTGCTGGCGGCGTGGGCGACCCGACGAGCGGACCTGGCACGCGCCGTTCGCGTCGCGGACCGATGAGGCACCATGGCGGCGCGATGAGGAGGCATCGATGACCGAGCCGCGCGCCGAGCTCATCGAGCTCGACCGCCCCGGCGGACACGCGGACGGCGGTGACCACGCACCGCTCGAAGGCGGCGGGCGGATCGTGTGCGAGAACCTCGTCAAGATCTACAAGGTCGCGGACCTCGAGGTCGTCGCGCTCCAGGGCCTCGACCTCGTCGTCCAGCCGGGCGAGATGCTGGCCATCGTCGGCGCGTCGGGGAGCGGCAAGTCCACGCTCCTCCACATCCTCGGCGGGCTCGACGTCCCGTCCGCGGGCCGGGCATCGGTCGCCGGCCACGATCTGACCCGGATGTCGGGACGGGACCGGACGCGCTATCGGCGGACGATCATCGGCTTCGTGTGGCAGCAGACCGCGCGGAACCTCCTGCCGTACCTCACGGCGCTCGAGAACGTGGAGCTGCCGATGTCGGTCGACGGGATCGGCGGCACCGAGCGCCGGGCGCGGGCGGCGGAGCTGCTCGAGCTCGTGGGGATGGGCCACCGGGCCGATGCCCGGCCGGACCGCCTGTCCGGCGGTGAGCAGCAGCGGGTCGCCCTGGCGGTCGCGGTGGCGAACCGGCCGCGGGTGCTGCTCGCGGACGAGCCCACCGGCGAGCTCGACGGCCAGACCTCCGAGGAGGTGTTCGCCGTCCTGCGCCGGATCAACGCGGAGCTCGGGACGACGACGGTGCTCGTGACGCACGATCCGCTGGTCTCGGAGCAGGTCTCACGCACGGTGCAGATCCGTGACGGCCGCACGAGCTCCGAGACGCTGCGCCGTCGCCAGCTCCACGACGACGGCGAGCATCGCGTGACCGCCGAGGAGTTCGCGGTGCTGGACCGCGCCGGCCGGCTGCAGCTGCCGCGGGCGCACATCGAGGCGCTCGGGCTGGAGCACCGGGTGCGGCTGCGGCTCGAGGACGACCATATCGGCGTGTGGCCGGACCGCGAGGTCCCGACGACCGCGGACCCGGTCATCCGTCGCGCGCCGCAGACCACCGAGTCAGCGGTCCCCGCGCCTGCCGGCGCCGATGACGAGCCGGAGGCCGATCCGCACGCGCGCTACCGGCCCCAGGGCGACCGCTCGTGATCGCGGAACGGCGCTCGTCGCCGCCCGGCGGCGCCGCGGATGGCGCCATCGTCGAGGTGTCGGGCCTGGTTCGCGACTATCCGAGCGGCGACGATGTGGTCCACGCGCTGCGCGGCATCGAGCTCTTCGTCCCGCGCGGGGAGCTGCTGGCCGTCCGTGGACGGTCCGGCTCCGGGAAGACGACGCTGCTGAACCTGCTGGGCGGGCTCGACCGGCCGACGGCGGGGCGCGTCGTGGTCGACGGCATCGTCGTGACGGAGCTCGGCGAGGACGACCTGGTACGCGTCCGGCGCGAGGTCGTCGCCTATGTCTTCCAGTCGTTCGGACTCCTGCCGGTGCTCACGGCCGCGGAGAACGTCGAGGTGCCGTTGCGCCTCGTGCGCGCGGAGCCACGAGCGCGGGACGCACGGGTCGGGCACCTGCTCGAGCTCGTCGGCCTGGGCGAGCGCGCGCGGCATCGCCCGCATGAGCTCTCGGGTGGCGAGCAGCAGCGCGTCGCCATCGCGCGGGCGCTGGCGAACCGGCCGAAGCTGCTGCTTGCCGACGAGCCGACGGGCCAGCTCGACTCGCAGACCGGCCGGACGATCATGGCCCTGCTACGGGACGTCGTGCGCTCGGAGGACGTGACCGCGGTCGTCGCGACGCACGACCCGGCGCTCCTGGAGCTGGCCGACCGGGTCGTCGAGCTGCGGGACGGTCGACTGCGCGAAGCCTGACGCCTACGCGGATCGCGCGGCGGCGAGCGCCTCCAGGCGGAGGACCGCAGCCTCCAGACCCGGGAGCCGCGACGCGGCGTCGCGAAGGCGCTGCGAGGCCGCCCGGAACGACGGGTCGGCGAGGACCTCCCGAGCCGCCGCCGTGATGTCGGCCGGGGTGGCGGCGACCGGGTCCAGGACGCGGGCGATGCCGAGCGCCTCGGCCCGTATGGCGTTGTGGGGCTGGTCTGCGCCCATCGGGATGAGCACCATCGGGACACCCTGCTCCAACGTCCCTACCAGCGTCCCCGAGCCGCCGTGGGACACCACGAGATCGACCAGCGGCACGATCGCCGCCAGCGGGACGTACCGCTCGACGACGACGTGCTCCGGCACCGCGCCCAGCTCGGCCGGGTCGAAGTCGGGCCCGGTCGTGAGCACCGTCGTCGCGTCCAGCGCGCCGAGGCCCTCCACGAGCCGCTCGAACAGGTCACCCGACTCGTTGTTGAACACGGTCCCGAGCGTCGCGTAGATCGCGGGCCTGCCGTTGAGTCGTGACGCCCAGTGGGCTCGCTCCGCTCCGACCGTGGGATCGGTCGCCGACGGCACCCGGTACTCGAGCGCCGTCCGTGGCAGCGGGATGGCCGGGTCGCGGAAGCCGGGCGGGATCGGCGACAGGATGAGGGACCCGCTGACCATCGCGAGCCCCGGATCGGGCGCCAGGCCGTGCTCGGCACGCAGCTCGTCCAGCGTGGCGGCGACGAGCGACGGGCGGACCATCGTGCCGGCCGCCATGGTCAGCACCGTGGCCTGCGGGATGCCCAGCCGTTCCGCGACGACCATCGGCCCGAAGTCACTCTCCTCCGCGATCACGACGTCGGGCCGCCACGCCTGAAGGATGGGCAGGACATCCGTGGCGCGCTCGCGCGCGATGCGCCCGGCGAAGCCGAACCGGAAGTCATCCTCCTCGCGCGCGATATCGACTGGCAGGAGCGGCCGACGCTCGGGCGTCAAGCCGCGGTCGTCGCCGGTGGGGAAGGACCTGAAGCCATGGCCTTCGACCCGCGGGGTCATCCACGGCCGGCCGGCGAACGCGACCTCGTGTCCGGCATGCGCGCACGCACGGGCGATCGGGAGCAGCGGGTCCAGGTGGCCGCTCCCACCCGAGAACGTCAGCAGCAGGCGCATGGCCGCCGATGGTCGCATGCTCGCGGGACGCCGCGAGCGACGGATCAGCCCTGGCGGGTCCCGCAGCGGCGGCAGAAGCGCGCGTTGGCGCTGAGCGACAGGCCGCAGCTCCGGCAGGGCGCGATCGCGGCGCCGGTCGCGGCGGGCTTCGCGAGGACCTCCTGGTTCGAGGCGGCCCAGATCTCCTCGGCGCCGCGGACGACCGTGCGGCCGCCGATGCGACCGACGGCCGGCTGCGCCGTCCGCGACGGAACGTACGGAGCGGGCGAGCTCGGCCACTGCGGGGCGCCGTTCGGCTGCGCGCCCGGCCACTGGGGATCGGCGGTCGCCTGCGGGTACTGCGGCTGGCCGTTGGGAGCCGGCGGCGGCGTGACGGGCCAGGGCGTCGGGGCGTCACCCGGGGCATCCGGAGCGACGATCCGCCAGGCAGGCTGCTCGACGATGTCGACCTTCGGGGCGGCCGGCGCCGGCGCGGCCTCGGCGGCCACGGGTTGCGGCTGCGGGGCAGGCTTGGCGGGCTCGGGCTCGGGCGTGGCCTCGGCGGCGACGGGCTCCGGCTCGGGCTCGGGCTGCGCGGCGAGGGCTGCCGCAGCAGCGCGCTCCGGCTGCTCGACCGTGGCCTGGCCCGGCGACGCGACGTCGGCGACCCCGTGGCCGACCGCGGCGGCGGCCGCAGCAGCCGCGGCGATGGCGGCGATCCGTGCGGCCTCGTGGTCCCCGTCCGCTTCGGCGCGATCGGTCTCGGGCGCGTCCGCGGCGATGGCGGCGGCGACCGCGACCTCGGGCGCGATGGACACGGGCTCCGGCTCGACAGCGACCGGCTCCAGCTCGGCCGCGACGGGCTCCGGCGCCTCGACGGCCGGGGCCACCTCGACAGCCGCCGCGGCGGGCTCCAGCTCGATGGCCTCGGCGACCGGCTCGGGCTCGCCGATGGGCGCCTCCGACTCCGCGAGCTCGGCGACGAGCGCCGCGCCGGCGAGCGCATCGGCGGCGACCGGCTCGCGATCGGCGGCCTGCGGCGCGGCGGCGACCGCCTCGACGGGCCCCTCGCCGGCACCGGCGCGCAGCTCGGCGGGCCTGTCCAGGTCGTCGGGCTCGACGCCGCGGGCCTTGGCAAGCTCGGCCTCGTAGGCGGCGATGGCGTCGTCGAGGCTCTGGCCCGGGCGGAACTTCGCGAGGAGGGCGTTGGTCTGCGCGGCCGCGGCCGCAGCGCGCTCGTCGGGAGCCGCGCTCCGGGAGGCCGCACTGCGCGGGACGATCCGCGGGACGATGGCCGGGGCATCCGGCTCGACCTCGGCGTCCGCGATCTCGGGCTCGACCGGCGAGGCGGCGGCCTCGATGGGCGACTCGGCCTCGACGGCCGCGATCGCCGCGATGGCGTCGGGCTCGACGACCGGCTCGGCGTCGGCGACCGCCTCGACCGGCTCCGCGACCGCCTCGATGACTTCGGACTCGGGCTCGACGGGACGGACCAGCCCCTCGATCCGCCACGGCTCGGCGTCCGCGACCGCGTCGATCGCCTGCGCGGCCGCGATCGCGGCCGCGAACTCGCCGGACTCAGGATCAGCTGGGACGGCCTCCGCCTCGCCGACGAGCCCCGTGGGCGGCGCCTCGGTCAGCTCGGCCGCCTCTGGTGCCGGGAGCTCCAGGTCCTCGTCGCCCAGCGCCCGGGCGATCCGCGCGGACGGCAGGTCGATCTCGGGCCAGGCGAGGTCGTCGGCGACGTGGCCGTTCGTCTCCGGCTCGACGACCTCGAGGTGCCCGTTCGTCGGGAACTCGGCCGCATACGGCTCGAGGTCGGGGAAGGCCGCCGGCAGGATCTCCGTCCCGAGATGCGGCGCGCAGCTCAGGCAGCGGCCTTCCGGCTCGTTCCAGCAGTTCTCGCACGTGTACTGACGGCACGACATGCAGAAGTTGAACGTGCGATGGAACGCATCCAGCTGGTCCGCAGACACCGACTGCGTGTCGTCGCTCCGAGCATCCGCGAAGGCCTCGGAAAGCGAGGACTCGTCCGACAGGACGTAGTTCCGCAGCCCCTTGCTGAGCGTGCGCACCTTCCCGAGGCGGCCACGCTTCTTGTTGCCGCTCTCGAAGGTGTATCGGGTGCCACACCGTTCGCAGAACGACTCGGTGAGGATCTCGGTCATGTGTTCCCCGGGGCCACGCGATGGACACGCTCGTCCGTGCCGCCGGGCGAGCGAACGCAGAGTATACGCACGCCCCTCCCACCCCCCTGCACCCGGAGTACTTCCGTATCCCGCCGTTGGTCCCGCGCACCACCCCGGCGGCTCACAGGGACCCGCAAGGACTTACTGGTAGACTCCCGCCCCGCCATGGCCGTCCTCGCCGATCTGGAGCGATTCCTCGAGCGCCTCTTCGAGCGCAATTCGGCGCGCGTGTTCGGCACGCGCCTCCAGCCGGTCCAGCTCGAACGACGCATCGAGCGCGCGATGGAGCTGGGGCGGGTCGTCGAGCGCGATCGGACACGCGTGCCCGAGCGCCTGCGCGTGCGCATGCATCCCGGGGACCTGCGGGCGATGGCCGACGGCGACCTCGACGAGCTCGCCGCGCGGCTCGCGGATTCCGCCCTGCGTGCCGCGCGGGCCCGCGGCTACCATCTCGCCGACCGGCCGACGGTGAGCCTCGTCGCGGACCCATCCGTTCGTCCGGGCGATGCGGAGGTCGATGCCCGGTTCGGCGACCGTCCGGGTCATGCGGCCTCCGGCGCGCCCGAGGCAGCGCGCCCGACGAGCGCCGTCCCGGGCTGGGCCGGCGCCCCGGCGATGGCCACCGGCGGTGCGGGCGCGATGGCCACCGGCGGTGCCGGCGCGATGGCCGCCGCCCCGATCGGCGGCGGCGTCCCGGCCCCGGTCGCCGTGTCGATGGCGTCCCCGGAGCTGCCCGCCGAGGCCCCGGCGGCCGACCCGACCCGCACGCTCGTCTATCGCAGGCCCATCGTCGATGCGCCCAAGGCGCTCCTGCGCGAGATCCGGCCCAACGGCGCCGAGCGCGCGATCACCGTCGAGGGCGCGGTCCTGACCATCGGCCGCGGCACCGACAACGGCCTCGTCCTCGACGATGCCCGCGTGTCCCGCCACCACGGCCGCCTCCAGGCGCGCCGCGGCACCCTCGTCTACACCGATACCGGGAGCACCAACGGGACCCGCGTGAACGGCCTCGTCGTCGACGAGATCGTCCTGGGTCCCGGCGACCGCCTCCAGCTGGGCGACACGATCCTGGTCGTCGAGACGCTGCCCGGCTGAGCGCGTCGCTCGGCTGTGGACGGCTTCATCGTCACCATCTGGATCCTGCGCCTGTTGTTCCTGGCGCTCCTCTACCTCTTCCTGTTCGCCGTCGTTCGCGTGCTGCTGCGTGACCTGCGCGGCGCGAGCCGCGAGCGCGCGGAGCTCGGCCGGCTGGTCGTCGTCGCCTCGCCGAACGGTGAGCCACCCCTCGGCGCGGTCTTCCCGCTCGATGCGATCGCCTCGCTCGGCCGGGACGTGAACAACACCATCGTCGTGGACGACCCGTTCGCGTCCGGGGAGCACGCCGCGTTGACGTTCCGCGGCCGGAGCTGGTATGTCGAGGACCTGGAGTCGACCAACGGCACGTACCTCAACGGCGGCCAGGTCGAGGGCCCGACGCCGATGGGCTACGGCGATGAGCTCCAGGTGGGCGAGGTCAAGCTGCGCCTGGAGCGCGCCCGATGAGCGCGAACGTCGCCTGGCGCACACCAGCGACGATGGTCGGCTCGCTGTTCTCGGCGTTCCGGCCCCGCCCGCGCTTCCGCGAGCTGGGGCTGCTGGTGCTCGTCTCGGCGACGCTGCTCCTCGGCAGCATCACGGCCGGCGCGTCCCTCGCGGCCCGCCCGGTCCTCGACGCCGGCCAGATCCCCGGCGGAGTCGATCTCCGGATGCTCGACTCGCGCGCGCTGGCCGCCTACGTCGCCGGGCTCCTCGCGGTCCATCTGCTGTTCGTCGCGACCGGCCGGCGCACCGACCAGGTCCTGCTGCCGGCGGTGGGCATGCTCGGTGGGCTCGGGCTCCTGCTCATGCAGCGGTTGCCTCAGGGCCTGGTGACGCAGTCGTTCGGTGATGCCGAGTTCTCGCTCGGCCAGGTCCAGCTCGGCTGGCTGCTGCTCGCGCTGACGATCGTCGGGGTGGTCGGGACGGTCGTGCGCTCCGACGCGTGGCTTCGCCTGTACAAGTACACGTGGGCGGCGACCGGCATCGCGCTCCTGCTCCTCGTGTTCCTGTTCGGGCGCGAGGTGAACGGCGTGCGGCTCGTCCTGGCGATCGGGCCGGTGGCCGGGCAGCCGTCCGAGATCCTCAAGGTCATCCTCGTCGTGTTCCTGGCCGGCTACCTGAGCGAGAACCGGGCGCTGCTCATCGAGGAGAGCACCAGGATCGGTCCGCTGCGCCTGCCACCCATCCCGTATCTCGCCCCGATGGTCGCGATGTGGGCGATCGCACTCGGCATCGTCGTCGTCCAGCGCGACCTGGGGGCGGCGCTCCTGTTCTTCGCGGTCTTCCTGGGGCTGTTGTACGTCGCGACCGGCAGACGGAGCTACGTCGTCCTCGGCCTGATCCTGTTCGTCGTCGGGGCGTTCGTGCTGTACGAGCTGTTCGACCACGTGCGGACGCGCGTCGACATCTGGCTTGACCCGTTCGCCGATCCGCAGGACACGGGCTACCAGATCGTCCGGGCGCTGTACGCCTTCGGCCGGGGCGGGCTGCTCGGGACGGGGCTCGGCGCCGGTCTGCCGACGGTCGGCAGCGAACCGGCGATCCCCGCGATCCACACCGACTTCCCGCTCGCGGCGCTGGGGGAGGAGCTGGGGCTGATCGGCCTGCTCGCGGTCCTGGGCCTCTATCTCGTGGTCATCGAGCGTGGCCTGCGCATCGCCGCCGCGGCCGCCGACGACTTCCGGGCGCTCCTCGCGGCCGGCCTTGCGATGGTGGTCGGGGTCCAGGCGTTCATCATCGCGGCGGGCAACCTGAAGCTCATCCCACTCACCGGGATCACGCTGCCGTTCATCTCGTACGGCGGCTCGTCGCTGCTCGCGAACGCGGTCATCGTGGGCCTCCTCCTGGCCTTGTCGGATCGCGGGGTGGAACCGCCTCCGCCACCTCGCCCGGCCGGCCGCCTGCGACGCGTCGTCGGCCGTGTCCGGGGTGGCGGCTCCGGCACGCCCGCGAAGGCAGCGGGTCGAAGGTCGGTCAGATGATCCGCGAACCCGCGCCCGTCGGGCCGCATCGTCCTCGTCCGGTGCAGGGCCACCGACCGCCCGTCGCCGGGAACATCTGGCGCACCGGGCTGACCCTGGCCATCGCCTTCGCGATCCTCGCCGCCGGCGCCGGGTACTGGCAGGTGGCCGAGGCGCAGCGCCTGTCCACCGCGGCCGACAATCCGGGGGTGATCGCCGCGACCCGGCGGACGCCACGCGGCTCGATCATGG
>Ga0111538_10014737_pt1 | contig 10297 bp, 12 predicted proteins | sample SoiMethybrSBSTD1_FD_79669 | JGI IMG/M metagenome (GOLD analysis project Ga0111538, IMG submission 79669) | Bulk soil microbial communities from a Populus tree surrounding site in Tennessee, USA - Soil MetaG P. TD hybrid SBSTD1 (version 2)... | ecosystem: Environmental > Terrestrial > Soil >... | reverse complement strand
GCGTCGCGATAGAGCCGCGGTACGCTTTCGGTCGTGTAGGGGTTGAAGCTTTGTGTCGGGTGGTACGCACCCTCTTCAACGAAGATCACGTCGCGCCCGGCTTCGGCGAGCTCGGTTCCGACGACGGCTCCGCCGGCGCCGGTTCCGACCACCACGACGTCGGCGGCGAAGGCGTGCTCCTCGGCGTAGTCGCGGTGCGCGAGGATCACGGCGCCTCCAGGCGCGCTCGCCGCAGCGCGTTTTTCTCGGTCATGAACGGGATCGGCGCGTAGCCGAGGGCTCGATGCACTTCGTCCTGATCGAAGTAGCCGCTCAGGATCGCGCCGCGCACGCCGACGCACAGCAAGCGCAGCAGGCCGAACCGGCTGTGCGCGATGTTCGCCAGCAGCCGTGCGGCCTCGGCGCGCTCGAGCCGGCACAGCCGCTTCATGCTCGCGAACGACAGCCGCGGCAGCCAATCGAGCACGATGAATGCCAGCCACAGGCCACGCGCCGCGAGCGGATGCATGTAGCGCATGAAGCGCCGCACATAGAGCTCGATCCGGTCGACGATCGCCGGCGAATTCGGTGCCGGCGCGGGCGGGCAGATCGCCACGATCACCGCCCGCAGCGCGCGCCGCACGCTTTCGCTCATCGGATACGGATCCGCGAGCAACCAGCCGTCGTCGGGATGCCGCGCCAGCGGGCGCGGGTCGCGTTGCAGAGGGAGCGCACGGCGTTTTTCCGGGCGCCGGACACGTGGAGCAACGGACGCGACGACGGCGGTCGAGCTCATGGTGGTTCTCCTCTGGGCTTTCTGCGCTCGGTGGCGCGCGGTGAAGAGCGGTCGGCCGCGCGCGGTGAAGAGCGCTCGCCGTGGGCAGGGGCGGCTTTGCCATCGGACAGAGCTCCCGCTCGCGGCCCGATCGCGCCCTGCAAAATCTTGACGAAGGCCGCGTCGACCCGGCGGTAGTAGTTGCGCGTGGTCTCGATCGCGCGCTCCTCGTCACCCTGATCGAGCGCGGCCATGAACTCCTGCAGATGCTGCGGAAAGCTCGGCTCGAGCACCCACAGCGCGGGGAAGCGATCGAGGACCTCGCGATAGGCCTCGAGAAATGGATTCGAGATCCAGCGGATCGCCACCGAGTGGCCCGCGTCGATCACCGCGTCGAGCCAGCGATGGAAACCGCGCGAGACGACCACCGGATCGTGGCGCTGGAAAGCCGCGATCAGAAGCTCCGTGATGTCCTGCAGGCGCTCCAGATCGTTCTTGTTGGCGCGGCGCACCGCGAGCCGCGCCGCGAACTCGATCACCAGCAAGCGCGCGGGCAAGATGTCTTCGAGGATGTGCGCGATCTCGAACGCGTCGGGGGCCGTCTCGAGCAACGGCGGCAACAGCTCCATGGTGCCGGTCTTGCGGTAGTCGCAGACCGTCACGCCCTGGCCATGGCGCACGGTGACCAGGCGCGACTGCTCGAGCTTGCGCACCGCTTCGCGGAGCGTATTGCGGTTGGTTCGGTATTTCGCGGCCAGCTCGCGCTCGCCGGGCAGGCGCTCTCCGGCGGACAGCTCGCCGCGCAGGATCTGCCGGCGCAGGTCGATGAAGATGTTGGCAGCGATGTTGGTCGCCTGGGGCTGTTCGTTCATGGGGTACCCTTCGGGCCCACCACGACGTGGTTCAACCAGTATGGTTTGGTTTAACCACTTGTCAACGTCAGCCCGAGGGCTGCTGGTCGGCCCAGTTGAGCCGCTCCATGCCGTGACCATCTCCCAGAAGCTACGGAAAACGCCTGGAGCGCTTTAGCCCGCCCCCCCATTCCTCTTCTCTCGTTCGCGTTGTTCGCGCACCCGATACCCGTTCGCGCCCGATGTCGATTGCCCACACCCGGGTCCCGGATTTTTTGGGTGAGTTCTTGCCGGCGCACCGCGTCGGCGGGACGTCGCAGCGCTCCGTGTCCCGAGTCGGGCCCCCGCGTCGCGCCCGCTGCTGGCAGAACGCCCCGCGTCGTTCCGCCGCCGGATTTCGCCGCGGAGGGCTCACCAGAAACCCTCCCCCGCATCTCCTTCGAGCCGCGGCCTGTGCTCGAGCTCACGCCGCCGCCACGGTCCTCCCTCGCCCTATCGATGGTCTTGCAACGGTTGGCAACGCATCGATTGCCACGAGTCGTGTTCTCCGACTTGCGCGCGCCAAAGCACCCGGTTCCCGGGTCATGCCTCCGCGCATGGGCTCGAGAGGGGACCGCCCCGTCCACCATGTAGTCGCTGGCGCAGCGACTGGTGGCCCAATCGATGTCCTCACAACCGTTGCAATGCCCTCAATTGGGCATCCGCGAAGGGGCGCCTTTTCGGGATGGTTGGGGCCTGACCGGGCGGAGGTGCTCCGCGTCGCTGAAGGCGTTCGTCGCGCGCGACGCGAGGTTTCGACTCGGACGGCGTCCTGCTTCGTGCCGTCGAATTTCGGCCGCGAAGGGGTCAGCCGCCCCGACCTTAGAGCAGGAGCGTGATGCCGACCGACAGATAGGGCGTCCCCACGCGGACGACGGCGCCGAAGGTGTCGCTGAACATGAAGCGACCGCCGCCCCAGAAGACGAACTCGACGTCGGTGTCGTCGGCGTCGTACTCGCAGATCGCGCCGTTCACGGTGTTGCAGTACCAGTCGTAGCTGAAGTTCGTGTGCTCGACCTCGAGCCCGGGCTCGCCGAACACGCTGATCATCGGCGTCAGAAAGAAGTTCCACTGCAGGACCACGGGAAAGTGCAGCACCGTGGCATGGCATTCGTTGAAGAAGGGATCGCCCCGCGGCCCAGGCCAGCGCCCCCAGCCCCAGCACGGGTCCTCGAAGCGGACCCAGTCGAAGCCGAAGCCGATCCCCATGTTGTTGTTGATCTTGCTGATCGGCCCGTTGTCCAAAAACGGGATCGTGAAGCGGGCCCCAAGGCCGAAGCCTTCGTCGCCGAGGGGCTCGTTGGCCCACTGCAGCACGCCATGCGGTTCGATCTCGACGGAGTAATCCGGGTGGGCGCCGGGCTGCTTGATCTGCGCTTGGGCGGCGCTGCCGATCAGGAGAACGACCAGTGCAACCAGGGCGGAAGCCGCAAGGCGGGGAGGCACGTCGCGATAGTGTCGGGAGGAGGGTGGGCGGCTCATCCAAACCATTCTGAGCACGAACCGGCCTCTGCCGGAAGCCGTTGAAACTCAGTGGCCACTCGCTTCCCATGTTATGAAATTCCAAGCGAGTTTTCGGAAATCCAGCGTTTCAGAGGGGGAGCGCTCGCCGGAGCTCGTCCAGCAGCGCGGGGGCCGACGCCGCCACCAGGGGAGCGGCCGCTCTCGCCCAGTCACTGACGACGAGCTCCGCCGCTGCGTCCAGAGCGAGCCTCGGGTGCCCCGCGAGGGCGCGCGAGAGGCGCAGGCTCACGAGCTCCGGGCTCACGTGTCCGGCGCTCAGCCCGCGGGTCTCGAGCACCCGGCACAGCTCCGCGAACCGCCCCCGCTGATCCTCGTCGCGCCAGTCGATCTCGAGCGCGAGCGGCGGGTCGATCGCGCACAGCAGCGCCGAGCGGTACGCGAGCCGGGCGGCTTCCTCGCGCGCGAGCTCCGCGTCGAGCAGGATCTCGACGCCGACGTGTGCGGCGGCACGCGCGCTGCCGCGGCGCACTCCGTTGGCGAGCAGCTCGGCGTTTGCCTGCGCCATCAAGGAGCGAAAGGTCGGTGCCGCGTGGAACGCGGCGTCGGTCGCATGGTGAAACGCGATGCCATCGCCGAGCTCGGCGTGGCGCGTGCTCGGTGGCCGCGCGTGGATCATGGTCGCGAAGTCGGGGAGCATCGCTCCCAGCACGAACGCGGGCGCGTCCGATCGCCAGCAGGCGACCGCTGCATGGCCGAAAAAGTTCACGCCGGGAGCTTAGCGCGAAGCTCGAGCGGTATGCTGTGAGCATGTCGGAGCCGGAGCCGCGCCCGCTTTCCCTGGAGCTGGTTTCCTCGAGCGACCTGTCGCCCAGCGTGAAGAGCCTGCTGCTCTGGTCCGACGCCGGCGCGGATTTTCACTGGATCCCCGGCCAATACGTGGAGCTCGTGGTTCCAGGATCGGCGGTCCAGCGCCAGCCGTACTCGATTGCATCCGTCGCCGATCGCGAAAAGCCCGGTTGCTTCGAGCTGGCCGTGCAGCGCGGACCCGACACGGCCCCGCTTCACGAGCTCGCGCCGGGAGCGCGGCTCGCCGCACATGGGCCGCTGGGGAATTTCACCCGAGCGCGCGCGGTGGCGGGGGCGGCGCTGTTCGTGGCGGGCGGCACCGGCGTCGCGCCGCTGCGCGCGATGATCCTGGATCAGCTCGCGGAAGCGGCTCCCACGAGCTCGATTCTGTTGTTCGGCGTGCGCTCGCGCGCCGACTTGCTCTGGGAGCAGGAGCTCACCGAGCTTTCGCGGCGCTCGCCGCACTTCCGTTTCGAACCGACGCTGTCGCGGCCGGAAGAAACCTGGAACGGCCGCCGCGGCTACGTCCAGCAGCACTTCGCCGAGCTCGTGGGGCTTTTGCCGGGCGCTCCCGTCTTCGTGTGCGGCAGCCCGCGCATGGTCGACGAGTGCGTCGAAGCATTGCAGGCCCAGGGCGTCGAGCGCGCACGCATCGTCACGGAGAAGCAGTAGCGACCAGCAGCGCGGGGCGGTCGGACATGATTCCGTCCACGCCGAGCGCGAGCAGCCGTCGCATCTCTTCCGCTTCGTCGATCGTCCAGACGTGGACGTGCAGGCCGCGATCGTGCGCCGCTGCGAGGAAGCGCCGATCGACCACCGTCAGCGGGCCCGAGCGCGGCGGTACTTGCAGGGCGTCGTACGGAGTCGGCACGAAGCGTGCGAGCCCGAGCCGAGACGCGGCCCAGAACAGGCGGGTTTCGTTGCTGCCCGCCGACGTCGCCACCGAGCCCGCACAGGCGCGTCGAAACGCGCGAACCAGTCGATCCACGGCGGCGGCGACCAACAGCCGGTCGTGGAGCTTGCGGCGTTCGATCAGGCGCCACAGCGCATCGACCATCGGCGGATCGCTCTGCTTGATCTCGACGTTGAAGCGGGCGCTGGCATCGAGATCGAGCGCCTCTTCGAAGGTCGGCACGGTGAGCCCTTTGCCGCGGTAGGGGTACTCCTTGCCGTCCGGCGAGAAGTGGTATCCGGCGTCGAGCCGCTTCAGCTCGCTCAGCGTCAAGCTCTTGATCGGCCCCTTGCCGTTCGTCGTGCGCTCGAGGTGGGGATCGTGGAACACGACGATGACCCCGTCGCGGGTCATGTGCAGGTCGGTCTCCAGGTAATCGACGCCCGCCGCGAGCGCGCCTTGGAACGCGACCAGGGTATTTTCGGGCCAGCTCAACGAGCCGCCGCGATGAGCGAACAGCAGGGGCGGCTTGCCTGCGAGAAAAGCGCGGTTTGTTTGCCTCATTGAGCCGTCCGGTGCTCTTTGCTGGAGGGTGACAAGAGAGCCTCGGATCCGGCTGGTCGTGTTGGCCGTTTTCGCATTCGCCCTCGGCGCTTGCGAAAAGACCATCGATCGTCCGCGGCGGCAATCCGCGCCGCCGGTCGAGCAACCGATCGCGCTCGCCGCGACCTCGAACAAGGTCGCATTCCGCCGTCACGAGATCGCGCGGCGCCTGCGCGCCGACCCGCTGCTGCCCGAGCGACGGCGCGAACAGCCGTGCCCCGATCAACGCCTGCAGAGCCTCGGCCTCGACAAGCCGGCGCGCACGCTCGTGCTGCGCGCCCACGACGCGCGCATCGGCGCCAAGCACCTGCTCCCACTCGATCTGACGCAGCAGCTCGAGAGCGGCGAGCTCACCAGGATCGACCGGCTGTTCGATCAGCCACCCGAGCTCGGCGGCAAAATCCGTTCAGAGCTTCTGGCGCGCGCGGCACTCGACGCGATCGAGCTCGCGTCGAAGCGGCGTTTTCGCGGCGTGTATCACATCGTCGAATACGCGCCCCCCGCGCTGATCCACAAGCTCGGCAAGCTGCGCTCGGAATGGGTTCCGGGCGTGCTCCTGGCGTGGCTCGCGATCGAGGAGCTCGACAGTGGATCCTTGATTTGCCAGACCCGGATCCTGGTGCGAAACGACGTCACCGACGAGCCGATTTTCCGCCGCACCAAGTCGGAAGTGAAAGAGCGTTTGATCAACGAGCTCGGCCGCTCGCTGCGCGCCGAGTCGGCGCGGGCGCTCGCGAAAATCAGCGGCCAATTGCGGCTGCCCGACAGCTGACCGCCCCGCTCACGCGCCGAGCAGCTGGCGCGCGATCACGAACAAGCCGGAAGCGGCCGACACCACGAGCACGGAAAGCCGGAGGCCGCGGCGCTTCGAGTCGAGCCAGCGCGCCGTCCACGCCGAACACGCAAAACCCAGGACGACGCCGGGCACCAGCAGCGCGGACCACGCGAGCTCTTGTTTGCCGAAACGGCCGATCGCGAACAACGCGCCCAGCGAAAGCACGGACCCGACGAGAAAGTATCCGTTCAGGGTTCCGCGCACGCGGCGGCCGTCTTCACGCTGGTAGAGGAGCGCGACCGGCGGGCCGCCGATCGCGGCTGCGGTGCCCATGAAGCCCGAGACGAAACCCGCGGCGAGCAGATTGCCGCGCGTCGGTTCGAGGGCTGCGCCGCGCGCCGTCATCAGCGCGCCGAGCACGATCAGGGTACCGAACAGCACGACCAGTTTGCCCGGTGCGAGCAGGGTCAGGACGGCCGTGCCGGCGGCGATTCCCGGAACCCGACCGACGAGCGCCCACTTGACGCCGGCGAGATCGATCGCTTGGCGCTCGCGTTGCGTGAGCAGCAGCGTCAGCACGAACGTCGCGAGCAGCAGCGGCCCCGGTACCAGGCGCGGCTCGATCAGGGTGAGCAGCGGCGCGCTGAATACGGCGAGCCCAAACCCGACGCTGCCCTGAACCACCGCGCCGATGGCGATGATCACGACGGCAGTGCCGATGCTCGCGGGGTCAGGCCAATGCCAGGACATCGGATCGAAACAGTGCAAAAAGGGGGGAAATTTACACATTTGGCTCGTCCGACGATGGGTTGAAACCAGAGTGGTTTTCCCCAAGAAACCATTGGCTTTTGCAACGTTTACGGTTGGGGTCGGGCCCCAACCGACAAACGAGACCGAGAACTGGCCGGTCAGTCAGAATTAGCTTTTCGAGCCAGGGGGTCTCATGTACACCTACATGTGCCCACCTTGTAACCTCGGCGTGGTTACCGTGGGCAACGGACTCAGACCCACGCAACTAGGACAAGCGAGGAATCATGGTTCGGGTGCTCGTGACCAAGGAACGGGTAGAAGGCGAAACGCGCGTTGCCGCGACACCAGACACGGTAAAGCAGCTCGTGTCCCGCGGGGCAGAGGTTCATGTCGAGGCCGGAGCGGGCGAAAACGCTTTCATCGGCGACCATGAGTACGAGGCGGCCGGCGCCGTGATCGCCAAGCATCCTCGCGAGGCCTGGGCGGCGGCGGACGTCGTGCTGAAGGTGCGCGCGCCGACCCAGAGCGCCGAGTTCGGCGGCGACGAGCTCGACGCCCTGAAGCCGGGAGCGTTGCTGATCGGCCTATTGTCGCCGTGGGCCGACATCGAGCGCGTGCGGCGCCTGGCGGAACGCGACGTCGGCGCGCTCGCCATGGAGCTCGTGCCCCGCATCACGCGTGCGCAGAAGATGGACGCGCTGAGCTCGCAGGCGAGCATCGCCGGTTACAAGGCCGTGCTGCTCGCGTGCGCCGAGCTCCCCAAGTACTTCCCGATGCTGATGACGGCGGCCGGCACCGTGCGTCCGGCGCGCGTGGTCGTGCTCGGCGCCGGCGTCGCGGGCCTGCAGGCGATCGCGACTGCGCGGCGGCTCGGCGCGGTGGTCGAGGCAAGCGACGTGCGGCCCGCGGTCAAGGAGCAGGTCGAGTCGCTCGGGGCGCGGTTCATCGAGCCGCCCGAGCGCACTGCAGCGGCCGAGGACGCGGGTGGTTACGCGCGCGAGGCCACGGCGGACTACCTCCAGCGCCAGCAGCAGATCGTCGGCGATCACCTGGCCCAGGCCGACGTGGTGATCACCACCGCGCTCGTGCCCGGCAAGCGTGCGCCGCTCCTGGTCACCGCGGACATGGTGGCACGCATGAAGCCCGGTTCCGTGATCGTCGACATGGCGGTGGAGCAGGGCGGAAATTGCGAGCTCAGCGAGCCGGGCCAGAACGTGCGGCGTCACGGCGTGCTGATCGTCGGCCACCGGAATCTCCCCGCGACCATGCCGGCCGATGCCAGCCTGCTCTACGCGCGCAACGTGCTGGCGTTGCTCGAGCCGATGCTGAAGAAGGGCGAGCTCACGGTCGACGCCGAGGACGAGATCAACAGCGCCTCGCTCGTGACCCACTCCGGCCGCGTCAGCCACCTGGGGATCGCCGAGCAGCTCGGTCTGTTATGCGTCGTCGCCACCGGCCGCGGCCGGGAGGCGGCGTGATGACGGGCGCGCTGCTGATCGGGATCTACATCCTGGTGCTCTCGATCTTCGTCGGCCTCGAGCTGATCAACAAGGTCGCGCCGACGCTGCACACGGCGGTGCTGAGCGGCGCGGGTGCGATCACGGGCGTCACGTTGCTCGGCGCGCTCTACGCCGCCCGCGGCGGCGCGTCCGGTTTGAGCAATCTGCTCGGCGCGGCGGCGGTCGCGCTGGCCGCGCTGACCGTGGTCGGCGGGTTGCTCTTCACCGATCGGTTGCTCGCGGGTTCCAAGCGGCAGGAGGGGCGAGGATGAGCGACTCGCTCCTGCGCGTGCTCGTCGACGGCGCCTACCTGGCCTCGGCGCTGGTGTTCGTCGGCGCGGTGAAGCGTCTGACCAAGCTGCGCACGGCGCGCAGCGGCAACGTTTGGGCGGCGGTCGCGATCGCGATCGCGGTCGTCGCGACGCTGGTCGATCTCGGCAGCGTCGACTACCGCTTCATCGCGGCGGGCTTGCTGCTGGGCTCCGCGGCGGGCGCTCTGCTCGGGCGCCGTGCGCGCGTCGAGTCGGGGCTGCGCCCGGTGGCGCTGTTCAGCGGTTCCGGCGCCGCCGCGGCCGTCTTGATCGCGTTCGCCGGCGTCCTTTCGCCGCCGGAACGGCTCGAATCCGTCGTCTCCGCGGCGACGCTGCTGGCGGCCTGGTTCGGCGCGGTCGCCGTCAGCGGGAGCGCGATCGCTTTCGCGAGGCTCGGCGCGGCCGCGATCGAGCCCGTCGTGCCAACGCGTGCCTTGATCGGGTTATTGTTGCTGGTGCCGGTCGCCGGCGCGCTGGCGTCCACGACCGTTGGGTCCGCGGCCTTGCTTCCGCTGCTTTCGGGTCTTGCGGTCGCCGGCGCCTTGGCCGGCGCGCTCCTGGTGCTCGGCTTCGGCAAGGCGGAGCTGCCGGCCGCCGTCGCGCTGAACAACGCAGCCTCGGCTGCCGCGGCGTGCGCCGTCGGGTTCGCGATCTCGAACGTCGCGCTGGTCAGCGCCGGAGCGATGATCTGCGCCGCCAGCCTGATGCACGCAAAGGGCCTGCTCGCGGCGTTGAACCGCTCGCTACCGGGGGTGGTTTTCGGCGAGCTGGCCTCGAAAGCACAGAGCGGCGAGCTCGACGCGGAGAAGAGCGCCTACAAGAACGTGCGCACCTGCGGCGTCGAAGAAGCGGCCATGGTGCTCGAAGACGCGCGCTCGATCGTGCTCGTCCCCGGGTACGGCCTGGCCGTGGCGCAGGCGCAGAACGCGGCGCGCGAGCTGTGCGCGCAGCTCGAGAAGCGCGGCAGCCGCGTGCGCTACGCGATCCACCCGTTCGCGGGCCGCATGCCGGGGCACATGAACGTGCTGCTGTCCGAGGCCGATGTCCCCTACGACAAGCTGATCGAGCTCGAGACTGCCAACAGCGAATTCGCCGAAACCGACGTGGTGATCGTGATCGGCGCCAACGACGTCGTGAACCCTGCGGCGGAGCGCGAACCGGGGAGCCCGATCTACGGCATCCCGATCCTCCAGACTTACAAGGCGCGCTCGGTATTCGTGCTCAAGCGCAGTTTGCGTTTCGGTTGCGAAGGCGTAAAAAATCCGTTGTTCGAGGCGGAAAATACCACCTTGATCCACGGTGACGCGAAGAAGCTCTTGCAAGCGCTCACGAGCGAGCTCAAGGGCGGCGGCATGTCCCACGCTGCCTGAGCGCACGCCGACCATTTACGTAGAAACCCCGGGCGCGGGCGGGTAGTAGTAGCTGCCGGCGTGCGAAGGAAAGCCTCAGCTCGGGAGCGGCCGGCTCGGCGCGCCGCCGCACTGGCTCGAGCATTGGGGCTTGTCGCAGCGCT
>Ga0111538_10014736_pt1 | contig 10297 bp, 10 predicted proteins | sample SoiMethybrSBSTD1_FD_79669 | JGI IMG/M metagenome (GOLD analysis project Ga0111538, IMG submission 79669) | Bulk soil microbial communities from a Populus tree surrounding site in Tennessee, USA - Soil MetaG P. TD hybrid SBSTD1 (version 2)... | ecosystem: Environmental > Terrestrial > Soil >... | reverse complement strand
TTCCGGGTTGCGGGCCAGGAGACCGGCCGCCTGACGGACCGTGGTCGGACGATGGAAAGTAAAATTGTACATCTCAAATCTCCCCGTAACTACGCGGCCTGGCGCGGTTGTCCATTTTTGAGCGCTGCCCAAACCGTTTGCGCGGTTGCAGGCATGATGAGATTCTCACTGCCAATGGCGTCAGTGATGGCATTGATCACGGCTGCCGGTGCGGCGATCGCCCCCGCCTCTCCGCAGCCCTTGATGCCGAGCGGATTCGACGGCGCCTTCGTTTCGGTAAGGCCAACCTGGAACGACGGCAGGTCGTGGGCATGCGGCATGCAGTAATCCATCAGCGACCCGGTCACGAGCTGACCGTCTTTGTCGTACACCGCGCCCTCCAGCAGGGCTTGCCCGATGCCTTGCGCGATGCCGCCATGAACCTGCCCTTCGACAATCATCGGATTGACCACTGTGCCGAAATCGTCGATGGCGGTCCAATTCACGATGTCAGTCTTGCCGGTTTCACCATCAACCTCGACCTCGCAAATGTGGCAACCGGCCGGGAACGTGAAATTGGTCGGATCGTAGAAGCTGGTCTCCTTTAATCCCGGCTCGAGCTCCTGCCCCGCAAACTTGTGCGCGATATAGGCATTGAGTGAGACGTCGCCCCATGCCGCTGACTTGTCGGTGCCTGCGACGGTGAATTTTCCATCCTTGAAGACGATATCGCCTTCCGCTGCTTCCAGCATGTGAGCGGCAACCTTTTTTGCTTTCGCCTCAATCTTGTCGAGCGCCTTCACGATCGCCGACATGCCAACCGCCCCGGAGCGCGAGCCATAGGTGCCCATTCCGAATTGGACCTTGTCGGTGTCCCCATGAACGATGGAGACATTCTCGAACGGAATGCCGAGCCGCTCTGAAACAAGCTGGGAAAAAGTTGTCTCATGCCCCTGCCCATGGGCATGCGTCCCCGTAAGCACTTCCACGCTGCCGGTCGGGTTGACGCGCACTTCGGCGCTTTCCCATAAGCCGACACCGCATCCCAGCGAGCCGACCGCCTGCGACGGAGCGATCCCGCACGCTTCGATATAGGTCGAATAACCAAGTCCGCGCAGTTTGCCGTGACGGGCCGCGTCGCGCTTGCGCTTGCTGAAACCTTTAACGTCCGCGAGCTCCAGGGCCTCTTTGAGCGAGGCGATATAGTCGCCAGCGTCATAGGCCATGATGACGGGCGTCTGGTGCGGAAACGATTTGACGAAATTGCGCCTGCGCAGTTCCGCCGGGTCAGTTCCCGTTTGCCGCGCTGCTACTTCGACCAGCCGTTCCACTACAAATGTCGCTTCCGGCCGGCCGGCCCCCCGATAAGCGTCGACCGGCACCGTATTTGTGTAGACCGCATCGACCTCACAGTAGATTTGCGGAATGTCGTACTGGCCCGACAACAGCGTCGCATAAAGATAAGTCGGCACCGACGAAGAGAACGTGGACATATAGGCGCCGAGATTGGCGATCGTCTTCACGCGCATCGCCAGAATTTTCCCGTTGGCATCGAGCGCAAGCTCGGCGTGAGTGACGTGATCACGGCCATGTGCGTCGGTTACAAATGACTCCGACCGGTCTGCCGTCCACTTCACCGGCCGGTTGACCTTGCGTGCGGCCCACAAACAGACGACCTCTTCCGGATAAATGAAAATCTTGGAGCCAAAGCCGCCGCCCACGTCCGGAGCGATGACGCGCAATTTGTGCTCAGGCGCCATGCCGACAAATGCGGCAATCACCAGACGCGAGACATGCGGATTCTGGGTCGTATTCCAAAGCGTCAGCTGATCCATGCCGGCATCGTATTCGGCGAGCGCGGCACGTGGCTCGATCGCATTCGGCACCAATCTGTTGTTGACGATATCAAGCTTGGTCACGTGCTTGGCGGCGCTGAAGGCTGCATCGACGGCTTTCGCGTCACCGAGCGACCATTCATAAATCGTGTTTTTTGGTGCAAGCTCATGAATTTGCGGGCCTGACTTCGCCTTCGCAGGATTGGTGACCGCCAGAAGCGGCTCGTAGTCGACTTTCACTTTTTCGGCGGCGTCGCGCCCCTGCGCTTGCGTTTCAGCAATAACGACAGCGACAGCATCCCCCTGGTGGTTGACCTTGCCGACGGCCAGCGCCGGATGCGGCGCCATCTTCATCGGCGTGCCGTCCTTGGAGTGAATCATCCAGCCGCAAATCAGGTTGCCAATCTTGTCGCTTGCCAGTTCAGCGCCCGTGAGCACGGCGATCACGCCTGGCATCGTTTTGGCGGGGCTTGTGTCTATGTTCTTTATCTTTGCGTGCGCATGCGGGGACCGGATGAATACGGCACGCGTCTCGCCCGGCCGGATCACATCGTCGGTGTATTGGCCCCTGCCGGTGATGAAGCGGAGGTCTTCCTTCCGGCGCACCGCCGCGCCGATACCCGTCGCGCTCATGGCGGTCTCCTCACGTTGGAATGGTTTTGACGCTATTCCGCAGCCTGTCGGGCGCCACCTTTGGCCATGGCTTTTGCTCCGGCGGCGATTGCCTTGACGATGTTGTGGTACCCGGTGCAGCGGCAGATATTTCCGTCGAGCTGCTCGCGAATTGTATGCTCATCGAGATCGTTGCCCCGGCGCCGTACGATATCGAGCGCGGCCATGATCATTCCGGGCGTGCAGAACCCGCATTGCAGGCCGTGATGCTCCCGAAACGCCTCCTGCATCGGGTGCAGCGGACCGTTGGGTTCCGCCAGCCCCTCTATGGTGACGATCTTGGCGCCCTCGCACTGCAAGGCGAGTGTGGTGCACGACTTGGCAGCGATACCGTCGATGTGCACCACGCAGGCACCGCATTGCGACGTGTCGCAACCAACATGCGTGCCGGTTAGCCGCAAATCTTCCCGCAGGAATTGCACCAGAAGCGTGCGCGCTTCGACATCACCGGTGACGGCTTTGCCATTCACCGTCATTGACACGGCAGGCATGACCTTCCTCCCAATTTGGGGCCAAAGGCCCTCTTTTCGCCCCCATTCACCCGGACGGCGGTGGCTCGGTTGCTGAATCGTGCCGATTTTGACCCGTTCGCAGCTTGGAACAGGAATAAGTCTGAACCGCGAGTGCAGGCCCGGTCAAGGGATTGCAGGCAGGAAAACCGCTTCAAACTGCGGTGATCCGTCGCCCCGTTCAGGAATTTGCGACGGATGATGCGAATTTCTGGAAAAAATCATCGGCGAGTTTCTTGGCCGCACCGTTGACCAGACGCTGCCCGAGCTGAGCCAGCTTGCCTCCGATCTGCGCCTCTACGTTGTACGTCAGCAACGTGCCACCGTCTTTTTCAGAGAGTGCGACCGTCGCGCCGCCTTTCGCAAAGCCGGCAACACCCCCATCACCTTCGCCGGAAATCTTGTAGCCGTTGGGCGGGTTTAGCTCGCTGAGTTGCACTCTGCCTTTAAATCGCGCCTTCACCGGACCGATTTTTGTTGTCGCAACCGCCTGAAATTCCGTGTCGGAAGTTTTGTTGAGTTCTTCGCAACCCGGGATACACGCCTTGAGAACGTCCGGATCGTTGAGCTTCGCCCACACCACATCGCGGCTCGCCGGAAGCTGGATTTCCCCTGCCATTGACATCGCCATCCGGCATCTCCTTTACGATCGACCTGAGGGTCTCCGGCCATCGGACTTAAGCCTTCGGGGCGGCCATGAAAAGAGCTTTGCAGACCTCCTCCGCCGCATTATGGCTTTTCGCCAAGGCGAGACCTCAAATCAAAACGCGCCTTTAGGGGAGGATTTTAATGCCAACGATCAACGCCGATGATGGCTGCCCACTTCATGTAGAGGTTGAGGGCCGCGAAAGCGCCCCCGTGCTGATGCTGTCAAACTCGCTCGGCACCAACCTGCATATGTGGGACGACCAGGCACCGGAGTTTGCCAAGCACTTCCGGCTGGTGCGCTATGACCGGCGCGGGCATGGCAAATCCGGCGTGCCAAAGGGTCCCTATTCAATGGAGCGCTTCGGCCGCGACGTGCTTTCCATCATCGACGCGCTGAGGGTCAAGACCATCAACTGGTGCGGGCTTTCGATGGGCGGCATGGTCGGCCAGTGGCTGGGCGCCAACGCCGCGAACCGCATCGACAAGCTCGTTCTCTCGAATACCAACTTCAATTACGCCGACAAGACCCCGTGGAACGATCGGATCAAGTTTGTCCGGGAGAAAGGTCTCGGTGAGTTGGTCGGGCCCAACATGGAGCGCTGGTTCACCAAGGATTTCCGGTCGCACGCGCCAAAGGCCATCGCGCGCATGACTGAGATGTTCATCGCCACAAACCCCGCGGGTTATATTGCGAGCTGCGAGGCCATTCGCGACATGGACTTCACCGCGTCCAATCCACGCGTCACGGCGCCGACTTTGGTCATCGTCGGAAAACAGGACCCTGCGACACCGCCGGCCGCGGGCGAGGCAATTCAAAAGCAAATCAAGGGGGCCAAGCTCGCTGCACTCGACGCCGCACACATCGCGAATATCGAGCTGCCGAAGCAATACGCTGAGACAGTTCTCAATTTCCTCCGCGGCTGACGAGGACGCCTATGGACGACAAGGAACGCTACGACCGGGGATTGGCCAAGCGCCGCAAGGTGCTGGGTAATGCCTGGGTCGATCGCGCGAATGCCAGGACGACGGCGTTCAACGAGGAATTTCAGGATTTCATCACGCGCACAGCGTGGGGCGAGATATGGACGCGCCCGCACTACGACGAACGCACCCGCCGTATCCTGGTGATCGGCACGATGCTTGCGCTCGACAAGTGGGAGGAATTTCGCATGCATGTGCGGGCCGCCCTGACCGAAGCCAATTTCACCCCCGACGACATCAAGGAAATCATCCTTCAGCAGGCGATCTATTGCGGGGTGCCGGCCGCCAACCATGCCTTCAAGGAAGCGGCGGACGTCATCGCCGAGGTGGCGAAAACGAAATGATGATCAACCCGCGTTGACGCCCTCGTCATTTCGCGCCGAACGCGCTTCAATGCCAGCCATGGCTCACGCGGCGAGGAACGGTCATGGCCACGATCAAAGTGCGTAAGGGCATGCCGAGCGTCCAGCTCGACAAGCAGGAATTCAAGAAACGTTTCCTGGCGCGGTTCTACGATCCCGAGTTTGAACCGCTGAGGCGCGAACTCGACAAGATCGTCGAAACTGCCTGGGTCACCTACGACGACTATCACAAGTCGCCGCGTACGCGGAAAGCCGGCAAGGGTTTCGCCGACCCCGATTTCGACTTGCCGATCGAGTGGCTGCGGACACGTGCCGATATCCGGGCCGCCGAGTCGGCCCACAAGAATCGAAAATCGCCATCGCGGGTGCTGATCGTGAACGGTTCATCGCGCAACGATCAAACCTGCCCCGGCGAAATATCAAAAACCTGGCGGCTGGTGATGCTTGCAAAACAGGTTATTGAAAAAACCCGCGGGTTCGAAGTCGACATTCTTGACCTGTCACGCCTCACGGCCGAATACGGCAAGGTGATTTTTCCGTGCAAAGCATGCGTCTCCACGGCGCAACCGCTTTGCCACTGGCCGTGCAGCTGTTATCCGAACCATGCGCTTGGTCAAGCCGGCGACTGGATGGCGGAAATCTACCCGCAATGGGTTGCCGCGCACGGAGTCATGATCGTGTGTCCGGTCAACTGGTACCAGGCGCCCTCCTCGCTCAAGCTGATGATCGATCGTCTCGTCTGCGCCGACGGCGGTAACCCGGATCCGACTTCGACCGGCGGCAAGGACCCGGCCAAAGCCAAGAGCCTGGAACTGGCCGGCTGGCCTTACCCGCGCCATCTAGCCGGACGGGTCTTTTCGGTGGTGGTGCACGGTGACGCTGCCGGAACGGAAAACCTTCGGCGTATTCTTACGGACTGGATGAGCGACATCGGAATGATTCCGTCAGGCCACTTGGCGCTCATCGATCGATACCTGGGCTACCTCACCCCATATGCAACCAGCCACGACGATCTCGACAAGGATACCGACTTGCAGGAGGACGTGCGAAATGCTGCACGGACCTTGGTGCAGGCGGTCAAGGACAGCCGGTCCGGAAAGCTGCAGCCGGCAGATCGCGGCCTGCACGAGGCGCGACCTAAGTGACCACGTGATCATATTGCGCTGAGCGCGCGCGATATTGTCTCAAACTTTTCGCTGACGACCGACAAATATTCGTGCGCTACGAACCATACCAGACTGAAACGCATGCCCCACAGAAGGGCTATGGCGGTGAGCCTGGCGGGCATTGCTGTCAGCAACAGCGTCAGACGTGAAGTCGGGGAGCTGCCTGGGTCGCGTCCGCGACAGGTTGGGAGCCAGGTTCCGCAGCCTCGTTGCGCTCCGCGTGGCTGCGCTCGAATATGCACAATCCGGTCGCGAGCGCTGCAAACACCAGCTGATACGTGTGCTCGCGCATCAAATCCGTGCTGCCCGCCCATGAGGCTGGACCGACCGATACGATGCTGATCAATACGACGAGAATGAGCCCGGCCTCCAGAATTTCGGAACTCGGCTGCCCGCGCATGCGCGCCCGATCAGCGAGGTGCAGCGCACAGATGCAGGCGACTGCGAGTTTTAGAGTCGCGAAAAATGCCGCAAGCTTGACCAGCCCGATCGGGCCGAGATCGAACAGCCGGCCGATCCCGAACAGAAATTGCGAGCGCCACACATCCTCGAAGCCGTAACTCGGCGAGGTGAGAACCCGAAGCGCCTCATACCCCCAGGACAGCGTGAAATAGAGAGCAATAAGAACGATAATCGATGCGGTGGCCGTGGAAATTTTTTGCACGGATTCCTCCCTGACCAAAGCCCACGCCTAATCGCTTCAAATGTGAAATTCAAAAGAAACCGAAATTTTACCTTACCGGCTCGCCGTCAGGTGCCCGCGCGTTAACCACGCGGCGCGAGTTCCAGCGCCGAAAAATCTCAGAAAACGGGTGGGATGCCGGCGTTCTCGGTCTTACGTCAGGCCTTCATGGGATGGGAAAGAAGGAACTCATGACAACAACAGCCCAGACGAATGGCGCAATGCGCGACCCCCGATTTGTCCTGCTCGCAACGTCGCTCGGCGTCCTCCTGGCGCAAATAGACACATCCGTCGTCAATCTTGGCCTGAAAACCATCGCGCGCGACCTCAATGCCGGTGTCAGCGAAATGCAGTGGGTTATCGATGCATACAACGTCGTCTATGCGACGCTGCTGCTAACCGGCGGAACTCTTGGCGACATTTACGGTCGCCGACGCCTCTTTCTCGTCGGCATCTCCTTGTTCACCGCCGGTACCATCGTATGCGCGTTCGCACCCAATGCCGTAGCCTTGATCGCGGGGCGCACGATTGCCGGTCTTGGCGCCGCGTTCGCGCTTCCGATGTCGCTCGTTCTGTTGACCCTCGCCTACCCGCGTTCAGAAGAACGCGCTCACGCGATGGGAATTTGGGCGAGCTGCAACGGACTGGCTTTCATCATCGGCCCAACGCTCGGCGGCTGGCTTGTGGACAGCGTCGGCTGGCGAAGCATTTTCTATATGAGCCTACCCGCTTGTGCCGCGGCGCTACTTCTCACGATGTACGCAATCGAGGAAAGCACGGAGCCGGAAGGACGTCGACTCGATCTGCCTGGCCAGATTCTGGCGATTGTCGCGCTCGGCGGTTTTGCGCTTGCCGCGATCGAAGGATCGCACTGGGGCTGGTCAATGCCTCTGTTTGGAGTCCTGACGGGGGCTGCCCTGACAACAATTGCATTCGTGTGGGTGGAGGCACGCACACCAGGTCCGCTGCTGCCGTTGTCCTTCCTCGGCCAGCCCGTCTTTTCGGCCGCACTCGCCGTTGCAGGCCTGATGACGTTTGGCATGTACGCCCTACTCTTCATTATGCCGCTCTATTTCCAGACAATCCGCGGCGCGAGCCCATTCATCGCGGGCCTCGAGCTGCTACCGATGTCCGTGAGTTTCGTAATCGTGTCGCAGTCGGTCGGCTATTTCACCAACCGGTTCGGCCCACGCGTCATCATGGCCGCCGGAATGGCATGCATGGGTTTCGGCGCACTGGCGATCGCGTTCATTTCAGAAAACATGCATCTCGTCTTTGTCGAGCTGGCGCTCCTTGTCGTGGGCATCGGGCTTGGGTTGAATACCGCCCCCGTCAACGGCGTTGCGGTCGCGGCGGTACCGCCGGCGCGTTCAGGCACCGCCTCCGGCGTGCTCAACACCGCTCGCATGGTCGGCGCAACCATGGGCGTCGCCATCCTGGGTTCGGTGTTTGCCGCCTATGCGGGCCAACAAACGGATGTTGCCGCGGGTTTCATGCCCGGCTTGCGGGCGGCAATGATCGTAGCCGGGTTGGCGGAATTGCTCGGAGCCGTAATCGCTGCCGCAATAATCCGGCACGATTCACTGCACCCGAAGAAATAGTCTAACCGCCGCGACCGTCACGAAACGCCTGCGGCGTCATGCCGGTCTGCTTACGAAAAAATCGGGTAAAATGCGACGGGTCGGAAAAGGCGAGATCGTAGGCAATTTCGTGGATCGCCTGGTTGGTGAACACAAGTTGCCGCTTGGCTTCGGTAAGAACGCGCTGCCGGATGAGATGACCCGCGGTGACCCCAGTCGCACGCTTGACATGGTCATTGAGCCGATCCGGTGTCATCGCCAGTCTTTCGGCATAAAAACTGATGAGCCGTTCTTTGCGGAAATGTTCATCGACAAGCCGGCGCAGTTCGTCGACGCGCGCATCGTATCGTGACAGCGTTACCGCGCCGCTTCGCGCCCGGCTTACCGCCAGACGCACGACTTCGATTGCAATCAGCGCAAGCAACCCGCGCATCGCCAGCCGGTGACCTTCACGCGCGAGCGAATCTTCCTCGTGCAGATCGACGCACAGAGCGGAAAGCCGTCTGGTCTCGCCAGCATCGGCAAGCGGCAAGATTGGATTTGTCGCGACCGCCTTTAGCCGTGCAAGCGCTTCGCCGGACTGTTCGCCCAGAGCGTCGGCAACGTCTTCCGTAAAACTTACAACCCAGCCATTGGTGAGCTGCGGCGTGAAACGGAATCCATGCGCCGTCGTCGCCGGCACAAGAATGACGGCGGGCGCGGCAAAGCGAGCCGTCGCTGTTTCAAAACTCATTTCGCCTCCGCCTTTTTCAATCAGCAGGATCTGAAACAAGTTGCGGTGGCGGTGTGCACGTATCGTCCAGTCGTGGACGGACGAGCGCGATGCGATCGTTTCGATGTGAATGAAGTCAAAGGCGGAATCATCAGGCGGATCGCCGTACAAATGAAACAGCGGCAGTGCCGAAACGTTGCCCATCTGCCGAGCATATTCGAGCTGGTCGTTGATAGCTATGGCAGCGGAAAAGGCGAAGCCCCGCACGATTGTGCGGGGCTTCCGAATTTGCTCGATGAACTAGCGGTTCTGCTGGTTCTGCTGGCCGCCCTGTTGCTGCTGACCGGGCTTCGGCTGGCCGCCTTGCTGCTGCTGACCGGGCTTCTCCTGGCCACCTTGCTGTTGGCCACCCTGCTGCTGTTGGCCGGGCTTCTGGTTTGGATTTTGATTCATCGTTCTTTCCTCTCCAATATTGGTTTGCCACTTCGATCGCTCGTTTCCCGTGGCAGGAGTCAATCCGCGGGCAGCGCATTCGTTCCAAGATCCACATTGAGGCAATCTGTCTGGAACTTGTGTCCGCATGTCGAGTTCCTTCCGCAACAAGGAGGGCCGACGATGGGACGCTACATGCTTCTTTGGCTGCTTGGGGTGCCAATTCCGATTCTTGTGCTGATTTGGCTTTTCGGTGGCCTGCACTGACAAGCGTCGGGTGAAGCAGAGTTGCGAGCGCTTTGGGCCTGGCGCACTCTAATTCAGGACTTAAGACGAATCGAGCAAATGCGGTGAGCACAACCAAAGTCGCGCCGACCGCCGCAGCCAAGATCGGCAACTGATCTGTAGATTGTCGACACTTGGCGCGATTCGCATAAAGGCATCGCACGAAAGGCAATTTTCCAGCTGAATTTGGCAGCACAAGCCCCGAGCGACGTTGCCGCTCCCGCCATGCCCTGTTAAGCCTTTACACTCGACCCATTGGTCCTCGCTCAGGGGGATTAGCGAAGGCTACGTCGACGCATGGAATATTTCCTTCAGCAATTGATCAACGGGCTCACGCTCGGTTCGATCTACGGACTGATCGCCATCGGATATACGATGGTCTACGGCATCATCGGCATGATCAATTTCGCGCATGGCGATATTTTCATGGTCGGCGCGTTTATCGCGCTGATCG
>Ga0111538_10014735_pt1 | contig 10297 bp, 9 predicted proteins | sample SoiMethybrSBSTD1_FD_79669 | JGI IMG/M metagenome (GOLD analysis project Ga0111538, IMG submission 79669) | Bulk soil microbial communities from a Populus tree surrounding site in Tennessee, USA - Soil MetaG P. TD hybrid SBSTD1 (version 2)... | ecosystem: Environmental > Terrestrial > Soil > Tree... | reverse complement strand
CCGACAGGTTCACCACGCCAAGCGGAACGGCAGGATGTCCAGGGTTGGTCCACAGAATTGGAACGGACAGGAGCGATCCTTGGCGATACGGTTCGTCGGACGGCGTATCCGGTCCCGGCTCCGCGATGAGTGCGCGCTGCTCACGAAAAACGCGTGCCGTATCCGAACGCGGATCGTGCACCGACAGCGGAACCGCGGTCTTCGGATCGAAACCGATCGCGGTCACCACCTGCAACGTGTCCGTCACGCGATCGTGAACCAATAGTGCGCCACGACCCGCGCCGACGGTCTCCGCAATTTCTTCCAGGATGCGTGCGGCCGCTTCTTCCAGCGAAACGGTTCGTCCGAAGATCTCGCTCGTCGTGTACAGGAGGTTGATCTCCTCGTACCGCTCGGCGAGTTCGAACGCAGCGTGTTCGACTTCGAGTCGCGCGCGCTGGACATTGGCGACCAGCGCGGCAAGGAACTCGACGAAGCGCGCAGCATCGATGTTCGGGTCGGGGCACGGGCCCACGCCGACCCAGGCGCGTTTTGGCCCGGCGACCGCGGCGACGTAGAGAGGACCGTTGCCCGTCTCCACCTGGGCCGGCGCGCCGCCGGGAGGGAGGAGCTCCACCACCGCGGGCGCCGCGACCGTCGACTGCCCCGCCTCGACCTTGAGCGGGCCGGTTTCCCCATCGCGCGTCCAGATCACGGCCTCGCAGCCGGTCGCGTGAATGAACGCCTGAACCAGCCGCTCGAGTTCGCTCACGCGCGATGCAAGGTCAGGCGCACGACATTCGCTCGCGCAGGTACGCGCTCCACGCGATCCATCAGGCTGCACATCAGGAAGAGACCGCGACCATCTTCGCGGAAGAGATTACCGTCGAGGTTCGGGTCGACGAGGCAGGCCTCGAGGTCGAAACCCGATCCTTCGTCTTCGACCTCCAGCACCAGTGCTTCATCAAGGATGGACGCGCGAACGCGGACTTCCTTGGTCGTGTCCTCGTGATTGCCGCGAAGGATCGCGTTCGAAAGCGCCTCGGTCAGGGCCACGGGCACGTTGAGCCGGCACGCCCGCGCCGGAAAGGCGTGCTCCGCGCATCGACGAACGACAACCCCGACGATCGGTTCGATGAATCGAACGTCACTCGGGATGCGCACGTCGATTGGAAAGCGGAGATCCCCGAACCACCCGTCGGATGGCAGGGAAGCGGCGGATTCACTCATGGGCTCATAAAGGAAACGCCCGCGGCCCTCCCGTGGTCACGCGGGATCAGGGCTCGCAGGCGGTGGGCCACCAGGGGGACGCTCTCAGGAACGACGATGTGTCGTCAGGCGATCACGAACAGGGTGTCGAGTTTCGTGAGCTCGAACAGCGTCTTGAGGTCGTCGTTGAGGTTCGACAGCCGGAGGTCACCGTTCAACTCACGGATCCGCTTGGACAGCGAGACCAGGACGCCCAGTCCTGAGCTGTCGATGTAGCCGGTGGCGCCAAAATCCACGAGGAACTTGCGCTCGCCCCTGTCGAGCTCGTCCAGGACGCGCTGCTTGAGCTCCTGGCGATTCCCTACGATGAGTTGGCCCTCTACGGCGACCACGCAGATGTCGCCGTCCTTCCTGACCGAAAAGCCCATACACGCTCCATCTATCGATGAATTCGGTTGGAATGCCGGCCAGAAGGTCCGGCTCAACATGACCGGAAATTTCACAAATCGACCGGCCAATGCAACCGACAGCTCAGCGTTTGTTCGAGAACCTTGCCTTCAGCGCCGCCGCGACAGTTGGGTGAACGAGTTCATCGAGCCTGCCGCCGAAGCGCGCGACTTCGCGCACGAGCGACGCGCTGATGTAGGTCGTCTCGAGTGACGGCACCATGAATACCGTTTCGAGCGTCGGCGCGAGGTGACGGTTCATCAGCGCCATCTGGTACTCGTACTCGAAGTCACTGACGGCGCGCAGGCCGCGAATGAACAACGTGGCGCCCCGTTCGCGGGCGAAATCGACGAGCAGGCCGTGGAACTGGTGCACCTCGACTCGCTGGTCATCACCGATCGCCGATCGCAGGAAGCCGACGCGTTCGTCCACGGTGAACAGCGGCTGCTTGGCAACATTGACTGCCACCGCCACGAGCAGTCGATCGACAAACGACAGGCTCCGACGAATGAGGTCCTCATGCCCGCGCGTGACGGGATCGAAGGTGCCGGCGTAAATCGCTGTTCGGATCATGTTCCTCGGGCGCGGGGCGTTGGAAACCTGCATCGTTGGTCAACTGGAGGGGAGATGGGCGATGGGCGACAACTGCCATGCCGATCAGAATCCGATCCGATCGGAAAGCAGTTGTCCCCCATCCCCCATCGCCCATCCACCATCCTTTTCGTTAGGCTCTGAAAACCGTCACCGCCGTACCACCATAGACCCGGGTATCGCCGCCCTCCGGCAGCTCCTCGTGCGCGTCATGCTCGATGCCAAGGATGCTCGCGAACGGCACGCGAAGCCACTGCGCGGCCAGTCGCGGCGCCATTCCCAGGTTGTACGGCGGGTCGGCAAACGCGATGTCATAGGCGCCCGCTTCCAGCTTCTGGGCGAACCGCAACGCCTCGGCGCGATGAATGTGCATGCGATCGAGCGCGCCCAGCGTCGCCCCATTTTCACGGATGATCTTGATGCTCGCTTGGCCGACGTCGACGAAATCCGCTGACTCGGCGCCCCGCGACAACGCCTCGAGACCCAGGGCACCGGAGCCAGCATAGAGGTCGATCACCCTCGCCCCCGGGATCTCTGGCTGGACGATGCTCATCCACGCTTCGCGCGCCCGGTCGCCGGTCGGTCGGACTCTCGCGTCTTTCGGCGCCTTGATGGACCGTCCACGCCACTGGCCGGCGATGATCCGCACGTCAGCCGCGGATGTCCGCCAGGCGAGCCACCAGGCGCGACGTGTCCCGCCAGAGGTCGCGCTCGAGACGGTACGCAACGTCTACAACCTGCGTCGCCGACCACTCACTGAGGCGGTGCGACACCCCCCACCACACCCCTTCCAGCTCCGTCGTCGCATCGCGCAGGGCAAACTTGAGTCCATTCTGCCCGACCACCCGGGGCGCTGATGCCAACCGGCAGCCTTTGGTCGCAAGCAGCGGCGCCGGATTGCCGAGCCCGAACGGCTCGAAGTGGCGCAGCAGCTTCTCCAGCGAGTCGTTCGCCTCGCCCAGCGGAAGCTCGAGGTCGACGCGCAGCTCCGGCGTGAGGTCGTCTCTCGTCAGGCGCTCGCGCGCGATCGAGTCGAAACGCGCGGCCAGCTCTGGAATTCGCGCGGCATCAACCGTGAGGCCGGCGGCCGCACGGTGTCCGCCGTAGCGCATCAGGATGTCAGCGCAGGCCGTGAGTCCGCCGTGCAGGTCGAACGCGGGGATGGACCGCCCGGAGCCTTTCCCGATGCCCCCGTCGACCGCGATGAGAAGCACGGGACGGTAGAGGTCCTCGACGAGCCGGGATGCCACGATCCCGATCACGCCGGGATGCCAGCCCTCCGCGGCGAGGACAAGGCCCGCGACCGAATCGAGATCCTGTGCCGCCGCCAGTTTCCGTGCCGCGTCCAGCGTATCGCGATCGATGTTCTGCCGCGTCCGGTTGATCTCCTCCAGGTCGCGAGCAATCCCGTTTGCCTCGCCTTCATCGCTCGAGAGCAGCAGGTCGAGGCCACGCTTGGCGTCGCCGATGCGCCCGACCGCGTTGAGCCGCGGCGCCAGGATGAAGCCGACACGACCGGCCGTCAGCTCCCGCCCCTCGAGGCCCGAGGCGTTGATCAGCGCGCGGAGCCCGATGTTCTTCGTCTCCGACATGAGGCGGAGCCCATAGCGGACGAGGATGCGATTCTCGCCGCGCAGGGGAGCGACGTCGGCCACGGTCGCCAGCGCGACGAGGTCCAGCATGTTGAGCGCGACGTTAGGCGATGCGCCATGCTGCTCCAGCAACGCGAGGGACAACTTGAACGAGACCGCCGCGGCGCAGAGATCCTTGTCCGGATAGTCGCAGCCGGCGACACGCGGATTGAGGACTGCCACGCAGTCCGGCGGTGGCCTGCTCGGCAGGTGGTGGTCGGTGATGATGACGTCGATGCCGCGACGCCGGAGATCTGCGACCGGTTCGTGCGCGGTGGTGCCGCAATCGCACGTCACGAGCACCGTCGCACCCGCGGCGACTGCCGCGCGGACGCCCGCAGGCCCAAGGTCGTAGCCGTCGTTGATCCGGTGTGGCGCGAAAGGCACGGCGGTCGCGCCGAGGTGACGGAGCGTGCGGACGAGGATGGTGGTGGAACACATCCCGTCGACGTCGTAGTCGCCGTGAACGAGGATGGTCTCGCCGGATCGTATCGCGACGCTCAACCGCTCGACGGCCTCCGCCATCCCGCGCATGGCCTGCGGCGGATGGAGTTGGTCCATTCGCGGGCGCAGGTAATTGCGCGCGTCGTCCACAGCCGACATTCCCCTCGCGACGAGCAGCCTTGAGACGAGCGGAGGCAAATGGAGTTCAGTGGTCAATCGCTCGGCGAGCGCGACGTCCACGGCTCGCGGTGCCGTCCACCGCGCCTGGGGACGAGTCCACGCTGGCGGGGGATTTGCTGCGCCCTGTTCTGCCTGACCACCGACTGAGACTGCCATGCCGTGAAGTTAAGCGGTGGCAGTCACATCAGCGTTATCGAGCGTCGAGGGTCGAGGCTTGAGGCTCGAGAGCAGGTAATAGTGTGAGTCGGAAGTGGACGCTCTAACCTTTGGCTCGAACCTTCTCTCGAGCCTCGAGCCTCAAGCCTCGCCGCTTCTTAGTTGGCGTACAACAACACCCCACACGCCTCACAAACCTCGATCACGCCTGTCGACGCCATCATCGACCGCCGCTGCACCGGCACCGCCGTATCGCAGCAGCTGCACGCACCATTGTCGAGCGCGTAGAGCGCCTGGGAACGGCGACGATTGCGAATCCGATCGTACTTCTGCAGCAGCACCGACTCCACGTCGGACGCCAAAGACTTTCGGGCGCCTGACGCCGCCGCGAACTCGCCACCCAATTCGGCCCGCTCTGCCTCGATCTGCGCGCGCGCATCGGCCTGCGACGCTTCCAGCTCGTGAAGCGCAGCCTCCTGACGCTTGAGCGAGGCGTGACTGTCGGCAACGCGCCCCGAGAGGGACCGTAGCTCGTTCTCCTCCTCCATCAGCAACTTGCGACCGGCCTCCACCTGCAGCATCGCAGCGGTGGCCTCGCGCATGCGCTTGACCGCGTCCAGGTGCGCAACGTTGCGGTCATGCCGCTGGCGATGGTCAGTGATCCGGCCTTCGAGCTCGCGTTGGCGACGCTCATCGGCTTCGACACCGGCCTTCGTCTCTTCTATCGACTTCACCGCGCGCTGACGCACGACGTCGAGTTCTGCGAGGCGCGGAGACAGGGCGTCCAGCCGCTTCTGCAATGCGTCGACTACGTCGTCCTGCGCCTGCAGCGCGAGCAGCGCATCCAGCAACGTGTTCACCAAACTGCCTCCAATGCGTTTAACGTCGACATATCAGGCCGGCGTGATGCTTTCACTGAGCCGCCGGATCTCCTCAGAGTTCGCCTGCTTCTCGGCAATCAACCGGTCCGTTTTAGCCGGGGTCGCCGCCATCAAGTCGCGCTGTATCCTGGCGTTCAATTCTTTCCGGGTTCGGAGCTCCAACCGTGCCAGGCAATCGTTCACGGTGCGCTCGACATCGATAACTGCCCCCTGCTCTTCCAACAGGGCCTCCAGCACCGAGACCGAGGGCGCGGTCAACCCGGCGGCCACGTCACCCACGACAGCATCCGGCCCAACCGCAACGAGCTTCTCGAAGATCTCCCGATAACGCGCGTCGCGAAACTCCCCCGGACCAATTCGTTCAGTGATCCGTTCGATCAGTGCCCGGGAATTAAGCATCACGCGGACGAGCTCGCGTTCAGCGGCCGCTCCCGGACCCGCCTTGAGCGCTCGCGGAGCTGCCAGGGCCTCCTCGGTTCGTGACCGACGCCCGGGACGCGGGGTCTCTTGCTTCGCCGCCGGGGCCGGCCGCTCGCCGCGCTCCGGAGCCTCGGCTTCCGCCGTCAGTACGTGCCGATCGACCCCGGTCGCCTCGCTGACGCGGCCAAGGTACATGTCGCGCGTGACCGCATCGACGGTTGCGCGGATCGTCGGGAGCAGGTGGTCGATGGCGCGCCGACGCTTGTGCAGATCGGCGAACCAACCGCCCCGCTCGAGGAGCTGGATTTTCCTTTCGATCACGTCGACGGCGGAGGTCAGCGCCTTTTCCACCCCCTCGCGACCGGCCTTTCGCGCGAACGTGTCGGGATCTTCGCCCGAGGGAAGCGTCACCACGCGGACCGCCACACCGTGCCGCAGCAATTCGTCGGCAGCGCGGAAGGTGGCCTTGAGACCGGCCTTGTCGCTGTCGTAGACGAGGAATGCGTTCTTCGAGTGGCGCGCGATCAGCGCCGCCTGGTCCGGGGTGAGGGCCGTGCCAAGTGGCGCGATCACTTCCTCCACTCCGGCAACGACCAGACGAACCAGGTCGAAATAGCCTTCGACCAGCAGTATGCGGTCGGCCTTTCGGATGGCGTTTCGCGCCCAGTTGAGGCCATACAGCATCCGGCCCTTCGTGAACGCGATCGTTTCGGGCGAGTTGAGGTACTTGGGCTCGCCGGCGCCTATGACACGCCCGCCGAACCCCGCCACGCGCCCCGAAGCGTCGTAGATCGTGAACATCAGCCGGTCGCGGAATCGGGGGCGCAATGTCTCGGAGTCCTCGCGCTTCACCAGCAGGCCCGCGTCGAGCTGCCTGGCATCGTCGTAGCCTAACGTGGCGAGATGCGCGCGAAGGCTGCCGTCGCGTGGCGCAAAGCCAAGCCCGAAACGGTCGGCGATGTCCGGTCCGACTTCGCGCTGCGCGAGGTACTCGCGTCCCGGACCGCCGGCCGCTGCTTCGCGCAGCGTCTTGCGCAGCCAGTCCTCGGCCGCGGCGTTGACTTCCCACAACGCCTCACGGGGGTCGGGACCCTCGCGACGCGTCATCACCTCGCGAATCACGACCCCCGATTTCTCGGCAACGTGCCGAACCGCCGACGGCCAGTCCATGCCGTACCGCTTGCGAAGATACGTGAAGACGTCGCCGCTCTCACCGCACTTGAAGCAGTGGTAGATCTTGCGGCGCGGATCGACCGAAAAGTTCGGGTTCTTCCCCTGATGGAAGGGACACGGGCCCCGGAAGGTCGTCCCCGCGCGCTTGAGCGTCACGGACTCGCCGATGATGCCGACGATGTCCGCCGCTTCGCGCACGCGCTCGACCTCTTCGTCCGGTATCACAGGTCCACCACCGTCACGCCGGTTCCGCCCTCATTGAACTCCCCGGGACGAAAGCTGCGCACCCGCGTGTCCTTCCGCAGCATCTCGGCGACGCGTTCGCGGAGCGCTCCCGTACCCTTGCCGTGAATCACGCGCAGCGACTTGAGGTCGGCGCGGATGGCGGCGTCCACGGCCTGCATCACGAGGTCGTCGACATCACCGGCGCGCACGCCGCGCACGTCGATTTCCGTGGCGACGTCCAGGTCGGGCTGGTCACCGTATATGGCGGGGGCCGTCGGCAGGCTCTGGACAGGCGCCACCGACACAGACGACGCCGGGAAGGTCATCTTCACGGCGCCTAACGCCACGAGCAGGTTGCCGTCCCGCCGCTCGATAACCCGCCCCGTCTTCCCTCCCATGCTGTGGACGATCACCAGCATCCCCGGTTCCGGTTCGACGGCCGGACCCGTTCCGGTCCGTATCACCTCCGGCGTGTCCAGCTCCTGCAATCTCGAGCGGTGCGACTCGGCGAGTTGCTCCACGCGTTGGCGCGCCTCGCGGGCCGCTTCGTCGGACTGCTCCGCAGCCGTTTGCTTCAACTCGCGGATCGTGCGCTCGACCTCGTGCCGCGACTCGAGCAGGTAGCGACGCGCTTCCTGCCGTGATTCCCGCTCGAACGCGATCTCGCGCTCCCGGAGCCTGCCTTCGCGTTCGGCCAGCCGGTGCGCGTGCTCACGGGCGCTGTCGCGTGACTCTGCCGCCTCCGACTCGAGCTTCGTGAGCGCCGCCTCGCGCTTCTCCAGGGACTCGAGGAGCGCGTTGACGTCGCGCTCCACCTTCGGCACGCGCGCGTCGGCGTTGGACAGCACGTCGTCGGGCAGGCCGAGCCGGCGGGCGATGCTCAAGCCGTAGGAGCGGCCGGGGATCCCCTTGATCAGGAGGTACGTCGGCGCGAGCCGATCGGCGTCGAACTGCAGCGAGGCGTTGACCACGCCCGCCACTTCACCCGCGAGTTCCTTGAGCGCGCCAAGGTGTGTCGTCGCCACCGACATCGCTCCGCGACGGGTGAGTACCTCGATGATCGCGCCACCTAACGCTGACCCTTCGATCGGGTCGGTGCCGGAGCCGAGCTCGTCGAGGAGCACCAGCGACTGCGGCGTGGCGCGCTTCAGGATCTCGGCGATGTTTTTCACGTGGGCGCTGAAGGTGGACAGGCTTGCCTCGATCGACTGTTCGTCACCCACGTCGGCGAATACGTCATCGTAAACCACCAGCGCGCTGCCCTTCGCCACGGGCACCGGAATACCGGACTGCGCCATCGCCGTGATCAGCCCGATCGTCTTGAGCAGGACGGTCTTGCCGCCGGTGTTCGGCCCGGACACGAGCAACGTCCGCTCACCGGGCTCCATCACGAGCGTGAAGGGCACGACGGAAATGCCCTGGGCCTGCAGCAGCGGATGCCGCGCGCCGAGCAGGGAGACGGTGCTGCGATGCTCGCGCCACTCGATAGGCGTGCACGAGAAGTCGCGGGCGAATCGAGCACGCGCGTAGAGGCCGTCGAGTGTCGCCATCGCCTCGAGCGACGCCTGCAGCGGCTCGGCCAGCGGCCGGAGGCGCTCGCTCAACTCGGCGAGAAGCCGATCGATTTCGCGAAGCTCGTCGGCCTCCAGCTCGCGAATGCGATTGCACGCCTCGATCGCCGCCGGCGGCTCCACGAACAGCGTCGCCCCGCTGTTCGACGAGTCGTGCACGAGGCCACCAACGGCTCCACGACCTTCGCGCCTCACCGGAATCACGTAGCGACCGTTGCGGACGGTGACCGACATGTCAGGCACCCGCTGGTGCGACTCGAGCTTGTTCATGATCCGCTCGAGCAACGCGACGAGCTGGCCCTCAGATTCACGGAGCTCCCGACGGAGCCGCTTCAACGCGGGCGACGCGGAGTCGAGGATCGATCCATCCTCCGCGACGACCTTGGTGACGGCTTGTTCGGCGCCACTGTCGGCGATGAGCGCATCGCGATACGGGCGCAGGAGCGCCGCCGCGACCGCCGGCGCATCGGCGTTCGAGAGCGCCGCCTTCGTCAGGCGCGACGACGCGAGCAGCTGCCCAACGGCCAGGAGCTCCCCTGCCTGGAGCGTCGCACCCGCGACCTTGAGGCGTTGAAGCCCGGTGCCGATGTCCGGGATCCGCTCGCTCCTCCACCCCGCTTCTGATTCGACCAGGCTTCGCATCGCCGAGACGCGAGAATGCTCCGCGTTGAGCCATTCGCCGTCATGGCGCGGCTCGAGAGCGCGTACGACGGCGGCACCAGCGGCCGTCGCGGCACGTTCCGCGACCAGCTCGCGAACGCGGCCAAACTCCAGGACGCCCAACGCGTGTGAATTCATCTCACACGCCTGCTCGAGGAGTTCCCGACGCGCACAGGCACCGCGCAATCTTTGTTCATGCCGCGCTGTCCGTGTTTACCCGGGGGGCCACGTGAACTTCCGGCCACCCAGCACGTGCGCGTGCAGGTGGAAGACCGACTGTCCGGCGCCTGCGTTCGTGTTGATCACCGTGCGGTAACCGCTGTCGACCACGTTTTCCTTCCGCGCCATCTCCGCGGCCATGACCATGATCCGGCCGATGAGCAGTGGATCGGTCACGTCGTCGAGCGTGGAGACGTGCTGGCGTGGAACGACGAGGATATGCGTGGGCGCCTGCGGTCCGATGTCGCGGAAGGCGACGCAATGTTCGTCTTCGGCGACGATCGTCGCGGGGATCTCGCCCCGGATGATCCGGCAGAACAGGCAGTCAGTAGCCATCGCGGTTCCCGTCGGAGTGGTGGAGCAGCGCCCGCGCGATCGCCACGCCCGCGGCGCCGGCCGTCTCGAACCTGAGAATGCCGGGGCCTAACGACACTGGCATGAAGCCGGCGTTCTTCAACTCGGCCTTTTCGGCCTCCTCGAGCCCTCCCTCGGGGCCGAGCGCGAGCGTGAT
>Ga0111538_10014734_pt1 | contig 10297 bp, 20 predicted proteins | sample SoiMethybrSBSTD1_FD_79669 | JGI IMG/M metagenome (GOLD analysis project Ga0111538, IMG submission 79669) | Bulk soil microbial communities from a Populus tree surrounding site in Tennessee, USA - Soil MetaG P. TD hybrid SBSTD1 (version 2)... | ecosystem: Environmental > Terrestrial > Soil >... | reverse complement strand
TTGCCGGTGCCGTGGCCCGAGCTGGCCGCCATGAGGATCGGCGCGACCGGGTCCTGGCCGTTGAATCTGCGCTTCGCGACTTCGCGCCCGAGGTCGCGCAGAAACTGGGTCTGGATCGGATCAGGGCCGGGCTCTTCGGCGAGAGGCGTATGCGGCTCCCCCCAAGGAAACGCGAGCTTCACGAAGCCCAGAGGATCGGCGTAGAACTGTGCGACCTGTTCGGCGAGTTCGACGTCAACTGGCGATGGCGCCGTCATTCGGTGTCATCTCGAGCAGGCGCTTCCGGCCGGCCTGCAACCGATCGATGATCTCGAGCGAGCCCGATACCTGCGTCTCGACGCGCTCGCGGTAGAGTGCCGGGCGGAAGCGCTTGAGCAGGGCCAGCAGGAGCTGGTCGGAGTACTCGACGTCGTAGAGGATCTTGCGCCCGTGCTTCACCGGCTGGCCCCGGTGAATCCTCATGCTCTTGACGCCTTCGCGGGCGCGGCGCACTGCCTCGTCCTCAAGCGTCTGCGCGGCCTGGTCCTGCACCGTCTCCCAGGCGCTGCGGTAGACGGCGTCCGACTTCAGCCATTGGTAGTGCAGCTCGGGTCGGATCTTGGCAGCGCGGCCGGCCGCGTGGACGCTCGCCGTCTCCTGGTACGCGGCGATGAAGGCTCGCTTCTTCAGGAAGCTCTCGTTCTTTTTCGATTTGGAGACTTCAGGCATATTGACGAGTGAAGGTCCAGACGCCCCGCGGGTTGTACGGTGTCTCGTGATTGTGCGAGTCCGGTCTCCCGGTCGGCGGCCTCGTCAGCTCCAGGTCCCGCAGATCGCCGCACACTGCGATCAGCGCTCGCACCCGGTTCTTGCCGACCGGCCGCACGCGGCCCGATTCGAGCAGACGCGGAACGCTCGCGATCGGCGCATTGTAGAGCAGCTCATGGTCCGGTGTGTACACCGGCAGACAATGATTTGGATTGGGCACGGGACTACCAGGTGAGGGAATTGGGAGTCTGTTGTTTAACGTCGTATTCTACCGACGTAGCCGATCCCATTCTGAACGGCAAACGAAATGCGGGACTTCTGTTCCTGAATTATAATCGAATCGGCATGACTGTCAAAGACTTGGTGGAATTGCTCGACGTCGGGCAGTACGGCAGCCTCCCCGTCCAGATCCGCTGCCGGTGGTCGGGCGAAGCGCCCGCGCACGATCTGTTCGATCCGAAGTACGCCACCGAAGAGCTGGAGCCTGATACGGGCGAAGCCGTCGTCACGATTGAATGTCAGCAGGGATGACGCCGAGTTCGGCCTGGATTCCCAAAAATCAAGAAGGCGGCTTGTACTTCAGCGGCGCCACCATGTGGGACGGGTCCGTTCCGAACCGCAGGAAGCGATGGAGCGGATCGGGCTCCTCCAGAAACTCAATCTCGATCATGTGCATGACATAGGAGAGCAGCGCTTTGGCGTGCTCGACCGCGAGCTTTTCGAGCATGGCGCCGTTGTCGGCCCCGACCTCCACCTGATCTTCAAAAATTAGATGCCGATCGGCGTAGCCGCGAATCGCGATTTTCACAAGGCATCCATTCCCAGATCTTCCGCCATCCGGCAGCAACTCGTGAGCAACTCCTGAGTATTGGCTCGTCGGACCTTCATACGCAGCAGGGAGAGCGCCAGGCGATCGACCCGGCTCGCGAACGGGTTGCGCTCCCAGGTCGAAGAATTAACCCACTGCATCAGGTAAGCGCGTATCAGGGCTATCTCGCCGACCGTCAGGGCTTTCCCATCCAGGTAGTGCCCGATCGCCGGCGCAAGTTCGCCCCCGGTCTCGCTGCGCCAGTATTTCGGGGCTTCGTCCGATGCGGGATGCGGCAATGTGCGGTTCATGCTGTTATCCTGTCTGGGCGGGAAAAACCCCCTCCCCCAAGGCTGAGGTGCGCCCCGCCCAGAAAGGTACGTTTCCAATTGCATAGAGAATACCTCACGAAAGACGTCGCAGCCAAACGCTCCGGACGTAGCGTCCGCCGGCTCCTCGAGCTGGCAAACTCAGGACGCATCCAGAAGAAGCTGATTCGCGACCCGGCCAAGGGAAACCGGGAGATCGCCCTGTTCCTGGCGTCGGACATCGCGCTCCTGGCGAAAGGCAAACTCCCCGCGGCGCAACAGAACGGACTGCAAATATCGGGTCCGGTGCGACCCGTTGCGGCATTGCCGCAAAGTGAAACCGCATCGGTGATTCCACCTACGTCCCGCCCTTGGTTGACGGTCGCTGAGGCCGCGGACTACTCCGGCCTGCCGGCGAGCTTTCTGGTCCACCTGGTCGAGACCGGCAAACTCGCGGCGCTCGACGTCGGCGTGCGCCCCGGCGGCCGGTGGCGGATCGCCCGGCGGGACGTTGACGGCATCAAAGCGTGAGTTTGTCCACGAAGAAAAACCGGGGGGCGACGAGTTCTTTCACCCGGACAGGACTGATGGGGCTATCGTGGGAGGCAGTCTAGTTCTGCACCTAGCCGAGCGTTTGCGCCCCTAACCGAGAAATCGGGGTGAGGGAGCCCCGTGGGGGCAGCACAGATCTTTCAGGTGAGATTATGTGCTATGATGCAAACGCTCGATTTGCTACCGAGCAATTTGGATTTGGACACGGCGACCGTCTGCGCCCCAAAACGCAGAGCTCAAGCGGTCGCCGTTCCAAGCCCTCTCTTGAGCGAGGGGATTGACTACGAAATCACGCTCACAATCCGATCATGGCGGCCGCGTTTCCGGTCCAGAGACGGCGGCGGCGGTAATAAAACCGCAGCGAGTGAATCGAGCGGTGGCCGGTGTGAGACGCGATCAACGTGTCGCTGACCCCTTTTTCGGCCGCTTCCGTAACGAAACCCGCTCGCAGCGAGTGAGCCCCATAGAGCCGCGAATCCATGCCTATGAGCGCCACGCTCCGCTTGACGATCTTGGCGATCGCCTCCGCGTCCATCGGGCGCCCTTTGCCGCCCCGGTCGAGTCGAGTGAAGACGCGGCCGGGCAGGTTCCCGCGCTTCTCGAGCCACGCCCGCAAACAGGTGGCGGCACAGGTCCGGGGGTCCCTGCCATTCGGCAAGGCGACGAACCGGCCGACCCCCGCCTGATCCTGCTTCTCCCGGCGGATTCTCAGGACCAAGCCATGCTCGGTGTACTCGACGTCGTCAAGCGTGAGGGCGACGAGATTGGACCGCCGCAGCGCCGAAGCGAAGCCGAGGACCAGGATCGCCAGGTCCCGCGCCGCCATCGGCGTGTCCTGCGCCCGCAGGACGTCGGCGATCCCGCGGAGCTGGTCGACCTGCAAAGGTTCCTTCTGGCGCGGTTGCTCGATTCTCTGGCGCGTTGCGCCGCACAGGAGCATCTTCACCTCTTCGGTGTTCGGCGTGGCATGGCCAGCCTGGCGGTGATAGTGGGTGATCGCCGATACCCGCCGGCGGGCGGTTTTGATCCTGCACCCGCCGTCGAGTATGTGGGTCAGGTAGAGCCCGAGGGTGTCCGGGCTCGCCGGGAGTGCCGGGCGGCTGATGCCATCGCAGAATGCTGTGAACATCGACCAGTCGTAGCCATAGCTCGTGATCGTGTTCTCCGCAAGTACAGCGCGGCTCAGGTAGGTCCGGATGATCTGGAGTCTGTCAATTTCAACATCGTGGAAGAGTTGCCGTTGTGCTGTGTCCATAGCACCGGCAAGATTACAGCAATCCCCGAGGGGCGTATAACACTACATTCTAGCCGAATGAAGGCCATGCCGCGCCTCGGGCGGTCGCCGCCCCAGAATTGAGAAAGACTCATCGCAGGGGATATCCGCCAAGATTAAGCCCTGCAACAAGTTGACAACGCCAACGCTGGAACGGCCAACAGCCATTCCAGCATAAAGTTTTCCCGGCGTTCAATCAACTTCCCTGATGTGCTTTTTTTACCCAGGAGAGTTCGATGGCTGTAGTACTTGGACACAAACGCCGAGCCGATCCCGCCATTCAGCAGCCTTCCCAGACACGATATACCCGCCGCTGTGCCGACTGCCGGCGTGAGTTTGAGCGCCCCCAGGAGTATCAGGGTAGCCCCCGCGGTGTCATCTGCCGGAATCGGAAACGGTGCGCCGAACGCGCCGCTCCGGTCAACGGACGCCGGTCGGGAGGTGCGCGATGACGCCGACAAAGGCCACCCCCGCGAACCACTGGGCGAAGGTCCCGCGGAAGGTGGTCATTCACCGGATGGAGACGGCCGAGTGCTTAGAGTCCAGGGTTTTCTGGGCCATCATCCTCTGGAGCTGGTGCGGCCCACAGGCAGACGAAGCGTTCGTCGTCAAGGACGCGCACGGGTGGATTCAGAGGGACGCCGCGGGTAATCCGATTCCCGGCGCACAGCAGGACATCCTGCGCCTGCTGGGGCTCGGCCCCGGCATGAAAGGCAACCTGAGCCGGGCAATTAAGCGGCTGAAGGAGAAAGGATCTATTCGCATTGAGGGAAGAATCCTGTATCCTGTACGAGAACCTCCTACCGGAGGAGAGGCCCCCAAAATTGTCAAGACTGACAACTGGACGATCGCCGGTATAACCATCAGATCTGACAACTTTCCAACCGATCCAGTTGCCAGGGCCGAGACGGTTGAATGGCTTACTAAAGTCTTATCTGACTACAACAACGCCATCACAGCGGCCAGATCTGGCGCCCGGCAAGTGTTGAGACAGGGTCTTTTCGATCGCGGCATCATTACTGTATTAGAAGAGCAGAAGAGCAGAGAAGAAGAGAGTCAATCCTCATCCTCCGCAGTTCCCGAATCTTCCTACGAAGGAAGTGCGGATGACGAGGACGCCCCCCCTCCCTCGACTGCAGTCGTTGTCCCACCACCGGCCGACCCGCCCGCTCCGGTGCCCCCACCCGCCACCTGGGAGACGTTCAAAGAGGTATACCCCCCCGATCACCTGGACGGTCCGAAGGCGAAACCGCTCTTTGAGGCCCTGAGTCCCGAAAACAAGCGAATTTGCATTGAACGGCTGCAGGTTTACCGGCAGTCTCCCCGCTGGAAGAAGAGCCCGCAATACATCCCCCTGGCGTCCAACTGGCTGCAATCCGCCTATGATGAGCCGCCGCCGCCGTTCTTTGAACCCGTCGATCCCAAACTGGAAAAGCAAAAGTCATCGATTCTGAGGGTGGCCGAGATCGCCAGGCGCATGAGAAGGAGCCCTGCATGACTTGCGAACACTGCGGCGGAACCGGATGGATTGTAAAGGAAGGGCTGATAAGCGCCGTTGCGCCCTGCGCGTGCCGGCGAGCCGTAGCCCGCAAGCCATTCGAGGATGATGGAACACCGCTCGATGAGGTGAGCGCGTCGGTGTATGTCGATCGGCTATGCGCCGTACTGTCCTTCGCGCCGGCCGAGGATGGCCGTCCGACGATCGTGCATTGCCTGATGCTCATGTGCGAGACGGTGGCGGAGGCCGCCTGGACTACCCACCGGGCCTGCGAACTCTACACGCGATGGGATGACTGCGGGGTTCCCGGTCTTCGGCAGATCGTCAGTTCCTTCCGCAAGCCAAGCGATGGGCTGTCAATTTCCTCCACGCCGGCCTTTCCCGAGGGACTTCCGCCGCTGAGGACTCTGCCGGCTGCGGAGCCGTTGAGACTGCCGCCCGGATCATCTCCTGCGCTACTCGAGGGCGGCGAACCCGTTGCCGCAGCCGCCTGCGGATTCGATCGACTGCCCGAACTGTCGCCCGAGGAAAAGAAGAGGCAGCGGGAGTTCGACCAGGTGCTCGAGGAAGTCCTGACACCGACTGACCAGCGGCCGAAAGCCAGGCCGCCGCGCCGGCGCCGCTTGAGCGAGGTGATCCGGCTGAACGATGACCCGGAGCACGAGCCGCGGCCGGCCGGCACGTATAAACGGATGACTCAGGCGGATATCGATGAGGCGGTGGCGAAACTCCACGGGAAAACCGGATGATCCTCATGCCCCCGGAGAAGTTGACGGTCGATCAATTGCGGTCCCGCTGCGCGTTCCACGAGGGCAACGCGGAGGTTTACGAGCGACGCAACGAGCCCGGCATGGCGGATCAGTTCCGCCAGCTTGCACGCAAGTACCAGGAGGAGCTGGACAAGCGATGATCCCCCGCCGTATCGACCTGCCCGCCCGCAGTTTCCTGCTCCCAATCCGGCGACACGTCGAATGGTGCGCCGTGTTCATCGCCCGCGTTCACAAGGGCGACGACAAAGCCGCCGGCGGCGCCTGGAGCTGCCCGTGCCGGTGCTGCCAGTGGGCGCGTGAGCGCATAGCATTATGACCCCTGACGAGTTGGCCCGCGAGATCGCCCGCTGCGACCGGGAGATTGCCGCAATGGAACAGCAGCCGCCCGTGGCGCCGGCCTACCTGACCACGCTCGGCATCGAGGACTGGCGCGGCGAAAAGCGCCTGATCGAGCGCGAGGCGCGGGGAGGTGCAAGAAAGTGACGAAGCTCAAAGAAGCCAAAGCGCCCACGGTGCGCGAGACTGACGTCTACGAGCGCTCCAGCCCGTTGATCGTCTCGCTCCACCCCAGATACCTCACCATACGCCTCAAGGGCGCCAGAGAGGCGCTAGAGGTCGATTACGGGGCAATCCTTGACCTGGCCCGGAAGCTGGCGTACCGGCGGAAGGCGTCATGATGCTTGGGGAGGGTCGGTGAGCCGCTTGAGGAAGCCTAAACTGGCTCTCAAAGTCCGAGGCCGGGATGCGGAGTGGAGCTTTCACGTTGAGGGTGACGAGGCAATGCTCGCGGATTGGCGGGCCGATGGCCTGGACGTCGATGAGGTCCTCGACGTGATCCCTGCGTGGCTCCCTGCCTTCCTGATCCGGCCGTGGTGCTGGATCGAGGACAGGCTGCGCTGCTCGTCTGGCTTGCGGTAGGCTTGGGTTCGTGGAAGTAGACCCCCCTCCCGTCCCACCCGTCCCGGCCGCCGCGACCATCCGCCGGGCGCCCAAACCTCCCAAAGCCAAGGCCAAGATAGGCCGGCGGCCCAAGGCTGTTATCTGTGATCGCTGTAAGCAGGAGTTTGCGAGCGCGACGGAGTGCCGGGCGCACGAGTGCTCAAACCCGAAGCCGATGGGCCGGCCGAGGAAGAACCCGCCGCCGATTATTCCTACTCCGGTACCGCCGAGATCAATGCCGCCGCCGTTTCCTACGCCGCCCGATCTCTCGCAACCTGCGCCGCAACGTCAGACGCCGGTAATCATCGCCGAGCCGCACTCGAAAGGCTACACGCGGATCTTCGTGGACGAGCACGGCGCCAACCTGGCCGTGCCGATCACCGAAGAGACGGAGACGCCGCGCCGCCGGCCGGCACGGGAGCCGGCGGCGCCCTCCGTTGAGCTGGCGCTGCCGGCGGATGTCGAGATGCGCGCGCTCTGTGATGAATTCGGCGAACTCCACCGAAGACTTCAGATCCAAGCAGCCGATCAAAGCCGCTTCGAGGTACTAAAGAAAGCCATCAAAGGCTGGTTTGATCACGCGCCACCAGACGCGGATGGCCTCGTCCAAGGGGATCTGTATCTCTTGCGCGTCTCGGCGAGAGAGAGGGAGCGGAGAGTGAAAGACCTTCCTGAACTTCTCGCAGAGATAGGCCTTGATCAGCTATTAAAGATTGTCAGTGTGAAGCTCACCGAACTTGAGGATGCAATCGGAAAAGCGCGGGCCGCTGCCTTCATCGTCGAAGGCCGAACGGGCTCGCGGCGGGTTAGCGCAATATCCAAGCATCCCGCCGTTGTGCCCGTATAAATACCCTTGCCTTGCCCGGCCCGGCCTCGCCAGACCTCACCCCATCTAGCCTCATCTCGCCATCACATACCCGATCAAGCGTAGTCTAGTGGATACAGCCCCCTCGTTCAATAGGGTTTTTGGGGACACCCCGCCGCCCCTTCCGCACCGCTTTTTTCGCCCCTACGCACAACAGCCATTAGGGACTTGCGCCCTAACGTGGCGCTCTCGGGGCGCCCGTTTGCCTCGTCTAAGCGCCGCCCCGTCAAGCGCTTACGCCGTGTTTTCGTTCGTGCGGGAGGGCGTCTGGGGGTCGCAAAAGGTGCGGTTGTGCAGAATGTTCGGGGTAGCGGAAGGCTGCTGAATCTGTGGAATGTTCCCTTTGCACCACAGACACTTGATTGTGGTGCGGCAAATCGGCAGGGTCCAGGAGTTGCAGATTCAACAACTTTTGGGGCGATTTGCAAAGGGTTTGTGGTGCGGCCCGGCGGTGTTTTCCCGCGCAGAAGCGCTGGCAGAACGGCTTGGCAAAACGGGCAAACAGGCAAATGGGCCAAATCGCCGGACGCTACTATGCCGCCGTTTTGAGGGCGCGGATCACCATGCCCATAGACACGCCGAGTTCCGAGCAGATCTGCCGGTGAGACTTGCCGAGGAGCTTCAGCTCGCGCACCCGGCCGCGGTCGAAGACCATCTTCCGCCGGCCGAGTTGGACGCCGCGCCGCTTCGCCGCCTTGAGGCCGGCCGCAACGCGCTCGCATATCATGGAGCGTTCGAATTCCGCGACGGCCGATAGGATCGTCATCAGCAGCCTGCTCGTAGGGCTGGCCTGGTCGGTGTCGATCGACTGCGAGATCACCAGGAACCGCACGCCGTAGCTCTCGAGGAGTTTTAGAGCCTCGAGCAGGTTTACGACGCTGCGGCCGAACCGGTCGACCTTCCAGACCATGACGCAATCGAAGCGGTGGGCACGCGCATCGCGCATCAGCTTGTCGAGCTGCGGACGCGAGGCCTTCGTGCCAGACCAGCCGGTGTCGACGTACTCGCCGGCTATGCGCCACCCGCGGCGCTCGCAGTACTCGCGGCACTCGTTCAGTTGGAGCGAGCAGTCTTGATCCGAAGTTGAAACGCGGGCGTAGATCCCTGTCAGAAGCGGGATTGGTACAGTGCTCATGCCCGCTAGTCTGCTACTTCTTCGCGATCGAATCAATGAGTTTGGGAAGGTCCACGTTCAGCTTCATGGCATCCTGGCTCGCGAGTTTGAACTTGTGAGCTACCGAGTAGAACGTCTTCGAGATCTCGGCCAGCACTGCGGATGTCGCTGCCTGTAGCAGCCTTTGGTCCGGTGTCAGGTCCTCGATGCGGAGATTGCTGTTGATTGCCTTGGCGGTATTGATCCGCCGGCGAGCTGCTCCAATCCGCCGGTATGCGGCCTTCGGGTGATCCTTGGCCGCGATGATGCCGTAGCCTGATCCCGAGAGGTTCTCGAGCCAGAGCTGGTGGTCCTTCAGCAACTGCCGGCGGCACCGGTAGAACTGGGCGCGTCCGCGGTTGCTGCGGATATCGATGCTTGCGAGCTGAGTGAGTTCCGAGTAGCTAAATATTGTTTGCCCCGCGCCGATCAGCCGAGTTAATTCATCGTATAGTTGTTTCCACTCCGGAAATCTTTTTAGTTGTTCAAATGCCATGGAAGGAACCTCTCTTGATAGAAAGCTTCCTTGCCTTACCTTGACTTACGCCGCCCTGCCGTGACGCGCCATACCTAACCTGGACCGGCCGTGCCTCGCCACGTCAAGCCGAACCCAACCGCGCCTGACCTCGAGCTTTAAAAATTCCTTGCCTTGCCTTGCGTTGCCTGGCCGCTCCATGCCTTGTCTGGTCATGCCGTGCCTCGCCGTGCCATGCCGAGCCTCGCCATCCCCTGCCGCGAGCTTTAAAATTCCCTTGCCTCACCTTGCCGAGCCTAGCCCGGCCGAGCCGTGCCACACCATGCGGCGCCAAATGTCGCCAAGTCATGCCATGTCTGATCTCATCTCTCCTCACCCCGCCACGCCATAATTTCCCTTGCCTTAAACTTGCCCAACCAAGCCATGCCTTACGTTGCCACGCCACGCGCCGCTTCACCACGCCGCACCGTGAATTCAATCTTTCCTTGCCTTGCCCGGCCCTGCCCGGCCCTGCCGAGCTATACCACGCCAGATCGTGCCTAACCACGCCCAGCCGCGAAGCTTTTCCTTGCCTTACCCAACCCTGCCCTGCCGCGCCGTGCCTAACCTAACCCAATCTGGCCGAGCCACATCTTGCCTCACCATTCCAAGTTCCCTTGCCTTACCTTGCCTAACCATGCCAAGCCCGACCAAGCCACATCCAGCCCAGCCACACCTGGCCCTAAGAGGCTTGCCACTGCAACGTTACCAACCGGAATCGGCCATAGAACCCGTTGTTTTTCGGCCGGAAGCGGCCGATCCCGATAAAGTTCCCCGCCTCGCGCAAGGTCTCCTCGAATGGTTCCTTGGTGATCGTCTGGTCTAGTATGTGGAACTCGACGGTCCCTGACCAGGACGGAATCAACGGGA
>Ga0111538_10014733_pt1 | contig 10297 bp, 7 predicted proteins | sample SoiMethybrSBSTD1_FD_79669 | JGI IMG/M metagenome (GOLD analysis project Ga0111538, IMG submission 79669) | Bulk soil microbial communities from a Populus tree surrounding site in Tennessee, USA - Soil MetaG P. TD hybrid SBSTD1 (version 2)... | ecosystem: Environmental > Terrestrial > Soil > Tree... | reverse complement strand
CTTCGAGCACGCACACAAATCGCGCTTCGGCTTTGTCGACCGCAGCAAGGCGCTCGTCATCGAAGCGGTGTCGGTCGAAGCGGTCGGCGGTGGTGCGCGCTTCCGCGAGCGTACGCACAAGACCACACGCGCGCGCCTGCCCGCGCCCACGCGCCGCGCGCGTTTCTTCTCCGACGGCCGCTGGCACCGCGCCCACGTGTTCACACGTGATCAGCTCAAGCCCGGCCAGATCGTGCCCGGCCCTGCGATCATCATCGAGCCGCACCAGACCATCGTGGTCGAGCCCGGCTGGCAGGCCGCGCTCACCGCGCACGATCATCTCGTGCTCACGCGCGCCAAGGCGCTCAAGCGCAAGCGCGCGATCGGCACGCACGCCGATCCTGTCATGCTTGAAGTGTTCAACAATCTGTTCATGTCGATCGCGGAGCAGATGGGTGTCGCGCTGCAGAACACCGCCTATTCGGTCAACATCAAGGAGCGACTGGACTTCTCTTGCGCGGTGTTCGACGGCGACGGCTCGCTCGTCGCCAACGCCCCGCATATGCCGGTGCATCTTGGCTCGATGGACCGCGCGGTCGAGACCATCATTCGCGAGAACAAAGGCGCGATCGCGCCCGGTGATGTTTACGCCATCAACGCGCCCTATAACGGCGGCACGCATCTTCCCGACATCACCGTCTGCACGCCGGTGTTCGACGCACGCCGCAAATCAATCCTGTTCTGGGTCGCCTCGCGCGGACACCACGCGGACGTGGGCGGCATTTCGCCCGGCTCGATGTCGCCCAACGCGACAAATATCGAGCAGGAAGGCGTCTACATCGATAACTTCAAACTGGTCGACCGCGGCCGTTTCCGCGAGCGGGACCTCAACGACCTCCTCACCAAGGCGAGATATCCGGCCCGCAATCCGACCCAGAACATCAACGACCTTAAGGCGCAGATCGCCGCCAACGAAAAGGGCGTGCAGGAGCTGCGCAAGATGGTCGCGCATTTCACACTGCCGGTCGTCAAGGCCTATATGGGGCACGTGCAGGACAACGCCGCCGAGAGCGTGCGCCGCGTGCTCGACCGCCTGCACACGTCCGCGTTCGACTACGAGATGGACCAGGGCACGCACATCAAGGTGAAGATCACGGTCGACAAGAAGAAGCGCGAGGCAACGGTCAATTTCACCGGCACCTCGCCGCAACAGGACTCGAACTTCAACGCACCCGAGCCGGTGACGCGTGCGGCCGTGCTTTACGTGTTCCGCGTCATGGTCGATGACGATATCCCGATGAATGCCGGTTGCCTGCGCCCCATTCGCATCGTGATCCCACCGCGCTCGATGCTGTCGCCGGAATATCCGGCTGCGGTGGTGGCCGGCAATGTCGAGACTTCGCAGGCCGTGACCGACACGCTGTTCGGCGCGCTCGAAGCGCTCGCGGCAGCGCAGGGCACCATGAACAATCTCAATTTCGGCAATGCGCAGTATCAGTACTATGAGACGATCTGCTCGGGCTCGCCGGCGGGTCCAGGCTTCCCGGGCACCGACGCAGTCCATACCCACATGACCAACACGCGGCTCACCGATCCCGAGGTACTCGAGTTCCGCTATCCAGTGCTGCTCGAAGACTTCCACATTCGCGCGGGCTCTGGCGGACGTGGCCAGTGGAACGCAGGCGACGGCGTCATGCGCACGATCAGGTTTCTCGAGCGGATGGACTGCACCATTCTCTCAGGCCATCGCCGCGTGCGGCCGTTCGGACTCAGCGGCGGCGAAGCCGGTCAGGTCGGTGAGAATTCTGTGCGGCGTCAGGACGGACGCGTGGAGAAACTACAAGGCTGCGACGCAACCGTGCTGGAGGCCGGTGAAGCCATCATCATCAGGACGCCGACCGCCGGCGGTTACGGTTCCGCTTAGCTGCGGGCACCATCACGAAGCCTTCCGAGCGCGGGCGATCGTGCGACAGCTCTTCCGACACCGTGGCAGCTTCGGCAGCCATGGCTGCCGCCACGGCCCTGATCTGCTCGGCCCAGCGCTCGTGCAGTGCCCGCGTGCGCTTGAGCTCCGCGCGCGCCGCGTCGACCTGCGCCAAGCCGGCCGCGATCTCGCGGCGACATTGCGCAATGATCGGCTTGGCAATCTCGATCGGCGACTCTTGTGTCGGCGACTCTTCTATCGTCGACTTTTGGCTCGGCGAATGATCGGCCATCGCACAACGACGCCGGTGCGGCGGCTCCCTGTTGCGGCGGGCTCACAATTCACCGCCACAGCGAGGATTATATATCACCAAGGGAGCAAATTGATACCGCTCGCGGGTCTTTGAAGACCAAGGTTAACTGCACAAAAAAGCGTCAGAATGAATGATCAACGCGACGCGGACACGACCGGGGCCAGCATCTTGGCGCACGCGCGAGTGTCGCGCAGCACCGAGCCATAATAGGCGACATCGCTTTCGTAGAGCGGGTTCTGCTCGGCCAGCATGCGCGCCTTGGCGGCGGCCGCCTCCAGGTGACGCAACGCTTCGGCATATTCGGCAGGCGTGTATTTGCACTCGAGCGCAGCAGCGGGGGCAGGCATGGCCGCGTAAACCGTCAGGGCTGTTGCGATGGCGATACCGAGCTTTGCCATAGTCCCCTCCACCAGTGGTGGCTTCAGCAGCCCTTCTGGGCTTCCTTGTCGCTTAGACGCACGAGCGCCGAAAAGGTTCAATGGCTGCGGCCGGATTGATGCAAAGCCTCGGCCGGACGTCCGATTCTCAGGCCCGCCAGCGCCAGGCAAGCCGACTGTCGTCTCAATGATGGCGGTCATGGCGTACTCCTGCTCAACGACGTTCGATCCAAGGACGACCGAGCGGCCCTTGAGCCGACATAGCGGAAAGGAACATTTTGGATCCGGCGCGGGTTCCAACGAGACAAAACATGCCAGCCCTTCGCCCGGCTTGTCGTACATGCCTCATAAGCGGTTGCTATTGGCGGCAACCTGTTGGCGTTAATGGCTCGCTATTGCCGCGTCACGAACACACAACGCGCAAATTGATCGTGGAAACATCGTCACCGCCGCGGCGCAAATTGTAGACTCTGTGATGCTCTGACATGAAAATGCGAAGGCCATGACCATTCGCTTCATGGACACGCCGGTTGGCGGTCAAACCGACTTGGAACCTGAGCGCGGCGTTGGCACGGTCCGGCGCCGGCAGGTCCTCTACGTCGAGGGCTACGATCCGCGTGGCGCCGAGGCCTATTACCAACTGTTCCAGCGCTCCTGCGATCGCTTCGCCAAGGCGTGGCCGGTCGACGTCACGCTTGATCCGTTTGCAATCGATTCAGATGATTTCGCGCATTGGTCGCTCTCGACCAAGTCGGCGAGCTGGCGAGTCGTCACGCGCTACGATTTTCTTCGGCTCGAGCGCCATATCCGCGCCGACATGAACAGACCCGCGGCCCAGGAGATCGTGCGTGGCCTTGGATGGCTGATCGATGATGTGGTGAGCGGCACAATGTGGCGCATCTTCCGCTCTTCCTGGCGGTTCGGTGTCCACCTCCTGTCGATCCAGCTGCTGCTCCTGATCTGGCTTGCGCTTGCGACCGCGATCGGGGTTGCCGCCACTCTTGTCGTCGGCGGCTTGGAAGAACCGCTGATGCTCGGCATCGCGGCCGGGCTGGCGGCAGCAACAGCGGCGCTCTTAGTGCTCAAGCCGCTCGCGCACCGATGGTTCGTCGGCCAGATCACCAGTTGCTGGGCAACGCTGCGACGCTTCGGTCGCGGCCGACCGACTTGGCTCGATCACGCCATCGAAGCTGGCGCGCGCCGTCTCGTCGCCGCCGGTGCAGCAAATGATACCGACGAACTCGTGTTGGTGGGACACTCGACCGGCAGCGTGATCGCCGCCGCGATCATGGCGCGCGCACTCGCCCTCGATCCCGACCTGGGCCGGCGCCGGGCGCGTTTGGTACTCCTGACCCTCGGTGCAGTCATGCCGGCGGTTGCGCTCCATCCAGCCGCAAACCGCATGCGCGACATCATCAGGCGGCTCGCGAGCGAACCGAGTGTTGCGTGGATCGAATGCCAGTCCCGCAAGGATGTCATGAATTTCGAAGGCTTAGATCCTGTTGCTGGCGTCGGAGTTCATGTCGAGAAACGACACAATCCATTGCTCTGGTCGGTCCGCTTCAAGGAGATGGTGACACCCGAGTACTACCAACGTCTGCGTTGGAGCTTCTTCCGTATGCATTTTCAGTACATCAATGCTGGCGACCGTCGGACGGCACATGATTATATACTGCTCATCGCCGGGCCGGTTGCGCTTGCCGACTGGGCGAGGCATCACCAGCAGCTGACGCTCTCATTTATTCTTGGTGATATGACACCGAGCATATGCCCGTCGATGGACGCTGGAGCATCCAAACGCCAATGAGTCTTCCGCGCCGTCTCGAACCCGAATGGCTCGACCATCTGCCAGCTGATGATCCGCGCGCGATGCGCTCGCGGCGCGATCTCACGCGGGTGAACAGCTTCATGGGCAACGCAGGACGCATGGCCGACGCGTTGCTCCGGCATACAGCAGGCGAGACTCCGCGCACGATGATGGATCTGGGCTCGGGCGACGGCCAGTTCATGCTGCAGGTCGCGCGGCGCCTCGCGCCGCGCTGGCGCAACGTTTCGGTCGTTCTTCTGGATCAGCAGAATATCGTCAGTCAGGCGACGCGCGCGGGCTTCGCCGAGGTCGGCTGGCGCGTCGAGCCGACCTCGGCCGACGTGGCCGACTTCCTGGCGCGGGCAAACCCCGTTGACATCATCACCGCCAACCTGTTCCTGCATCATTTTGTCGACGAGCAACTGACGCAACTGCTCGCGCAGATCGCCAGAGCCACCTCGTTGATGGTGGCGTGCGAGCCGCGGCGCAGCAAGCTCGTGGTCGAGGCGAGCCGTCTCCTCTGGGTCGTCGGCTGCAACGACGTAAGTGTCCACGACGCGGTGGTCAGCGCGCGCGCAGGCTTCAACGATAAGGAGCTGACGGCGCTCTGGCCGCGCGATCCGCAATGGCAACTGCATGAACACACCGCAGGGCTCTTCAGCCACCGCTTTATCGCCCGCCGCAACCGGTAGAGCTGCCGGCAGGGCTGAGCAAAGGAACCACGCAATACCTGTCCGGCTGACCGGTCCGGCGGCGCTGCGCTGGGGCGCGCGATTTGCGCGCGATCCGTTGGTCGCGACGCGTCAGTGCTATGAGCGATTTGGCAGCTTCGTGATGCTCTCCGACGTGGTGCCGTTTGTGCGGCCGCGCGGCGTTGCCATGCTCGGCGTACCGCTCGTGCTCACCGCGGGCGCCGCGTTTCATCGCGAGCTTCTGTCCAATCCCGCCAGCTGGCGCGGCGTCAGCCTGCTCCCGGGAGGACCACGTCATTCGGCGGCTCGGCGGCTCGGCGCTGGCCTCACGCGCATGACCGGCCGCCGGCACGCCTATTACCGCAGCCTCATTGCTCCGCCACTGCGCAAGTCAAGCATCGAAGCGCTGACCGGACGCATGGCCGTTCTTGCGCAGGCAGAGGTGGCCACTTGGCCGGCTGGCGAGCCACTCGAGCTGTGGGAGATCACGCGCCGCTTGATGCGACGATTGGCGATCGAGCTTCTGTTCGGCGGCGCCCCCGAAGGCTACGAGATCGCCGATCTGGCGAGCGAGCTGATGGAAGGCAAATGGAGTCCCGGCGCGTTCATTCCACTCAATTTGCCATTCACACCTTATGGTCGCGTCTTGCGCACGGCCGAACAGCTGGAGCGCCGCCTGCTCGACTGGATTGCAAGCAAGCGTAGCCAGCGTGACGATCACGATCTCGGCTCGATCATCATCAATAGCCCCGATGCTGACGGCACGCTGCCGAGCGATGAAGCAATCGCGGGCCAGATGCCGTCACTGTTTGCTGCCGCCTCCGAGGCGGGCCAAAGCGCGCTTGCCTTCACGCTGCTGCTGGTTGCACTGCACCCGCGCGTCGCCGGCGAACTGTTCGACGAGCTGCGCGGGCGCCAGGGCGGCGCTACGCCCTCGCTCGAGGATGCAAGCGGCCTACCCTCGCTCGATGGCGTCGTGAAGGAATCGATGCGCATCCTGCCGCCGGTGCCGCTGCAGATTCGCGTCGCCCAGGCTGATGCCGAGATTGCCGACTACCCGGTGCCAAAAGGCACGCGCGTCATGCTCAACACGTTCCTGGTCAACCGCACACCGGAGCTCTATCCGGACGGCGATTCCTTCCAGCCGGAACGTTGGCGCGCAATCACGCCCAACGCCTACGAGTATCCGGTGTTCAGTGCCGGCCCGCACGCCTGTCCCGGTTATTGGTTCGGCCTCTCAGCTGTGAAAGTCGCGCTGGCCGCAGTCCTGTCGCGCTACCGCATCGTGCTCAAGCCGGATACGCGCATTGACTACAGCGTGCAGCCCACCATGCGGCCACTCAATCGCCTGCGCGTGATGCTCGATCCAGAGCCGGATACGGGGGCCGCACCGCAAGTGAGCGGCAGCTTGCTCAACCTTCTGAAGCTGCCCAGTAGCGCGTAGTTCGTTGGGTGGGTTAGCGTGGCCCGGGGACTTGAGGTGGAGTTGATGGCCAGCACCACGCGTAACCCACCACCTACGTGCGTGTTGGTCACCGCCAAGGTGGGTTACGCGTGGGCGCAGGACCGAGCCAAATCGAGAGCGCGCAGGCCACGCTAAGCCACCCTACAGCTGCCCCAGTAGCACGTAGGCTGCAGAAGGCGTCAGCTATTACGCCGCGCTTGTGTCAGAACGATCGCCATCATGGCAAGCAAGCCGGCCATCGAAGGCGTAAGCGCCAATCCGAGCGCGCGCAGCCGCGATATGTCGCCCGGCGCGGGTTTGAATGCTCCGGCTGACAGCCAGGTGAGAATCTCGGCTGCAGTCGTAGCCTGCGGATCGGCCAGTGCGATCGCAGGGAGTGTCGCAAGCTTGCCTTCCGCCGCACGCAGCTCGGCGTCGAGCCCGTCGCGACGTTCAGCGGTCGCGAGCGCCTCCCGCAACTCAAGCACTTTCTCGCAGGCGCGCCCCGACGTGATGCGGGTCACGTCGCGGCAGCCGTTCGTGGCCCGCCAGACAGACTGCGCCTCCGGCTGCGCCCGCTGCAGCTCCACTTCAATCGCCGCAATTGAACGCGTTTCCGAAATGCCGACGCGCTCGAGGCGCAGCCGTCCAATTCGATCGGTGAGCGCCGCGCTCTCACCCGCAACCTTGGCGCGGCCTGCAACTGCGTCGCCGATGTTGGTCGAAGCAAAGCCTGTAGCAGCAAGCAGCGTCATCCCCAGCGCGGCCACCCAAATCGTCCACGCCGCGCCGGCAGCAAGGAATGCACGCCGTTGCAACAGCTGAACTCCCACGGTCGGCAGGATCACCGCAAGCAGGTCGACCGCGAGTCCGATGGTGGCGAGCAGCACCGCCGCCTCGACGGTCTGGCCGAATGAGGAAGCAAAGCGCGCGTTCATGACGAGACCCACGCCCGTCAATCCGACTGCGGTCGCGAACAAGACGATCGAGGTTAACGTGCCGATGATCGAGCGCACCGGCTTCGCAGCCTCCGCCTGGGCGGGCGGTAACTCCATACGAAAGGCACGATCGACCAGCTGCGCCGCCACCTGCTGCGACGTGCGCAGGGAGGTCACAACCACCTTGCCCCTGCCGCCGGAGGCCTGGGAAATGTGCCCGGCCTTCACCCAGCCCGAGAGGCTGCGGCGCAGCTTCGTCAGCGTCCATCCAAATTGCTGAGCAAGATCGCTCAGAGTCATTTCGACGCGCCCCACATCGCTCAGATACATGAGCGCTTCGTCGTCATCGAAAGAATGCAGCGCGATAACCTTTGCCGCCCGAGCCACGTCCGAACCCCTGAAGTCCCCTGATGGCGGCCGCCCCTGGCCACCATTGCTTTCATTTTACGCGTTAACAGATTCGACACATATTCGCCAAGAACATTTTGACCCAGAGTCTATGTAGCTTGACCCAGAGTCGAGAACCCGCGAGCCCTTCGGCACGCTGGCGCTCTCGGCGCGTTTTACTGGAAGCTACTTGGCGCAACTTTTGGCGCGCGACTTGGTGTCACTCGTCGTGTCACTCGTCGTCTGGTGCGCCATCTGGCGAACCGCACAATTCCGGATGACACACGCGGCTACCGAAGCGCACTCAAGCGAAGGCGCACCAGCAACAAAACAACCATCTCGGAATTACGAACGACTGCCGGCACGGGCTTGTCACCCATCCGCTTCAGCGCTCCAAGTTCTGGCCTTGCAGCATCTGGCCTTGGATACGCGAGCGGCGCTCAGACACTCAGTCGGAACCCCCATCCCGGTGTTCACATAACACGGAGATTGATTCGTAAACATCGTCTCTACGCTCAGCGAAAAAAAGATGACCGGCTGCGGCGATCACGCAACACCCTGTTTGCTGCGCAATAATCGAATCCAAGACGCCTCGATCTTGAATCAATCTTGCGCGCGAGATTCGCGCCTTGAGTCAATATTTCTTCGTCCGAAGACTAGACCTGCTGAACCGCGGAAAGGAGCCAGGCACCGCCACGCGTGCGCATAAAGGTCCAGACCTCGGTGGCTTCGTCCGGGCCGCCTTCGATGACGCGGCCGCTCGCTCGATCGACGATCTCGTCATTGAGCGAATAGCGCATGGCAACGGTAGCGTAGTCGGTATTGCCTTCTCGCCAGGCCTCCGAGAGATCACCCTGCAGAAGCTTCACATCAGAGATTCGGTTGAGCACGCCACGGCTCGTGTTCGCAGCCAACTCCTCCGCGTAGTAGGACAGCATCTCTGGGGTAACGCGCTGGCGTAGCCGGCCGAGATCTTCGGCCCCATAGGCAGTCTGGATCTCGCCCAGCAGCCGCTCAAATTGCTCAAAGTCGGACGCTGCCGGCGCGAATGGGGGGCTCGCGGCAACACCACCTCCCGACCCAGCCAAACCACCAAGTCCCATCGGCCGCGACGAGCCGGCATCGCGCAATGACGGCCCGCTCGCGAAAGCTGGCTGGCTGCGGCGTTGCCACCATGACCAGAGCATGTAGCCAACCGCGACAACCAGGCCGACCTGCAGCAGCAGGCCAAGGACCGACGCAAACCCGCCCAGCCCACCGGTCAGGCCGTGGCCGAGCAGAAGCCCGATCAGCCCGGCGCCGAGGAAGCCCGCCGCAAAGCTGCCGAGGAGACCCGGCCGGTTCAACAAGCCGCCCGCGGGAGCGGCCGGGTTCGGGCGCGCCGCAGTGCCAGTTGTGGCCGGATTGGTCGGTTGCGAGGGCTGCGTCATGCTGCGCTCTACCGGCCGCGCCTGATTGGGCGCGGTCTGCGTCGTCGGCGGCGCCGTAAAGGTCTTGCTGCCGCGGCTGCCGAAGCTCCCACCGGGACGCGCGTCAGCGTCGGCGACAGTCACGGCCAAAACCGCCAACAAGGCACAAAAAGCGACCAGCGGACGAAAGCTGAGACCGAATCGCATGGAAACCCTCCCAAAAGCCCCAGCCCTGGCGGGACGAGGTGGAGAATACGAACGATGAGTGACCTCCTATATTGGTACCTCGATAGGTGCTTTGAAGGGGTGTTGCATCATGTCACAGGCTCAAAGGCCTAGGTCGTCACGCCGCCAGACACCGACTTCGGCCGGTTTACTTTCTTATTTGCACTCCTGCGCGGGGCTCGCCGTCGCACTGGCGCTCGGCCCGGCACCGGCCGCCGCACAGGACACATTCGCCGGCAAGACGGTCTCGATCTCCGTCGGCTTCGGGTCGGGCGGCGGCTACGACCTCTACGCGCGGGTGCTGGCGCGCCACCTCGGCCGGCATCTGCCGGGTAACCCGACGGTCGTGGTCGCGAACATGCCGGGCGCCGCCTCGATCCGCGCCGCGAATTACATCGCCAATGTGGCCCCCAAGGACGGCACCGCGCTCGGCATCGTGGCGCAGTCGATCGCGGAGGAGCAGCTCCTCGGCGTCTCCGGCGTGAGCTACGACGTTGCCAAGCTTGGCTGGATCGGCCGCATCGCCGCGAACGTCGAGGTCATCTATGTGTGGCACGCGGCGGCGGTGAAGACGCTCGACGACCTGCGCAGCACTGAAACGACCTTGGCGGGGACGGGCCCGTCGTCGTCGATCTATCCGCGCCTGATGAACACGATCGCCGGCATGAAGTGGAAGGTGATCGCGGGCTACAACACGACGAGCGCGGCCCACCTTGCCATGCAGCGCCGCGAGGTCGACGGCGCGACCAGCTCGCTCAACACACTCAAGACCACGCAGCGCGACTGGCTCGACAACGGCCTG
>Ga0111538_10014732_pt1 | contig 10299 bp, 10 predicted proteins | sample SoiMethybrSBSTD1_FD_79669 | JGI IMG/M metagenome (GOLD analysis project Ga0111538, IMG submission 79669) | Bulk soil microbial communities from a Populus tree surrounding site in Tennessee, USA - Soil MetaG P. TD hybrid SBSTD1 (version 2)... | ecosystem: Environmental > Terrestrial > Soil >... | reverse complement strand
GTGAAGAAGCCTTTGCCACCAATGCCGCGTCCCGGCGCAATCTCCAGGACCTGCACGTCGGCGGCCTTCGCCGCCGCATCCGCACCAATGATCGCGGCCGCCACCGTCGTCGTCTCCACAATCCCCAACGATGTGCCCATCGCTTGCTCTCCGCGCGGGCGCGCGATGGCGGGAGGCACTTCGGGATGAACGGTCGCCAGCCGCAGCTCGTCGACGATCGTGCTCCCCGCCGCGCGCCGTCCTGCATCCAGCGATGCTTCCACTTCCGCAACTCCGCCGGCCACGATCACCAGGAACTTTCCGCTGGAGATCGGGATCGCTTCCAAGAGCTCGACGCGCGCCGCCTTCATCATCTCGTCCGCAGCGCGCACGCCGGAGGCAATCGAAGCGAGCTCGAGCAGCCCGAGCGATTCGGCATCCCACTTCATGGCATCAAACGATGCGGAAGGAGTCGACGAGCGTGCAGCGACGAAAGCGCGTGAAGCTTCGCGCAGTCGTCATTCCTTCGCCGGTCGGGCTCGCAATCGTGTAGCTCGTGTAGCCCTCGCCCCCTTCGCCCAGGCCGCTGTACGTCGGGCCGTTCTTCACGAAGATCGAGCAGTCGATCACCCGCGCCATGCGCGAGAGCTTGGTGACGTCGTGCGAATACATCGCCGCGGTGTGACGGTTCCCACCTTCCACTTCCTTCGCGAAATCGATTGCCCGGTCGACATCGCCAATCGCGCACACACCGATCACCGGCATCATCATCTCGGTCCATAAGAAAGGATGCTCCGGGTCGACCTGCGCGACCAAGAGCCGCGAATCCTTCGGTCCGTCGATGCCGGCCCTGGCCAGAATCACCGCGGCATCCTTTCCGATGAGCTCTTTGTTCACGACGCTGCGCCGCCCCGGGCCGCGATCCTCGTGGAACACAACCTTGCGCACCAGATCGATCTCCCGCCCTTTCAAGCAATAAGAACCGGCGCGCTCCAATTCCTTCATCAGTTCGCCGGTGATGCGCTCCACGGCCACGACTTCCTTTTCGTCGGTGCACACGATGTTGTTATCCAACGATGCACCCGCGTAGATTCCGCGCGCGGCGCGCTCCAAGTCTGCGGTTTCATCGACGACGACGGGAGGATTCCCCGGACCGGCGGTGATCGCGCGCTTGCCCACCGACATCGCTTCTTTCACGACGCCCGCTCCGCCGGTGACCACGATGAGGCGCACCGTTTCGTGGCGCATGAGCGCCTGCGTCGCTTCGATGGACGGGGTCCGAATCGTGGTGAATACGTTCGCGGGACCGCCCGCGCGGCGCGCCGCTTCTTCCAACAATTCGATCGCGCGAATCGACACCCGCGCCGCACCGGGATGCGGCGCGAATACCGTGGCGTTGCCGCCCGCCAACATGCCGATGCCGTTGTTGATCACCGTTTCGGATGGATTCGTCGAGGGTGTGACGGAGAGAATCACGCCGTACGGCGCGCGCTCTTCCAACATCAATCCGTGATCTCCGGAAACGGCGGCAGAAGTCAGAATCTCCGGGCCGGGAGTCTTCCTCCCCACGAGAAGATTCTTGCGAATCTTGTCTTCGACCCGCCCCAAGCCGGTTTCTTCGACGGCGAGACGCGCCAGCTCGGGCGCGGCATCTTCGACCGCGCTGCGCAACGCGGCAATCATGCGGCGGCGCGTTTCGAGCGAGAGCGCGGACAAATCTTCGAACGCCCGCTGCGCCGCGGCACAGACATCTTCGACCGTGTCGAAGACCGGTCCCGCGTGGGAACCGATGCTGCGCCGCGGCGCGGCGACTCCTTCTCTTTCGAGTCTTTGGAGAACGCGTTCGACGATGGATTCGACGCGAGCGGCCTCGAGATTCATGAGCGGCCGCTCACGCCGGCGATCCGGCGCGAGACTTGGTGTAGCGGATGCGGCCTTGGGTTTCTACGGTATCGACGATCGCCAGGATAACCGCGTCGACGGGACGATCGCGCGTGGCTTCGGTCAAGCGCGCCGAGCTTCCGGCGGCAGTGAGCACGATCTCTCCGGCGCCGGCCCCGACGACGTCCACCGCGATCGTGAATGCACCTGTGGGATTCAAATCGAGATCGACGATCTCCACGACCTGCAGCTTGAAACCGGCGAGGCGATCGTCCTTGCGCGTGGCCACGACCGTTCCCGCGATGCGCCCGAGGTTCAAGACGCTCCTCCTCGAGCGATCAGGTGCGAGACTCGGCCTCTTCGGGCATTCCGACGGGAAGCACCCGGTCGACGTTCGCGTGGGGGCGAGGAATGACGTGAACGGAAATGAGCTCGCCGATCTTGTTGGCCGCGGCACTGCCCGCGTCGGTGGCCGCCTTCACCGCGGCGACGTCGCCACGCACGATCGCGGTGACATAGCCTCCCCCGATCTTCTCGTACCCCACCAAGGTCACGTTCGCGGCCTTGACCATGGCGTCGGACGCTTCGACGAGCGCGACGAAGCCGCGCGTCTCGATCATTCCCAGGGCCTCACTCATCGACGACCTCCCGTCACAACAGAAGAGTGTCCTCGAGCGACGGATGCGGGCTGGCGATGACGTGACTGGTCACCAGTTCCCCCACTCGTTTCGCTGCCTCTTCTCCCGCGGCCACTGCAGCCTTCACCGCTCCGACCTCGCCGCGTACGACGGTGGTGACGTACGCCGAGCCGATGCGCTCGTACTTCGTGAGCGTGACCCGCGCGGCCTTGACCATGGCGTCGGACGCTTCGACCAAGCCGACGAAGCCTCGCGTTTCGACCATCCCGAGCGCCTGTGCAGGTGCGGAAGTTCCCTTCATCCCATCCCTCTTCTCGAACGAAGCAGCCAGAGCGTTGCTCAATTGAGGATCGGTGTCAATCGCTGCGCGCATTTCGGAGCGGAAACGACAAAGGGGACGATTTCTCGCCCCCTTCGCGTTTTTTGGTTCCCCACCTGAAGCCGTGCGCCGAGTCACCACGGATTCCTAGTATGGTCAGGCCAAGTGCCCGCGAATCACGAGCCTCGCAGGGAACCCTTGCCGGAGTCAGCGGACGCCAACCGATTGCTCGGCACAGCACCCGCCTTCCGCGGTTTGTGGATCGGGAGAACGAGTAAGCTGGATGCAGGTCCGGGATCTGTCGTTCTCTCTCGACAACACTTCCCGCAGTGCACACTCACATTGCAGAGGACGTGCCAGAGGGATTCAGCGAGGAATCGCAAATCTTCCCGAGCTTTCGCCGAGCGATCCCATACCTCGATGCATACGGCAGTTGCATCCTGCGCAAAGGCGTGGCGATTCGCACAGGCCGGTTGGGGATTCGCCCCCTTTGGGACCGTCGGGGATGACGGCGTGGTCGCCGTCAGGGCCTTACGAACCGCTGCGTGCGCCGAGCGTTTCGTTCTTTGTTGGGGGATGCGCTTGCAACTCGTTGCAGATTGCGTCGCGGACTTGAGCGGTCGTCGCCTGCCCGCCCATATCGGGGGTGACCGTTCGTCCTTTCGCGAGATGGTCGAAGAGCGCGCGCTTCAAGCGGTCCGCCGCAGAGACTTCGCCCAGGTGGCGAAGCAGCATGACGCCGGAGAGCATCGAGGCGATCGGATTGGCGACGCCTTTCCCGGCGATGTCCGGAGCCGAGCCGTGCACGGTCTCGAACACGACCGCGAGGTCGCCGAAATTCCCGCCCGGCGCGAATCCCAATCCCCCCACCAGGCCTGCGCACAGGTCGGAGAGAATGTCGCCGTACAGGTTCTCGGTCAGGATCACGTCGAAGCGCGATGGATCGGTGACCAGCTGGAGGCACGCGTTGTCGACGATCAGCTCCTCATACACGATCTCCGGATACTCCAGCGCGATCTTGCGGCAGCAATCCAGGAACAGCCCGTCGGAAAGCTTCATGATGTTCGCCTTGTGGATTGCACTGATCTTGCGCCGCCCGCGGCGCCGCGCGAAGGCGAACGCAAAGCGGGCAATGCGCGTCGATGCGTCGGCGGTGATCACTTTCAATGATTCCACGACGCCGGGCACCACCACGTGCTCGATTCCCGCATACAGGCTCTCCGTGTTCTCGCGGACCACGTAGAGATCCACGCCCTCGTAGCGGCTCTTCACGCCGGGAATGTTGCGGATCGGGCGAAGATTCGCGTACAGGTCGAGCGCCCGGCGCAGCCCCACGTTGACCGAGACATGCCCGCCCCCCACCGGAGTCGTGGTCGGTCCCTTCAGCGCCGCCTTATTCTTGCGGATCGATTCGAGCACGACCGGCGGAAGAGTCGTTCCGTGAGTCTCCAGAGCCCGCGCACCGATCTCGAAGCGCTCCCATTCGATGGCGACACCGGTCGCTTCGATCACTTGCACGGCGGCCTCGACGACTTCCGGTCCGATGCCATCTCCGGGCAGAAGCGTGACGGCGTACTTCGTCTGGGTCACGAGACGATCGTCCTTTCTTGCAGGATGAATGCTGTCGGAAGAAGTGCGGCGCTCAGACGCCCGGAGAGTGCGCCGAGAACACGAGGCACGCGGCGTCGAGCAATTCCTTGTGCAGGGAGTAATGCGCCGCGATGAGTCGCTTGCTCACGTTTTGGTAGGCGATGCCCAGCTCGTCTCCGATCTGCTGCAGCGTCACGTTGCGATCGCGGCGATAGATTGCTTCCCACTGTGCGTCCGTCCATCCGCGCTCGAAGGAGTCCAGAGCTTTGCAGAATGCCGAGAGCACGCGGCATTCGTGCGATTCCGAAGTGAGCGCGCACGTCCACGAGTTTTTGCGCTTGGCCAGCGTGCGGAAAGCTTCGCTCGCCAAACGGTCGGCGACCAATTCTTCTCCGCGTCCCAACCCCGCGAGCACAATGAGCGGAGGCTTCGCGGGATCTTTACGCAGCTCGGTGCGCAGCCGATACAAGAACGGAAGCGCGCCCGCGCAATCGTCGACGTACAACCGACCGCCGAAAGTAATTCCGCCTGCAAAGGTCCACGTGTATCCGGGCTCGGGTGATTCGAGGAGCGGTCTCACTTCGGCAAGACGCTCGTCCAATCTCTGCGCGTCGATCCCGCGCACTCGAGGCTCCGGTCGGACCTCCAAGAGCAAAACGGCGCCGGCATTCCCGGTGGCCATGTAACCCTCATCGATCATTTGAGGCGGCGTTTTAGTTAGCAAGATCGCTCCGAAATTGTCAATCTGTCCGAAAATCGGATGGTCATGGGCTCGTCACGCTGTCGCACCGGCTGCTCGGAGGAGGATGCTTGACTATACGAAACCTGCTCCGCGGACGCCCCCATCCCCAGCTTCTCGAAATCCCCGCCCGCACTTGGCTGCGCGAGCTCTCGCAGCGGGAAGGCCGGCGCCTCACGCTGGCCGGCGTTCCCGATGATGCTCTCGAGGCAATCCGCGCTCAGGGCTTCGACGCGGTCTGGCTCATGGGAGTTTGGAGGACCAGCCCAGAGGCCCGGCGTATGGCGCTTGCGCATCCCGCCCTCCTACGCGAGTACGAGAGCCTTTTGCCGGAGTGGCAAATCGCCGATGTGGAAGGCTCCCCCTACGCTATTCAGTATTACGAAGCATCCCCCTCGATCGGAGGGGATGCAGAGCTCGATTTCTTTCGATCCAAGCTGCAAAAGATGGGCCTTGGGCTGGTCCTCGACTTCGTCGGCAATCACCTGGGGCGCGACCACCTGTGGCTCGACGAGCACCCCGACCGGCTCATCCAGGGAACGGTCCGCGACCTTGGCAAGGCGCCCTCGAATTGGTTCGTCCACTTCGGGGCCGACGGAGTCGAACGCGTCTTCGCCCATGGCCGCGATCCGTATTTCGAGGGCTGGTCCGACACCGTGCAGATCGATCTGCGCCGTCGTGCCACGCGCGATGCGCACATCGCCACGCTTCGCCGACTCGCCCAGCGCTGCGACGGCGTGCGCTGCGACGTCGCCATGCTGCTTTTGAGCGACGTGTTTCGCTCGACCTGGGGAGTCTCCCCCGACGAAGCGAATGGCGAATTCTGGGAGGAAGCAATCCGCGAAGTGCGCCGCGAGCATCCCGAGTTCGTGTTCATTGCCGAAGCGTATTGGGGGCTGGAGTCGAGACTGATCGAGCTGGGCTTCGATTACTCCTACGACAAGAGCATTCTGGATGCATTGGTGCACGGCGATCTGGCGACCTTGCGGCGCCTCCACTCGCTCTCGTTCGAGGAGCGCCGCACGCGCATGCATTTCTTGGAGAATCACGATGAGATGCGCGCGATGGCGCGCTTCGGGAAAGCGAAGCTCGCCGCCGCGCTCCTTTTCATCGCCACGCTTCCCGGCCTGCGTTTCTTTCAACACGGCCAGAGCGAAGGTTGGCGCGTGCGCACCCCGGTGCAATTGGCGCGCGCTCCCGAGGAGCCCGTGGATGCGTGGTGCCGCGATGTTCACGAGCGCCTCTTCGCCATTCTGAAAGGAGATGTGCTGCATTCCGGGGAATGGTCGCCATGGATTCCGTCACTCGAACGAAGCGACAGCGGCCTTTTCGGAAATCACTGGCGCAAGGATGATGTCGAGTGGATTGCGCTCGTGAATCTGGGAAGCGCTGCCGAACGCGCCGCAATCCGGCCGCAATTCATCGAGCACTTCGAAGCGCACGCGATGTTCGGCAGTCGCGAAGCCCCCGTGGTGCTTCATCGCCAAGGGAATTCGATCAGCGTGGCGTTGGAGCCCGGCGAGGCGATCGTTCTGCAAGTCTCCGCGCAGCCTGCGCCGCTCCCAAAAGGGTCGTCTCCGAGCTGAGCACGACGTGCACCGGAATCTCCCGCAAGAGGAGGTCTTGGGGAGATTTCGCGACAAACGCTTCGAGAAATTCCGGCGCGCGCAGAAACGGCAGCACCTTCGCGGGAATTCCCCCTCCCAGATACACTCCGTCTACGGCGAGCCCGCGGAGCGCCACGTTGCCCGCTTCCGCACCCAACGCCGCCGACCAAATCTCCAGCGCGTGCACGCAAATGCGCGACGTGCGCTCCAGCGCATGTTGCGAAATGTCCCGCGCGGCGTCGGCATGGTTGGCGTCAACGCCGGAATCGTCGGGTATGCTTCCGGAGGATTGCAGCCAAGCAAAGACATTCACCAGGCCCGGCCCGGAGATCACCCGCTCCGCGCTCGCCCGGCCGAATCGCTCGCGCAAGAAGCGCAAGAGCTCGATCTCTTCGTCGGTGCGCGCCGCAAAATCTGCATGTCCCGCTTCGGAAGCGACGGGATGATGCCAATGCCCATCCCACGCCAAGATGCACTCGCCCAAACCGGTCCCCGGAGAAACGAGCGCGCGATTTCCCCGGCGCGATATTCCCTTGTGCAGGGAAAACAAATCCTCTGGCTCGAGCGCGGCGATTCCATATCCCGAGGCGACGAGATCGTTCAAGAGCTGCACCGGTGCGCCATCCAACGCCTGCGCGAGCACCGCTTCTTCCACGACCCAGGGAAGATTCGCCCCGCGCACGCATCCGGCGATGACCGGGCCGGCGATACCGATCGCCGCCGCCGCAAGCGGAGCACGCTCGCGCCGCACGAAGGTCCGCAAGAGCGCAGGAAAATCGGCGGTCTCGTCCGTCGCCGCTTTTTCTTCGGCGATCTTGCGAAAGCGTTCGTTTTCGAAACGGCCCAGCGCCGCATGAATCTTCGTCCCGCCGACGTCGACCGCGAGAAGAAGATCTTCCGAAGGCGTCATCCCTTCCCACCGCGAAGGCGGGCGATCCAATTGCGCACGTCGGAGTGCGGATCGCGCGTGGAGGGCGCGCGCAGCACGTGCTTCCCCGCCTCCAAGAGTGCGCGGTAATCCCCGCCCGCCTGCGCGGCGATGAGTTGGTCGAATCCAACCGGCTCGCCGGGAATCGGCAGCGGGCTCTCGCGCAAAAGAATCTGCAGGTAGCGCGCATGATCCGATCCGCCCTTGTGCAGCTGTCCGGTCGAGTGCAGAAATCTCGGACCGATGCCGAGCGTAGTCGCGGCGCGCGTGCGCTCCACGATCGCGACGCGCAAATCCTGCAGCGTCTCGAGAAGCGCGGGGTTCGGATTTCCATAGACCATGATGCCGACATGATCGGCGGGGCTGGCCGAAGCCAGATACGAAACCGGATCTTCTTCCGGAATCTTCTCCAGCGGCCGCCCGCGTTTGAGCGCATCGAGAAGATCGCGCGCAAACTTCTTCGCCGTCTCCACGTTCGGCTGGTCGAATGGTTGAATCCCCAAAAGATGACCGGCGACGGCCGTCGCGAATTCCCAACGAAACATCTCCGCACCCAAGTCATAGGCATCGCCCGCCGGCAAGACGGCGAGCGGCTGTCCCGCACTCTCCAGTGCCGCCGCATTGCGCGGCAAACCGGAATCGCCGCAGGGAATCGCAACAAACAACCGGTCCTGCGCATAGAACTTCGGATCCAACGGCGGCTCACCGGCGACGGGAACGATGCCGCGACCATCTTTGCCGGTGCTCTCCGCAATGAGCTGCTCGATCCACAGCCCGAACGAATCGATCGGCACGGCGATGCGCAGCGTGGGCTTGTCGCGTCCGGCGAGCGCGGCCGATCCCAACAGCGCACCAAGCTTCAGTCCCGGGTTTTCTTCCGCGGGCACGCTCGCGTCGCAGCGCGCGGCCATCGCTTGCGCGCGCTCGAGCAAGCGCACGACATCGATGCCCAAGATTGCCGCGGGCACCAAACCAAACAGCGAGAGCGCGCTGTAACGGCCGCCAATGTCGGGAGGATTCAAGAGCACACGCGCGAACTTCTTCGCGGCGGCGAGCTCGGCGAGCCCCGTGCCAGGATCGGTGATCGCGGTGAAGCAGCGTCCCGGCTCAGTACTGCCCTCTTCGCGCAGGCGCTCGTAGAAATACGCGAACAGCGTTCGCACCTCGATCGTCGATCCCGATTTGCTCGAGGTGAGAACGTGCAGCCGCCTCCAATTCACGCTCTCCGCAACCGAACGAATGCGATCGGGAGACGTCGAATCGAGCACGTGCAGCCGCGGATATCCCGGCAGGGGAGCAAAGGAATGAGCGAATACTTCCGGCGCGAGAGACGATCCGCCCATTCCCAAGAGCACGACGTCGTCGGCTGCCCCGCGAATTTCCTCGGCGGCGCGGCGAATCTCCGCGATGCGCGCCGGCATCGTATGCGGCAGGTCCAACCATCCCAACCGGTCGCGAATCTCGGTCGGATCGTTGCGCCAAACGGTGTGATCGCGTGCCCAGATGCGCTTCGCGATCTCGCGCTCTTCCAGCGTGCGCAAAGCACGAGCGGCCTCGTCGCGCACGAGAGTATTGCCGCGCACGAGCTCGTTCGCGGAAAGTGCGTCCGATGTCATCCCTTCAAATCCACCCATCGTCACCCCTCATTGCGGATCCTTCATCTTGGCGGATCCTCTCACCTTTCCGATGCAGCGGCAAACGTGCCCCCTTGACCCCCTTCCGCTTCCTCCATACTTTCTTCGTTCACCGTTCCTTCGATGCCTCCGCACCCCTCATTCAGGAGCTCCCATGAGGTTGTCGTCTCTGTTCACGGCCGTCGCCGCGTTGGCGCTGTCGGTTTCCGCCGCCACCGCTGAAGTTCAAACGTACATCGTGGATCCGGCGCATTCCGAGGTGGGCTTCAACGTTCGCCACCTCGTTTCCAAAGTCCCCGGCCGGTTCGGCGAATATGAAGGGTCGATCGCCATGGATCCCGCGGCGATCGAATCGACGATGAAGATCAACGCGACGATCAAGACCGCATCGATCAACACCGGCGTTCAAAAGCGGGACGATCATCTGCGCAGCGCGGACTTTTTCGAAGCCGAAAAGTACCCGGAGATCACGTTCGCTTCCAAGAAGGTCGCGAAGAAGGGCTCCCTTTACAGCGTGACCGGCGATCTCACGATTCGCGGCGTCACCAAGGAAGTGACCCTCGACACGGAAGTCTTGGGCACGTACGCGAATCCCTTCACCAAGATGCCCTCGGCCGGATTGGAAATGACCGGCAAGATCAATCGCAAGGACTTCGGCATCAATTGGAACAAGACGCTCGACGAGGGCGGCGTCGTCTTGGGCGACGACGTGACCATGGTCATTCGAGTCGAGGCGAACGTACCGGCCAAGGATCCGGCAGCGAAGAGCTAGACAACGCGCCGCTCCGCCTCGACTGCAAGGGCCCGCTTCCGAACGAGGCGGGCCCTTTGCTTTGCAGTCCGAAGGCGTTTCGACCTGCAGAGTGCGCATACATTCTCGACACGTGGTTCGACTGTTCGAGATGCACATGTGAATGGCCGCCATCCGAGCCGTCAGGCCGTCTCGGCGAATGGCGCTCCTCGGGGCTCAAACAAATCTTTACT
>Ga0111538_10014731_pt1 | contig 10300 bp, 7 predicted proteins | sample SoiMethybrSBSTD1_FD_79669 | JGI IMG/M metagenome (GOLD analysis project Ga0111538, IMG submission 79669) | Bulk soil microbial communities from a Populus tree surrounding site in Tennessee, USA - Soil MetaG P. TD hybrid SBSTD1 (version 2)... | ecosystem: Environmental > Terrestrial > Soil > Tree... | reverse complement strand
GAGTCGTTACTGTCGGTAGCAAGCGCGAATCCGACCGCGCCCGTTAAAAAAGCTGAGGTCTCTACCGTTCCCAGTTGACCGCTTTGACCGGGAGAAGGCCGCGCCGTGAGCGGGGCAGGGCAGAGCGATTACAAATGGACGTACGGCGTGCGAGTGATCGCGAAGCAGATCGATCGCGCGACCTGGCGTAACACCCTGACCTACCGTTTTCATCCCCGCTTCACCGCCGGCATTGAATACAACCCGTTAGCAGGGAAGGTGAGTCCACTTGCGAATCTTGTGGTCATCACCGAAACGCATAAACGGCCCGCACTGATCATTGGCACGAGCTCCGACCGCATCGGCACACCGTACGGACAATCCTTCTACGCGACGGTCAGCAAGAACTTAAGGCACCACACAGGCTTGCCGATCAGTCCCTATTTCGGAGTTGCTTATGGAACATTTGAAGATCGAGCGCGCGCGATTGGTGGATTGAATATCGCGATCGCGGAACGTTGGAGTTCGACTGTCTTGTTTGACGGTGTACGCGTGCATCCGATTGTGAATTACAGCTTTGGACGTCACCAGCTTGGCGCGATATTCGAACGCGGCCGTCACCCGGGCGTGAGTTACAGCATCTCGTTCTAATCTGCGCTCGCCGTTTTCTCGACGCCGTTCGGCTCCGTTGCTAACTCCGCTTGCTTGGGAAACCATTGCGATTTGGGAACGATCACTTTCTCATCCGGCTGCGATTCGAACGCCGGCGACATGATCTGCACGCCAGCTTCGTTGAACGCGTCCTGAATGTGCATGTGCAACTCCGAAAGTATCGGCAGTCGCTGCTCAGGATGGTCCAGGTTCACTACCAACTCATACTCGACATAGAAATTCGACAGCGCCGTTTGCCAAACACGCGGCGCAGGATCTTTGCGCACTCCGTTGGTTTTGCTCGCTGCCGACAACAGAAGTTCGTGAACTTGTCGCCACGGCGCGTCGTAGCCGATGGTGATCATTGTGCCTAGCTGCGCTTCGCCGTTCGCAGCATGGCGCGAGTAGTTCACAGTTTTGGCGCCGGCGAGCACCGCGTGCGGAATCGTAATCTCTTCCTTCTTGCGCGTGATCAACTTCGTCGACAACATGCCGACGTCACTCACGACGCCGAAATCGTCGCCGATCTTTACAAACTCTCCTGGCTTCAACGCGCGCGCATAGATCACGACCAGACCGCTCATGATCTGATTTACCAAACCCGCCGAACCGAGTGAGATCATCACGCCCAGCAGGACAGTCACACCTTTGAATGCATCAGTATTCGATCCCGGCACGTACGGATAAGCCACTACGATCGCGAAGATCCAGACTATCACCACGACGAGATATCGCGTCGCGCGAGCGGTGTCGGCATGCAGCCAGGGGAGCGTTAGATCGCCAGTCTCAACCTGCTGAAATACGCGACTTACTACGCGAACGACAATTCGCGTCAGCAGAAAGATCACGACGACCGTAAACAATCCTGGAATTGAATTGACGATGCCGGTGCCGATTGTCGCGAATATGGAAAGCAGAAATGCGCCGAGTTGTTGACCCCAGGGTTGCGTGTAAGGAAACCGCAGCAGCACGAACGTGAGCCACAAATAACCGATAAACACTGCGGCGGCCCAGCCGGTGAGATTTGTCAGAGTGCGACGCAGGGAAACCAGAGTTGGTTGCAGGTCGAATCCGGCAACGGCGATCTTTCGCTCGTGTTCGGATGGCGCCAGCCAGCCCCTCAAGTGTCGGGTTGCAAGTATCAAGAGCCACAGGGCAAACAGCAGGACCACCGTCGCCGCGAGTGAGAGTCCGATGCTGCGAAGCAATTGCGGCACATTTCGCTGTTGTGCTCGCGCTTCGAGCGCCGCGTGCAGTTGTGCGGTGACGCGGTCAGATGCGGCTTGCAGAGTTTCGTTTGAGTCCTGATCCAGGTCGCCGGTCACGATTGCGAACACGTACTGGTCGTTAACAAAAACCATTGCCCCCGTGTATTGTCCGACCGTCGCGGGAGTCGCGACGATCTTCCATTCAGTCGCATTGACAGGCAGCGTCGCCAGACGTTCCTGGGCTTTGGCCGCGCGCTCGGCGGGACTTTGTTGACTCAAGTAAGCGCGGAAGACGTGGATCTGCCTATTCCAGAAGACGAGTGGCGTCGAGTCAACCGCACTATTCGCCGAACTCCTCGCCTGAACAGCAGCACTGTCACTCGCCGGCGGAGTCTGCCCTCGGGCAACGGGCACACTAAGAAAAAGAGTCGCCAGGAGAAGGCAAACGACTTTCATAACGCCCTTAGTTTGTTGATGTAGGAATAGGAATCAACTGTTCGATCTTACATCCGTGAAATACGGTATTTTCAGTACGTAGTATTACGTACCTCGATTGTGAGACTGCAGAAATTCCTCGGTGAAAGGTACAGGCTTTTAATTAGAGTCTTTGAAGACTCCGTCACGTGTCCATTGAAAAACATGGGTGGTGCTGGCGCGTACGGCTCGTCCGTGTATATTAATTCTCATGAGCACCACCGTAGTTGAGCCAGACGAATCACGGGTTGAATCAGACAGTTCCATCTTTCAAAGCTTTTGGATAGGCGGTTTCGAGTGTTCGACGCACCGGCTGCCGCGCCGCAAAACGATGGGGAGCTACGCCGGGCAGCGGCTCGACCTGATCCGGTCGACGCGTCACGACGAGTTTGCCGTTGAAGATTATGCACGACTGCAAGAGGTCGGTATCCGCACGGCGCGCGACGGCGTGCGCTGGCACCTGATCGAGACCAGATCGTCGCGCTACGATTTTTCCAGCCTGTTGCCGATGCTTCAGACCGCGCGCGAGACGCAAACGCAAGTCATCTGGGATCTGCTTCACTACGGTTGGCCTGACGGACTGAACATCTGGGGCGCGGCTTTCGTCGAGCGCTTCGCGCGGTTTGCACGCGCCACGGCGCAGGTGATTCTCGAAGAAACTGGCGGGCCGCTCTTCATCACACCCGTGAATGAGATCTCGTTTGTGTCGTGGGGCGGCGGCGACGCCGCGTTCCTCAATCCTTTCGCCAAGGGTCGTGGACCTGAACTTAAAGCTCAACTCGTGCGCGCAGCGATCGCTGCCATCGAGGCCGTGCGCGAAGTCGATCCAGGCGCCCGCATCACTCACGCCGAGCCGATCATTCACATTGCGACCGATCCGGATTATCCCGACGAAGCGCCGGCTGCCGAAGCTTACCGGCAAGCGCAGTTTCAGGCGTGGGACATGATCGCCGGACGAATGTGCCCCGAGCTCGGCGGCCGTCCTGAGTATCTCGACGTCATCGGCGTCAACTACTACTCAAACAATCAATGGATTCACCAGGATCCGCATTTGCCACCGTCGCGACGTCGCAAGGATGTGCTGTTGCCGCCGTCGCATCCGTTGCACCGTCCGGTCCGCGAGATGTTGCACGAAGTGTATGACCGCTATCGACGGCCAGTTTTCATCGCGGAGACGGGAATCGAAGGCGACGCGCGTCCTTCGTGGTTGCGTTACATCGGCCAGGAGGCGCGCGCTGCCGCGGCCGCGGGCGTTGAGCTGGAAGGATTGTGTCTCTACCCGATCATCGATTACCCCGGTTGGGGGGACGATCGTCACTGCTACACCGGATTGTGGGGATACGCGGACGATGAAGGCCGCCGCCCGATCTATGAACCATTGAACCAGGAGCTCGCTCACCAACGACAGCTTTTGGAAACTCAGCGTCGCGATCATCGCGCGGTGGAGGAAGCCGTGAACATCGAGACGATCGATGAAGCTGCGAAGGAGCTGGACGTCGCCGCGACTCGGAGCCGCACCAAGCGCAGAGAATAACTGCACACGAATACGTTGGATCAGCAGGGGAGATCGGGTAATATCGCCGCCTCCCCGTTCTGCGTTGCCACGCGTCTGCTCAAGTCGATCAATCCATTTTTCTGGAGCCACACCTATGACTAACTCCCAACTACGCCGGTTGCTGTCCGGCATCGCTGTCGTTTTATTGATCTCGTCTGCGGCAATCGCACAACGACCTTCGGGCACGGTGAAGAAATTTTCTTTGAAGTCGACAGTGCTCGGCGAAGACCGCGTGATCCTGGTCCGCACTCCAGTCGGCTACGAGACGAACAAACTGCGCTATCCGGTGCTCTACATGACGGACGGCGACGCGCACATGGGCCACACGGGGAGCACGATTGAGTTCCTCGAAAACAATGGGCGCATTCCGGATTTGATTGTAGTCGGCGTCACGAACACAGATCGCACTCGAGATCTCACGCCGGCAAAGTCGACGCAAAAGAACGCTGCAGGCGAGTTGCAGTTTCCAACGGCAGGTGGCGCGGACAACTTTCTGAAGTTCTTCGAGACGGAGCTGATTCCCGAGATCGAGAAGGAATATCGAGTCCAGCCGTATCGCATTCTCGCTGGACACTCGTTTGGCGGGTTGTTCGCGATTCACGCGATGATGACCAAGCCCGGATTGTTCAATTCGTACATCGCCGTCAGTCCTTCGCTGCAGTGGGAGAACGCGGAAGCATTGAAACGCGTGGAAGAGTTTCTGAAGAACCAGAAGGAACTGAAAGTCACGTTGTATACGTCGATCGGGAATGAGCCGGGCAGAATCGGCGAGAGCTTCGACGCGTTTAAGGAAGCGTTATCGAAGACGAACATCAAGGGTTTCGAGTGGCAAGCCGAACGCCTGGATGATGAAGACCACGGATCCGTGGTGCTTCGCAGTCATTATTTTGGATTGCGCAAAGTTTATGAAGGCTGGCAAGGACCGCGCGATTTGAAGAGCGGCGCGGTGGTCGGCGGGTTGAAGGGCGCCGACGAGCATTACAAGAGACTCAGCGAGCGGTTCGGCTATTCGCTCCCCGTGCCCGAGAATCTGATCAATCAGATGGGTTACCAGTTTCTCGCCGACGGCAAACCGGAAGAAGCGATTGCCGTATTCAAGGCGAACGTCGAACGGTATCCCGGCTCGGCGAATGTCTACGACAGTCTCGCGGAAGCATACGAACGCGGCGGTCGCATCGAGCTCGCAGAACCGCTTTACGACAAGGCGCGCACTCTCGGTGAACAAAACAAGGACCCAAACGCCGCAGTTTTTAAGGCAAACTACGAACGCGCTCACGCGAAGCTGAAGGAAACGACGAAGAAGCAGTAACGTTTTCAGAAAAATTTCATAAGACGCTAAAGACGATCGACGCGCGCCGGTTTTACATTTGGCAGGTGTCTTTTGTAGATCCGGAGGATCGCGCATCCTCGACAAACCAGGGGAACGTCACACAGCTACTCCGCCAATGGCGCAACGGCGACGAGGCGGCAATAGATCAGTTGATGCCCCTCGTCTATGACGACTTGCGTCGACTCGCGGGACACTTCATGCGTGGCGAGCGCGCGGAGCATACACTGCAAACAACAGCGCTCGTCAACGAAGCCTGTCTTCGCCTCATCGGAACCAAAGTGCAATGGAAAGATCGCGGGCATCTTTTTGCTGTCGTTGCTCGTTTGATGCGACGGTTGCTGGTGGACCATGCGAGAACACGTCAACGCGCGAAACGGGACCGCGGTAACGTGCGTGTCTCGCTCGATGAAGCGACTGAAGTTTCAACCAGGCGGAGTCTGGACTTGTTGGCGCTCGATCAAGCGCTGACGCGCTTTGCAACTCTCGACCCACGTAAAGTGGAAATCATCGAGTTGCACTTCTTTGGTAAGTTGAGCAACGACGAGGTCGCCGAAGCGCTGGGTATTTCACGCGCGACTGTGCAACGAGAATTGCGGCTCGCAAAAGCGTGGCTCAAGCAACAACTCACCTAGTCGTTGTCAGTGGTTCATGTCTCCGTAGCCGTGCTTTCCGCGGCATACCGTGCAGGTAGTCGGAGGTTCCGTGTTATCGACGCGATGCTGCACGGGCGGAAGCGTTCGCAAAAACGCGAAAATCGCTTTCAGATCTTCGTCTGTCATGTTGCGAAAGTAGCCCCAGGGCATGATTGACTTCAACGGTCGCGCGCCGACGTGTCCCGTGCGCATCGTTTTTATGAAAAGCGCTTCATCGTAATAAGAGATACCGGACGGGTCTGGCGTAATGTTGGCGCTGCTGACTTCACCCCATGGTCCTTTGAAAGACATGCCACCGGCAAATGCCAACTCGCTCACGTGTACGCCGTGCTTCATCGGTGTGTGACAAGAAGAGCAACTTGCGAGCGCGACCAGGTATTCGCCATGCGCAACACGATCGGATGTGTTAGGTGGCGAGATCGGTTCGGCAATTGGTTGATGCGGCGGCAACGTTTGTTTCATGACATCAGGGATAATCGTTTGCGGTAACGCGTTTTGCACCGGATCAATCGAGCGCAGGTAAACGACAACCGACGCAAGATCCTCATCAGACATCGCGCGAAAGTGTTCGTACGGCATCACCGGAAAGAGGCGTCGTCCGTCATGACCGATACCTTCTCTAATTGCTCGTGCGACTTGACCGTCGGTCCATGTGCCGGCGCCTGTTTCAGCGTCAGGCGTTATGTTCGGCGCCGTAAGCCACGGTAGACCGTAATCAGCGAAGTTTTTCCCGCCGCCTTTCTTGCCAGGCTTTGGCTGTCCGCCTGGATTCTCCCAGTCGATTTCCGAATGGCATTCGAAGCAGTGTGCCGGTCCTTCGACGATGTACCGACCACGTTGCAAACGCGCAGCCGTGGGCTCAAATGTTCGAGCACCTGAACGTCCTGTCGCAGCTCTTCTCGAACTGTAACCAACCCAAAAAACGCAACCCACAACAAGGATTACCACGAGTAACGGTTTGACCGTCCGCATCTTCACGTTCACAACTGAGCTATCTTTCATATTTCTGTTTCCGTAGAGCAGTGGCTCTACTTCAGATAGCGACAGTTTGGTGGGAATTGTGTCAGTGAAGACTAGATAGTGGTCGTGAGGTGCTAGTTTGGCGGCAGGGATTTCTTCAGCTTCTCGACGAGGGATTGCGTCTGCGGGGCGAACTCGCCGTTGGGGGCCAGGCGGAGGTATTCCTGATACTCGACTAAGGCGTTCGCCGGAAGGCCGGCGCGGACGAAGATGTTGCCCGCAAGAAGGTGAGCCTCGGCGACATCTGGATTGAGTTCGATCGTGCGCGCGACGTACTTGCCCGCCGTGACGATGTCTTTGCGTTCCCAATAAATCCGGCCAAGGGTGAAGTTGCTCTCCCAGGAATTGTTATCAATCTTCAACGCGTCGGCGAGCACCTTCTCACTCTGTTCGTACTTCTTTTCGCGCCGGTAGACCTCGCCGAGTGACACCATCGGGCGAACAGCCTTGGGATTGATCGTCATCGCCTGACGAAAACTTGCTTCAGCTTTGTCCCACTGGCTGTTGTCCATGTACAACTGGCCCAACGACATGTGTGCGTCGTAATAGTCAGGATAGATCCCGATCGCCTTCTTGAAGTGCGCGATCGCGGCGTCAGTCTTCTTGTCGGCAACCTCCGCTTGTCCTTTCTCGAACGCCGTCTTCGCTTCGACCGGCACGCGCACGTCAATGACTCCGACCCGCGTAGGCGGCGCTAAATTCGACGACTCCGCTACGAGCTGAAATAACAGGTGCGGGCGCGGGTTCGAACGATTGATATCGACAACCTGACTCTGAGGAACTGCGTGGCCCGCTGTTACCGAAAGCTGGTAAGTTCCGGAACGCAGTCGCGTAAAGCGAAATCTACCCATGCTGTCGGTCGTGATCTGATCGACGAGCGCGCCGCTGTGCGTCTCGAGTTTCACCATCGCGTTTTCCACGGTCTTATTGTCCGCCGATCGAACCTGTCCTGATACTTCATACAACGAACCTGGAGCCAGCGGATCGAAGTCACGCTGGGCCAATGTGCTTGCTGGAAGAAAAGTCGAGAGGACGAACAGGAAGAGATAGCGAAAGATCACGAGAGCGCGCATGGGATTAAACCGGCGGAAAACAAACCTGGAAGGCGCGATAAAAAGCAATCGCGCCTCCCAGAAAGAATGAACGTCGCGCTAGAAGTTTAGCTTCAAACCAAACTGAATGGTGCGCGGACGATTCGCAGTGGCGAGAATTGAAGAGTCGCCAGTGCTGACGTCAACGATACCATAGTTTCCAAAGGAACCGCCTTGAGCCTGCGGACTCTGGAACGTCGGATGGTTCAGGAAGTTGAAAGCCTCCGCTCTAAACTCCAGGTTGACTGTTTCAGTGATGTTTGTCCTCTTCACGATCGAGATATCGTGATTGGTTTGGAATGGTCCTCGGAAAGTGTTCCGACCGATGTCGCCGAGTGCGGAAAAACCGGTGCTCGACGGACTGGAGCAACTAACGACCACATTCTGATCGTTAACGCATCGACCGCCAGAGATGAACGCATCGAGGTTGACGAAGTTGTCGATCCGCTCCCTTGTGCCGCCGCTCGTCAAGATCGCACCCGAACCGATAGTTGCTCGACTGCCGTTGACGAAGTCGGTGTCCTGAAGAGTGAACGCGCCAAAGTCGACGATCAAAAACGGCGTGCCGGACTGGAACGTGCTCACACCGTTGATGGACCAGCCGTCCACGAGTTTGCGCGGCCCAGTGCTCCACCACTTGGCAAACGGAAACTCGTAGTTGTAGCTGATCACAAACCGGTGCGTTCTGTCGAAGTCCGAGAGACCCTTGTTCGACGCCGCATTCAAGAGATCGCCGACGTCGAGAAGACCATTCAACTCATCGCCAAAGCTCGAACCGGAGCCGTTGTCGATCGACTTACCAAACGTGTAAGCGGCCTGTAGATAGACGCCGTCCGAAAACTGACGAACCAACGAAGCCTGCAACGAATGGTACTCCGAGAATCCGTTCTGCGTTTGCGCGAAGAGCCTGCTGGTTGCGAGGCCCAGGTACTGCGAGGGAACGCGAGCGTTGATGTTTTCGGCATAGCTGGCAGTGATACTGATGCTGCCATCTGCATTTCTCGTGATGCCTGGCGTGCCGGCTGGAATGTCCCCCGCCGAAACGTCAGAAGCCAAAGAAGCCGGAATCACGCATGGCGACGCGACCGTGCAGAACTGGCCCGGATTGACCGGAGCGCCGGTGCCGATCAGTCGCCGTCCGTTTGTGCCGACATATCCGACTTCAGCCACCATCTTCCACGGTAGTTGCCGTTGCACAGTGAAATTCCATTGCTGTGCGTACGGAGCGACGAAATCACGTTCCGGGAAGAAACGGAAGCCACCAAGAGGCGCGCCATTGGGACTATCAAACACCGGAGTGCCGTCCGCTAAGAATGCCGTCAGTCGCGGTACTCGTGCGACCGTCGCCAGCGGAAAGTCGGAGTTTGGACGCTGACCGGGGAATGGATTCTGCGGCGTCACTGTGAACGGCGCCGCACTGAAGTCCTCCGAGAAGGGCGAACCGCCCGAAGTTTGCAACAACGATTGGTTCGACACTCTCTGGAAATAAACACCATAACCGCCGCGGATCACGGTTGTTTGATCGCCGAAGAGATCGTAAGCGAAACCGAAGCGCGGCGCTGGATAGAACTTAATGCAATCCAACATCGTGCAACGGCTGACGCCGGGATCGCCGACGACTGGCGTGTCTTCCGGATTGATGATCTCGAGTGGCGGCGCGGTGCCGTCGCCGAGACCGCGGAAGTTCGACAGGAAGTTGAACTTCTCATGAGCGATGCTCAAGCCCTCGAGCCTGAAGCCGAGGTTCATGGTTAATCGAGAGTTGAATTTCCAATCGTCCTGCACGTAGTACGAGTGGTCCAGGGCGCGGAAGTAGAACGTCGAAAAACCCGCTCTGCCTTGAGTGGTCGTCACTCGGCCCAGCAGGAAATTCTGGAAACCAACCAGCCCGGTGGCGTTGCCAAACGTGACCGAGCCACGAGTGGCGAAGTTGTTATAACGGTTCAACTCGTAATAGCTGCCTTCACCGCCGAACCGGAATTGATGACTTCCTTTGCTCCATGACAGATCGTCGCCAAGAACGAACGTATTGAACGTGCCGCCACGATCGTCGTTAACACCCGCTCCAAGAGAGAAGGCGCCCGTGATGATCGCCTGGTAAGCAGCCGGAAACTCCGCTGCATTACCACGCGTCGCCCCGATGTCTGACAGCGAGATCAGCTCGTTAGGCGCGATGGAGAAGAAGAAGCGGTTGAATCCCGCTTTGAAGTCATTGACGACGCGCGAAGAAATCACGCTCGTTAGACCAAGCTTGACGAACTTATTTCTGCCCGGCGCAAACTGCGCGTAATGCAGAGTTCCGCCGGCGCCGAACGGACGCACCGCTTCGTTGGTTGATT
>Ga0111538_10014730_pt1 | contig 10300 bp, 11 predicted proteins | sample SoiMethybrSBSTD1_FD_79669 | JGI IMG/M metagenome (GOLD analysis project Ga0111538, IMG submission 79669) | Bulk soil microbial communities from a Populus tree surrounding site in Tennessee, USA - Soil MetaG P. TD hybrid SBSTD1 (version 2)... | ecosystem: Environmental > Terrestrial > Soil >... | reverse complement strand
GGACTGAGCGAATTTGTCGGGGAGCTTCAGGCGAGCTTCGCGTGGGATGCTGTTATTGTCGAGTACATCTGGCTGCACCGGTCCATCGACAACCTGAAGAACGGAATTATACGGCTCCTCGATACTCATGACATTCAATACAAGCGCGTTGAGGAGTTCGCCTCTCGCAGCATGGTGTTTCCGCTAAAGATCACCCGGGACGAAGAGCGGCGAATCTTCGACCGCTTCGACGCGGTAATTGCCATTCAATCCGCCGAAGCGAATGTCATAAGGGAAATGTGCCCACAGGTACGGGTGCTGACCGTCGGTTCGTCGGGATATTTTCCGACCAGCGCACCGTCGTATCCCATGAACGGACGCCTGCTTTACGTCGGCGGCTACAACGGCGCCAATCTAGACGGCCTGCGCCGCTTTCTTGACGGCGCATGGCCGGAGGTGCTCCGGCAGATTCCGGGCGCAAACCTGCATGTCTGCGGCCACATTGGTCGCGCATTTAGCGGGCAGGGATTCGACGGCGTGAAGTTTCTCGGGCACAAGCAAAATCTCGATGAGGAATACGCCGAGGCCGCCGTGGTCATCAATCCGGCTTGGATCGGCACCGGATTAAAAATCAAAACGATTGAGGCCCTCAATCGCGGCAAACCTCTCGTCACGACGCCCAAAGGCGTCGAGGGTCTAGCTCATCACGTCGAGCAAAGCGCATGCATAGCGAAAGACGATGAGAGCTTTGCAGCTGCTGTCATTCGGCTTATGACTGACGAGGATTTGCGACAAACCCTGTCGCGGTCGGCACTCGCTTTTTCACAGGCGCATCTCAACAAAAGCGCCGTCTACCACGAACTTTTTCAGTTTCTCGATCGAGCCGGCGAGCGCTAAGCAGCGTTGATCCACTCGCAGGGCATGGCGAAAACTCCTGCGCCGTCGATCATCTCGCTTTCCAAATGGATGCCGATCGATGTGGCCATCTGATGAATCGGCAATTCGTCGTATTGGGAGGACAACACGGCAACGCGAACCCAATAGTCGCCGCCGAGCAGGCAGAGGTCCGGATAGCGCAACACTATTTTTCCTTCTCCAAGGACCTCATCGCATTCGATACCGTGCCGTTCCGTGTTCATGCCGTGGCAGAACAATCCGTCGCTCCGAAAAATTTGCACGCGAAAAACCGGATTCAAGATCGGCCGATGGGCTTTGAAGCCGATCATCACCCGGAGCTCGTCATGGGTGCGAAAATAGTTCTTCGGCGCGCCGTCGCTGCCTCGTAGTTCCACCTCCATGATCTCGATCGCAGGTTCGCTGGTCGCCGAGCCGAATCCTTTCCGCCCCAGAATTTTGGTATTCAGCAAATTCATATAGCTCGCGATGACTTCGTCCGGCCGGCCGGTTGCGCGAATAATGCCGTGATCGAGCAGCAGCATCCGCTGGGCGATTTTCTCGATCTCCTGGAGGTTGTGCGTCACAACGATGATGGTTTTCCCGGCCTGGATAAATGCGTCGATTTGCTCCAGACAGCGTTTTCTGAACGCCGCGTCTCCCACCGCCATGGATTCGTCGATGATCAGAATATCCGGGTCGATGCTCACGGCCACTGCGAAACCCAGCCGCACATACATGCCGGAAGAGTATTGCTTCACCGGCGTATCGATGAATTCTTCGAGCCCGGAAAATTCAACGATCGAATCGAACTTTTTCGTCATCTCGTCTTTGCCGAGTCCCAGGATCGCGCCGCTCAGGTGAATATTTTCCCGGCCGGTGAGCATCGGATGAAAGCCGGCGCCTAACTCCAGGAGAGCGCCGATGCGCCCACTAATTCGAATGGAGCCCTGATCAGGCAAGGTGACGCCGTTGATCAGCTTTAACAACGTGCTCTTGCCGGCGCCGTTCGGGCCGATCAGACCAACGCACTCGCCGCGTTTAACTTCAAACGAAACATCGTTGACGGCCCAAAATTCATCCCGGCGTAAACAGGCCAGATGTCCCGTCAGACCCAACATGTCGCTGGCGACGTCTCTGACTCCGTAGAGCATCGTGCGTTTCAAAGAGCGGCAAAACTTCTTGCTCACCCCTTCTATGCGAACGATCGTATCGGTGGACATGGCGAGCAATTAGGCTAGGCGTAGCCAAGGACACGCAGGATGGTGATACGAAAGGCACGCCAGCCAGCCAGGAACAAGGCCGTGGAAAAGATGCAGGCCGCGGCCAACATTTCGGGTTTGGTCAAAAAACCCTCGGCGATTAGATCCTGGCTCGCCGCCAGAAGCGGACTCAGCGGATTGCAGAGATTGATCAAATAGAATGGCCAGCGAACGGGCGGCGGATAAAGCACGGGTGTGAGGAACATGCCGATGGTCAGCGCTGTTCCAAGCGCGTTGGCGGTGTCGCGAATAACCAGGTTGGCAATCGACAGGACAAATCCCAAGCCGAGCGCTAATAGCACTACCGGCACCAGCAACAGAGGTATGAACATGCTTTCCCAGGACGGCAAGACGCCGCACCAGATGAACACCGTGACGACCGGAATCAGCCGCACGACAAAATCGAAGGCTGGCTGGCCCAAGGCCGCAATCACCAAGGCTTCGCGCGGAAAATTGATTTTCGTTACCAGAGAACCCGAAGCCGTCAGACTGTTGGCGCAGTTCGTGAGACATCCCGCGAACAACTGCCATACACTTATCCCCCAGAGTGAATAGGCGATGTAAGGAATCTTGGTTCCACCGATCGGCAGGACTCGCGAAGAGTGAAGAAACGCAAACACCGTCACCGTGGCGATTTGCGGAACCAACGCCCAGACGTAGCCGAGAATCGACTGGCGATAGCGCACGGAAATGTCACGCAGGATGAGCAGCCAAATCAGATGGCGGCTCTCGCCCAGCTCTTGAAACATGATTTGCCAGCCGCCGACTCCGCCGCGCCGCACGCCTTGCGGCGTGTACAGCACCTCCGCAGCAGGTCGGTGCGGTTCGACATCAGGAGCGATTGCCGCCTGGCGCGACTGAGCGATCTCGTTCATGCTAAATGCCCGCCGGACTTGTCGAAAACGTCGAGTATTATACTTCGCGGGGGCCGCCATTGCCATTTTTTTGTCAAACGGCAACCCCGGCGCTGGAGCCGCTTCACCTCGACAATTGCCCGTGGTTCTTTTTTGGCGCAACAAAGAAAGCTTCATGAGGTATACTGCGGATCAATTTCGCCAGAGCTACGTCGATTGCCGGATGAAAATTCTCGTCCTCACCAAACGCCAATACATGGGCAAAGATCTCCTCGATGATCGCTTTGGGCGATTCTGGGAGGTGCCGCTGGAACTGGCCCGCCGCGGCCATGAAGTCCAGGGGATTTCTCTCAGCTACCGGACACGAGCTACGGGATCGTTTTGCTCCGCCTCCGGCGCGCTGACGTGGCACAGTCTGAATCTATTGAAGCGCGGTTTACCCGCTCTGCAGAATTATTTGCGTTACGCGCGGCGGTTCTCAATGGATTTCACGCCGGACATCGTCTGGGCCTGTTCGGATGCGTTTCACGCTATTTTCGGTCGTCATGTGAGCGCGGGGATCGGCGCAAAATGCGTGATCGATCTTTACGACAATTTCGAGAGCTATCCGGCGACCCGAGCGCCCGGCGTCCTGTCCTTGTTCAAACGCGCGCTCAAAGCGGCGAACGGCATTACCTGCGTCAGCTCCCAGTTAGCCGACTACGTAAGCGATCATTATCACAGCCGCGCTCCGGCGCTGGTGCTGGAAAATGCCGTCCGGGCCGACCTATTTTATCCGCGCGATCGGCTTATCAGCCGGCGAGAATTGAATTTGCCGCAAACCGCCCCGCTCATCGGAACCGCCGGAGCGCTCAGCGCAAGCCGCGGCATGGATGCGCTCTACCGCGCCTTCGAGACTCTCGCGGCGCAAGAGAAAGATCTCCACCTCGCGCTTGCCGGGCCGCGGCGGCGAAGCGACAAGATTCCGCACGGCGAGCGCATTCACGATCTCGGCAATCTGCCGCTGGAACGCGTGCCATCGTTTCTGAGCGCCTTGAACGTGGCGGTCGTCAACAACCGTGATTCAGCCTTCGGCCGCTTCAACTTTCCGCAAAAGGCGAGAGAAGCGATCGCGTGCAGGGTGCCTCTGGTCGCCGCAGACGTGGGCACGATGAAAAGTCTTTTAGCCGATCATCCCGAATTGCTCTTCGCGCCCGATGATACGAAAAACCTGGCGCGGGCGCTCCGCCACCAGTTGGCAAACCCGGTTATCGTCGAGGCGAAAGTTCCCACCTGGGTCGACATGGCGGAGCGGCTGGAAAATTTTTTCTTCGCGGTGCGTAACCACGCGCATGAATGACCGCCGGCTCACGGTTTTGTTTCTGGCTTCGAGCTATCCGCGCGACGTTACCGACTCGGCGTCGGTTTTCCTGCGCGATCTCGCCGACCACCTCGAGCAAAATTCAGTAAAAATCCACGTGCTGGTTCCGGCGGACGGCAAGGCCGACACGAGCGTCGAAGGCCAAGTCACCGTGCATCGCTTTCGCTACTTGCCAAGCTCCCGCCAAACACTTGCTTACGGCTCGGGAATCCTGCCCAACCTGAAACGAACCCCGCGGCTCTGGCTTCATGTGCCGCTTTTCGTGATGGCCATGGCCGTCAAGATGTGTCGATTGCTCGCCACCAGGCGCATCGATGTCATTCACGCCCACTGGCTCCTGCCCCAAGGTCTGGTCGGATTGATGGGTGCGTGCCTGTTCGGCGTGCCGTTGGTGGTCAGCGCGCATGGCAGCGATGCCTTCGCGCTGCGCGGGCGATTTCTCGACAGGCTCAAGCGCAGGATCATTCGCCGAAGCGACCGATGGACGGCCAACACCGCTGCGACGGCCGCTGCTGTCGCTCGCGGAGTGAAATTACCGGAGCCCCGAATCATTCCCATGGGCGTCGATGTCGCTTTTTTTTCGCGAGGCGACCGGACGGCGTTGCGTCAAGCGATCCCTGATCGAGAACACGTCGTGCTGTTTGTCGGCCGGCTGGTTGAAAACAAAGGCTGCCGAGATCTGATCGAGGCGCTATCCCTGTTGCCGGGCGAGACCCGGTCGCGGGCGAGACTGTGGATTGTCGGCGACGGCGACGAACGACCCGGACTGAAGCGAGCGGCGCGCGACTTCGGGGTTGATGCCGGGACCGAATTTTTCGGAGCCGTGCAGCATCGGAAACTTGCCGACTTCTATGCCGCAGCCGATCTGGTCGTCGTGCCGTCAAAGGTTGGATCCGGCGGCGAAGCCGAAGGTCAGAATATTGTGGTTCTCGAAGCGTTTGCGGCCCGGGCATGCGTATTGGCGACGCGCCTCGGAGGCATTCCGTCCATGGTGCGCGACCAGACGACCGGCGCGCTCGTCGAGCCTGGAAATCCGAGAGCCTTATCCGAAGCTCTCGAATTGTTGCTCAACGATGCAGATTTGCGCCGACGCTTGAGCGCCAGCGCCTTTGCCGACGTGGCCAGGTACGACTGGCTTCGTGTCGCCGGCGAATTTTGTGATCTTTACGAAGAGGCTGCGAAAGCACGCATCGTCGCAGACGGCCGTGGGTCATAAGACTTTAGTCGTCGTCCCAACGCCTGCCGCTCTCCTGACGTTCCATGCGCAGCAGGGCAATCTGCTCCGATACTAAACCGAGCATGAAGATGACCACCGCGGTCGTAAACATCAGCGCGGACATGTTGGTGAAGCGATGCTCCGTGAGGTAGGTGTAAATATAATTCGCCAGCCCAGCCGCGAAAAAGACGACGCTCACCGGCAAAAATACCCGGAACGGCGAAAACAGCGTGGCGATCTTGGTAATGATCAAAAGAAACCGAATGCCGTCCGTCACTAGGCTGATTTTGCTCTGCCCGGATCGGTAGAGCGTCTGGATCGGCACGTACTTGACCGTCAGTCCGGAACGTAAAAACGCCAGCGTCAGCGTGGTCGGATAGGAAAACGTGTTGGGCAGCAAATCGATAAAGCGCAAAGCATCCCGCCGGGTGAGCAGGCGAAAGCCTGAAGTCAGGTCCTGGACTTTAAACTTGGTGACGTACGACGCGAGCAAATTGTAAAGCAGGTTCGCCGCGTAGCGATGAAATCTCAGCTTCGAGCCTTTGGCGCGGGCGCCGACGACCATATGGTAGTTGGTCGCCTCGGCGAGCAAGTTGGGAATATCTTCGGGTTTATGTTGGCCGTCTCCGTCCATCAGCACGATCAACTTTCCCCGCGCCGCGCGGATGCCGCTCTTGATCGCGGCGCCGTTGCCGATGTTGTACGGGTGTCGAATCACGCTGACGCCGGCGTTCAAGGCAATCTCGGCGCTGCCGTCAGCGGAGCCGTCGTCGACGACGATGATCTCTGCTTGCGGCAGGTCGAGGGCTTGCACTCTGCCGAGCAGCGTCGTTAAAATTCTCGCTTCGTTAAAAACCGGAATAATGATCGAGATAGCGCACCGGCTAGCCATGAATTTGATAGACGGCGTGATTACGGTCACGAAAGCTCAAGGTGAGCCGGCTCTCGGCGAATCGATTCCACACTGCCGCTTGGTTGGGCGTCAAATTGTGCGCTAGAAAATCTGTCAGAAGATCCTCGCGGACCATGAGATGGGTGATGTTTTTGCGTTTTAGCTCTTGTTCGATTTGATCAGCGCTTTTCGCTCCGCGAATCGTCGCCAGCAGATATCCCGGCAACTCGCCGCCGTCATGAAAATAATCCCGCTCGCAATAATACGCTCTCCGGCCGACAAAGAGAAGGTAAATTTTCGCGTTCGCCGGAGTGCTCTTGGCAATGTACTGGAATGAAGTGTACTCGGGGAGCATGCGAGTCAGATAAGCGTCGCGACTGACGGCGCCCGAAAGATAGCCGAGCGGCGCCGCTTCCCGAAAATACTTCCCTAGATAAATGCCATGCCAGCCCGCGAAGAACATTAGCGCCGCGAATAAATAAACGGGACGTTTAATGCGCAGGTAAAGATTGAAAACGCCGTAAACCGCCAGGATCACCAACGGCGGGACGATGGAGAGAATATAACGAATGCGCATGTCGACGAGAAATAATGCGTAGGCGAGAAACAGCAGGGCGAAACCCGCCAGCAGTTTTTTCTCCTCCGGCCATTTGCCTTTAAACGCCCATGGCAAAAAGACGATCAAGATCGGCGTCAGCACGCCGTCGAATAGTTGCGGATTGTCGTCCTGCCCGGAAAAAAATACGCGAAAAGGCAAACCTAAAAGCTGCCAGAAATTTTCGCCATAGAATAGTTCCCTTTTCGCGAATATGCCCGGCGCACCGTAACTCGCGCCGCCGCTTTGCGCCCGCGCGCCGAACGAGAACCAACCGCCCAATAACGGATAAAATGGATTGCCGGTCTGAAACCAATTTTTTACGAGCCACGGCAAGAACGGCAACAGCGTCAAGCCGCCAAATAGAAGCAGCTCGCCACTCACCGCGCCCAGACGCTTACGCGGCGGCTTGGCGACGACGAGTAGAAACATCGAACAGATCAGCAGCGCGGCCACCAACCCATTGGGTTTGGTGGCAAGAGCAAAACCCAGTGAAATTCCGGCGAGCGCTAGCCAACGCAGTTGGTTTCTTCCCTCGCGCCAGCGCAGCAGACACAAAAGCGACGCCGTCGTGTAGAAAGTAATTCCAAGATCGATGTAACCCCAGTGACTCAGCCGCGCGATGACCGGCATCGACAAATAAATGAAACAGCCAAGCAAGCCGTACGCGGGATTCATGCGCCGGGTCAAATAGGCGTGTAAAAGCAACCCGGTGAGCAAGGCGAAAAGGCCGTGAATCAATTTCGGAACAAAGTCATATCCCCAATAAACCCACGGGGTATAGAGCATATCGAGCAGCATCGGATAGTAGGCGTAGGGCGCCATCGGCACTTCGACAATCCGACCGGCATGAGCATAGAGCTTTGGAATCGCCAGGTGATGCGTGAGTTCATCGCGACTGGTGGGCGGCATTAGACCGAGCGCAACGTCGAATACGACAAGAAACAAGATCGCTGCCCAAAGGATCCAGCCAACCCAGTTTGTCTGCCGTGGAATCGAAAGGAAATTGAGAACAAAGAAGATGGCACCGAGAAGAAAGACTAGAGCGACGCTCAAGTTCAGTAAAGGATTGTGAACGTATCCCAACAACCCGAAAACAAAATAGACGGTGGCGCTGACACCGAGTAAACAGCCGACCCAAACGGTGCGCGATAACAGAATCGAAGCGCGTTCTTCCATCAGGCTTCGCGGACACGCAGCGCGAATCTCGACGCGGTCACGTTGCCAAAAGTGCGCAACCTGCCGCCGGGCAGCGAATGGAATCGTTTAATGATCGGCAATTTAAAAAATGGGATCAAAATCGGCTTTGCAGGTGTGATTTCCGTTGGGGGCACGGCACCGAGCCCCAACGGCTTCTGCCAACGTGCTTGAGCTCGAGGGTCGAATAATTGCGCCGCCTTCCGACCGGCTCAAGAGGTTTGTCGATGACCGCAAGCACGGCGCCAAATTGAATGCAGTCGGCCTCCTTGGCGCTGACGTCCAGTAATTCGCCATCGGTCGGGGCTTCGATCTCGACGTTGACTTTATCGGCTGCTACGTCGAGCAACGCCTCGCCGTTCTGACCTTTGTCGCCTGGGGTCCTTATCCAGCGGAGGATCCTCACTTCATCGCTTCGTCGCTCGACCCCAAGCGCGGGATGACGACATCCTTTTTTATCGCCCGCACCGAAAGCCGCTAAAGCGACTGAGCCTCGAAGCTGTCGGCGAGCGATTTGAGTTTCAGCGTCTGGCGCATGTTTTCCATAAAAGCGTTGACGTTTTTGTACTTGGCCGGGATCTCATACTTCACTGTGGCATAAAGATAATGCAGCTGAGAAAAGATGGCCGCATCGGCGATGGTCAGCCGGTCGAAGATAAACTTCTTGCCGGTATAAATCTGCTCCAGGGTGTTAAAATGAGCCTCCCATTCGGCTTCCGCTTTTTGCCGCGCCTCAGGTGTTTCGGCCCGGCGCATCGCGTGGTTAGCGTGAATCAGCACTTCATCGGACCAATCTTCCAGCGCCAAACAAAGCCCTTTGTTCGCGGCGCCGTCGGGATAAATGCTGTTCGCCGGATGATCTTTCTCGAGGCGCGCGGAAATCACGGTCGAGTCGATGATGCATTCGCCGTTATAATCCGTCGACGGAACTTTGCGCTGGCCGGTGTAGTCGAGCAAAGACTTGCGCTCGTCCTTGCGAACGTCGACGATCTCGTAGGGAACTTTTTTCATCGCGAACACAATGCGAACCTTCTCACAGAACATGGAAGTTTGAGATTGAAAAAGCCTGATAGCCATTGTTTATTCCTCCTTAGCCCTTTCATTTTCAGTTTGCGACTCTTCGGCAATCGAACAAGAAGCAGATTTCGATTAGTAACCCATGCACGAAATTCGCCAAATTCTCAAGCCCATTTCGATACCTGTTATTGACCTTAATTCGCTTCATGCGTATCCTTTCCTCACCCTAAAGGGGAAAACCGTGAGGACGCGGCGCCAAAGACACCGCCCGGTTCGACTCCCACGATTTCGAAAGGAAACGATGGCAAAGTATCTACAGTGTAGCGAGTGCGGCAAACTAGCCTTTTATTACGACGATTTCGTCGGCACGGAGAAGCCCTTCTATCGGCGTTTCATGCGTTATCCGGAAGGGGAAACCAAGCATGAGCCGCCGCGTTGCTTCAGCTGCGGCGCCGTGCCGCGGCTAATCCATGAGAACATCAAGGAAGAAAAAGCAGCGGCGGCAAAGCATTGATTCAACCGATGCTGCGCTCGAACGTTAAGATCAGCGCGGCCGAAAACCACCTCATCCCGTCTCGTCTAAACAAGCGACATCGAGCCTGCACAGGCTCCAAAATTTATCTAACGTCTAGGAGTCAGCGCTTCGAGATGCTCTTGCACAACTGCTTCGGGACATAGGCGAAGAAAGAGTTTCAGACCCCCCAGGATGACGGCGAGGTCGTCCAGCTGTCCAACACCGAAGAAAAAATCCGGCACCAGATCTGTCGGCAGGGCAAGATAAGCGAGTATTCCCATAAGCACCAGCTTGGGGCCGAGAGAAACGCGCGGATCAATTGCCAAACGGCCAAAGAGTTTCAGAAACTTGGGAAAGTGCAGGAGCAGCCGCAGAAAGCCGCCCCAGCCGAGTTTCTTAACCAAACCTTTCGTGTTCAGTGGCATGATCGACGTGTGGCCAGGCCGAAGTAGAAAATATCTCTTGAGCCGGGCCCACCGGCCGTTCGAGATTCATCGGCGTTCAGTGCTTCTCAGTCACG
>Ga0111538_10014729_pt1 | contig 10300 bp, 8 predicted proteins | sample SoiMethybrSBSTD1_FD_79669 | JGI IMG/M metagenome (GOLD analysis project Ga0111538, IMG submission 79669) | Bulk soil microbial communities from a Populus tree surrounding site in Tennessee, USA - Soil MetaG P. TD hybrid SBSTD1 (version 2)... | ecosystem: Environmental > Terrestrial > Soil > Tree... | reverse complement strand
GATCCACGCGCCTGATCTGTTGGCTGAGCAGGACTACGATGCCCGAGCGAGGGTAGAGAGATATGGCTGGAGGACGGCGCTCGCCGTGCCTCTCATTCGCGAGGGCGTCGCGCTCGGCGCTATTACGGCACGGCGGTCTGAAGTGCGTCCGTTCAGCGATCAGCAGGTCAAGCTGCTCGAGACCTTCGCCGACCAGGCGGTCATCGCCATCGAGAATGTCCGGCTGTTCACGGAACTGCAGCAGAGGACAAGTCAGCTGACTCGCTCCGTGGAGAAGCTGACGGCGCTCGGAGAGGTCAGCCAAGCGGTGAGTTCTACGCTGGATCTGGAGATGGTGCTCGACACGATCACCGAGCGTGCCCGGCAGCTCGCGGGTGCTGATGGCGGCGCTATCTACGAATACGACGAGGTCTCTCAACAGTTCTTCCTGCGGGCCACGCGTAACGTCGACGCCACATTGATCCAGACACTACGAGCGACACCCCTCCGCAAGGGGCAGGGCGTGATGGGCCGCGCGACGGAAGCCCGCGAGCCGATCCAGATTGGAGACATCGCAGCGCCCGGGGTCTATGAAAGCAACCTCCGGGATGTGCTCATTGGAGCGGGCTACCGAGCGTTGCTATCCGTTCCGATCGTTCGGGAGGGCCAGACCATCGGCAGCCTGTCATTGAATCGAAAGGCCCCCGGCGAATTCCCACCTGAGGTTATTGATGTCCTCAAGACCTTCGCGACACAGTCGGCGCTGGCAATCCAGAACGCCCGGCTGTTCCGCGAGATCGCGGACAAGAGCGCCCAACTTGAGGCCGCCAGCCGCCACAAGTCGGAGTTCCTCGCCAACATGTCGCATGAGCTGCGCACGCCGCTAAACGCCATCATCGGCTTCTCGGAGGTGCTGACTGACCGCATGTTCGGAGAACTGAACGAGAAGCAGGAAGAGTATTTGAAAGACATTTACGCTTCGGGGACGCACCTTCTGTCTCTGATCAACGACATCCTCGACCTGTCCAAGATCGAAGCCGGGCGGATGGAGCTGGAGCTCTCTGAGTTCCATCTTCCCACGGCGCTGGACAGCGCTCTCACCCTGGTCCGCGAGCGTGCAGGGCGACGAGGGATCACCCTGCAGATGAACGGCGATGAGCGGCTAGCGCAGATTCAGGCCGACGAGCGTAAAGTTCGACAAGTCGTTCTGAACCTACTGTCGAACGCGATCAAGTTCACGCCTGAAGGTGGACAGATTGAGGTCGACGCAGTGCCAAAGGACGGATTCGTGGAGATCTCCATCAGCGACACGGGCGTAGGCATCGCCCCTGAGGATCAAGAGGCCATCTTCGAAGAATTTCGTCAGGTGGGGACGGCGGACAAGAAATTAGAGGGCACTGGGCTCGGGCTGACCCTCTGCCGGAAGTTTGTCGAGCTCCACGGCGGAAAGATTTGGGTGAAGAGTGAGGTGGGCGTGGGCTCGACCTTCACGTTCACGATCCCGGTGCATCGAGGCGAATGACCTGATTGCAGCCATCCTTTACCGGGGTGCCCCTACGCCGGCCCATACAACGACTGATGGAGGAGTCCTCATGAGACTTACCCAGCAGCTGCTCGCCATCGTGCTCGCGCTGAGCATGGCCGCGCTGGTCACGGGCCCGGCCGGCGCCCAGACGGTGGTCGGCATCACCGCGACCGAGATCAAGCTCGGCAACACCAACCCCTATAGCGGCCCAGCCTCGGCCTACGGCACGGTCGGCAAGGTCATCGGCGCCTACTTCAAGAAGGTCAACGACGAGGGCGGCGTCAACGGACGGAAGATCAACTACATCAGCTACGACGACGGCTATTCGCCGGCCAAGACCGTCGAGATGGTGCGCAAGCTGGTCGAGCAAGACCAGGTCGCGGCGCTGTTCCAGACCCTCGGCACTCCTACGAACAGCGCGATACACAAGTACATGAACCAGCAGAAGGTGCCACACCTCTTCGTGGCCACCGGCGCCACGAAATGGAACGACCCGCAGAACTTCCCGTGGACGATGGGCTTCCAGCCCAACTACCAGACGGAAGGCCGCGTGTACGCGTCGCATGTGCTCAAGAATCAGCCGAACGCGAAGATCGGGATCCTGTACCAGAACGACGACTACGGGAAGGACTACCTGAAGGGCTTCGAGGACGGGCTGGGGGACGCGGCGAAGAAGATGATCGTGCTCAAGCAGAGCTACGAGGTTACCGATCCCACGATCGACTCGCAGATCGTCAATCTGAAGAACAGCGGCGCGACCGTGTTCTTCAACATCACGATCCCGAAGTTTGCCGTGCAGGCCATCAGGAAGTCACATGATATCGGCTGGAAGCCGGTGCACTACCTCAACACCGTGTCGAGCTCCCTGGCCACGGTGCTCAAGCCGGCCGGCCTGGAGGCCTCGAAGGATCTCATCACCGCGCTCTACATGAAGGAAGTCACCGACCCACAGTGGCGCAACGACAAGGGCTACACGGACTGGGTAGCGTTCATGAAGAAATACTACCCGGAGGGCGCTCTCGACGATAATTCGAACGCGTTCGGCTACAACGCCGCCATCCTGATGACGCACGTGCTCAAGCAGTGCGGCAACGACCTCTCGCGTGAGAACATCATGCGCCAGGCCGCCAACATCAAGAACTTCGAGCTGCCGCTGTTGCTACCGGGAATGAAGGTCAACACGAGCCCGACCGACTTTGCGCCGATCGAGCAGCAGCAGCTGGCCAGGTTCAACGGCGAGAAGTGGGATCTGTTCGGCGAGCTCTTCGAGGCGTTTCGCAAGCACTGATCGCAGCACCGGGCGGGGCGGCCCGCTGCCGAAGGCCAAGGCCGGGCTGTAAGCAGCCCTGACGCAGCGGGCAGCGTGGGAGACGCTGAGGAAGGACTTATGAAGGTAGGCGTGGCTGTCGTCGTCCTGGTGGGCCTCGCCGCCGTCGCCGCAGCACGCGACGCGGGAGCCTGGCCCGGGATTTTCCTGGCGGCGGCCGTCGCGGTTCTCGTTGGCCATCTGGCGTATTCCACTGGCTACATCGCCGCACGGCGGGATCTTCACGCCCCACCTCACCTGCGCCCGCTGACCGAGGTTCAGCGCACCGAGTTGCTCATGAGGGCTATGCTGCCGAGTTGGCGGCGATGGCTCGATTGGGGGGCGCTTGCCGTTGCCGGTGTGCTGCCCTTCATTGTCAAACTCTGGGTCGCTCGTGGCTCTGGTTTGGTTTGTGCTGCTGGCTATCGTTGTGTGCGCTGGTAGCCATAGGCATAGGCGCGACTGACGGAATGGCTCTGGAGACCGTTCCGCGAGGCCCAGAAGGAAGCACGCCGCGAGCAAGCCGAGCCCAAGTGAAGGCCCTCACGAACTGCGTCCGCAGCGAGGCAGAAGAGCCCCGCGACGCGGTTCCTCCCGATGCCGCTCCGGCCGGCGACTTCCTGATGACGAGCGCGGAGAATAGCGCGCCATCGGCCGACCCTACAGGACGCTCGGCGGCAAGCGCGCGCAGGTGCGGTCGAGCGGGCGGATCCGCCCGATGTGGCCGCGATCCGCGCAATTGTGCCGACCGCTACGTCGCCTTTCCTCGGTCGCTCACGGCCATGATGTCAACAGTAGGAGAGATCGATGGATTTGGGGCTCAAGGGCAAAAAGGCGGTCGTGACGGGGGGGACACGTGGCATTGGCCGAGCCATCGCCGAAGAATTAGGCGCCGAAGGTTGTCACGTGAGTCTCTGTGCGCGTGACGGCGCAGCAGTAGCAGCCACCGTCAAGGCACTAACTGAACACGGCACTGCCGCCACCGGCAGGGCGGTCGACGTGGGCGACAGCATGGCGCTCAAGGCGTGGATCCAAGCGGTGGCCACTGAGCTGGGTGGCCTTGATATCGTCGTCGCCAACGCGAGTGGGTTTGCAGGTACTCCCGATGACGCGGGGTGGTGGCGGAGCTTTGAGATCGACGTCATGGGAACTGTACACGCGATTGAGGCGGCGATGCCATTTCTTGAGAGTTCGGTCGCAGCATCCATCGTCGTGATCTCGAGCGCGTCGGCGCTCGAAAGCTTCACGGACATCTTCGCGCCAGGCAGGCCCTGGCCCTACGCAGCGATGAAGGCTGGTCTGGTCAACTACGTCGGTAACGTGAGCCGAGCGCTCGCCCCAAAAGGCATCCGGGCGAACACGGTCACCCCCGGCGTGATTTATTTCGCAGAAGGAACCTGGCACAAGCGCGAACGGGACGCTCCCGCGATGTTCGCGAAGGCGCTTTCTCGTTGTCCCATGGGCCGATTCGGGCGGCCGGACGAGGTGGCTAAAGCCGTCGTGTTTCTGGCCAGTCCCGCGGCGAGTTACATTACTGGGACCAACCTCGTCGTCGATGGTGGACAAACATACCGAGTCCAGTACTGAGGACGATCTTTCCGCCAGCGTCGAAGGAACCGGCTGCGCTGCGAAGCGAGATCCGGGGCGCCGGCTGCTTCAACTAGACTCGTGACCGCGCCCTCCTCGTGCGGCGCCGCGCTGGTGCGCGTCGTGGCGTTCGGCTAGACTCCCCGCCAGCCGTCCTTCACGGAGGTACCCATGCGGCGAATCGGGCTGGCGGTCAATCCGCACTGATGGACCGGCGCGCCTTCATCGGCAGTTTCGCCCTTGGCACTTTAGCGGTGTCGGCACACAGCCTTTACCCAACCCGCGCGTAAGGTCCAGCGCATTGGGATCCTCAGCGGTAGTGGCAAGACGTCCGATCTCGTGGGCCCGGAGCCTAGGGGCGCTCCTAGCATCGAAGCATTCCTGCGTCGGTTGCGTGAGCTCGGCTACGTGTATGGAGAGCACTTCGTGACCGAGGCTCGCGGAGGCGAAAACAGCCCTGAGCGCTTCCCGGGGCTGGCCGCCGAACTGGTCCGTCTCCCGGTGGACGTGATCGTCGCTTCTGGGCCGACGCTGTTCGCGCTCAAGAAGGCCACCTCGACGATCCCTTGCGTCATGGCAGCTGCACAAGACCCGGTAGACGAGGGGCTCGTCCGGAGTCTCGGGCGCCCAGGCGGAAACTTCACCGGATTGAGCCTCCAGACGGTCGAGACATTCGGAAAGCGACTCGAGTTGCTCAAGGAGCTAGTCCCGTCCTCGGCGCCTGTGGGGGTCCTGTGGGATCAGACCACCTTCAACCTCCGCTCTTGGGCGGTGGCCGAGGCCGCCGCCCGGCAACGAGGGTGGAAACTGCTGTCATTCGAGCTTCGAAGCGCCAACGAGATCGAGGGGGCTTTCAAGGCAGCATCGAAGCGCGGGCGAGAGCACTCCTGGTATTCGCGGGGGGATTGCTCTTCGGCCGCGCCCGGCGCGTGGCAGATCTTGCCGCCAAAAGCCGGCTTCCGACCATGTATGCGCTTCGGCACTATGTCGAGGCCGGCGGGCTGATGGCCTATGGACCGGACCTCCAAGAGGTGTGGCGCCGCGCAGCAGACTTCGTCGATAAGATCCTCAAAGGCGCGAGGCCCGCCGATCTCCCTGTCGAGCAGCCCACGAAGTTTGAGTTTGTGATCAACCTCAAGACCGCCAAGGCGCTGGGCCTGACGATCCCGCAGTCGCTGCTGCTGCGGGCGGACCAGGTCATCGAATAGCGTGCTTGACCCACGCGGCGAAGTTAGCCAGTCAGAATGAGTCAACGAGCGAACGGCGTAGTTCGCGAAGCCAGACACGAAGATGTTCCAGCCATCCGCCGATTGATGGAGGCGGAGGTTGGTTTTTGGCAGCCTCACTGGTCGGACGCGACCGTCGTCAAGAGCATCGACGCGGCCGGGAACTTGGCGGCTCGGAAGACGACGCCGGGATCGTCGGGTTTGCCTGTGCCCACGACCTCGGGTTTCGGGCGTACCTGAGCGAGCTCATCGTCGCCGAAGGCGGAAGAGGCCGGGGGATCGGGAAGTGCCTTGTCGAGCCACACTCAGGCGGAAGTTGCTCGGCGAAGATGCCGCGTCTTGATCGCGGATGTCTGGCGTGATGCGGAGCCGTTTAATCGCTCGTTAGGATGGGAGCCGCCCGATGTTGTCCTTCTCAGACGTAAACTCGGCGGCGAAGGCCTCTAACCCGCTCTGGGCACTTCGCACCTGGCTGCATCCGTGCGACCTCCGCTGTACGAGCGAAGGAGATCAGCGATGAAGCTGCATCGTGCTCTACTTCTTGCTGCCGTGTTCGCACTGTCACCGCTTGATGGGGTCGCGGAGGAGAAGCAGATCGTTGACCTAAAGGAACTCGCGGGGAGTTGGCGAGGCTGGGTCGCCGAAGTGGCGGGAGACGAATGGGCCACGATGAACGTGTCGGCCGACGGAAGCTACAAAGCTTCGACCATCAGTGTGACGACCGTGGGTAAATTCTACCTTCAAGCCGGAAAGCTACGGTATCGCTCGAAGCGAATGACCCCTTTAGCCATGCCATCTGCCGAGGTGCTCGGGACCGCGAGCGTTTCCGAAGACAACGGCAAGACCGTTCTCACGTTGATGCCTGAGGACCCCAACTATTTGGGCAGGGCCGAATACGAACGGGTCAAGTAGAGCGACTTCCTGGGTTCGGGGCGCTTGTCAGTGTCCAATGCTTACGAGTGCGACGGGCACCGGATGGGAGCGCACGCCCCGGCATGCCACGCAGAGGGCGGCCTGGGAGGCGCTACGACACGTCAGCGCGGTCGGCTAGGGCGGCCGCGCATGACCCCGACGCTACGGTAATGTCTCCGTCAGCACGGCGGGCGGATGTCGTCTCGCAGGACGCGGTACTTTTTCTCGTTCCTGTTCGGGCCGCTCAGGCGGCAATCCACGCCGAACACTGACGAAATAAAGGACTGCGGCGAGTCCACATACGAGAATCACGAACGCCGCAAGCATCATCTTCTCGACCCTCCCCCGTGGCCTCGCGGGTGTTCGGCTGGGGGTATGGGTCATGCCAGATGCCAGGAGGCCCGCACGCCATTCGCGTCACTCCGGAGCCCGATGGAAGGCAGTGGGTAGTTTACACCTTTAAGGATCGGCGGGTCGTCGATGCATGGGCGAGCTCCCTTGCGCTTGCGCCCAACCTGGCTCGTCGCCAGAATCACCTTCTGCGGATCTACGCCACCTTATGGGGGCGTGGTGCCCGGAGCTTCTGTCCCCCCCCCGGGGGAAAAGTTCGAACGATCCCAGTTGATCATCCAGTGTCCTCCGCCTTCTTGAACGCGCCCCAGGCCGCCCGCTGCGTCGCGTGCTATGGCCGTCTGCTCCCCATCCGGTACCAGTTGCGCTGGGCTGGGAACCTCATTTCATGGGCGACGCGGGCACTGGTGTCAGAGCAACCGAGTGCATCTGGACGAGTAACGGCGTCGTCTTGGCGAGAAAGGCCTGCCACTCAGGGTCCTGGAGCGTCTTGGCGCGCACGGCCGCCCGATCGTTCAGATCGCGATACGCCCAGAGGTGCACGACCTCGTTGAGCTGAGCGACTTCCGTCTGGAAAACGCCGACGTTCTTCGAGTATTTCTCGCGCACGGGCATGAGGCCCTTGAAGTGACCGAGCCACCCGCCGGCCTTGCCGACTTGCGTGCGATAGGTCCGCAGCTCGTAGATGTGGTCGCCGTCTCCCGGAGGCTTGAGCGGGAGCTGTGCGGAGGATCTTATTCTCCTGGGCGAGAAGTATGGGAAGGATCCGCGGGACGTAGTCGCGGCTCCAGACCTCGTTCTTCGCAAGCTCGGCTCGCAGCCGCTCGCGCTCAATGAGATCGGCGTAGCCCCAGAGGGTGACGAACTGGTTCAGCGTGCCGAACTCCGTCGTCCACGAGCCCTGGAGCGTGCCGTACTTTTGGCCGCGCGCGGGACGCCCGATCTCCGAATTGAGCTTGAGGTACTCGCTCTGCTTCCCCGGGAACAGCGTGTAGGTGCGCAGCTCGTAAATCATGGGTGGCTCCCCCGGTGAAGGATCATTGGTACAGCGCGAACGGCGCGTGGACGGTGCAGGCCGAGCATGCGTCACTCGATCGCCTGGTCCGCCTGAAGCAGGATCGTCTGCGGAATTGTCAGCCCGAGCGCCTTCGCAGTCTTCAGGTTGACGACAAGCTCGAATTTGGTGGGCTGTTCGATGGGGAGATCGGCGGGCTTGGAGCCCTTGAGGATCTTGTCCATGCATGTGGCGAGGCGTCGGAGCAAATCGGCGAAGCTTATCCCATAGGACATCAGCCCGCCAGCATCCACGAAAACTCGCTCACCGAACACCGTCGGCAGGCGGTTCTTGTTTACGAAGCTCACGATCAAGTCCTTGTGCTCCACGTTGAGGGGATTCTCAGTAGCCGTCAGGCCGTCGACACGCTCGCGGATCAGTACCGCAAAGGCACCATCGAAGCCGCTCGGGCTTCGCACATCTACGGGGACAAACGTAAGTCGCAACGCCTGAGCCAATGGCGCCGTCGCAGCGCCCCCACGGGCTTCGGCGATGTTCGATCTATTCGTAAGAATGCCAAGGCGCGAGATCTTCGGGGCCATCTCCTTGAGCAGCTCTAGTCGTTTGGCGAAGATCTCCAGACCCGCCTCGTTCGTCAGGCCCGTGATATTTCCGCCCGGGTGGGCGAGACTGGCGACGAGTCCCGTGCCCACTGGGTCGCCAGCGACGATCACGATCGGAATCGTCACGGTGGCGCGCTTGGCCGCGAGAGCCGCGGGTGTGCCAAATGCCAAGACCATGTCCACCTTGAGCTGCACCAGCTCCGCAGCGAGGCCAGGCAGACGGTCGAGCTCTCCGTCCGCATGTCGCGGCTCAATCGTGAGATTCTGGCCCACGATCCAGCCGAGCTCGCTCAGACGTTCTAGGAATGCCTGCCGACCATTGCCGACGGCATCGAGGGCGACACTTCCCGCCGACAACACACCGACCCGGTACACCTTTCCCGCCTGCTGGGCCTGGGCGGCGGGCGCCGCAAAACTGAGGCAGAGTATGAGAACGACTGCGAGCCCGATCAGCCGCATAGGCACCTCGATGGAGGATAGCTAGCGGGGAGTCTAGCTGAACACCCGGACGCTCACCAGCACGGCGCCCTCATGTGTCCTTGCGGGTCAGCCGGCGAATGAGGCCGAACAGCAACAGGCCGACACCACGGAGCTCGCGTGGAATGGCTATTTCCTAGCGGTCGCCTGTCCGTGTGGGGTTGTGTTTGCGAGGTGGATCACGCCTGAGGAGGCGGAGCTGGATCTGCGGCACTTCGCATCGCTGAACTGACCCGCTGAGGCATTTGTTGACCACTAGGCTAGCGACCGTCTAGTCTCGCCTCACCGCTCTGACCGCCCCGACCTCGCTCATGAGGGTTGGATGAAGTGTCCCCGGTGTCAGCACGAGAATCGTTCCGGTGCGAAGTTCTGTGAAGAGTGCGCGACCCCGCTGGCGCGGACTTGCTCAAACTGTAGTAGCCAGCTGTCGGCCACGGCGAAGTTTTGTCCGGAGTGCGCCCATCCCGTAGCCGGTACAACTCCCGTAGAAGCTCGCTTCGCCTCACCCCAGAGCTACACGCCCAAGCATCTCGCCGAGAAGATCCTCACCTCCAAGACCGCGTTGGAAGGCGAGCGCAAACAGGTCACCGTCCTCTTCGCCGATCTGAAGGGCTCGATGGAACTGCTTGCCGACCGCGATCCCGAGGACGCACGGAAGATTCTTGACCCGGTGCTTGAGCGAATGATGGAGGCGGTCCACCGCTACGAGGGCACCGTCAACCAGGTCATGGGCGACGGCATCATGGCGCTCTTCGGGGCCCCGCTCGCCCACGAGGATCACGCCGTCCGCGCCTGTTACGCCGCTCTCCGGATGCAGGACTCGGTGGGCCGCTACGCGGAGGAGCTGCGGCGCCGTCACGGGGTCGACGTCCAGATCCGCGTCGGCTTGAACTCGGGCGACGTCGTGGTTCGCTCCATCGGAAGCGACCTCCACATGGACTACACCGCGGTGGGACAGACGACACACCTCGCCGCCCGCATGGAGCAACTCGCCCGGCCCGGTACGACCCTCATGACCGAGGCGACCCTGCGGGGCGCTGAGGGCTACGTGCAAGTGAAGCCGCTTGGCCCGATGCCGATCAAGGGCCTGACGGAGCCGCTTCCCGTCTACGAGGTGCTCGCCGCCGGCACCGCCCGCACGCGGCTGCAGGCGTCGGCCGCCCGAGGGCTCACGCGGTTCGTGGGCCGCGAAGCCGAGGTCGACGTGCTCCGTCAAGCGATCGCGGAGGCGGCGGGGGGCAGGGGGCAGGTGGCGGCGGTGGTCGGTGAGCCGGGCGTGGGGAAGTCGCGGCTCTTTTACGAGTTCATCCACTCGCATCG